>JAEEGI010002567.1_pt1 | contig 44277 bp, 31 predicted proteins | sample 8958751 | NCBI WGS metagenome assembly JAEEGI01 (sample SAMN16246545, study PRJNA631951) | gut metagenome | biome: gut microbiome; feature: rumen; material: KS-attached | host: Bos | place: Iran: Karaj | collected 2018-10
CTGGCTATCATTAAACAAAATCTGCGTAGCATTCAAACTCGAAGTGCCTACCTGCAACGCCGGAAGTGTTCCTGCGGAAGAGTTAACCGTTCCGCCGTTTGCATCCAGAATCAAGTCCGCAACATCCGGTTTACGGGCAAAATCATCCTGAAGCACATAAACCGCCTGCATATGGATAACAGAACCCTGCTGCTGGCTTTCTGCATACCTGGAATCCACAACAAAGTTGTCACCGGGCTGATAGTAAATCGGCTGATTATTCGTGTCAAGCTGAAGGGGATTTCCATTACCGTCTACGATAATCCAACCGCGGAATACTACATCGTCACCGAAATCTGTCGGCGCCTGAAGAATATGTGTGCGCGACTGATCGGCATAAAGCTGCATAGAAATATCAGAAGGATCGGTAGGCAGACTACTGTTGCTGTTTGGCATTTGACCTGAAATCGTCTTCTGAATCGTTCCGTCATCATAATTATAGACCGGATTATACTGCAGGTAGAATCCACCCTCAAGACGCCATACCGCACGGAGCTCTGTATCATGCTCGATCTTGGTGTTAAAATCATATGGAGCGGTATCCAGAACACCGTTTATTACCTCATACCAACCTACAAAATAGAATGACTCTGTAGGAGAAGTCTTACGATATTTCTGTAAATCATCCAGAACATGACCGCCAAAATACGCATCCATCCAGGCATCTTTCTCATTTGCTCCGAACTTAGTCGCTCCACGTGAGGTGAATTCTTCTTCCGGATACCTCTGATAGTGATTCCAATACGTGTCAATTTCAGACGCTGTCAGAAACAGTGCATCACGCAAATTACTGGGGATATATCTTCCGTCATGCTCAAAACTGAGATACCGCGTCCGCATGTAATAATATACTTCTGTAGCAGGATTTGCTGCTATCTCAGCGGAAGTCGTTTCAATATATTCACGTTTAAGGTCATTATACGGACTGATTGTCTCTTGATAATCCGCGCGGAAACCGGTGGAATCATTTTTGGTGGATGATTCGTCCCGCCAATGGTCAATCTCAGCGCCATTCGGGTCATATGTAACGATATAATCCAGTTTTTTAAACACAGGATAAAGAACTATGCTGTGACTCGGCATAGTCTCATTGGCAAAATCAAATGGATCACCGGCGCCTGCCTCATTCGTATACCAACCCTGGAATACAGAGCCCTCTTTGTAGGGATCAATATACGATTCTTTCTTTGCATTTGCGAGACTCTGCCCGTAATAATATGTGTCCGTTTTTACGTCCTGCGGATTTTCATACTTGAATGTCAGCGTATAATTCGACACCGGTGAATAGAAGAAATATATGTCATATTCATCATGCCCGGTCTGATTGTTAAGCTGTGCAGTACCATTGTAACAGCTATAGACGAAATCATATCCATCTATATCCGAGTTCAACTGATATTGAGGAGCGATATTGGAAATAACTTCATTCGCTTCTATCTCGAAGAAATGGTGATCAATAATCTGACTTTTGCTCTTATCAGTGTTTTGCTCCGTCCATGTCGTCATAGAGTACACTGTATAATCTGAACCATCCAACAGATTGGGATCGTCGGGATCATAGCTGCCGGGGATGGCTTCTACAAGAATATGATACCGCTTATACCTGTTCGTACTGTCGGCCGGACCGAAATATGCCACCATATGATGCACTCTGTTATCCATAATTGCGGTACCTGTCCGGTTGGCACAGAGTTCCTTAGTCATATATTCATATGCACCGTTGATGTCCGAATTATTACCATTGCTGTTACCGCCCGTCGTCGGACGTTTATTAGCAATTCCGGCATAGAGACTTCTATTATAGGCCGTCCAAATATATAAAGTCACGTTATTGCGCGGTGCGTCCTCAAAGGAGAAGTTCGGATTGACATGCGACGGCCAGCGGTCACCGATATAAGCACCGAATTTTGCCGTAATCGTATACAGATTGTCATCAATTCCCGGCTGAGGTATATAATCCCCCATGACATTATTATGGTCAGTCACATAAGACGAATCATAAACTTTTCCCTTATAGGTCATAGAGTATAAACCTTCGTAGGAATCATCTCCTTTTCCGGTATAACCGAGTGCTGTAACCTTACGGTCTTTATACATATACTCGATCCAGTTGCCGTCCCACCCCGGATAGTCGTCATTTTTCTGCTGTCCGGCCCTTTTAACAAAATTGTCTCGGCCGATATGGAATACAAGCGTAAATTCTATACGACTGAAATACACATTAATGACCGCACTGCCGTCGCCCTTAATGACAACACTGCTATCGGACAATTGTTCATTCAACTCATAAAACAGTTCATCCCCCGGAATAATACTGTTTAATTCACGTCCGGGGACAGCACCGATATCATCAAGAATTGTGTTGTTCAAAACGCTGATGTCTTCTTCATCCAAAACATCACCGTCATTGTTCATGTCAATTTTATAGTTTTTAAGTTCCGTAAGCGTAAGCGTAGAGCCGGAAACTATTGTTCCCAACTGAGCACCCAAATCGGAAGTAGGAATAGTCATAACCGCACTCGAAGTATATCCTGGGGTTAAACCTTGTAACACATCTTCCTTCGTCTGGGCATTCTCTGTCCAAAAAACAACCGTAACCGCGGATTCGGCAGGTATCCAATTTGCGCAAAGAGAGAGACGGTCAAGACCATCATAAAGCTTTAACTTGCCCTCAGAGGTAATCTCAAACAAGGGATGAGCATCATCATTAGAGCTTATGGATGTAGTAATATGAGCCTGATTACCACTGTCAACAACAAGCCAGTACATGCCGGCTGCAGCTGTATTGATTGTGCCGTCGCTATTCGCAATCTTAATTGCGGTTTGGTTGCTGACGGTAACGGTATGAACACGGGATGCATCATAATAGTTGATATTCAAATCTGAAGTCGAAGGATTCAGGTTTGTGATTTCACCCGTAGTATCGCTCATTTTGGCCAGGAAATACCAACCGTCAAACTGATAACCTGCACGACTGGAGCAAGGAAGAGACGTGAAAATATTCTTTTCTGGATCTTCTTCCATACCTACTACAGGATTATCCGGAGTTCCCCAGGATTCCCGGAACCGAGCCCCGACGAAAAGCGCACCACTGCCGTTGAGACCGGACTTAAAGTCAACCCAACGTGCCGAAACAAAAACAGGATAAAGGTCAATACTGTCTGTGTCATTGAGACCCGAAAATGACAAATATACCCCGTCTTCACCCGGGTCATTCAATTCTGCGCCGGTATAATCTACCGTCTGAATCCGGCAATAGCCGGCGCTGTCGCAATTAGAGTCATTGGGATCGTAATACTCCCAACCGACAAAGAGCAGATGTATCTGGTCCTCGCTGACAGCACGAATATCACTGATTTTCACTTTTACATTATTCGAACTGCCCTTGGCAATCAGCTTACGCGTCATAAGACTGCTTGCACCGCCGTTGGAACTGTTCACATCTCTCGGCAGAAGCATGAAGTTGACAAAGTTATAGTTTTCATATATCGGAGCCAGAAATACATGAACATTTCCTTCAGCATCAACTGTACCGGAACCGGATACTCCGTTCAGATCCCAATCCACCGTGCTTCCGGAGTTTGTGATAGAAATTGGCTGATCAAATGCTACAGCCTTCGGAGAAACAGGCCAGGTGTAATACAGGTGGTTATCTGACAGATTAATTCCGTTAGCATCCGTTGTACCTTCAATCACATAAGGATTAACAACATACCAGCCATAGAAATACTTCGAATCGTGATTCAACGGGTCGACAATCAACTCCAAGGATTTACCGTTATCCAGGATCTGCGTCGTCTGCGTTTCATCGTTTGCGTTAACAAAAGCGTAAGGGGCTCCATTATAATACACAACAGAACCATTATCCACCTCTGATGCATCAGGGGCAATAAAATGGAACATTACTCTCGGATTAACAACCTCTCCGTCCTCATGCGCAATAACAACATATACGGAGAAACTGTCTGTTGTGAATTCGAGGTTTTCGCCTTCGACAGAGGGGGCCATGGTCTCGACAGTGCATGACTTGGAAGCCTCATTTTCCGTAAAATGAAGCACGTCCACGTTGTCGTATTCGCTTAATTGTTCGCCGACCAGGCGAATGGATACGCTTACGTCGCCGGTGGGCTCGTAGACCTTCTCGGGATCGTTGGCGTCGACGATTTTGATGTCGAACAGGCGAGAGTATGTCAGCTCGTCCGTTGTCTTATTCAGCTTAGCAGCGGACTCCGCGATATAGTAATCGTATTCTGCGTCACCCGGAAGCAATTCCTTAACAATAAGCTCGGTGCCCTCGGCAGGAATTCCGATTTCGCCGTTATAGGTTACGCGGATTTCGTAGGTTGAGCCGTCGCCGGCAACGATGGTTTTGGTGAAATTGGCGGCATCCGTCTCATTTTCCGACATGGCAACATCACGTGCCTCATCATCCATCGCCAAAGCGGTGCTGATGGGACTCACGTGTCCGAGAAGGATACATAAGATTGTAATCCATGCCAATATACGTTTCATTCTTTCTTAACCTCTATGACTTGAATTACGCGTTTTTCTTCGCGCGGTAGCGGGCTAAGAACCAGTCCGCAATACAGCAGAGAATCACATAAAGCAGCATAAGTGCTGTCCATTTGTCAATGAGAATCATCGGCTGGCGCATATTCTCTGTCTTAATAAAAGTGATAATCGCCAGAATCAAAATGACGACTTCGAGAACAATTCCGGTTATAAACCGTTTCGTGAAGGAACCGACCTGATAGAACAGGTGCTCTACCGTCTTGTCGAATTCCTGTGAGGTTACATTGTCGTGATGGAACAGGCCGCGTGCCGTGGTCATAATCCGCTCACGTTCCGCAAGACCTGCAGGATCAAGCCCTTCCGCGTTCCATAACGCGCTCTTCGTAAGATTGAACTTCCGCATCATGCCGATACGGCGGAACTTACGGCGAACGCTGTGCAGCGGGCAGAATACGTAAAATGTGACAATCAGGCAAATCAGATTCAACAGCGCCCAGGCATTCTCTCCGTAGGAACTGCCGTTCGGAGTGAACCAGTCATTTACGCGGTCAATCCAGGACTTCTTCTTGCCCCTATCCGGAGTATTGTCTTCCACAGGTACGGTCGGCGTCGGGGTTGCGGGCGCAACCGTGGGCGTCGGTGTCCCGGTCGGCTCTTCCGTAATCACCGGAGCTTCCGTCGGTGTAGGCGTTTCCGTCGGCGTGGGCGTTTCAGTTACGTCGGGTGCAGGCGTCGGAGTCGGTGTTAAGGTCGCCCCTGTAGGAACAGGTGTGTTCGTAATGTCAGGCGACTTTGTTATTACCGGATCGACTGTCACGATTGGCGATACATTGGCCACCTCGGTCGGTGTCGGCGTCGGCTTCTCCTGCTCGGTCATAACACCGAAAACCACCAGACGGCCGTTCGTCGTTGCGCCTGCGCAGGTGGAAAGAGCGATTATCTTCTTCACCGAATCATCAGGCGATTTAAATATATTCGCTTTTCTGCCGACATAAGCAATCAGGCCGTCAATATCCTTGCTGCCTGTCTGATAAACCATGTCATCGTACGCATCGGTCTGAAGAACCGCGAAGAACTCGATGTCATAAGCTCCGCCCGGAGAAACGATTTCCCCGCTTCGATGACTTTCAAAAAAGTCTTTATCCAGGAAGCGGTCCAGGTCGCCGAACATGGCGCCGTTATCCATATGATGACCGAAGACAACGAGGTAATTGTCGCTTAAATCTTTGGCATTTGCCGCAGAAAGATAGATGGCGCCGCTCAGGCTGCTGTTGCCGTCCACATCGTGGTTTGCATAATAGAGGTCATCTTTCCCCTGCATAACCGGATAATCGATGTGCGTGGCGCTGATGCGAAGCCATGCGCGGTAATCCTCCCGCTCTTTCGAGAACGATTCCTGCACCTCAACAAGTGATGTGCCCTCGTCGTAAGAAAGGCTTCCGGAGGAAAATGCCCGGTTCTGCGTGTACAGCTGCTCATACATGGAATATCCGCTGAACAGAACCATGACGGAACCAATCCCTACAGCGGCAAATACAACCGCACGAATGCCGATTTTACTGAAGAAATTTACGAAACCCTTAAACTTCATCCGGGTGTCCTTTCGATAATACTTTTAAAACTTAATTCGTCTAATAATCGTAATGATCGTACCGAGTATTTCATCTTTGGTAACCGGTCCGAAATAACGACTATCCATGCCCTGCAGCCGGTTATCCACCAGAACGAAATACTGCTTTTCGCCCAACGTCAGCGGATAAGTAACCTTATCCTCCCGCTTCGGCGTCATCGAATAAATCTTTGGTTCTACGAGAACGTTGCCGTTAACAATCACACTGTTGCCGGCACTGATTTCAACCGTGTCGCCGGGAACTGCCATCACACGGCCGACCATCAGGGTTTTCTTGCCATCAACAACTTTTTCGAAAACGATAACGTCCTGGAATTGCGGTTTCCTTGCCAACCGGTAGAAAAGCACCAGATCGCCGGCATCGATACGCGGCTCCATGTCCTCCGAAGGCATATGCGTGATGCCGATAATCTTAAAGAACATCACCCAAAGAATCACAAGAAAAGTAGCTAGATAAATCAAAAAACGTTGCAGGTTTTTAAAACTTTTCTCATCCTTTGCGAGTTCTTTTTTGAGTTTGTCCGCTTCTTTTGAACTCTCAGAAATCTCAGAACTCTCTTTTGCAGATTTTTCTGATGGCTCTGACTTCTCGGCAACTGCTACTTCAGCCGGCTCTTCTTTCTCAAAAACAGACTCTTCTTCGTCAAAATCCGTTTCGTTCAGTACTGTTTCCGGATCAGAATCCGGTGTTTCCCGGATAATTGAGTCGATTTCATCCATCTTTTCGTTGTCCTGATGACCTGTATCCATGCATTTCTCCCGAGGTTATTAAGGAAAAACCCCGGCTACTATCCTGCAATAGTGGCCGGGTCTTTTCCTAGGCCCGAGTCTTCACTAGGGCATTATTCCTAAGTTTTTTAGATTAATGAATTAATTCTCTTCTTTATTCCGACGCATAAACTTCACACCAAGGAACAGGAGCAGTGCGCCGCAAAGCAGAATTAAAACGTAAGGACCGTAGCGGAACATAAGGCCAGTCGGGGAAATGGTCTCAAGGGTGTTGGTGAACTGAATCGTAACATTAGCATTGCTCGAACTTGCAGCTCCAGATTTAGTAGCAACTATGGCTGCAGTATCATTATATCCAATTGATACCACTGTATCAGTTGAACCGTTAATCGTTGCAGCTGTTCCATCTTCTGTACCAGAAGCCTTATATGTTGTTCCCACAACATCATTTTCCTCAGTAACAGTCACAGCAAAACCAACCGGAATACCAATATACTTGATATAACCTGAAGTAGTTCCTGTAGCAGTATCACCGTCTGCTACTTTAGGGGTGCCTGCGTTAGCAAAACTAGCCAAAGCAACGGAACCACCAACCTTTTTAATTGTCGCAGAAATAGCCGTGCCATTAAGAGTTGCAGTTGCTGTTTCATCTGTAGTCGTAAGAGAGCTCTTGCTTCCATCAGTCTTGGCAATAAGCTGGAACTTTCCGCTCGGACCACCGTTAAATGCTACGGTGAGAGGGAATTGATGGTTAATCATGTTGTTATCGCCAACAAGATCTTTAGTAACAGTAAAGTTGTAAGTATAGTACTCATCAGCAGAATTGGTTCCGTCATTAACAAAACCATTCGTCTTTACTGTAGCGTTGTCAACGGCAGTCTCGCCTCCCTTATCGACATTAACGCTTTCAGGGCTGATGCAAACATAACCGTAAATTGACCAATCAGCTGCAACAAATGTTGAAGCATCATGAGTCGGATCATAAGCACTGCTTCTCATAACATATACATCAAGGTAACGAATAGCCGAGATATCACCGTCAGTTACACCAGTATTAGTATACGTTGCGCTTTCCGTAATCTTATAACGATAGACACCAGGACCGGAGAATACAACATTCGAGAAGTCAACTTCAAGGTTCTTAATGTTCGATGCGCCGGCAGAAGTAGCATCAAGAATATCGGCATTCGTCCAAGCAATTGCCTTATCAGCTGTACCGGTTAACGAAACATCAGAAACACCAACTCCAGGAAGAACCGTAGCCTCCACAGAGACACCAGAACTATGGTCGTCAGTTTGATCAGTTACTTTAACTAATTCATTGCCGGATGCCGCTGCAATCGAATAAGTATAGGTGATTTCCGGACCATATACAAATACTTCATCAGGGTTATAGGCCGTAATTTCTTTTTGAATGTAAACACTCTTAGCCTGCACCTGCGGATTGTCTACATTACCCGGATAAAAGCCGCCAACTTCACCATCCGACAACGGTCCCGGAGTCGGAACTGTAGCAGCCATCGCCATTCCGCTCATCGCAAGCACCATGGCAAGCGACAGCAATAAGGCAACAAGTTTTCTTACTCTACGCATTTTTTCATATACCTCCATAATTTCTTACGCAACATATTCAAAAGGGGGTACCCTATCGAATCTCTGTTTTTCCGCCCATGTACGGTCTCAGGACTTCAGGAATCCGAACGGAACCGTCGGCCTGCAGGTTGTTCTCCAAGAATGCGATGAGCATTCTCGGCGGAGCGACAACCGTGTTATTTAACGTGTGTGCAAAATACTTCTGTCCGTCAGGACCCTGAACGCGGATCTGCAGGCGACGTGCCTGTGCATCACCGAGCGTCGAGCAGGAACCGACTTCGAAGTACTTCTTCTGACGGGGAGACCATGCCTCTACGTCGCAGCTCTTCACCTTAAGGTCGGCGAGATCGCCGGAGCAACACTCAAGGGTTCTTACCGGGATGTCCATGGAACGGAACAGGTCAACCGTGTTCTGCCACAGCCTGTCGTACCATGCCATGCTGTCTTCCGGCTTACAGATGACAATCATCTCCTGCTTTTCGAACTGATGGATACGGTATACGCCGCGCTCTTCGATGCCGTGCGCACCCTTTTCCTTGCGGAAACAGGGAGAATAGCTCGTCAGCGTGAACGGAAGCTGATCCTCAGGAGTAATTGTATCAATAAACTTACCAATCATGGAGTGCTCGCTGGTGCCGATCAGATAGAGGTCCTCGCCCTCAATCTTGTACATCATGTTCTCCATCTCGGCAAAACTCATTACACCGCTTACAACTTCACCGTGAATCATGAACGGCGGAACCACATAGGTAAAACCGCGGTCAATCATGAAGTCTCTTGCATATGCGATAACTGCGGAATGCAGTCTCGCGATGTCGCCCATCAGATAATAGAAGCCGTTGCCGGCAACTCTTCTAGCGGCATCCAAGTCGATTCCGTTGAACCGCTCCATAATCTCGGTATGGTACGGAATCTCGAAATCCGGAACAACCGGCTCGCCGAATTTCTGAATCTCAACGTTCTCGGAATCGTCCTTGCCGATCGGAACGCTTGCGTCGATGATATTCGGAATTATCATCATGCGCTTTTTCACTTCGGCGGAATATTCTTCTTCCTGCTTTTCAAGCTCGGCAAGCCGTGCGGAGAATTCGTTAACCTTCTTCTTCATCTCCTCGGCTTCTTCCTTCTGGCCCTTCGCCATCAGACCGCCAATCAGTTTGCTGATACGGTTTCTCTCCGCGCGGAGGTTATCGGCCTCCTGCTTGGCGGCGCGGTTCTTCTTGTCGAAGTCGATTACTTCATCTACAAGAGGAAGCTTCGCGTCCTGAAACTTCTTCTTAATATTCTCTTTCACCAGGTCCGGGTTCTCCCGAACCAACTTCAAGTCTATCATCTTACATTTACTTCCTTTTCAAAAATCCCTTTTGGAAATACTTTTCTAATCGTATTCTACAACAATGGTACGAAAAATGCAACAAAAAGCATTGATATTCCTTAATTCCGATTGAAAAATGACGCATAATGCGATATAATATGCCCCAGATTTAAGTTTTCGGGGTATTTGTGTGGCATGTTGTTATTCATAATCATAATTTTAATCATTATTTACAATGCCAATAACACTAACGCCAATCAACGTAAACGGTCAACACGGAATTCCAATTACTATGCGCCGAACATGTCACAGAGACAGCGTCAGGAGATGTTCCGCAGACAGCAGGAACAGATGCTCCAGCGTCTCACCGGTTCGGGCAATCCGTATCAGAATCCGTATAACCCTTATCTTCGTAACAATACTTCACAAAGGAACACGAATCCTTACACCACTTCCGGGCGGATGACCAACTACGGCTCTCCTACGATGCCGAACACTCCCGGATACCAGCAGACTACGGTGAATTCCTTCGGGCTTCCGAGCGCGGAACGGAAACGTAAGAAGATTGTTAAGAAGTTCAGCGACCGTTACGGACTGAATTTGTCGGACAGTGATATTGCGCAGATGGTCAAGGCATCGTACATGAGCACCGCATGGAGCCGTGAGATTTGCTACATGAACCAGAAATACGAAACCGTATACTCCTGGTTCGCAACAAGTAATCCCTGGCTGAAAGCTTATATGTTTGCTTTTCCGCTCCAGCAGATATCGAGCGACTTTGCGATGCAGGAACAGATTGTATATACGGCATTTGACCAGATCTTCTCGGATATCCTTTCCAAGCCGAACATAACGGTTCCGGAAGCCATCTGGGAAATCAACAGCAAGTATTACACCCAATTTGATGAGTCCACCTTCATGATTGCCTACCGCTTCATGGAGCAGAAAGGGAAACGTTATCCGCTGAATCTCGGCGACGTGATCAGCGGCACAAGCGACATTGACGAGCTCCTTTCCAAATACGAGCATACACAGATGCCGTCCCATTAAACCACGAAGGGCGTGACCGAAACGGCCACGCCCTATTATTATGCCTTCATCAGGATTTATGCTTTCGCCGGCGCCTCTTACACCTTCAACAGCGTCTCATAAGGAATCTCCCCGCCGAACAGCGACAGCGCGCTTCCGACAGTATAGTCAAGTCTTCTGTCCGATATTTCTTCAATCAGCCGGACATCCGAAAGCGTATGGATGCCTCCGGCGTAAGTGATGGTATTCTCCTTCCGGTATCCGGAAAGGATTCTTAAAAGCCCTCTTGCGGGCCCCTTCTTCTTTCCTTCCACGTCTACTCCGTGAATCAGAAATTCGTCGCAATAATCCGTCAGCTGATTCAGGATCGTCTTATTGAGCTTCGTTTTCGTCACATACTGCCAGCGGTTCGAAACAATCGTATAGTTTCCGTTCACGATTTTGCAGCTGAGGTCAATCACGAGATGCTCTCTTCCGACGGCGTTCTTCATCTTAAGGAGCCGGTCCATCGAAAGCTCTCCGTCCGGGAACAGGTAGGATGTAACGATTACATGGGACGCGCCCGCGTTAAGGAATTCCTTCGCATTTGCCGGAGTAATGCCTCCGCCGATCTGCAGGCCGCCCGGGTAAGCCGCAAGCGCCGAAAGCGCCTCCTGCTTCGTTGCTTCGTAATACGGGCTGTCCTTGCCGTTCAGAAGGATGATGTGGCCGCCGCGAAGCCCGTCCTTTTTATAAAGCTTCGCGTAGTCCGCCGCGCCGTATTCGGACACAAAATTCTCCTCTGCGGAGTCGCCCGCGTCCCGAAGGGAACCGCCGACGATCTGCTTCACGCGGCCGTTATGAATATCGATACAGGGTCGAAACATAGAAAACCTCACTTATGGTATGGTTCATTGTTGGCGATGCGAAACGCCCGGTAGATCTGCTCGCATAGAATCAGCCGCATCAGCTGGTGCGGAAACGTCATGTCCGAGAAGCTGAGCTTAAGGTCTGCCTTCTTAACGACTTCCGTTGAAAGCCCCAGCGAGCCGCCGATCACAAACTGGATATGGCTGAAGCCGTTCGTCTTAATCTGCTCTATCTTCGCGGCAAATGCGACGGAATCCATCTTCTTTCCGTCGATACATAAAGCTATCTTATAAGCCTCGTCCGAAAGATGCTTCATAAGCCTCGCGCCTTCGGTCGAAAGAATCTGCTTCTCTTCCGCCTCCGACGCTCCGTCCGGCGTCTTCTCGTCCTGCACTTCAACGATTTCCGTCGTCGCATAGCGGGACAGCCGCTTTACGTATTCGGCGATTCCGTCACGGAAATAGCCTTCTTTAATCTTCCCGACGCATAGAATACTTATCTTCATTCGCTCTTCGGTTCCTTCTTAAGGGGCGTGATCTTCACCTGGTAAACCATCTTGTGGCGACAGGAAAGGATATCGAACACATAGCCGCCGTAAGGGATTACCGCCTTCTCGCCGTCTGCAGGGATATGGTCGAGCAGGGATACGAGAAGGCCGTTCAGGGTCTCAAAATTGGCCATGTCAGCGGCCGCGATTTCGAGGGCCGGAAGCTTCTCAGCCAACTCTTCAAGGGGCATGCTGCCCTTTACGAACAAGGCATCCCCTTTCTTCTTCGCGGTAACTTCTTCTTTGTCATACTCGTCCTGGATGTCGCCGACGATTTCCTCGAGAATGTCCTCCATACAGACGATTCCGGAAGTCTGGCCATACTCGTCGATGACGACGGCCATATGAATCTTCTTCCGCTGCATGTCATTGAACAGGCTGTCAATCGGGAGTGTCTCCGGCACACAGAACGGCTTTCTCGCAAGTTCGGAAAGCGGCGTATTGCGGTCGCCCTCCATGTACGCTAACATGACGTCCTTCAGATAAAGGATGCCGATGATGTTGTCATCGGTCGTGTCATACAGCGGATATCTGGTAAAATTGCAATGCAGCATGTGATGCAGCGCCTTCTCCATCGAGGTGTCCTTCGAGATGGCGTCCATCTTGCTGCGGTGCGTCATGATATCCTTGACCTGCGTGTCCGAAAAATCGATGATGTTCGAGATCATCTCGACCTCGCCCTCCTCGAGCGCGCCCTGATCCTTGTAATCATTAACGATCGAGAGGATTTCCTCGTCGGTTTCCTCTTCGCTTTTATGCTTGTGTAACAGGTCTTTCAGTCGTGCCAAAAGACTGCGGTTCTCTTCCATTCCTATCTCCTTACTATATTACGCTCGCTGTTTCCGAAGCCTTACGTCGGTGCTGCCGGCCGTTATTTCCTAAGCACACCCGCAACGGCGTTCGCGATGTCGCCGGCCATTGTGCCATAACTGCCGAGCTCTTCCTTACAGGCATCGCCGGCAAGACCGTGCACGTAAACCGCCGCGCTTGCCGCCTGCGCCATTGTCATTTCGGTTGCGGCAAATGCTCCGCATACTCCCGCGAGCACGTCTCCGCTTCCCGCGGTCGCCATGGCCTCGTTACCGCTCTGGTTCAGGTAGAAGCCTTCCCGGCTGATCACCATCGAGCAGGCATCCTTCCATACCCATACAAACTCGCAGTACCGCCGGATCATCTTCGCGAATACAAGCGGATCTTCCTTCAGCTCCGAAACCGGAACATTCATAAGCCTGCTCATCTCGCCGGGATGCGGCGTCACGATTGTATCGTCCGGAAGCCAGTCATTAAGAAGATTCAGCCGGTGCTCCGGATCAAGGCTCATCCGGTCAAGTCTGGTTGCAAGTATGTTAAGCGCGTCCGCGTCAAGCACGAGACGCTTTCCGTATTGAATCGCAAGGTCCAAAAGCCGCTCCGCATCGCTGTCGGTTCCGAGTCCCGGCCCGATGACGATAACGTTGTCAAACCCCGCATAAGGATTATCGGTGGCGAAAGCCTTCTCTCTGCTGAGAGAAACCGCCTCCGGACACGCTCCGTGAAGCACCGAAAGACTCTGCTCCGTCCCGATGACGCGCACCAGCCCTGCGCCGCTCCGATACATCGCCCGCGCGCAGAAGCACGCTGCCCCCGGCATATCGTCACAACCGGCCACAAGCGAAATCTTTCCGAAATCGCCCTTATTGCCATCCGGTCTGCGCTCCGGAAGCCCCAGTTCCTTCCTATCGGCAAATGTGACATATTCCGCCCGGTCAGTTCCATCCGGAAGCCCGATATCGGCTACAATCAGCTTCCCGGCATAGGCGCGCCCCGGGTATAAAAGGAGCCCGGTCTTCGGATAGGAAAATGTCACTGTCACATCCGCCTTAATTGCGCCGCCGCACACTTTTCCGCAGGTCGCGTCGATTCCCGAGGGGATGTCGACGGAAACGACGAACGGCCGCTTCTCGGATCCTGCGGCGCGCAAGCCGTTAATCTTTTGGAATACGCTTACCGTATCACTGTTCACGGTGCGGTTCAACCCGATTCCGAACACGCCGTCCACAATCGCGTCATAACTGCGGAAATCCGGAAGCTCGTCTCCAGCTTCATAAACCCGGTAAGAATATGCAAACGCGTCGAGAATATCCCACTGTTTTAACAGTTCCCCACACTCTGTCTTTTCGTAAAATGTCACAAAATCACATACCGCACCACGCCCGAAGAGAAGTCTTCCGACCGCTACCGCATCGCCGCCGTTCTTACCGTTTCCGACCAGAATCAGAACCTTTCGGAATCCCTTCAACTGGTCCGCCACGGCAATTGCCGCATGCTCCATCAGAAGAAGCGACGGAATTCCCTGCTTCTCGATTGCACTGCCTTCGAGCTTCTTCATCTGCTCAGCGGTTACAACTCTTCTTCCGAAACCTCTCTGCATGGCCCGCTCCTCCTTCTGTCTGCATCACGTGTGACATTTGTCATGGTCAAAACTTACCAGTTATGATTATAGTACAAGGGGAGACACTGCGCAAGACCTTTAGCGGTTGCATTTTCCGCTTAAATCCGCTAAAATAGGTGAGGCGCTTGCGCCAAATGTAATGGTAAGGAATCGGAATTATGCTTTTATCCGTGAACAATATAAGAAAAGCCTTCGGCGAAGAAGTCGTTCTTGACGGCGTTTCGTTTCAGATGAATGAGCATGACAAGACGGCTCTCATCGGACGAAACGGCGCCGGTAAAACGACGCTTATCCGGATTATCCTCGGGGAACTCCGCGCGGACGAAGGCGATGTGATTCTTCCGAAGGACGTGACCGTCGGTTACCTTTCGCAGCATCAGGATATGGAGGGCGACCGCGGCATTTACGATACGGTCATCGATGTTAAAAGAGATTTGCTCGAAGTGGAATCCCGTCTTCGTGAAGTCGAGGAAGAAATGAAACACCTCTCCGGAGATGCGCTTACGGAAGCCTATAAGGAATATGAACGGCTCAATCACCGTTTTGAACAGGAAAACGGGTACGCGCTTCGGTCCGAGGTGACCGGAATCATAAAAGGTCTCGGATTTTCCGAAGAAGAATTCGATAAGCCTGTTTCACAGCTTTCGGGAGGCCAGAAAACCCGTGTCGCTCTTGCGAGAATTCTTCTCTCCTCCCCGAAGCTTTTGATTCTCGATGAGCCGACGAACCACCTTGATATGGCAAGCATTTCGTGGCTTGAGGGGTACCTCGCGCAATACAAAGGTGCGGTTCTCGTGGTCTCCCACGACCGGTACTTCTTAAACCGGATTGTGAACCGGGTGGTGGAAATCGAACACAACCGCTCCATGACTTATCTTGGAAATTATGATGAGTTCTATGAGAAAAAGGCGCAGGTTCGTGAGGCGGAGCGCCGCCGTTACGTGAACCAGCAGCGCGAGATCAAGCATCAGGAAGAAGTGATTGCCAAGCTTCGTTCCTTTAACCGCGAGAAATCCATCAAGCGTGCCGAAAGCCGCGAGAAGATGCTTGAAAAGATAGAAAGAGTCGAGAAACCGCTTGCCGAAGAACAGGGCATGCGAATCCGCCTTGTCCCGCGTATCGAAAGCGGCAAAGACGTCCTGACGGTTACCGGGCTTACCAAATCCTTCCCGGGCAAGCCGCTCTTTCATGATATCAGTTTCCTGATCAAAAAAGGTGAGCGCGTTGCTCTCCTTGGGGAAAATGGCACCGGCAAGACGACGATGCTCAAGATTATCCGCGGTCTTCTGCCTGCCGATGCGGGAACCATCCGGGAAGGCGCCAAGGTTTCAATCGGTTACTATGACCAGGAACAGCAGAACTTCAATGAATCGAATACCGTATTCGGAGAAATCAGTGATGACCATCCGAACATGAATAACACAGAAATCCGAAACACGCTCGCGCTGTTCCTCTTCACCGGCGAAGATGTCTTTAAACCAATCTCCGCTCTTTCCGGCGGCGAGCGCGGAAGGCTGTCCTTAGTGAAACTGATGCTCTCGGAAGCGAATTTTCTGCTTCTCGACGAGCCTACAAACCATCTGGATATCACGAGTAAGGAAATCCTTGAGGAAGCGCTTCGCAGTTACGAGGGAACCGTCTTCTATGTTTCTCATGACCGTTACTTCGTCGACAAGACGGCGACCCGCATTCTTGACCTGACGCATGAGACCGTAATTTCCTACGAGGGAAACTACACGGATTACCTTGCGCAGAAAGAACGGAAGGAAGCTGTTGCCGGTTTTAACGCCGTGCAGTCGGAGTCGGCACATGCGGCTGTCGCGGAAACCGTTTCCAAGCAGAACTGGAAGGATCAGAAGGCTAAGGAAGCCGAGGAACGGAAGCTTCGGAACCGTATCGCAAAACTTGAGGAACAGATTGCATCCTGCGAACAGAAGATTCAGGAAATCGACGAAGCAATGCAATCTCCGGAAATCTGCACGAATTCCTTCGAGCTGAACCGCCTCACCGAGGAAAAGGCCTCTGTGGAAGAAACTCTCCTCTTGGCAATGACCGAATGGGAAGAATTGCAAAGCAACATATAAAAAACAGCGGGTTTTTCCCGCTGTTTTTTCAACCTTTATTATCCTGCGCCAGATTATGGTTGTTAATGTTACTGATCGTTTGGATGATGTGCTCATGCGCAAGCTTCTCGGCTTTCTCCTTATCCCGAAGACGGATTGCCTCGAGAATCGCCAGATGCTCTGCGTTCGAATGCGCTGCGCGTTCCGGATCCGAAAGGGTAATCTTTCGAAGACTGTGAACATACTGATGATAATCCTTTAAGAGGTGGCTTAAGATCTTGCTGCCGCTCGCGTCATACATCAGCTGGTGGAACTTGGAATCCAGCTCAACAATCTGGTCAAAATGCTTCTTCTTGACATGGAAATCGGAAAGGTAGATAACCTCCTCGATTTCGTCAATCTGCTCCTGCGTGATGTTCTCGCAGGCCCATCTTGCGCACAATCCCTCCAGGTAGGAACGGATCATGTAAATGTCATGAATGTCTTTATTGGAGATGCCGGATACATAAGCGCCCTTGTTCGGAATAATCTTTACAAGTCCCTCAAGCTCCAGCTGACGAAGCGCCTCACGCACCGGAGTACGGCTTACGCCGAGTTCGTCACCGATGGCAATCTCCTTTAACTCCTCTCCGGCTTCGTATTTGCCGGACAGAATGTCCTCACGAAGTCTGGTAAATACCATGCCGCGCAGGGAATACTTATCTGTGCTTTCCTTGGAAAAAACAGGGTCGTCCATTTCTGCTCCTCTTTCCGTACCGAATCATCGGTCCACACAGATTGTATACACTAAAACAATGTAAAAGTCAAGCAGAATTCAAAGGCTTATCAGGTGCCTGCTTTTTTCATCCAGATTTCCACATCGCCGACATCGATGTACTTATCCTCAAGCATCAGTTTTACCACGTAATGAAGCTTGATATAGATAACGTCATCGTAAAGTACAGTCTCTTTCACCGTGCTCTCCCAGAACGCCTGATCGCTGGTCGACGGAATCACAAGAGCTTCTTTCCGGGTTCTGTTGATGGACGAGAAATTGATTGTCGTTCCCTTAAGCGGATTGGCGAAATCGCCTTCGAAGGTATTCATCGTGGTGATTTTCGTCTTATCTGCGGAAAGCACCGCAGCATACTTCAGCATTCCGACACCGTCAACTTCACCGTAGCCGATATACAGCGTCTCACCGGCGCCGACTGCGGGAATCTCAAGACCGTCTGCGTCCTTGCTGCCGTTCACTGCATTACCGCTGTAATCGCCGTTCGATCTGAAATAGGCATCCTTAGGAGCCTTTGCGAGCTTCGTTTCCTTCGGAATGGTTACCTTCTCCGTCGGAACCGGATCATTCTTACTCTGCTGGTTATCGAGATTCTCCGCAAGAATCGATGCGATATCTTCGGTATTCTCGGCGGTTGTCTTTTCGGTTTTCTTTTTGGAACTCTTACTGTCCGAATCATCGTCGAGCTTGTTCTTAAGAATTACGCCGCCGACACAGATGGCAACAACGAAAAGAACACTGAGGGTAATGAGCGCTACAATGCGGACAATCGAAGCGGTCGAACGCTTCTTCACGGGCGCACTTTCAACATACTGAATATACTGTACCGGTGGATTGTTCCCGACATAGGCATGGCAGTTCGGGCACAGCTGCATTCCTTCTTCAATCAAACAACCGCAGTTTCTGCAATACTTGTTTTCCATCTTGATTTCCTCCTTAATTCCAAGCGTATTTAAAACCTTTTGAGCACCAGCTTTTTTCTTCGATCTCTCCGTCCTGAATCATTCCGACCACATGCAGCCGGCCGGATACCTCGCCGGGCAGCTGTACAAGCGGCTCAGCCTTTCTTTGTGAGATGTTTTCATTCAGAAGAATCCGGGGTTCGATTTCCTTCTTCAGGATTTCCTGTTCTCCGATTATGGCAATCTCGGTGACGTATTCTTCACCGCGATATGTCTTCGGGCTGTCGCCCTCCATGATCACCATACCGTTTAGGAGCCTTGCCGGAACGGCTTTTCCGACCAGATACCCTTTCTGAAACTCATAGGGGCCCGGCAGTTCATTCAGCTTTTCAATACTGAAACGGATTAAAAGAACGCCTTCCATATTCTGTCCTCCTTGCATCTGACCGGATTTGCTTTTCTTTACACCCCCAATATATAACAACAGACAAACCCTTCGGTCTGCCCATTGCATACATTTTCAATTTTTTTCGAAAAATGTTACTGATACGCAGAAATGCTCTGCGGAATCCGCTCACTGTCGGAGCCGTCGATACGCATGCGGTACAACGCTTCGCTTCCGCTTATGCGGTATATGATCCAGCGCCCCGCAATATTAAAGTCCGTCACATGGGCCGTGCTTACGGTATATCTAGTCTTCCCGTCCGGGCTCATCCACTCGAGGCATCCGTTCTCGGCAGAGATGAAAAAGATTCCTTTCTCCGAAGCGATGAAACGGCGTATCGGCTGCTCGGTAAGCATCTCCGCATCGCCGCCTTCGCGGTTCATGCAGACGAGGTATTGCATTTCCTCCTGCCCGGGTTCGTTCCCGGTTGTCAGGCAGTACAGCTTGTCTTTGCACAAGACAATGTCCTTGCAGGCGCTGCTTAAAAGCCTGTAGGCGTTTCCGCCGTCAAGGTCGCAGCCGTATAGATTCCCGCCCTTCTCCGAATCTGCGAAGATTAAACGGCCGTCCGCCACATTCAGGTAGGGATGCTTCTGCTTTGCGTTTAACTGCTTTGTTTCAAGCGAATCTGTGTCAATGCTGTACAGGTAGCCCGAGTTCTTCTCGTCATCCAGATAAAGCTTTCCTGAGAAAATACTGAACTGCCCGTAGAGGGAATCACTGACGGTTTCCTCCTTACGGCTTTCCGTGTTCAGTCTGACGACGGCGTTTTCGGTGAGGTAATAAAGATACCCGTTCCAATAATGCAGTTCGGAAATCTTTTCGTGCTTCACAAGCTGCGATGTTTCCTTTGTGTACGGGTCCATCCGGAAAATACGGTTGTCGCAGATATAATAGAGGCTGTCCTCTCCCGTTGCCGCATAGGCACCGGTCTTTGTGTACCGGTTCCCCGCGAAATTCCCGTAACCGGCAGGGACGTCGGTCTGCTCGATGCCGACTCCCGGAGCATCGTCTGTGCCCTTCTCATAGCCCTCACGGTAACCCTCGCGGTAGCCTTCTTTCTGCCCCTTCTCCTCGCCGGTCTTCCGTCCTTCCCGATACTGGTGAACGGAGAAAAGTACCGCAATTCCGATTACGGCTGCGTACACCGCACGACGGATCCGCTTTCTCGGAAAACGAAGCTCACGGTTCAGGAACTCCTGAACCTCGAGAAGGCTTTGGAAACGCCGCCTCGAATCGAGCGCCGTGCATCGGTGGATGGCTTCCTTCGTTACCTCATTCTCCGTAGCGATATCCAGCTCGGACTTCAGCGTCTTACCGGTAAGAAGGTACAGGAAAAGCATTCCGAGGCCGTAAATCCATACGTTCTCGTCCGTAACCTTCGCCTTCCCGTATTCCGGCGGCAGGAACGGTTCCTGCTCCTTCCGGCTTTCCTTCTCCGCTTCGGCAAATGAAACGGCTCCCTTCCCGGAAACCAGCACATTCTGCGGGCTCAGCACCGGAAGGGAAAATCCCTCCTTAGTCGACTCCTTAAAGAGCTGTCTGCAGACCGCACGGACCACCTTCATGGCCTTCTTTTCCTTCAAAGGAGCGCCCGAGGAAATCCATTCCGCAATTGTTCGGTTGTCTTTGACCTGACCGTCTTTTGTTCGCATGTTTATCCCTCGTGCGTTACTTTGTGGTCATCCGCGCCGTCATAGCGAACGCTCCACAGATTTCCTCCGTCATCCAGATTATGGTAGAAAATCCACTCTCCGGCGATATTGAAATCCTTTGTCCGGTTCTTCGTTACTCTGGTACGCATATTTCCCTTCGGGTTGCTTAACCAGAGCATTCCGTCATAACCGTCCACAAGGACGATTCCGCGGCTCGTGAAACCGGTCTGTAAAGGATTGTAAGCCTTCACATTTTCCGCGGTTTTATCCGAAACGGACCGGCTCGCATACTCCGAAACAAAGTCGGGGTCGGCCTTCTCCGTCTTCCACGCTTCCACATCAAGCGCATAGAGCGTTCCCGCGGTCTTCACATAGTAGCTGTCATCAAGAACGATCATCTGGGTGTCGGCTCCGCCGCTGAACACGATGTGTTCGGTATCCTCGTAAAGACTGTACTGCCAAATGCTGCCGCCTGCGGTGTAATACAGCCAGCCCTTGTAGGCCGATATGCCGCTTGCGTTCTTGCCGGAGACAAGTTCCTCAACGTTGCTTCCGTCCGAAGACATACGGTAGATATCCCCATCATGGATGTAGTAAATCCGGTTCTCATAGGATAAGGCGTAGGCGCCTCCGTCAACCAGCACATTGCCGGGAAGATTGCCGTCCTCCGGATGGGTAATGCGCTCGCCGAGCGTAAACACCGGAACTCCCTGATAACCGCTCACATATCCGCTGTCATAACCGGTCCTGTGACCGTTCTTCTCACCCTCCGCCTCGCCGAGGATCCGTCCGGTAATGTTGGAGCCGGCTACGGCAACCGCGCAGGCCGCGGCAAGAAGTGCCGCCTTCAGAATGCGCTGTCCCTTCCGGATTGTCTTGCTCCGTACGTAGTTCTCAATCTCTTCCACCCGCTGGATGCGGTTCTCCGGGTCAAATGCGACACATTTCTGTATCAGATTCCGAAGCTTCGGACTGTTGATCTCCGACTCGTAATTCGGCTTCGAGACCTGTCCGGTTGCCAAGTAAAGCATTACCATGCCCAGGGCATAGATATCCGTCAGCGGCGAGGACTGGTCAAACCCGTACTGCTCCGGAGGCGCGTAATCAAGCGTCAGAATGATGGACGTATCCTGTCTGTGTCCGATTTTATGCTCACGCGCGATTCCGAAATCGATCAGGTTAATGCTTCCGTCCGCACCGAGAACAATGTTCTGCGGCTTGATATCCCGGTGAATAACCGGCGGCGTCTGATGATGCAGATACTTAAGGATTCCGCACAGATCCGTAACGATTGAGAAGATATCGTCCTCGGAAAGCGTTCCCTTGGTGCGGACGATCTCGTCAAGCGTCCGGCCTTCCATATATTCCCGGACAAGGTAATGTCCGTCATCCTTTTCAAACGAGGCGTATACCTTCGGGATTCCCGGATAATCCAACTGCGTAAGGAGTCTCGCCTCCGTCAGCGCGTCTTCCGCGTCGTAGCCCCTGGTAATCCGAAGGATTGCCGGAATTCCGTCCGAAAGGCGCTTCAGGAAATACGTCTCCTTCTTGCCGGTTTCGTCCTTCTTAAGGCATCCCGTAACCTCATAACGGGAGGTGATTTCCGCAGGAAGAGAAGCCTTCGCGACATCTGCCGCAAGGTCTTCGCCGTATCCTTTGAGGAACGACTCAATATCGTTCTCAAGTGAATTTTCCGCGGAAGCCGCAACCACTTCCGGCAAGGAAGTACTCATGCTCCACCCCCTGCTCTTTTCCTTCTTCGAAGTGTTCTTCTTCGAAACGTTCTTCTTTGCTTTCTTCTCACCGCTTCCGAACGCATAAAGAGGCGGCGTAAACAGCACGGGTGTCAGCACCATGCTGAAGAAGATAAAACAATAGGCAATCCGCGATGCCGGCCGGATTCCGTGCCTCGTAAGAACATACACGGTACGGTCCGCGCATAGAAGCGCTACCGGTATGAAAATCCACGTCCCGCGGATATAACCGAATATCAGCCTTAGCCCCGCAATCAGGCCGCGTTCGTTTTCGCCGACCCGGGTTGACGGAAAGGCTTTTTTCTTCCGTTTAAACTTGTTCAAAAGCCACCCCGTTGCGCCGAGGAACACGGACAGTGAATGGCTGATGAACGAAGCTGCCATCTCTAACGTGATCAGAATGTTCGACCGGTGCTCCTTCGGGATCTTCCGTCCCATGATGAGCGAACGGATTACCGGCGGAAGAATAAAGATAGCATCACATAACAGGAAACCTGCCCACAGCAGGTGAATATTTCCGAAATAACACTCGATGAAAACCGTCGGAAGGAGCATGATCTGGTTTACCATCGATAAGAAATACAAAAACATGAAAAAGCGGTCGCAGGGCCGCACATGTCCGTGAAGCGTTCCGTCGAAAACCATCTCCATCAGACCGTAGGCGTAACGCCGCTGCTTACCGGTTTCTTCCTCGAAATTCGTGCTCGTGTATTCCGTAAACTCAAGGCCGGGAATCTTGGCGTACTTGCCGTGATAACCCATTCCGTACAGCCGGATTGCAAGGTCATAGTCCTCCGACACCTTGTTTTCGGACCAGCGTCCGCATTTTTCAAGGATGCTCTTCCGAAGGAATACGTTATGCCCGACAAGCGGTACGAAGAACCCCTGCAAAGCCTTACACGGCCATATGTAATGGAACAGGTCGTTCGTCAGGTGTCCGCTTACCCGGGAATAATAGTTTTCCCTGAGATTGACCGCGTCGGTGGCGCACTGCACGTAGGCAAGCTTTCCGTCGGTTGCGAACTCCGGAACAATTGCCTCGATAATGCCCTCCCGCACGCCGGAATCCTTATCCAGAAGAAGAATGATCTCGTGTGTCCGGTAATCTCCTTCCGCGTATCCCTGCGCCGTAAGCGCGTCCTCCGATTCCTTCCCGCCGAGCTCCGCATCCTTTGTAAGACTGTCGCCGAAGCGGAGGGTATAGTTCAGATTTGACGCCTTTTTAAAAAGGCCCGCTCTTCCTTTGGCAGGTCTTGCGACAAATCCCACACTCTTCTCCCGATAGAAACGGATGCGCTCCGCTGCCTTCTTCTCTTTCGGGGAAAGATTTTCCGGATTCTTCTCATAAGATTGCATAAGCCGTTCAACGGCCTCCCGGCTGCAACTTCCGCCGAGAAGCGGCGCCAGGCCGTCTTCCGAAATCAGAACGTTGGCCTCGCCGGCACCATAGCTTTGATAGCTGCGGATTGCCCGAAGTCCCCGCTCAACGGTTTCGAATATCACCGCGTTTTCTTCCATATAAACCGGAATACTCACCGTAACGGGAAGCAGGTCCGATGCCTTCACTTCTCTTCGCGGCGCATTCATGAAATGCTTCCGGTTAATCAGCACTTCGCCGGTCAGAACGCGCCTGACCGCCGGCCGCACCGACCAGAATATATCCACCACATAGGAACAGGGATATATGAAGAAGAAAAAGGAAAGGACAAACCGCCACAGCTGATGCATCTGCACGCCGTATATCACGAAGATCGTGACATGTATCGCCGCATTTATGAGCAAAGCAATCGCATGCGGACGCACGCCGCAAACCATATTCCCAAGAGCAATCGGTATCGATTTTTCAGATCTCTTCTTTTTGCTCATAATTTGTTTTATTGTTCCAGAGGATTCACCTTAACCTGGGCAAGCGCATACCAGCCGGTCGCCCCGATGCTTAACGTATTGTCATATTCCCAGAGCTCTTCCGTACCGCTCAGGACGAAACCGGTGGATACACCGTCCCGGTCCGCAGCCGGAATGCCGCCGCTCTTATATTCCTGCGTCTTCAGATAACCCATGGCGGCATTATAACCGTCACTTTGATCCTGCTTCAGGTAACAGAGTGCCATCTGCGCGGTACCCTCGTTCCAGATGCCGTCCAGATCTCCTGCGCTGAAGTCAAATCCGACGCCTACCGCCATATTCTTCTTTATAAACTCTAACGACTTTCCGGGGTTTTCGATGCGTCCGCTTAAGGCAAGCACCGAAAGGGCCGTTGCGTCAATCGGAATCACGCCGGTGTTGACGGTTTCCCCGTCCGGCTCGGTTCCGGTATAGAAGCAGCAATTCTCCGCGTCATACATGGAGATAACGAACTGATAGGCAGACTCCGCAGCAAGACGGTATTCGGCTGCCGTCTTCGGTTCCTTCTCCTCAAGGATGTCCGCCAACACGGAAAATGCCGCATAGCATGCAATATTATGTTCCGTGGACTTATAGGTCACCTTCTGCTGGTCCTTGTCCCAGCCTTCATAGCCGGCCGTAAAGCCACTTTGAGAGGACAGCCCGAGTAAGAAGGTCGCGGCGTTCTTCGCTGCATTCAGATATACGGCCTCCTTCTGCTCCGGTACGACTCTGGATGCCCGGCACAGCGCCAGGATTGTCCATGCCATGTTTCCGGTAGAGGTGGAAACCGAATAAAAATCCTCGTACCATTTTCCGTTCTGCCAAAAGCCCGGAAGCGGTACGCTCCCGCTCGCAACCGAGTACCCTGAATCCACAGCCGGATCGCCGATCAGGTATACATTCCTAAGCCGCCCGTCATGGAACGTCCGGTCATGCTCCTGCGCGAAAACGATGGCGTCCGCCAGCTTCTCCGCATGCCATACCGCCCCGACTTCGCAAAGCGCGTACAGGGCAATCGCGTTATCGTACAGATAAGCCTGGTCGGATTTCTCGTCGCTGCCGATGAAGCCATTGGACTTCTCCACCAAAGAGGCAAGAAAACCTGCTGCGGAGAACTTCTCGGAGATTTCCTTTGCGGACGGTTCGATTCCGTTCTTCGATTTGCACCCCGAAAGCACAAGCATAACGGCAATCATAAGAATGCTCAGTGCCCGGCGCATCTTCTTTCTGTGTTTATCCATACGATAACCCGCTTTCTTTTCTTTGTGACCGTTCCGATGAACCGTCTATAATACGTCAACCGGTCTGAAGAACCGTCCCTTTAATACATCTGCCCGATCTGCACGCTGTCGCCGACAAATGTCACATTTGACGGAACAACAAGCGTATAATCGGTCTTATTGTTCTCAAGCGTGAATACGATTTCACTGCTGTCCTTTACGTCGAAAACAACCACAAGGTCCAATGACTCGAAATTCAGAATGCTTCTTCTGCGGGTCGTGGTTCCCTCGTAGCAATAGCTTTTCGTATTTTTCTTAAGGGAAACGCCGTTCACGGCAGGCATAAAATTCAGGATGTTCTGGGACTTATCATAATAAACCTTAACCGGAACCATATTCTCAAGCTGTTTACTGTTCTTAAGGACCTCGTCTTCCTCCTTATGCAGCCTGCTTAAGCGCGCCTTTTGCTTACTTAACTTGTTCGACTTGCTCTTAATCCCGACGAAATCAATGATCAGGAAAACAAAACCGGCAACCACAAGGGCGGTGCTGCTCTGCGTTCCGCGAAGCACAAACTGTCCGCTTAATCCTCCGAGGATCAGGCCGATGCTAATCAGAACTCCGAAGATATCGGAGCCGTAACCCGCCTTCAAAACCGCTATAAATCCGGATTTTGCCTTCACTCTGGTCGGTCCCTGAACAGGAGCCGCTGCAGTCGCAGTCATCACTTCATTGTTCATCATGTTCTCATTTTCCATCTTGTTGTCCTCCCGATTTGTTTTAAGAGCCGCGGAATGCCGACGCATTTCCTCTGACTCTGCCATAGTTTTACCATGAAACGAAACCTGTTCGGTTTGCTATTTGCATACATTTTCGGTTTTTTATAAATTTCGGGGTATTACATTTCCGAACCGTCGTCAAGAGGCTCCAGATCCAGCTCGCTCATAAAATCATAGGTCTTCGGAATGTCATACTGATGATTGATTGCGAAGATGATTGCGGCATCCCGCTTGATCAAAGAATGCAGTCCTCCGCAATGGGTCACCGCAAGCATTCTCTGGGTTGTCTTCAGATCAAGACCCATCGCAATTGCAATCAGGATATAATAATCCCTTTTGCCTTTTCTGCGGCCTTCCATCAGCTGATATCCGTATGTGCGGGAGATGTTGGATTTCTGAATGATTTCGCTCTTCTTCTGTCCCGTCTCGTAAAGAAGCTCATCGAAAAAGGCGCGGATATCATCATCCAGAAAGCCTTCTTCCATCTCCGGAAACGTGTCGCCTTTCAGTTTTTCGTTCATTACCTGGGTATCCAGAGGGTTTTTGCTGTTCATGTTTTCGCCTTTCCGGAATAAATATTCATTTTATCTATCATACAATGAATCAGAGGCGTTTGCAAGAAAAAGCGCATATGAAAAAGGTCCCTGCGCCAAATGACACAGGGACCGACAGAATTTTCATTTTTTTGAAACTCAGTTCGTTGCAACAACCTTAAGCCAGAGCTCGGCAAGCTTCTTTCTGAGATACTCGTTGTCGTGGAAGATCTCATCCTTCTCGTAGGTTCTCGGAAGGTAAGCTTCGTTCTCGTAGTAATCTCCGTCCGGAGCAATCATCTCCGCAAGCACCTGCTTGTTCGGAGAAGTGTAACCCACGGTCTCGGTACCGTCCAGGCACTGGTCGTAGTTCAGCATGAAGTTGATGAACTTGTTGGCAAGCTCCGGATTCTCGGCATTCTTCGGAATTACCATGGAATCATACCATACGTTCGTACCGGACATAGGGGTGTAATAACCCATGTTCGGGTTCTCACCGAGAATGTCAACGGCATCACCGGAATAAACGATAGCAAGGTCCTTACGGTTGGCTTTCATGTTGTCGATAACCTCATCCGTAACATAAATCGGATGGGTTGTCATGTTCATCTCAATCAGCCAGTCGTATGCTTCCTCAATTTCCTGCTCGTTCTCGGTGTTGCAGGAATAGCCCAAGGACTTTAAGGCAATCATAAAGCCGTCACGGGCGCTGTCGTACATATACACACGGTCCTTATACTTCGGGTTCTTGAAGATGGCAAAGCCCTCTGCCTCAAGGTCTGCATAATCCACGTTGTTCTTGTTGTAAACAATGCCGACCGTACCCCAGAAGTAAGGAACGGAATACTCGTTATTCGGGTCAAAGGAAAGGTTCTTTACCTGGTCTGCAAGATTCGCAAGGTTCGGAAGTGCGCTCTGATCAAGTTTCTGCAGATACTCTTCCTTTAAAAGACGCTCAATCGTGTAGTCGGACGGGATTAATACGTCGTATTTGTCGCCGGCCTGCAGCTTCGTATACATGGCCTCGTTGGAATCGAAGTTCTCAACGATAACCTCACAGTTGTACTCTTTCTCGAAATCGGAAATAACGTTCTCTCCGAGATACTCGCCCGGCAGGAACAGCTTCATCTTCTCTTTCTTCTTACCGCAACCGGTCATCGCGCCAAGCATGAGTACAAAACATACAATCAATACAATTCTTTTCTTCATTTCTATACCTCCAAATATGTATGAACAAAAGGCTTTCGCCCGGTTCTCATGATTATTCCGTCATCTCTCGGAGTTTTGCCTCTTCCCGCTCTCTGCGCTTGGCTGAGATTGCCGAGAAGATGTTGTAAAGGATCAGGCCCGTCGTGATCAGAACGATAACAACCGTGGACAGGGCGTTGATGGACGGATTGGTACGCTTCCGCATCGTGTAAACGACGATTGAGATGTTGTTTACACCGTTACCGGTTGCGAAGTAGGAAATTACAAAGTCGTCAAATGACATCGTGAACGCAATCAGCGCACCCGAGATAATGCCCGGCATTACCTGCGGAATGATCACCTGTATAAGCGCGCGGATCGGCGTTGCTCCGAGGTCCATAGCGGCCTCTGCGAGGTTCGGATCAAGAGAACGGAGCTTCGGCATAATGCTAAGTATTACGTAAGGAATACAGAACATGATATGCGCAAGAAGCAGCGTCATAAAGCCTTTTTCGATATGCAGCGCACTGAAGAACATCAACAGACCGATGGCGGTAACGATATCGGGGTTCATCATCGGAAGCTGGTTGACCTGTTCCACGCAGCTCTTAAGAATCCGGTTGGATTTTGAAAGACCGATGGCCGTAAGCGTTCCGACGATCGTCGAAACCACCGTCGCGATCAAAGCGATGACTACGGTATAAACGATACCGTTGATCATGGTCCGGTCGTTTGCCATTTTAGTAAACCAGCGCGTGGAAAAGCCCGCAAATTTCGTTAATGACTTGCTGTCGTTAAAGGAAAATATGATCGTATAAACAATCGGCGCGTAAAGGAATATCACAATCAAAACCATCAGGATGGTTCCGAATATTCTCTTCTTCGGTTTCATGACTTTGCGGCCTCCCTTCTCTCCGTTACATCCACTTTCTTTGTGATGTACATGGAGAAGATAATGATAATGGCCATAATCATTGAAATGGCGCTTCCGAAGTTCCAGTCACCGGAATGTAAGAAGTACTGTTCGATGACGTTACCGACAAGCATGTACTGTCCGCCGCCGAGCATGTTCGGAATGCAGAAACTGGATACTGCCGGCAGAAATACAAGGGTGATTCCGCTGATGATTCCCGGAAGGGAAAGGGGAAGCGTTACCCTAAGAAAACTCTGGAAGCGGTTGGCACCGAGGTCGTTCGCCGCCTCAAGAAGGCTTCCGTCCATTTTCGTCAGGGATGTATAAATCTGCAGGATCATGAACGGAATAAAGTTATATACCATACCGAGAATTACGGCAAATTCGGTATGCATCATCTGAATGGGGCCGATGCCGATCCACCCGAGTATTGTATTAATAATGCCGTCCGTCTCAAGGATACCGATCCATGCGTATGTACGCACAAGAAGGTTAATCCAGGTCGGGAACGTGATAATCAAAACCCAGCGCATTTTGAAACGCTCACTGGATTTTGCGATATAGTATGCCGGATAATACCCGAGAAGCAGGCATACAATTGTTGTGATCGCGGCTACCTTCAGGGACCTGAGCAATACCTTTAAGAACAGCTTGTCGCTGAAGAACCGCACAAAGTTCTGGAAAGTAAATTTTGTTGTAACGACATCATTTCCCTTGGTCGTAAATGCATACAGCACAATCAGAAGCATCGGCGCGACGATCAGCACGAGCGCCCATACGATGTAGGGATAGGTCATTCTTCGAAACTGTTTCATCGATTTATGCTCCCTCTCAGCCGATCTGTGACTTCTCCATGATGTGGAGATCCTCAGGGTCAAATGTCAAACCTACAACCGAGCCGACCTCGGTTTCCTTGGTCGTATCCACGCGGTACTCGTAACCGCGTGTCTTAAAGGTTACGGCGTAAGTACCGGGCGTAATCGTTGCCGGGTCGAAGTCATATTCGACGTCGACAATCTCAACCGGATTGCCGTCCTCGAGGTCAAATGCCTGAGCGTTCGCCCAGATCTTCAGGTCGGTATCGAGCGCAACGCTCTCCTGCAGCTCGTCCGCCTTCTTAAAGAAGTTAACGGCGTAAATTTCCTCACCGTGCTCTTCCGCCACGAAACGGTTCGGCTCCTGCACAATCATATCACAGGAAACCTTCGTCCCGGCTGCCGTGTGGAAGGTTACCGGATAGCGGCCGTTCGCAGGATTCAGTTCATAATCAATCGACGTAATGGAGATTCGCTCGTCACTCGTCGGATCCCATGCCTGTGCATCCGCACGGTCAATGATAAAGGCGTCCGCGGTATTCGGATTTGCAATCATCTCGGAAACGTCGTCCGCATCCAGATAGAAATCGTTGGCGCTCATCATCTCGCCTGCAGATTCATTGACAACCGGCTTATCTTCGGAAACCACCATCTCAACGGTGATGCTCGTACCGGCTTTCGTCTCGACAACGGTCTCGTAATGGACTCCCTTAAAGAGCGTTGAACGGACGATGCCGCGGAGCTTGCCCTGCTTCACGGGAACAATGTCAAGGTCCTCCGGACGGATGACAACGTCAACCTTCTCATTTGTCGCAAAACCTGCGTCAACGCAGTCAAACTGGCGGTCTTCAAACATAACCTTACGGTCTTTAATCATCACACCGTCGACAATGTTGCTTTCCCCGATGAAGTTTGCAACATAGCGGTTCACGGGCTCGTTGTAGATGTCCGTCGGCGAACCGATCTGCTGGATGTTGCCGTCCTTCATGATGACAATCTTGTCGGACATCGTCAGCGCTTCTTCCTGGTCATGCGTTACGAAGATAAATGTGATACCGACCTCTTTCTGAATCTTCTTCAGCTCGCGCTGCATGCCCTTACGAAGCTTTGCGTCAAGCGCGCCGAGCGGCTCGTCGAGAAGCAGTACCTTCGGCTCATTTACAAGGGCTCTCGCGATGGCGACACGCTGCTGCTGTCCGCCGCTCATCTCGTGCACGGAACGCTTGCCGAAGTCCTCGAGACCGACCAGTTTTAACATACGCGTAACCTTCTGGTAGATAATATCCTTCGGTTCCTTTTTAATCTTTAAGCCGAATGCGACGTTATCGAATACATTCATGTGCGGGAACAGCGCATACTTCTGGAACACCGTATTGAGGTCACGCTTATACGGCGGAAGGTTCGCAATGTTTTCACCGTCGAAAATCACTTCGCCTTCATCGGGTTCCAAAAATCCTCCGAGTATTCGAAGAAGCGTCGTCTTACCGCAGCCGGACGGACCGAGCAGCGTTACGAATTCGTTCTCATAAATATCCAGATTGATTCCTTTTAAAACCAGCTGTCCGTCGAACTTCTTAACGATGTTCTTAAACTGAATCAGCTTCTTCGGAGCATTGCTTTGCTTATTGTTCTCTGCGGTTTTCTTATTCTCGCTCATACCCGTCTCCTTCTCAGAAAATCGGCGGTGTGGAAACCCACAGCACCATTGCCTTTTTGCTGCCTTTATTGATTAACCGGTGGTCTTCCTTCCCTTTTAAGTAGAAGGTTTCTCCTCTTCGAACCGTGCTTAGCTTTCCGCCGATTTCAAGTGAAACAACGCCGTCCAAAACAAATCCGAATTCTTCTCCGTTGTGCGGATTCACCGTGAAGGAACTGCTCTTCGGCGGAATCTCCACAAGAATCGGTTCCATCTGATTCTTCTGCGTGTTCGGAACAATCCAGTGAATCGTATAATCGTCCTTTTCGTCGACGAAAAAGTCGTTTTTCTTAAATACAATCTTCTCGGGCTCTTCGTCTCCGAAGAACTCGCCGAGTGAGCTCCCGAGCGCCTCTAAGATGTCATTTAACGTCACGATGGACGGCGAGGTCAGGTTTCGTTCCACCTGGGAAAGAAAGCCCTTTGTAAGCTCACAGCGGCTTGCCAGTTCTTCAAGCGTCAGGTTCTGGCGTACCCGTATCTGTTTCAATTTATGTCCGATTTCCATTTCCGTTCCCTTCCGTTTACGAATACTAAACAAAAAATGTGCAAATAGTAAACCAAACGAATACTATTATACACATTTTAATGTGAATATCAATATAAAAATATCAAAATATCAAACTTTTTGTTTAGTAATGTCAAACAACCCGAAAACGCCCCGTTTCGGGGCCGGTTTTTGTGGAAAATGACAACGTTCACGCCGTCACAACGTTCCGCTTCTCTCCGTTCATCCACGCCTTCATATTCTCGAGCACCTCGTCCGCACAGCGCTGTCTCGCTTCGGTTGTTGCCCAGCCGATATGCGGCGTGATCACAAGCCTTGCGGAATCCTGAACGGCATACAGCGGATTATCCGGAAGCATTGGTTCTACGGAAAGTACGTCAAGTCCAGCTCCCCCGATGGTGCCGGCTAAAAGCGCCTCGGCAAGGTCAGCTTCTTTGATAATCGGACCGCGGCCTAAATTCAGAAGGATTGCGTCCTTCTTCATAAGGGAAAGCTCGCGTTTCGTGATCAGTTCCCTCGTAGCGCTGTTAAGCGGCGCATGAATGGATACTACATCCGAGCGGTTCAGAAGTTCTTCAAGAGACACACGCTCATAGGTTTCGCTGTCGTGCCTGCCGCTTGTACTGTAATAGATCACATTACAGCCGAATGCCTTCGCAACCTCCGCGACACGGGTACCGATAGTTCCGAGTCCGATGATTCCCCAGGTTTTCCCGGCGAGTTCATGGAACCGCACCGTAAAATGGCTGAACACGTCGTTTTTGATATACTCGCCGGATTTGACGAATTCATCATAGTATGCAAGCTTTTCGTAGACATAGAAAAAGAGCGCAAAGGTATGCTGAACGACGCTTTCCGTGGAGTAGCCCTTCACATTTGCCACGGTGATACCTCTGCGGTTCGTGTACTCGAAATCCACGTTGTTCGTTCCGGTTGCAGTAAGGCATATAAGTTTCAGGTTCGTTGTGTCCTTAAGAAGTTCTTCGTTCAGCGGAATCTTGTTCACGACGATGATGTCCGCGTCCTTGATCCGTTTCGCATTCTCAAGGGGTTCTGTAAGGGGATAGATCGTGACGTCACCGAGCTTTGAAAATGCCTCCAAAGAGACATCCGTCCCGAGTGTATTGGCTTCCATAAAAACGATTTTCATATATGTCCTCTCATTTGCCGTATTTTCTTCCATTAAATAAACGCAAATTCATTATAAAGTATCCTCTTCCGCGCTGTCAATCGACAATCCGGCAAGCAAGGCTTGAATTTACTCTTCCCCGGAATTATAATAGATAAGAGCGGCGGGAATGATTCCGGCGTGTGTTAGGAGGTTATTATGAAACTCATTGAAAGCTTTAAAGTTGATCATACCCGTCTTCTGCCGGGTATTTATGTGTCGCGGAAAGACGACGTTAACGGCAACGTCGTTACTACCTTTGATATCCGTGTATGCCGTCCCAATTTCGAGCCCGCTATGAACACCGCGGAAATTCACGCAATTGAGCATCTCGGCGCCACCTTCGTCCGCAATGATCCCGAGTGGAAATCCAAGGTAATCTACTTCGGACCCATGGGATGCCGCACCGGCTTCTATCTGATTCTTACCGGCGATCTGAAGTCCACGGACATCTACGATCTCATTAAGAACATGTTCACCTTCATCCGCAACTACGATTCCGATATCCCGGGCGCTACGCCGGACTGCTGCGGCAACTATCTCGATTTCAACCTGCCGATGGCAAGTTACTACGCCGAGAAGTTCACGAATGAAGTACTGAACAATTTCACCCCGGAGCATTACACCTATCCGGCATAACCCGTATAACCGTCAAGGGCTGTCGCATCAAGCGGCAGCCCTTGTTTTATATTGGCTCGGTTGACAGGCATGCCCACAATAGCAAAACTAAAAAGGCTGCCGCTTGGTTGCGACAGCCCATAGATCAATTACTGCTTTACAACGATATTAAAGATTTTGCCCTTGACATAAATCCTCTTCACAACGGTGAAGCCGTCGATGAAGCGGTTGGCGTCGGATTCGAGAATCTTTGCCCATACGGCATCCTCGTCCTCTTCCATCGTTACATTTACCTTGGCGCGGACCTTGCCGTTTACCTGCACGGCGATTTCGATGGTGTCTTCCTTGGTCTTTGCCTCGTCATATACGGGCCATGCCTCGTAGGCGATGGTACCTTCGTGTCCGAGGATGCTCCACATTTCCTCGCAGATGTGCGGACAGATGCAGCTGAGCATCTTAACAAAGCCCTCTGCATATTCCTTCGGGCAGCTTCCGGTCTTGTAGCAGGCGTTCACGAAGATCATCATCTGGCTGATTGCGGTGTTGTAGGCAATCTTTTCAAAGTCATTCGTTACCTTCTTGACGGTCTGATGGTAAACCTTCTCAAGATCTTTCGCTGCGTCGTCCTTGATATTGGCCGGTTCCGTAAAGAACGTCCATACACGGTTCAGGAACTTCTTCGCTCCTTCTACGCCGGTGTTGCTCCAAGGCTTGCTTACCTCGAGCGGTCCCATGAACATCAGATACAGGCGAAGCGTATCGGCGCCGTAATCACGGACAATGTCGCTCGGATTGACAACATATTCCGGATAACGCTTTCCCATCTTGATGCCGTTCGAGCCGAGGATCATGCCCTGGTGGATCAGCTTCTTGAACGGCTCCTTCGTAGGCGCAATGCCCTTATCATACAGGAAGCGGTTCCAGATACGGCTGTACATCAGATGTCCTACCGCATGCTCCGGTCCGCCGATGTAAAGGTCAACCGGCATCCAGTGCTTTAAAAGCTCGGGATCCGCAAGCTGCTTATCGTTGTGCGGATCGATATAACGAAGGAAATACCAGGAAGAACCTGCGGAACCGGGCATCGTTGATGTCTCACGCGTACCCTTGATGCCGTTATGGTCGTATTTCTTCCATTCCGTCGCATTTTCAAGCGGAGCCTTTCCGTTATGCCCCTTATAATCGTCTAGCTCAGGCAGAACAAGCGGCAGCTCGTCATCATCCAGAACATGAATCTTTCCGTCCTCGGTATGAACTACCGGTACGGGCTCACCCCAGTAACGCTGACGCGCAAAGATCCACTCTCTAAAATGATAGTTGACGGTGCGCTTCGCAACACCCATCTTCTCAAGTTTCACGGTGATGGCTTCTTTTGCTTCTTCAACGGTCAGCCCGGTGAACTCCTCGGAATTGATCAGGCGATAGCCTTTGCCGAGATAATCGCCCTTTTCGAATGCCTGTCCGCTCACGTCGACATGACCGAGCTTTTCGTCGCCGTCGATTACCTGAAGCATATCGATATTGTGCGCGATTGCGTACTCAAAGTCTCTCTGGTCATGGGAAGGAACCGCCATAACGGCGCCGGTTCCATAGTTCGCGAGTACGAAATCACCGATGAACATGCGTACTTCGCGGCCGTTCACGGGGTTGATACACGTAACGCCCTTTAATTCGCAGCCGGACTTCGTTTTATTGAGCTCGGTACGGTCCATGTCGTTCTTCTTAAGTGTCTCTGCGATATACGCTTCCACCTCTTCGCGGTTCTGCACGCGGTCAAGAAGCGATTTCGTAATATCGCCGTCGGGTGCAAGTACCATAAAGGTAATACCGTAAATCGTCTCGATACAGGTCGTAAAGATGCTGAACTCCCCGCCGCCGACGATGTTGAATTTCACCTCGACACCGGTGGACTTTCCGATCCAGTTCTGCTGCATCTGCTTCGTGGATTCGGGCCAGTCGATTTCCTCAAGTCCTTCGAGCAGCTTCTCGGCAAATGCCGGCTGGTCGATAACCCACTGCTTCATGTTCTTACGAACCACGGGATAACCGCCGCGCTCACTCTTACCGTCGATGACCTCATCGTTAGAAAGAACGGTTCCGAGCTCTTCGCACCAGTTCACCGGCATATCGATGTACTTTGCGTAGCCGGCAAGATACAGCTGTTTAAAGATCCACTGCGTCCACTTATAATACTCCGGATCCGAGGTCGCAATCATCTTTGACCAGTCATAGTCAAATCCGAGTTCCTTAAGCTGCTTTCCGAATGTCTTGATGTTCTCCTGCGTGAAGCCGTTCGGATGATGTCCCGTCGTAACGGCATACTGCTCCGCAGGAAGTCCGAACGAATCATACCCCATCGGATGAAGCACATTGTAGCCCTGCATCCGCTTCATTCGGGACATGATGTCGGTAGCGGTGTAGCCCTCCGGATGTCCGGCATGAAGACCTACGCCCGACGGATACGGAAACATGTCCAGCACATAGTATTTCGGTTTCGAAAAATCCCACACGTCCGTCTTAAACGTCTCGTGCTCTTCCCAGTATTTCTGCCATTTCTTTTCGATTGCAGAATATTCATAAGCAGCCATAACTCATAACTCCTTTCGGTTCTCCCGAAATAATATCAAACTATATAACATCTTTTCGAAAAATGCAACAACTATCGCCCGAATACCGCGCCGTTTATATCCTCTTTCATGTCGATTACCGCCTGTCTTGCGGCATCAGCGAATCCCTTCTCGCCGAAACGGCTCATATAAGGTTCCTTTTTGTAAGCGGCGATGATGCCTCTTGAGGAATTCACGATAGCACCGAGACCATCCTTATTGAAGTATGGCTTAAGGCCGTCGGCGGTACCGCCCTGGGCGCCGTAACCGGGTACGAGAATGTATGCCTTCGGCATCACCTCACGGAGCACGCGTCCCATCTCGGGATAGGTTGCGCCGACCACGCAGCCGACGTTGCTGTAATCTCCGTCCATGCTGAGTGTGCCCCAGTCGTTAACCTTCTCGGCCACCCACTCATAAAGCGGACACCCGTCGATCAGACGATCCTGGAACTCGCCGCTAGAGGGATTGGACGTCTTAACGAGGAGGAAGATGCCGCGGTCATTCTGGTTACATACATCTATGAAGGGCTTAACGCCGTCCGAACCGAGGTACGGATTGACGGTTGCGAAATCCTCATCAAAGGGCGCATAGGTTTTCGAACCGATGGTAACCGTTCCGAGATGCGCCGTTGCGTAAGCTGCCGACGTGGAACCGATATCGCCGCGCTTCACGTCACCGATGACGACGAGGCCTTTCTTCTTGCAATACTCGACGGTATTCTTATAAACGAGAAGCCCGGGAATTCCGAACTGCTCATACATCGCAATCTGCGGCTTCACGCACGGAATCAGGTCGAAAACGGCATCCACTATCGCCTTGTTATACTCCCATACCGCTGCGGCCGCGCCTTCAAGCGTCTCACCGTACTTTGAGAAGGCATCCTCCTTCACGAAATCGGGAATATACGAAAGCATCGGGTCGAGTCCGACAACAATCGGCGCGTCTTTTTGAACAATCTGATCAATCAGCTTTTGAATCAATTTTCATTCCTCCTAAATATCTATAAAGATCCGGGTTTCTGTGGACCTTGGTCCGGGTTCGGATTCCTGCAGACCTTAGAACATCATATCAAGATCCGGGTTCTGGTAAACCTGCTTGCCGTTTACGAACGTGCGGAGCACGCGCCCGTATACCTCGCGGCCGTGGAACGGCGAGTTATGTCCCTTCGAAACGAAGGCGTTCCGGTCAATCGTCCACTTATCAAGGGAGCAGACGGTAAGGTCCGCCGGCTTGCCGGGGGTGATCGAACCGCCGTTATAGCCGATGATCTTCGCCGGATTCGTGCTCATGCGGCGGATCAGCTCGGAAAGCTTCATTCCGCCCTCATAGCAAAGCGTCGTATAGCTTAATGCAAATGCCGTCTCCAGTCCGACAATTCCGAACGGGGAAGTGCGGAAGCCGTTTGATTTTTCGTCCTCGGAGTGCGGCGCGTGGTCGGTCGAGATGCAGTCGATAATGCCCTGCTTTACGCCCTCGCGGATGGCGACCATGTCCTCCTTGCTGCGAAGGGGCGGATTCATCTTGTAATTGCCGTCATCGCAGGGAATGTCCTCGTCACAGAGGACGAAATGATGCGGGCACGCTTCGGCCGTAACCTTGTAGCCGAGCCGTTTCGCAAGAAGTACCATCGCAACGCTTGCCTTCGTGGAGCAATGGCACAGGTGCAGTCTCGCACCGGTCTCGCCGGCAAGGAAGATATCTCTTGCCGCAATGATGTCCTCAACCGCATCCGGAATTCCCGGAAGTCCGAGTTCTTCCGCCTTGGCGCCTGCGTTAATCACGCCGTCGGGAGCAAGGGCTTTCTCTTCGCAGTGGGCGAACACGGGAAGTCCCTGCTTCGCCGCTTCCTTCATCATCTTCTCGTAAAGCTTGATATCCATAACGGATTTGCCGTCTTCGGAAAGCGCCACGGCGCCTGCGATCTTCACGGACGCAACATCAACCGGTTCCTTTCCGAGCTGGCCCTTCGTTACGGCACTGATCGGAAATACCTTTACTACCGCCTCGTCCTGGCAACGGCGTAACAGGATGCTGATCTTCTCCATGTCATCGGTCGCGGGAACCGTATTCGGCATCGGACATACGGCCGTATAGCCGCCTGCGGCTGCCGCCCGCGTTCCGGACTCAAGTGTCTCTTTATAGGTCTGGCCGGGATCGCGGAAATGCACATGCAGATCCACAAAGCCCGGGAAGATATACTGCCCGTCGCAGGGAACCGCCTGCTCGCCGGGCTTCGGGTCAATCGTCTTCTGAACATCCAGAATGATACCGTCATCCAGACGGATATCCATTACTTCGTCAATTCCGTTCGCAGGGTCAACCACGTGGCCGCCCTGTAACACAATACGTCCCTCAAATAACATACCTTTCTCCTCCTTAGAATGTTTCTTATATGAACCGGAGCTTTTAAGAATCAAAGCTAATTATATAAGTTGAAACTTGTCCACGGTGATTTCAATCTCATGGCTGTACGAACTGTACTGCGGCGTGAACAAAATGTTCATCTTCACTGTTCCGCGTCCTGCGAAAGCTTCCGAAACCGCCTCTCTGCCCCACGCCTCACCGGCCTGCTTCACAAATTCGTCCGCGTTTCCGAAATACACGCCGTTAATCTTCGTTCCGGCCTCATCCGCCAGAAGAAAACGGGTGTATTTCGTCGACCTTCCGAAGTGGCTGAGTCTTATAAGCGTAGCATTCTTCACAGCGAAAACCGGCTTTGAATTGCCGTTTCCGAACGGTTCCATGCGTCCGATTTCCGCGCACAGCTGATCGGTTAAATCGGCAAATGTGACGACCAGATCGATGCTTACCTTCTCAACCGCTTCAACACCGCTCTCACGGAAATGCTCCGCAAGCTTTTCAGAGAATGCGTTAAGATTCTCTTCCGGAAGCGTGAGCCCGCAGGCCTGCGCGTGTCCGCCGAACTTCGTAAGAAGCTCCTTGCAGGCGGTCAGTCCCTCGAATATGGAATAGCCTTCAATGCTCCGTCCGGAGCCCTTCAGAACGCCCTTCTCCTCGGTGCTTTCGCAAAGCACGATTGCCGGAAGATAATACCGCTCCCGAAGTTTTCCTGCAACGATTCCCGCAATGCTTTCGTGGCAGATTTTCGAGCGGTACACGATCGGAGCGTCCCCCTCGGAATCCAGCGCATCCAGTTTCTCGGATGCTTCCTCGATGGCATCTGCAGTCATATCCTTACGGACCAGATTGGCGTCCACCATGGAGCGGGCAAGTTTCTCCGCTTCGACCGGGTCCTTCGTTAGAAGCAGATCAACACCGGGGTCCGCGTCCTTTAACCGCCCAAGCGCGTTGATGCACGGGGCGAATACGAACCCTAACGTATACGCCTTCGGTTCGGTCTTAAGTCCGTTCGCTTCTGCCAGTGCCCGAAGCCCGAGGTTCCATTCGGTAAGCGGTTTCATAAGGCCGTTTCGTACGATAATCCGGTTCTCTCCGGTAAGCTGCATGACGTCCGCAACCGTCGCGAGCGCAAGCACTTCAATCTGTTCCTTAAAGAATCCCGGCTTACCGGCTTTCTCTAAAAGAAAGTCCGTCAATTTGCCGGCAACAACCGCGCCGCATACGGCAGAGCCCGGATACCCGGGATCTGTCTTCGGGTCTACCAGAACATCGGCATTCGGAAGCGTCTCCTGCGGCTCATGATGGTCGGTCACCAGAACGGTCATACCGAGTTCCTTCGCGAGCCCTATGGCTTCCACTGCGGCGATTCCGTTATCAACGGTAATCAGCATGCCGATGCCGTCTTCGGCCGCTTCCCTTACCATATCGGTGCTGATGCCGTAGCCGTCCGTGACACGGTTCGGTATCCGATAATCCGCAACGATTCCGAAACGTCTTAAGCCCTCTAACATCAGATAGGTAGCGGTGACGCCGTCGGCATCATAGTCGCCGACGACACGGACCTTCGTCCTATCTTCCTTTGCTATATGCAAAAAGGCGCAAAACCTTTCTGCGTCCGGCAAAGCCGTGGCAGCTGTCAGTTCTGCGCCGTCTGGATACAAAAAGGCGGCAGCCTTCTCTACGGTGTCGTAACCGCGACCGCAGAGAATTCTGGCAAATGCCGGCGTAATGCCGAGCTTAAGAACCATGTCTTCCATGGCTCCGCCCCGTCTTTTAATGACCCATTTTTCTTTTCGCCTGTTCATCTGTACCTTAGGATACCTTCATAACACGGTTCTTCTTACCGAACTTCGTCTTAAAGAAATACCAGAGACATCCGGTAATGCAGATCGAGCTGTAGGTACCGCAGATAAGACCGCATGCAAGCGGAATCGCGAAAATCCGGATGGAGTCCACACCGAGAATGATCAAAGCAACTACGGTAAGAAGCGTCGTAACCGTCGTATTAATGCTTCGTGTGAAGGTCTCGGAAATGCTGCGGTTCACAACATCCTTAAGAGATTCCTTCGAAGCGATCATGTTCTTCAGATTCTCACGGATACGGTCAAAGATAACGATTGTCGCGTTGATACTGTAACCTACAAGGGTCAGCATACATGCGATGAAGGAAGTATCCACCGTGATACGGAACAGCGCATAAATGCCAAGCACAACAAGCACGTCATGAACGAGTGCCGTAACGGCGCTTCCGGCAAATGCCAGGTTGCTGAACCGGATCCAGATATAAATCAGCATACAGATCGTTGCGATGATAACGGCAGTAATGGCGTCCTTCTTCATCTCATCCGATACACTTCCGCTGATGGTTTCGGTTTCGATGCTGCCTTCGGATACGCCGTACTTGTCACGGAACGCATCCTTAAGAGACTTCAGCTTGCTGTCGTCATCAAGGAATGCCTTCGTCTTAATGATGATGGCGTTCTCGCCCTTAACTTCGGAAACGGAGCAGGTCTCGGAAATCGCGGACTTTACAAGTGCTTCTACATCGCTCTTAGCGGGAACCTTGTCATCGAAGTTCACCTGTACGGAAGAACCGCCTACGAAATCAAGACCGTAGTTCAGGATATTGTCAATGCTCGCCTTGTTTACGAAGAGCATTACGATGCAAAGGATGATCATCGCGCCGGAAAGGCCGAGATAAACCTTCCAGTGGTCTACAACCCTGAGGCTAAGCTTCTTCTTCACGCGGCTGCCGTACAGACCGGCCTTGTCAGCGCCGAGGTTGTAGAATGTGTACATGATCCAGCGGGTGATCAAAAGGCCGCTGAACATAGAAACAACGATACCGATGCCGAGCGTAATGGCAAAGCCCTTGATTACGCCGGAGCCGAGGAAGTAAAGAACAACTGCGGCAATGAGAGTCGTAATGTTACCGTCCACGATAGCGGAGGTAGCCTTGCTGTATCCGAGCTTGATGGAGGAACGAACCGTCTTGCCGGTCGCGATCTCCTCGCGGATACGGGTAAAGATAATGACGTTGGCATCGACCGCCATACCGACGGAAAGGATAATACCGGCAATACCCGGAAGGGTAAGCGTTACGTCAAATGCAATCAGCAGCGCAAGAACGATGCCGAGGTAGATGATCAAACTGAGGCTCGCAGCCACACCGGGCAGACGATAGATAACGATCATGAAAACGCAAACAAGAATGAAACCGATCAGACCTGCGATCAGGCTGGTCTCAAGCGCGCGGCTTCCGAGCGTTGCGCCTACGATGTTGCTTCGGATCGGAGTAACCTCGATCGGAAGCGCACCGATTCGGATGAAGGTTGCGAGCTCATTGGCTACCTCAAGAGTCTCCATGCCGTCAATCTGTGCCTTGCCGGAATCGATCGGCTCACGAACGCCGGGGCAGCTGACTACGGTGTTATCGTAGATGATCGCGATCCGGTTCTTCATGCCGCTCTGGTTGGCAGCCCAGGTCGTTGCCTCACGGAACGCAACCGTTCCTTCCGAATTAAATTCGAGGGAAACGATGTTCGAAGCAACTCCGTTCGAATCCTGGATAACCTGGCCTTCCGCCTTTACAACCATGCTTCCGTCAACCGGAGCATCGCCGTCGGCGATAATCTCTTCCAGAGTACGGGCAAGTACATAATTACCGCTCGCATCGGTGGTAATGTTCGTTACATCCTTGCTGTCCTGTGCATAAATAAAGTAAACACTACCGGCGGAACCGAGTTTCTCGAGTACCTGCTGCGCATCCTTTGCGCCCGGGATGTCTACGTTGATACGATACTTTCCTTCGAGATATACGTTACTCTCCGTGGAGAATGCTTCCGCTCTCTTCTGGAATTTCGCATGCGCGTCCTGCATCTGCTGGTCGGTGGTATTTTCTTTGTCCACAGCCTCATAGGTGATGCTGACGCCGCCGCTCAGATCAAGCCCCCGCTTAATGTTCTGCGGCTGGAAGCTGAAGTCCCAGTAAAAACTCATTCCGATCCATACGCCGAGACCGGCAAGGACCAAAACGAGCAGGCAAAGACCTCTGATTCCTTTGCCGAAGTTCTTACGTTCTTTCATGGTGTATAATTTCCTCTCTTAACGTGCGCGGATTTCCGCACACTGACTGTGTGACATTATACCACATAAATCGCCCTATGCAAAGATTTTTTTGAAATTCCCGTTGCAAGTTTCGGAATCCTGTGTTATGATGTATGTAGTTTTGAAAACCACATGCAAAGTTTTCAAAAACCGATTTATTCGGTTAATATTTTCTTTATATGGAGGTTTCAATGGCTGAATACATTCTTTCAACAGAATCCACATCGGATTTGCCCGTGGAATACTACCAGAATAACGATGTTCTGCGCATTCCGCTTTGCTACACATTTGACGGAACGACCGTATACGGCGAGAAGGAAAATCTGGATCTGAAGCTCTTCTACGACCGCATGCGCGCCAATGAAATGCCCAAGACGATGGCGAGCAACGTAGACACGATTCTTGCGATGTTCCGTCCGGTTCTTGCGGAAGGAAAGGACATCCTTCACATCGCATTTTCCTCCGGTCTCAGCTGCTCCTGCAACAATACGCTTCTTGCCGCACAGATGTTAAAGGAGGAGTTTCCGGACCGTATCGTCATGGTTGTCGATTCCCTCTGCGCTTCTCTCGGCCAGGGCTTTCTCGTTGACATGGCGGTCCGTAAGAAGAAGGAAGGCCTCAGCCTTCCGGAGCTTTCCGAATGGCTGGAGGCCAATAAGCTTCATGTCTGCCATATGTTCACCGTTGAGGATCTCAAGTACCTGAAGAACGGCGGACGCATAAGCCGTACGACCGCGATTCTCGGTACCTTAATTAATGTAAAGCCGGTGCTCTGCACGGACGATACCGGCCATCTGATTCCCACCTCCAACGTACGCGGCCGTAAGAAGGCTCTCACAACACTTGTGGACCGCATGGCGGAAACCGTCGGCAATTATAAAAACGATCACGTCTTCATCTCTCACGGCGACAGCCTTGAGGATGCGCAGACCGTCGGCCGCATGGTAACCGAGCGGTTCGGAATCACCGATATCATGTACGGGATTATCGGTCCCGCAATCGGCGCTCACTCCGGTCCCGGAACCCTCGCTCTCTTCTATTTCGGCGATCATCGTAAATAAGTTAAAACCGGTCAGTCTCCTGCTCCGCCACATAGCTTTCGGCGGACGGGAGGCTGTATTTTTTTGAAAACGGGTCGCGATTCCGCTTTTCGAATAGCGCCCGCATCTCTTCATAACGTAGCTTTGTCTCACGCTTTTCTTTTCGCATCACGGAAAATGTGATGTACCTAAGCTTCTGCATGACCGGATCCGTATCTCCCTCCCGGCATTTCTCCGAGACTCTCTCATAGTATTCGATAATCTTACCTTCCCGAATGGCTTCCTTCGCTTCCTCCGTAACCGGCAGATACAGCATCTTATTGCGAAAAGCGGAATACTTTCGTTTCATGCGCCGGAGGAAGCCGGAATCCGGCTGTCCGTGGAAGACAATTACCGCGTGCGGAAGTACCGAAGCGTACTCCTCCATCAGAAGGTCCACCATCCACTCCGCAGTCGGAAGCAGAATCACCACCTGGTCCGCGCAGTTCAGGATCGTTTTCGTACTGAGATTGCCTCTGCTTTCCGTGTTCAGAAGAAGAAAATCGAACCGGGCTTCGCAGAAATCAAGGA
>JAEEGI010002568.1_pt1 | contig 44276 bp, 36 predicted proteins | sample 8958751 | NCBI WGS metagenome assembly JAEEGI01 (sample SAMN16246545, study PRJNA631951) | gut metagenome | biome: gut microbiome; feature: rumen; material: KS-attached | host: Bos | place: Iran: Karaj | collected 2018-10
TATTTGCAATGTATTTTTATACGGTTTATGCACCAATTGTGAAGCAATTAACAACCATTTTAAACTGAAATATAATCCTTCCAATAATATTCCGTTTTTTTTTGCTATTATTATCAATTTTACCACAGAAAAAAGCCCCGACTCCAATAAGAACTCGGGACTACATACGTCTATTAAGATCAGCACAAACTATTCACTGACCCTGTTTAGGAAATACTTCACGAATCACTTTTTGATTCATCTTTTCTCTGTCTTCAGGAGTCTCACATGACTTTATTTTCGATGCATCCTTTATTCTAAAAAGAATCTCCTCAAGGGACTGTGGTTTGTGGAAAAAGAAACCCTGTGCTAATTCGCAGCCTATTTCCTTAACAAATTTTAGCTGGTCTTCTGTCTCCACTCCCTCAATAAGTGTGTGTATACCAAGTTTTCCTGCGACATACACAAGTTCCTTAAGGATAAGTCTGTTGACACCTCCATTGTCATCAAGATGTCTCATAAGCTCCATGTCATATTTGATAAGATCAAATTCAAATTGACTGAACATATTTATTGCAGAGTATCCACTCCCAAAATCATCAAGCCAAAGCTTGTATCCATTTTCTCTTATACGCCGCAGCTGCTCATGAAGCCTATCTTCTCCTGTTGCCAGATCCTGTTCCGTAATCTCTACGATGAAATAACTCTTGTCCACATACTGATCCATGCCATACTCATCGTATATCCTGTTCATTTCATCCAGGATATTGGCATGATCAAAATCCTGTCTCGAAAAGTTTATAGATACCGGCACCAAAGGTAGCCCTTTCTCATGGCGTATCTTTACCTCACGGCATACCTCTTCAAACATATACAGGTCAAGCTTGTACAACAGGTGATATCTTAAAAGCGTCGGAATAAACTCACCAGGCGATATCATTCCACGGTTTGGATCGATCCATCTTGCCAGGCCTTCAAAAGCCGCAATTTTACTGTTCTCTATTCGAAAAAGTCCATGATAATAGACCTTGATGCGATGCTCATCAAGTGCCTGCTCTATATTCTCAAGTATATAACGGCTATTCCAGTATGCTTCTTCAGCTTCCTGCGAAAAGAATTCCACAGCTCTGTTCATGTCATTCTCTATACGCCTGATGGCATGCTTAGCATGGTCAAGAGCATCACCAAGCTCCATATCTTCATCAATAGGAGCAACTCCAAACTTAAGCCCTGAGGTATTACCAAATGCATCCCTTCGCACTATCTGATTCGCTTCATTAAGCCTGCGTACCAATTCATCTTCTTGGATCCTGGTAATAACTACAAAATGGTCATCCGAATATCTTGTCAGCAGAGCCTTTGGAAACTGGTCTTTTAGAGTTTCTGCAGCCAGGCAAAGCAGTCTGTTGCCCTCATCAAAACCATAGTTATTATTGTATGACTGCATAGAGGAGATGTTAGTGTAAACGAGATGCGGAATGCGCATCTCAGCACGCACCGTGTTAATCTTCTCTTCACCAAATTCATGCAGATAATTTATATTCGGAAGTTTCGTAAGAGGATCTGTATAAAAGCGATCCTTTTGGAACATCTTATATTCTTTTATCTTATCTATCGTCACTTCCCTGGTTGTGGAAAGATTTGAATACGTGATCACTGCCAGCTCAGTGCCGTCAGGCATAGTCTGCCATTTACCAAGACCATGCATCTGCACATATTGTGGTGGCGCCTCGCTACCATCGTCCACGGAGTCAATCCTTACACGGAACACGATATCGTAAGGTCCTCTCTGATGAATGAATTCATCACTGATCTGAGAAACTATCCCAACGTCATCAGGATGCATACGTTCAAACAAACCTCTTTTAAGCCACGCAAGAGCATCATCATTACTTAATCCGGTATTCCTGGCAAACCCACCAGATACCAGCACAGGTATAGCCTTATGATCTATGTTCTGGTAATAAACAAAAGAAAGCGGGCTGCTTTCATATGCTTTTTTCATGTCTTCAGGGAACTTATACATAGAAGTCTCCTTATACATCCGATTTCTAAACAACATTACCCACTTTCATTGTATGTTATAAACGTTTGCATAATTGTAATCTGTACATTAAATATATATTAACTTTCTATTCACATCACCAAAAACCCGCACGTAACACCTCATAAATTTTTTGCGGATAGACGCATCTTTTTAATATGGCTCAGAGATATTTCCGCCATCCGTCATTTCCTATACCCAAGCATCCAATCCAAGAAAAAGGCTTTTAGCAACCCTTTCTGCTTCATCTCCTTAGTAGATGGAGCATTTTAGTGAAATATGATTCTTCCAACAAATCATTGTTTTACTATTATCAATTTTCAACAGAAAAAACCTGACTCCAACGAAATGCCGAGGCAGTAAATACCTTTACATATTGGATGGAGCATAAGCGTAAATTGGCTTCGCTCATCTTCAAAATTTGGTTATCTGGCAAGAGATACTCTGTCCGCATACGTTTCAAGGGCAGACTGTATTTTATCAATATCAACCTCTCCGGCAATTTCATACCCTTTAGGCATGATCAATTTCTTTTTCTCCTGCGTGTAATTCTTTTTTGTTACATCATGATCTATTGTATCTCCCATAAGATTACCCTCTTATTTCTTACCCCCGACATTAGTTACTGGAACTTGAATTGCTTCCCATAGCCCAAAGTAAAAAAACTACTCCAATAGCAACAACTGCTTTAAACATGATTTCCCTCCTTATGCTGTAACCTGTGTGAATTTGCTTCTTCTTTTTGGTGCTGCTTTCTTTGATTCTTCTGCCGGAGTTTCTTCTGAAGCTTCGGGAAGTCCTGGTGCTACAATTCCTTCGTTGGTGTCAAACCTATCCAATATTGATTCATTAACAGAAGGCTCTACAGTCTGCTCAGGGATGAACTCTCCACTCTCCAGTGATGAAGTAACGACTTCTGATGGCTGCATTTCTTCTGCTGTCTCTGAAACTTCTACCTCAGAAGATTCCCTATATTTCTTTCTCTCCTCAGCCTTTGCCTTTTCAGCATCTTCCATCCTCTTTCTCCAAAGTGGTTTGTGCCGTCCTGGTACTCGTTCATGTTCTTCGCATCCCTGCATGTACGGATTGTATTTACTTAAGTACTTATTAAGCTTTACTGGCTCAAATCCAAGGATTGTCACAATGAGCTTGTTAGCATCAAGCTTCTGAGTATCATCTATAGTTACAAGATCAGCTCCAATGAGTCCTTCTGTGATTGTTTCTGAGTTATGAGTATGGATTGTTTCTCCCAGTGTGTCAGAATACCTTGCAGCCTTGTTAAGTCTTGTCTGAGTTCCACACGCCACATTGAAATATCTTCCGGTATCTTCATCACCAGCCCTTAGTAGAATCTTTACTGTCATAGATCCAAGGATTGTGTTGTATGCTTCACCTGGATACATGTCCTTAAGCTGACCGAGCGTCTGAAGTACCGTTGTTATTCCAACCTTTCTGGATCTTACGGTTGTGATCGTGCCATCGAAGTTATTGATTGCACCGGTTGCCTTGAACTCATCAAGAATGTAATTTACAAAGAGCTGGTCTTCTTTCTGTTTTGTTGTAAGTGAGTCTGAGTATTCACACTGCTTTATAAGCATCATATTGAAGAAAAGATTGGCGATAACATTGTAGGTTTTATTTGTATCTGGAATAACTACAAAGTACATACACTTTTTCTTCATGGGAAGAATAAGGTCAATCTCATCATGACTTACAATCTGCTGTGCGTAGAAGTCAGTGAGGAATGATAATTTGATTCCCATTCCGTTAAGGATCTGTCCCTGTACTTTAGGCTCGCAGTTTGCGAAGATATTGAATGCCTGTCTTGCCGGATGTGTCTTTGGAAGAGCATTGAACATTGTTGCAAGTCCCGCTGGAGTATTCTGTGTACAAATGTTATACATCTCTGCCAGAGTATTTCGTCCGGTAGCTTTGAGCGTCTCGCTTGTTGATATATAAAGAAGCAGTGCCTTGTAACCATTCATTTCGTTCTGAGCCCAATAGTCCATGTGGCCATCGCCGGTATTTTCGATGATACAGTTGGCGAGCATTTCCGCTACTGAAGTATCACCATTTTCAAGGTACTTAAGAAGGTGGAACGCATCTGAGTTTTTCAGCTCATTAGATTTAAGATTGAGAACTTTTACAACATATCCTGCATCTCGTGCTTTTTGAGAAAGCCTTCTGTAAAGGTCTCCTTTTGAGTCTGTTATAATAGCCGACTCTCCTCTTCTTATACACTGGAGAATGTCATTTTCTATAATGGCAGCTGACTTACCGGAACCGGGTGTACCAAAGATACATTTATTTCTGTTGATACCAACAAGGTCTTCCCTCAAGGTGTAGAGTCTACCTTCATCATCCATTCCAAGGATATCTCCCAATAGGTCCTCTATATCCTTAGATCTGTTGAAACACTGTTCTCTTTCTTTCTCAGTCTGCCAGTGAGCTTTACCATGAAGCCCCTGTTTACTTACAAGGAAGTTTCCTTCACGGTCCACATAATAATCTTTCTTCGTAACCTTGTGAAATCTGTATCCACCCATTAGAAGGAAAATACAAACCAGTGCTGCCAAGATTATTCCCGGAGTGTTTATCCAGGCAATCAAGATCTTTGCCAGGTAAATCTTATCCTGTCTTCCAAAGAGCTTTGCCACCATTTGACAGGCCCATCCGGATGCAAGTATTCCACCAATCGGTGAAACGATGATCAGAGATTTATAAGTGGTCTTATGCTCCTTAACATCGTAAAAGAAATCGGAAATGCCCTGCGATATTTTTCCGCCCTCTTCATTATTACCTCGTAATCTGTCAAATACGCTTTCCATTACCCCATCCTTCCTTTAATCTTTTTTAGGATAATGCAGTTGAGATATTCTAACGGATGAGTGAAGCGATAGAGTTTTGAATCCATCTTCTCAAGATCCTTCTTAAATGCATCGTCCTGTTTCTGTTTGTTTCTTTGCTGGATCTGTTCATAGGTTGTTCCACTCAGAATATCCTTAGTATTCTGAACTCCTTCTTTGATTCCAGTTACTACAGCCTTGATCGTTGTATAGACAAGTGAAATGATTACAAAGAGTATTACAAGTTTGATTATCTGTTCTGTTTCCATATTTCTCCTTTGTTTAGCATTCAAAAACTGATTCATGCTAACTTGATTCGATGTATTAGCCAGCATCTTGTTTTCTGTTTCTAATCTGATTCCACTCATCCATGAAGTCTTGAAAATCTCCAGACATAATATTGGCATGCTTTCCAATTGTTGATATTACAAATTCCTTTTGGTAGCCAAAACAGATGACCTGGAACTTTTCTTTAGGAAGGTCTGTAAACTTTACCTTTCGAACAAACTGAATATATCTGGCGATATCCGGTACGCAAAATATGAAGGTGTATACGTTTCCATCATAGTAATCGCATACATAATCAAGTTTACTGGTGTCCTGGTAAGGCTCTTCCATGGCATATTCGTATAGTCTTACTTTCCAATCTGATTCAGACATAACCTTTACCATATCTCTTCCATCTTCGTCATAGGGAAGAACATACAGATTATCGTAGGTCATACACAAGCCATCACATCTATCCTTATATTTTTTGGGTGGGTCAATCATCTTTCCAAAAATGTTTAGATCATAGGTAAAGAGAATCGCACTGTCTAAAATGCAGCTGTCCTGGTTTATATAATTGGCAAGCATGTTTTGTATATAGTGTTTAATCTTAAATTCGCCTTGAGTTGACCATGTTTGTATATCTTTTCCAAAATGATAGATATTGTAGTTGCCCCCAGCCGTTAAGAGTGTCCCGTTCATTCTGGACGCTATAGCTGTTCTTTCTCCTGTAATGTTTTCAACATCATCCGTATATCCCGAATACTTTTTTATCTCTCTGCTTTGATAATAGACATTATCGGTAAGTGCTTTATTCTTTACGATATTCTTTTTGTCAGCTGGGAGTGTAGGTATCCCTGCAGAATACATCAGTATAACTATTTCGCCACTTCTGATAATTCTTTTTGAATTTGTCTGAATATGATCCTTGCTATACTTAGCTCTTTTTATATCTTGTATTCCATACTGCTCAAAGAACTCTATATTTTCGTCAGGAATATTATCTATAAAGTATTCATTGAGATTATCTTTGTAGTTTGATATAACAAAGTTTTCAAATACTTCTTTGTTATGGCCTTTTTCGACAACGCCTTCTTTTTTCATTTTGCACATTGTATTGTTAATCGATGACTGTGGTTCATCAAGCAATTTGTATGATCTCGGTGTTATAACACTACAAACATGCATTAAGTTGACTATTTTTTGCCTCACAGTTCCTTCAATATATCTCGGTTTATTATTCATATTTTTATTTCCCCTGATGCTTTTATACTGCATAAAGCAACTATTTTTATTTAATGTACTTATCAGCTCATATCTGATTCTGAGCATGAGCTATTGAAAATTAAAAAACAGCTCAACAGTGCGCTTTTACAGATTTCAAAGACGGTTATTTCGCAAGTGCTAAAAACACGTTATTTTTACCGCTTTTCAAATTGATTTTTACCGTCTTTCATGCAAATAATTACCTTCTTTGAATAATATTTTTACCGTCTTTACAGCTTGTAATATTCTATGTTGGGAACCTCTGTGAGAGGACCTTCTACATAAGCAACCATGAACGGAATTGTCAGTTCCATATCTGCCAAAGTATCCATAACATCCTCATCATTAACAACGAATGTATATAGTCTATGGCTGTTTTCCTCTTCTCCCGGTTTGCATCCGGTTGCTGTATAAAAGGTGTCCTGAATAAGTGAAACCTTAGAAATGCTTGCTTTGTCAATAAATGTGATATATTCAATGGTCTTTGCCTTATTGATAAAGCACACTTCCACGCCGTTATCACATGGGCTTGCGCTCTTTATCTCGTCTGTACGAGCAATATTGGGCTCTTTTATCTTATCAAGCAGCACCCACAGGCAGTATAAAGTCTCAGGATTGTAGTTTGGATTGTTCTGAAGAACTACATAATTATCATCAAGAAACTGGATCATTCTGGTATTACACAGAAATGAAATCATTGGCTTTGGATTGAACTTAGTGCCTTCAAACATCTTTCTAATTTGGTCAATAGTTAGTGCTCCGAACTTACCAAGCATATTTACTATTACCCTGGTCTCTTCTTGAAGTTGCATATCTGTCTCCTTTTTAATGGTAAAATAATGTATTTTATAATAAAAAAATCTGTTTTATTAGAAAGTGCATCTTTTTCTCGTATGCGTCTTTGTCGGAAGTGCTATTTTAAGGGAAAATGGTTGTTTTTCCCTTAAAATAACCTTATCCTCTCTGAAATACGGATTCATTTTCCTGTAAAGTGTATTTTTTTATTAGTAAAACTGAATTTTTTAAGCTAAAATCACCCGGTCTTTTCAGAGAACTTTTTTCTTAGATTTACATCAGTTGTATAAGTCTTTAATTCTTCTTCTGAAGATATAAGGTCAATCAGTATCTTGTCCTTATCTGACATCAAAAGTGCTCTTCCATGTGACGGAAATTTTTTGAAGTTTGCCCTGTCATTTGCATTAAGGTCTACTACTCTTGCTACATTATTGATTTCCATATCCTCAATTCTTAAGAAGAACTTGATCTTTGAAGCTGCAAGGATTGATTCTCCAAGTCCATCATTACTTCTGAGGAAATCTCCAATATCCTGTGTGGCAAGCACTGTGCATGAACCATAACCACGAATGATCTTAACCATTTCCTTAACTTGTTTCGCACAGTCCTCATTCTGCATCATCAGCCAGACCTCATCCATGAAGATTGCATCCTTATGTTTAAGGCTCTGCTTAGCAAGGTCATAGCAGCAGTCAAAGGCAATATACATCATTGCAGGAAGGTAATCCTCACTTATAGATGTCTTATCCACGTCGAACACCAGGTATTGTTTTGTAAGGTCAACATTTGTAGGTCCATTAAAGTTACTGAACATACCGCCGTACATGTACGGGCTTAACGCATCCCTTACTCTTGATAGAACCGGATCTTCTTTAAGAGCATCATTAAGATCTTGAAGGATTGGCATCGGCTTTAGCTTTCTCTTCTCTTTATTAAGCCATATCGAATCATTATTTGATGTGATTCCATAATTGGCATAGAGCTTAGTGCAAAGAACATTAAATCTGTTCTTCTCAGAAGTTGATAATTTATCGTCCTGCATGTTTAGCTGAAGAAAAGCACAAAGTGAAGCAATCTTTCTCGCAAGAAGCGGCGCATCCATCCCATCAGCTTCGTCTGTATTTTCAATAAGATCTCCGTTTACTGATACCTGTGGTCTTATTTCCATGATGTTTACACAGGTCTTTCCGCCGGGAATGAACTTGATATACTCTCCTCCCATCTTTTCACAGGCGTTGTAATACTCATGTGCTTTAAGGGGAAGAATGAACATTGTTCTTACTCCCATCATTCTCATGCGGCTGGCAAGCATCATTTCGAGATAAGACTTACCAGAACCAGGAGTACCCATAATGACGATGTTTCCATTTGAATAAAGCTGTGTGTTGTAATTGTTAAATGATACCAGGGAACTTCCCTGCACATTTCTTCCAACAACATAACCTTCATTGTCAAAAAGCGACATGGACGTAAACGGATAAAGCTGTGCCATATTACGAGTTAGTAAATTATGAGAAAACTTCTTGAAGTACGATTTGGTGATATACATATCCGGCGCAACATTCTTCAGCCATTCATGTGCAGAAAGAAATGATGTAGTGGTATAGATCGATAGTCCTTCAAGGTGCTTTTGTATGGAGTTCTTAAGTTCTCTCATAAGCGCGAATGTATCTGCTCTTACAGTAATTATGATCTCGCAGCTAAAAAGGTCTTCATCATAGTTGTTCATACAGGTCTTTATATACTCTGCATTCTGAATCTCTTTTGATATAGCCTCAGCCTTATCATAATTAGTTTTATTGGCGTTATAAGATGAGTATTTGTACTTTCTCATCTGTTTAAGACCAGTCTCAACTGTTCCTCTGTTCAGCCTTTTGGAAATAATATCTATGTCAATTCCATAGTCAACCGGAATGTTATCCAGCCATCCGGTCTGAACAATTGGTGGAAATGCGTTATCTCTTATAATGAGCCAGGTATGGTACATGCCATCCATTAAGATCCAGTCTTTTGTTGGCTTACTTGACAAGCCTCTGGGTGCAATGAAATCTGCTTCTTTAGGTTTGCCTATTGGATTGCTTGTCTTATTAAAGTCAGAAATAATTCGTGAAATTCTATCTTGAAGCGATTCATTTTTACATGAAATAGGATTGTAGAACTTATATAGGACCTCAAGTAAATGAAGGTTTTCATCTTTGGGGCTAATGACAAGGTTTCCGCAACTTGTAAGTTTTGAGCGAAGGTCAAACTCTATGCTCTTCATGCTCCGATATATTTCCTTAAAGTCACGGCTTATAGTGCCATTGTCCCCTTCATACTGATATATGATGTAGAATCTCTTATCTACAGTATTAGAATTCTGAAGAGCAGTAATATGCGCTATGTAATGCTCTGCCATTATCTTCAGCTGCGGATTGTTCTCTTTCTGATAATTCTCGCGGATAGTGTTTACTATTACATTTGTATCCGCTTTTTCCGTTCGCATTTTTATATGCAAATTGTCAGGGCATGTTCTAAACAGCTGCAAGAACGCATCAGTAATTCTGTTCTTTTCTGCCACATCCTTTTGGTAATAGTTAAGAGGCATTACCTCAAGGATCTTTACATAATTACCATCTCCGCAGCATATGATTCCGTTTTTTATTTCCTTAATATTTACAAGGCCCTGTGAATCATAGTTTAATTTGTCTGATTTTTTATCTGATTTAGCTTCACTCCTCTGAGGAATGAACTGTTTGATATTAGCTATCTTATTTGGAAATGGCAATATGCTCTTATTTTCCGAAGGCTCATGCTCTTCTCTCTTTAAACTCGTTGTACTTTGCTTTAACGATTTCTGCGACTTTGTCTGCGGCAGAATCCCCGTTACCAATTCCATTAATGGATTGCGCCACTCTTCCTGATTTGTATCGTTCTTCATTATCTGGTCTCCTTAAGTGATATTCTCCTTTGTTTGCATTTGCCTGCCTCAAATTCATTATTGCTTCAAAAACGCTCTGATCCTTAATGCCTATCAGATTCAAAAGCAATATCGGACCACACAGGCATACCAGGAAAATGAGTTTTACTCTAAGCACAAAAGGAATATTGACTACAATAAATCCTACAATTCCTGCACATATGAGTCCTTCAACCCAATTTCGAGGTCTGAATCCCAATATTCTTTTGGAATCAAGCACATTGTCGGGAATGGTGTACTCATATAGTCTTTCTTCATTCACCGCATTACTCCTCCTTTAATATATTTATACATATACTATATCAATTAGTATATTATCTCAAAGATGGTATTTTTTCAAGGGTTATGCATAAAAAAGCCCTTACTGGATATTGTTTCTCCAGCAAGGGCCTATGCTTAATTATTGTCTATTACTTCGGCATCTGGTGCCATTGTATCATCGTCTTCCTGTTCAAGTGATGGATCATATTCTATCCAAAAATCACTGCTTTTTCCTTTTGCCTTCAAAGTTTCAAGTGAGTAATCTCCAAGAAGAGACTTTATACCGAATGCTCTATAATTCTTATCATATTCGATATAGATTATCATATCCGGATATTTATCGACTGTTGCTTCAAATGTAATCAACGATGTGTATTCTTCGCCTTTAAATGAACCTTCTGTGATAGTCACTTCATACATTTCATCGAGATTACCAGTGCAAAGATTGAAGTAAGTATGTAAATAGTAAGGAAGATCATTACAAATCTTCATGTCATCGTAATGAGTGTAGATTTCCTCATAGTTGTTTATATAAACATGGTACAACGGAGGTTCTTCATCCACTTCGTAATGATCAGCTCCTTCAGGTTCATCCTCTGCATCCCTTGCGAGTTCTTCTTCCGTAAAACCTCGTTTGTCCGGAAATGTAAGCGTCTTTTCCTGCTGTTCCTCTACAGGAGCTTGCCCTTCTTCATAATGCCCTATCATTTCTTCCTCAGAAGCTTCTGCCTTTTCGTTGTTATGAATAATAAGAATCGACACAACAGTGGCAAAAGCAAAAAGCAGAAGTCCTCCAAGTATAAACTTTGTTCTGGTTTTCATCTTATTTCTCCTATCCCTGTGTAACACGCCTGTAATATAAGTCATTTACATGGGTCCAGTCATTGTAGCTTATATGATAATTTGCTCGTTTTCCTGGATCCCAGACATATAATCCGGTCTGGTCGTAACCAATTCCTACAAGGAAATGTCCGTTACTTGTTCCGTGAAGTACTCTTCCATCTTCGCTCGAAGTCCAGTATCCTCTGATGTGTAATATAACAGGTCTGTCTGCATTTATTTCGCTTATTACTCCTGCGACAACGCTTGAACCAATATTTGTGCCTTGTTTCAATCCATATTCCGCAAGCGCATCACCTGCATGGAGGCTTCCTCCAGAATCCACATGCTTACTTATCTCAGTAATCGGGATGTGATACCTTGTGTAATACATCGCTATCATCGCTACTGAACAGTCAAGACATCCTGATTTCTTTACTGTCTCGTTTGAAGCGCCTCTGATAGTAGTAGGATAGTCACCCTGATTGATGTATTCGAACATATCAAGGATCTTTGCTCCCTCTGGTGGTTCTATATCTCCAGGTGGCGGAGTATCTCCCGGATCTTCATCCCATTCTATTTCATCAAACTTATCGTTGTACGTGATTTCAATGTAGTACCAGGGGCTTCTTCCTGTTCCCTGCCATCCTCTTGCCTGAAGCCATCCATTATTTCTTACATCCCAATATACAGGACTACGTTCATTTCGAGGTTTATTAAAGGCTGGTCCAAGCGGATCATTTCCGTCTGATACTACATGACCATCTATTGAATAATTAACCTTGTCATCACGCTGGTAAAGTCTTGTAACACGTTCCGTATACCCCAGCATATAAAGATTCTGATGCTGGTCAAAGTTTACATGCTTCAAATTAGATGCTGCCACAGGATCGGTGGTATTAAATGCCATAGCAAAGAGTTCTCTTAGTCCCATTGGTTTTACAGTGACTTTAACAAAATACTCCTCCCAATCACAGGTAACGCCATCCCATTCGACGGATTCTGGAGCTCCTTTGCACTCATCTGGGGAATCATATGAATACGGTGTTAGTTCAATGGTCTGTGTGTAACTAACATCATCTTCATCTGTACTGGGATCATTTTCTTCAAAGATTTCTTTTTCTCCCCTATAAACCGGAACCCATTTAAGCCCCAGCTCATACATATACTTGTAACATTCTTCTTTTAGGAGATATTCCATAAAATCTTTGTAATTAACATCTCCCCAGTCAAATCCATAATGAGCTCCATTGGCAACTGTATTTGTCATGCTAAATACTGAAAAGATTTCTGCATAGTTGACATCATCATATCTGGGATTCCATAAATCATAGGTATAGCCATAAAACTCTGTATTCGGAATCAGTACATCGCCTATCAGTGGTGTATGAGTTGATGATCTTAAGTCATAAGGCCACTTATTCTTATAAAACGTATCAAGGGACCTTTCGCTATCATATGGATGGTCTCCGATATTTCCTGTATGCTTTTCAAGCTGTGCGACAATATTCTTACAATGCTTTTTAATTGCATTAGATAGAGTCTTCCTTAGCCCGTCTGTTGTTCCACTACGATCCTCTCCGAATGTATAATTCCAGATTGCATTTTTGAGCGGAAGACTTGCATTATAATCATCCAGCTCTGTTCCGGTTTTATACTGTTGTCCTGCAAGTGACATGTTTTGTCCCTCAACTACAGTATTCTGAAATTCTGTTTCCTGTCCGACTGATACAGTTGAAGCAACGCCCTTCGATATCAACGTTCCGCATAATGTCGTAAATGCAAATATTATAATTGCAACCATAAGGATAAATGCATTGATCTTTGGTCCATCCGGATTGTCTTTATCAAGCGAAATATCGGTTTCTTTCTTTACCGCAGATGCCAATGCGACAGCTGCGCCAATAATTACACCGACTACGATACCAGCGGGACCTCCAGCCGCTCCGGCTGCCGCACCTTCTGCTGCAGCTCCTGCCCCGGCTCCAGCAGCAGCCCCTCCAGCGGCTGCTCCTCCTGAACCTGCGGCTACAGCTCCGGCGTCTGCCGCTGCTAATGCATTTGTTCCTGCTGCACCAGCGGCTCCCGCCGCCCCCGCCGTTCCAGCGGTCTGTGCGGCTGCCTGTGCTGCATGTTTAGCCCCCTCTTCTGCTATATGTTTAGCTATTCTGTCGCCAATTTCATCCTCAACTTTTTCCTTGATCTTATTGTCAATGGGTTTCGCAAGAGTTTTCAGATCATCTTTGGTTTCCTGGGCATCGGCTTCCATATTATCGCGAATGCTAAAATCGTCTGACATTATCTATTTCTTCCTCCGCCTTTCCTACCATTATTTCTATTGCCTACTTTTGGTTTTGAATTTCTTCCGTCATTGTTGAATGATCTCTCCCTGGCTTCATCGTTCTGTTGTTGTTCTTCTGCAAATCTTTGGTTGTAGGTTCTGTTATTGCCATAGTTTTTCTGAGTTGAGTCATACGTTCTTCCAAAATTAACATCATATGCTACTCTGTTGCCGGAATCAGTCTCAGAAAAATATGTAAAGCTTCTGGGATCATCATTCTTGCTCGACTCTGCATACATTCCCTTGTCTGTTGCGGTAATGATTGTTTGCGTCTCGCCCTTTGTTGCAGTTGCCTGGTATACACCCGGTCTGCCTTCAACTGGTACGAAAGTTGAAATCTTATCATAATCACCACATTCTTCACTACTTAAGATTGCGTCACGAATGCCATTTCCATATGTATCATCCTGTGAGCTGTAAGATCTGACATGATTTCCTTCAGAATCACTTATCTGCGCATCATATGTACCATCACCTTTTCCGTTGATATGAACATGATAATCACTTGTATTGTCGTTATTATCAGTTACAGGAATGGAATACTCATTAGGCGTATATGAATCCACTGAGCCACCATCAGTTATACTGCTAACCGCATCTCTGGCTTCATTTGATGAAAGAGCCTGTTCATAAGATATTCCCTCTGGTACATTAAAGCTTGTGCTCTCTCCGGTATCAGTATTTGTAAATGTTGCTGTTGAAGAGCCATCTTCGTTTTCGCTAAACGATGCCGATATATTTGATTCCGGCTGTCCGCTGCCTGTGGTCGTTGTTGCACTATATGATTCAGGTGTAAAGTCAGATACATAACCGCCATCACTTACGCTATCTATTGCCTCTCTCGCCTCATCTAATGAAAGTGCATCTTCGTAAGACATTCCTTCTGGAACACTAAATGAACTACTTTCTCCAGTGGCGGTATTTGTGATAGTTCCGGTTATTGTCCCATCTTCTCCAGTCTCAAAAGATGCCGTAATGGCTGAAGCTTCTGCATCACTATCAATTGTTGTTGCTCCAAATTCAGTAGGTGTAAATCCGGTCACTATATCGCTATCACTAACATTTTCAATAGCTTCTCTTGCACCACTTGATGAGAGAGCTTCTTCGCAGGACATTCCTTCTGGAACGCTAAAGTTTGCGGACTCTCCGGTTGTATCATTTGTAATAGTTCCTGTCATTGAACCGTCATCATTTGATTCGAAAGATGCTGAAAGTGTAGAGCCCGATGGGTTTTCATCTAACGAAATTGCACTATACTCACTTGGCGCGAAATCTGATACTTCAGCTCCGCCACTCACGCTGCTTATTGCGCTCTGCGCTTCTCCCGATGAAAATGCCTCATCAAGTGTTGCTCCTCCTGGTACATTAAATGAAGCTGATTCGCCAGTTTCATTATTTGTTATTATTCCTGTTGCAGAGCCATCCTCATTGGTTTCAAACCTTGCAGAAAGGGATGATGTAGAACCATCCTCATCTACCGCTGTTGCACTAAATCCAATTGGAGTAAATTCTGTTGTATCTCCGCCTCCGCTCACACTGTTCAACGCACTCTGTCCTTCTTCTGAAGAAAGTGCTTCATCAAAGCTTGAACTCTCTGGCACATTAAAGCTTGCACTCTGACCGTTTTCGCCAGTTATTGTAGCTGTTCGTGTACCATCATCATTTGTTTCTACAGATGCCGTAAGTGATTGTGCTGAATCCGAATCAAAAGCTGTTGCACTATATCCTGTTGGAGCAATATCTGCTACTTCTCCACCACCGCTTACGCTACTAATAGCATCTCTTCCTTCACTTGATGCAAGTGCATCTGAGTATGAAGTTCCTGCCGGAACATTAAAGGAAGTACTTTCACCTGTAGATGTATTAGTAACAGTTGCAGTTGATGACCCATCTGCATTTTGCGAGAAGCTTGCAGATACAGACTGTGTTGAACCACTTGCTACAGAAGTTGCTGTGTATGCTGAAGGAGTAAAGTCTGAAACCTTTCCACCACCGCTTACACTGCTTGCTGCTTGCTTTCCTGTCTCAGAAGACAATGCATCTGAATAAGATGTTCCCTGCGGAACCTTAAATGAAGTACTTGCTCCGGTGTCGGTATTTGTGATAGTTGCCGTGGATGAACCATCTGAATTAGGTGTAAAAGTTGCAGATAAAGGAGATTCTTCTCCTGTCTTGCCTGTGGCTTTTGCTGTAAATCCGGTAGCTTTCATCTCTCCAACGTCTTTAACATTAGGCTGTTTACGCATTTCTTCTTGCGCTTCCGCTTTCCTCAAATCATCATTGCTTACATTGTTTGGATCAGCAGCGGCAGTGAATTCGTTTCCTGCAATAGTTCCAACTTGCTTGCCATGATCATATACATTAAATGCAGGCTGTTTATTGCTATCTACCCCATCTTTTTCAAGGTAAGCATCATCTGATAAGTTAAGTCCTTTTTCATTTGCCTTCTGAAGAGCATCGGCAGCATCCTGTCCTGCAATATCAGCTGCATCAGAAGCTTTGCATGTTTCTCCGTTCTTAAGTGTGTTATCACAGTGAAGTCCCATTCCCATATCATCAGAACCAATCTTCTGGCTTGAGTCAAATGCGCATGAATCACCGATAATGCCTTCAACACCATGTGTTTTAACATTGCCATCTTTATCACGTACTGGCTTTCCTTCACTGTCCACCTGAGCTTTTTCACCATTGATCTTTACTCCGGTATGCATCTTTCCATCGGAGCCCTTGAACTGACATACCTTAGCATCATTAACTTTGATACCGTTTTGCTCTCCCATGTACTTAGCACCAGCGAGGATCGCGTTCTCCGAAAGGCCATTCAGTGCATTCATTGCATCTCTGTTTCCTGGGTTCTTCGCAGCAAAGTTCATGATTTCAGCAGCCGCCTTTGGACTTACAAGGCTGTCATCTATCTTCTTACCCATTGCTCCATTCATTGCTGCCATCTGCATTACATCGCCATAGCCAGGTTTAAGCGCATCCATTGGACTTGCTTTCATCATTGAACCAAGTTTGAACAAATCAGGATTATTTGTTGCAAGACCTCTTGCCTGAAGAAGATCTCCGCCAGCTTTTCTTGCATTGTTAGCCATTCTCAGTGCATTAGCCATGTTTCGCCCAGCTCCGCCGATAGCATTTCCAATCCTGGAACCACCGGTTGCAACGCCAAGGCCCATACTTCTGAGCATTCCATCAAACTTAAGTCCAAACGCAAGCAGTTCAAGAACAAAGATATACTGGATAAATGTAAACTTATTTCCCCCAAGTACCGCAAAGAAGCATCCTTTGAACCAGACCATATTAAACGTCATTACCAGGAAGCTACTAAACAACGTTCTTAAATAAGATTTAAAAATAGAGGAAGTATTGTTTGATACTATTGTGCCCCCAAAAGCTGCGAATAAAAGCAAAAGTACAATAGTAACGATGTATCTTGAAACCATCTCACAATATAGTTTCAAAAAACCTTTTATAAGCTTCCAAACAAGGATAATCTGAAGAATAATTATTATGAGGCCGACACCTGGAAAAGCAAAGTTGATAACCTGTTCAACGCCGAATATCGTAAGCTTGTCATCTGCTTTTTTAGCAACAAGGTTAAGAAAACCATCTTGCTTCATCATGTCTTTTGTTAGTGTATATGTCAGTTTTTTATAGAAGATATCGTCTATGTATTTTAATATCGTTTCATATATTACTTTGTGCTTGTAACAGATACATAGTGCTATAACATACCTGAAAAAGAGGCTAACTGGTGTGTCCTTCGAATCTGTTATCTTTCCACTAAAAAAATAAACAAAGATGCCAAAGAAGAATATAATTGTTGCCAAAAATACACCGGTAAATATTGAGAATCTGTCAATGAAATCAGCAAGTGAAACACTGGCAAGATTTGTATTATCGGTAAAAGTTTTAAGCTGTGGCCCAAGAGGTGCTAAAAGAACATTAAAAAACCAATCGATCAGAGCACCAATTGCTTCTGCAAGTGACTGATTTATCGCCGTAAATATCTCGTCAGTAATATTGTCGGTAACAGCTCCTGCGATCCAGGTGAAGATTCCGCAATCAACTCGATTTGTTATAAGCGATAAAAAGAGCCATGACAAAAGAATGCCATAAAAGATTTTTTTCCTTTTAGGGATTGAATACAGGTATCTCTCAATCATTTCATTACTCCTTTATCAAAATTTATAATATTATTAAAAATATATTTTATGTTATATTATATGCAAAAATATATTGATTTAGCAAGAAAAAACTCCCCGCTCTGCTCGGGGAGTTTAGATGTTATAAAAATTATCCCTCTGTTATGGTGTTCCGCCAGTAAACAGATTTTTGGCTGTCTGAACAACATGTCCTTTTGTTACAAGAGTAATAAGCAGGAATGCAGCACAGCATCCGATAAGAATGTGCTTTTCAGCATCGAACTTCTTCTGATCTCTGGTAAAGAACATGCATACGCCGCAAATAACAATTGCAAGTGGGAACAATGCATCAGCAAGTGTTACAAGCTTGCTCTGCAAGTTTGTTGTTGCAGTTGTTACATCAGAAAATGCATCTGATGCGTGAACCAGGTAGTTCGCTCTTGCTGCTGCGAGTGCTCCGAATGCTGATGCCTTCATTGCAGCACTCTTAACAGCTTCTTTCATTCTTGAAGTCATATTATAACTCCTCCTTCTTTTGATTCTTTTGGACTTTGTAGCATATAAAAAGGGCGGTATTTTGTAACAAAACAAAATACTCGCCCTAATTAACAATCACTACTTGATACAACAATAATAATATAATACCAAATTTTATATTTGTAAATATATATTATATCTTTTTTTGTTTATTTTTGATTAGCACGGTAGTCCAAATGCTTGTAAAGCAGCATTCATATCTCCAAGATCTTCGGCACTTATAGGATTTTCATCTGTTTCGTCTTCAATCTCTTCGTCAGAATTTGTGGCCGCTGCATTAGGTGTAATCCTCTCCGGTACTTGATAATGGGCTTGAGGCATCATTACCGGCTGCATCATCATTCCCATTTGAGGAATTGGAACTGAAATTCCGCCTTTGACCTGCTCTTCAAGCAACCCAATCATCTTCTTAAAACCCTTCTCATCAATGTAATCAATATTGATCCCTGATTTGCTGATGTAATCATGCACCAAAAGCCCTAAGAACTTAGCCTGCTTATGCCCGCATAATTCAAGTACCTTGAAGCACTCGTTTTGGTAAGGCTCGCTTTCGTTCAGATAAATGGTTTTCTGCTTGTAATCTGCCGCGGTCTTATATTTCTTCTTTTTCTCAAAAGGCATAGCGGGTTCCTTTCTTATGCTCCAAGACACAGAGCATAGGCTTTAGCATTGGCATTCACATCCTCTAAGATCTCAGGATTCTTAAGCATACTGTTGTTTTCAATCTGTTCTCTCAGAAGGAGTCCTCCTCCACCATAGAATACAACCGGGTAAAGAGAAAGCTTAGCGCCCTGCTGGATACAGCCATTTATTATTTCCTCAAAGTGTGCATCTGCACCTTTTTTAATCAATGATACGAACTCGTCTGGAAGGCTTGTCTCCTCTCCCAGAAGAACATCTTCTACAAGATTTTCGTCAAGTATTTCTCCAAACTGCCTCTGAACCTCTGCACCAATCTTTCTATACATAACTCTAGTTCCAAGTGGTAACGATACACAGTTGTTAACATCCGGCTGACCATTTATTACAGGAACAACATCTGTTGTGCCTCCGCCGATACCAACAATGTAATATCTCTTTTTCTTTGATGTTATGCAATGCTGATTCTTATATACAGCAACAAAGTCCTGCGGAAATAGTCTTATTGTTTCAACTTCGAACTTGAATGAGTAGTTCTTGTATTTGAATTCATTTACTCCTGCGAACTTCTCTTTGTAGTAATTCAAAGTCTTTGCTGCGTATGCGTTAAAGTGTCCGGGTGGAAGTCCAACTCCAAGCTTAATGTGATCATACTTATCAAGCTCCTGCTGGATATCTCCTTTTCCTACATTTTCTTTTGCTATAAACAGCATCTCTTCTGCGATTCCCAAAATCGTTAGAATTAGGCACTGGTCATTCTCAGTCTTATCAACTACATAAGGTTTTCTCTCTGAGATTTCCGGAACATAGTATTTGCCATTGAATTCCAGAATTTTTGTTGCGATTTCAGGTTTGCTTGCATATTCCCTATAACCACTGGGGATTGTTGTGTGGGATGATTTGGTGTCGTAATTGCCTACGTCCACCCCGATGTTGATTGATTTCATTACATCGTTTCTCCTTTCTTTTGATATATTTTACCATAGCATATAATTATTTATATATCAACCCTTTTATATTAAAACTTTGTATTTTCCCTTAAAGTGGTTTGTTTTAACATAAAAACATACTTTTTAATGTTGAAAGGTTCACAGTGAACCTTGTTCTTTTATAATAAAAACTAGCTGTTTACTATAAAACGGCTGTTTTTAAAGTAAAAAAAAGAGAAGGATCCGTCCTTCTCTTTTGATAATCAGTTATCTAACAACTTTTTTTCAAACTCAGTCATGTCAAAATCGTCATTTTGTAGAAAATTGTTAAAAGGATTTTTACTACGTTTACGATGCTTTTCCTCATTTTTAATCATTGCCTTAATATACCTTACTGGATTACCGATCTCTTCAATATCTTTAATATCCAGTCTTTCTTTGTAGTCAGCAAATATTCTCAAGAAGTCCTGAGCACTTTTATTGTACTGCACAGCAATTTTCGTAATTTCTTTAATATGTTCGTCTGAAAGATCTACTTTTGAGATAGTTGCCAATGTCTTCAACTCAGAGAATAACGACGAATCTACGCTATCTACTGTATCGACTTCAATGGCATCTACTTCTTTTGCTGTACTATCAATGTATCTGTTTTCCTTTATCTGAAAAACGAATCCTGTTATCTTCCCTTTTTCAGGTACTCTTGTAATGTTTACTGAAAACTCACTTCCAGGCAGATTGTTTACCTTATCCTGCGCTTCTTTCAGTCTTCTTAGGATTCCTGGAGCTACAGTGTTTTTGTCTATTTTTAATTCATAACGAGTTTCTTCAACAGACATCTCTCTTCGTCCAGGAATAGCGCCTTTATATTTTGTGTAGTTCTTGTTTCTGGCACAAAATACATATAAAGCCTTTGCATATCCTTTAAGAGAACTCGCAATCCTTCTGTTCCAATGAGCTCCATGAAGAATACCCGATGATGTCATGAGAACACGATAAAAGTCATTGGTATAAACATCAAAATGTGCTTTTTCACCGGTCTTTTTATTATTTCCGAACCATTCAGCTCCATCATTCCAATGGATCATAATATTATGACCATCTCTTTCCGGATCAGGAACATCAAATTCAAGGTTGGCCTTTTTCAGTTCATTACAACCCTTTTTAAAAGCATTATACAACGCTTCATCAGATTTATAGTTAGTGTAATCCCTTAAATCATCAGCTGTTAAAGTAAATGCATTATCTTCTGGACGTGATGACTGCATTGCCGATAATGCATCCCATACAATTGTAGCTTCTTCAGAGAACTCTACAATCATATGATCCAATAAAAGGTCCGTCATATAAGCTATATCAAGACCACCACGCTTTAATGGTGCTGCGTTAGACTGTAAAGCCAATAATAAATACATTGCTTTTTTAGATGATTCTCTATATGTTGTAATGAAATTCTTATAGGTAAGGCTTTCTTTAGCTATTGAAGCAATAAGTTTGCCATCCGCATCTAAAGTTATAGTGCCTTTTTCTTCATTTATCTCAAAATGCTTCTTTTCTAGATCTATGCTCCGTCCATCTTCCGTGATCAACATCTGGTGATGAACCTGGTCAGTAAAACTTGCATTCTTTGCTATAGAAGACTTCTCTATCGGCTCTACAAACTTCACCCCATTACTTAATTCATTTACAATTTCAAATTCAATGTCATTTTCTTTTTCCATTACAACCCCCTACTGACTATTATATTTTAATAAACATCAGTCAGTATTACAAGGAAAATCATGTCATTTTTTATCAACTGACATGGTGTTATACCACTCATATTTCTGACATGGTTTTTTCTATAGCAATCCTGCAAAAACGGCGTATTTTCGCCATTTTCATCCACTTTGCACATTACTCATATTCTTGACATGGTTATAAAACCGTATTGACCGATATAGTCGACATGGTTTATTATTTCCATTCACTATTGACCGTTTCGATTAATAGTTAAAGAATTGTACTCATATTTTTGACATGGTTTCATACGTATTATCCATGCTATTTATTATGATAAAAGCTCTGTATTATGCTATATTGCTGATTTCGCTGTAATAATACTCATATCCCTGACATAGTTACATTCAGCAAAAGGTATTCCCATAGCACTCATATTATTGACATGGTTCTATGGATAATGCTTCCTTATATTACCAGCAATTCTTATCAACTAATATTTCTGACATGATTTTTAAAACCATGCCAAAATATAATTTTTAACATGATTACTAATCTTGCTGACATGTTTCTATTATTTACAGGTAAAAACCAGTTTCTTGAGGTCGTTTCGGGTAATAGATTTTCTCAAACATTGAGATTTTTGTTATCTAAAATCATTTTTGAGGTATAATTTACATGTCAGAGCTCATTTCCTGACAGAGCAACTCATTTTTATGACATGTTTCTTTCTTGATTTTAAGAAAGTATTCTTTATAATTTGCACTCATATTTTTGACATGGTTGCTCATATTTTTGGCATGACTACTAATATCTTCAGCATGACCACTAATATTCACGACCTACCTACTCATATCAAAGACACAAAGTACTAATATTTTTGACATACATAAATCTCTTAATGCCGCTTATTCACTGCGTTTTTGAGGTTCCCTTTTACTTTTTTACATTCTTTTTTACTTTTATACTTTTTCATCTATACTGACGAAGTAGATAAAAATGTTAATAAAATATATAAAAACATATAATATATTTAAAAATATGTCAATGGTTTCTAAAAAAAGAGCCCTCATTGTTTTGAGGACTCTTACTAAATGTGCTTATATGCTATTTTCTAATTCTTTTAATACCTGTTTTAATTCTATTATTTTTTCTTTTATTGCTTTTTTATCAGCATTACTCTTAGCCATGTTTCTATAGCTTTCTATCATTACACGAGCTTGGTCAAATCCAGCGAGATTTATTGTTGAATATTCTTCTGCGTTGCTTATCAGATTATCAAAATCATATGTGGGCTCTTCGATCATTGAATCGTCCCTTGCTATCAGATCATCAAAACTCTCCTGTGCTTCCGATACTTCATCAACTGGTGCATTCATTGGAAAGACAACAGCACTATCGTTCCGTTCTTTCTTTTGTGCATTTTCTTTTGTTTTAACCATTCCGTTGATAATCTGCTCTACCCTAGTTCTGGAGAAAAGAATCTCGTCTTTATCAACTTCTTCTTCGCTGATATTTTTTTCATCAGCTTCTAGTCTTATTAGCTTATTTAAAAGCTCTTTCTGTTCTTCCTTAGTCAGGCTTGCAGCCTTACTTAGCGATGAATATGGGAAGTTAGGCTTTTTACAGTATTCTTGGAGTTCCGGAATAAGCTTAAGGATAACAGAATATCTCTGAACATTTGAAGGCGTTATACCAAAATAATCTGCAGTGGCTATTTTTTTATTCCCTTTAAAGTCAGGATCCCTATCGAGTATACCTTTATAGAATTCTATGGCTCTTGCCATATCAAGAGGAGCAAGTTTTCTATTAGCCATATTACTGCTAAGAAGGATAAGATCCCTCTGTGTATCTGAGGCTATGCCTGATAAAACATCAGCAGGAATAGTTTTTGCCTTTAATTGTTTCATTGCTTCATATCGCCTGTGACCGGAAAGAATCTCATATCTACCATCGTCTTTCTGATACACGAGAATAGCTGAAGTGAATCCTTCTTCTTCAATGCGTTTTGCCAGACTTTCTATTTCGTCCATATTAAAAATATTAGTATTTTCCGGATTGTAATCGATTTTATCCATCGAGATATCGATGGATTTTCTTTTTATCTCAGGCATATACTTCCTATGCTCCTTTCAGTGCTGCTCATTCATGGAGGCTTTGACTGTATTATTCAAATTCTTTTTCAAAAGCTCTTGCTGCATCAAGGTATTTCTTGTTTTCAGCAATATCTTTTTCGATAAGATGCCTAATGTATGTTGCAAGGCCTACGCTTTTTTTTCCGGTCTGCTTTTCATGCCTGCGGCAAAGATATACAAGGTCTTCTCTTACTCCGTCACCAATGTTGACTGAAATAAAGTCTCGCTCCATTGGATTATCACTTGGTTTACGTCCACGTTTGTTGGAAGCTATTTCAGTTTTTGCTTTTACTGGAGCATCTTCTACAATAGGCGCTTCGGTTTTTACTGGTGTTACTGCCTTTGCTTCGTCAGAAGCTTTTGTTTCTTTTACTTTCTCAGTAGTCTTTTTTTCAACTACAGGTTTTTCTGCCTTTTCATTTTTATTGTTCTGACCTTTTAGGTCCAGTTTCTGAAGTCCTGCAAACATATCATTCATCTTTGATCACCTCCAGTAATTCTTTTGCAAATGCCAAATAGTCTTTTGTTCCGTTGTTGTTTGCACCATATTTGAAGATAGAGCCCTGGGCGTTAAGGATTCTTTCCTCTGATTTATCTTTAGGTGTGTCAATGTTTTTAAATCCATGTACACTGGGGATTGCTGCCGTATCCCGGATGATGGTTTTAAACTTATGGATAATGGATTCATCAAGGTTCATGAATTGCTCATAGGTTTTTCTGTGTGGAGCTTTGCCCTTGTTGTATTTTGTTAGAAGCAGACCATAGATTGCGAGATCTGGATTTAACTCTTCCCTATCCTCTATGATATTGCTGATTAAGGATACCAGGCCATCGATAGCAAACTGTTCAGGTTCCATTGGGATTACCACTCCGTCAACAGCAGCAAGTACATTATCCATCATTATTCCTGCAGTAGGCCCAGAATCAACGACTATAACCTCATAATCATCTTCAATTTCTGCAATAGCATTTTTGAGTTTGTTTTCACCGTTTTTTCCAACAACTAGATCAGCTGCTGCTTTCTTGAAATCATTATTAGATGGAACAAGGTCGCCCATGGCATTGCCTTTGATTACGACATCTTTTAAAGAGACTTTTTTGATTATACTGTCATAAATTGTTTTTTCAGGTTTTCCAACGTTAAAAACCCCAGTTGTATTTGCCTGAGGATCAAAGTCAATGATTAATGTTTTGTAACCGATTTGTGTAAATGCATCAGTTAAACAGATCGCGGTGGTTGTTTTACCTACTCCACCCTTTTGGTTTACAATTCCTATTTTTAAGGCCATTTCGAATCCTCCCACGATATTAAAATCACTATGTAAATATGTGTGACATAAAAACATTATTAGAATAATTTGTTTGACTATTTATGTCACTTTTGTTTGATGTAATACATAAAATAAGGATAACATAAATACATATAAACATAAATACATCTAAACATAGATACAACTAAACATAAAAACATTAAAACATAAATACATCTAATTATAAAAACATAATGACATGGTTACATAAATAGAAAAAAACATAAATACAAAATAACATGAATACATAATAACATAAAATAATAAAATGATAAATACATAGTTACATAAAATATAATGTGTGAATGAGTTACATAATTACATACAATCATAAAAACATAATGACAATAATAAATAATAATAACAAAAACACATAAATACATAAATACATAATAATATAAACACACAGTTACATGAAAACATAAAATCATAAATACATAAATACACAATTACATAAATACACAATAACATAATAACATCTAAACATAAATACAGTAACACATAAATACAAAATAACATAGGGACTTAAAAGATTAATATAATATTTACATAGTGACATAAAATAATAATATTCATCATGTATGATTTTGTAATTATGTGTGACATAATTACAAAATTAAATATTATCGCAGATTGTGCTAGGAATTGACCCGAGAATGATGACATATAGTCCAAAATGACAAAATTTGGCGTCAAATACGAAGACTTATCGACAAAACGCTTTGGAATACAGCAGAAGATAAAAACAGCTAAAAAAGGCAAATATAAAGAGAGCCGATTTCAAAATATCGACTCTCTGATGACACATTTTAAATCGCAGGCATATCATATTTTGATAAACTGTAAAAACAGATTCTTGTGATGTTTTCATTTAATTGCATCTGGCGAATGTCTGATACCTCTTCGTCAGAGATGTAAGAATCCAGAATGTCAAATAACTTAACATAGACATCTGTACCCTTACATGTAAATGAAAACTCATTGTCAAAATCTTCATATGCTTCTTTGATTAGTTTTTCCGGAAGTCCAACCTTATGCCCGATATTATAAAGTGTATCAGCAGGGTTGTGGATCTTGATATTACTCATTGCATCTAGGTGCTCAGAGCATTCCACGAACGAAGAGAAACAGGAGAGGAGATTAGCCTTAAACTTATCCATATCAGCATTTCCGATATGTTCAAGCTTAATGGGTGTTCCTATACTAATCTGATTTCCGGTCTTTTCACTTCTGATGAAAGGATAGATATTTGCTCCGGAAAGACCAACATCTGATGTTAATACCTTTATGTGTGCGTTGTAATCGGATGTGTCAATTCCAATCTTACTGAATGCATCCAAAAGGTTGCTGTCGATTTCATCATCCTGGAAAATAAATTCCGCAGAAGATGATTCATGGGAAACCGTCCCACGAACATATCTTACATATTCAAACTTTTCTCCCAGTTCATTTTCGGTTATATCCAAGATTTCTGAGAAAGGAAGCCTTACATAGTCGCTTGATAAATCAGCAAGCACCAACTCGTCACCTACAAGCAAAAGGCTCTTGCCCTTTGTGTATTTTGTGAGCATGTTACATATTGCAGCTTTGTCTGTTGGACTAACTTCGTTTCTTGCTCTTGTTTCTTTAAGAGAAGTAAGAGCGGGGCATGTTCCGCCAACACGTTCCAGAACACCACGATATGCGGTAGGGCCAACAGGATAACATTTCAGTTCATCGCCGGTTGGATATTTGAGTGCCAGCTTTGTATCTGCCATCTGATCGGATATTGTTTCGTCTGTGACATCTTCAGAAATATGAAGGTCATCTCTTATGACCGGGATGCAGATTGGGTTGTCCTCTAGTGGAACATATTCGCCATCAACTGTGTCAAATTCAACCCAGTTGTATGTCATTTCCTGGAGATTATTAAAGTCCCTGAGTTCCTTAATGCTTCCAAATGCTTTTACTTCTTCCTTGCTTAATAATTTTGCCATGATAGTTTTCTCCTTTTTCTTATCTTTGATTTGGTTAAGTGCTATATATGATCAGGCCATGCCTGTTTCATAAGTTAGATATATATAAAAAGAGCCATAGCTCTTCTTGTTTTTTAGAGCGATGACTCTTTGCAAAAATAAAAGCCCTGGATAAATCCAAGGCTCTACAAACAACAATATGAAATAAATAAATACTACTAATAACAGTTAAAATATATCATTATCAGTAGCTTTTGTAAATATTAAGATTTAAGAACATGCATAAAGATAGGATTTATTACTGTATATGTGTTTTGATTCAGCTGGCTTATTGAGCCTTCATCTGCATAGATACGAATGGTATCACCGGTTTTGTAGCTGGATGAAAAGGCTACTGGCTGAGTGAATTTAAGGCCTTGATCGTTTTCAAGAATCAAGTTGCAAGTCTTTGATGTTGTAGAATCCTTTGAAAAAGAACCAAGAAGTTTATTTTCTTTTCTTTCAAGATCAATACATTTTGCATCTACTACGAGCACCCGGTTGGATAGTGATTTATATACCTGCCATAACACATATAGCGAGTATCCGATAGCGGCAAGAAAGGCAAATAAGATGCAGATCCATTCCTTAATAAGGGCAAAAAATATTACAGAAACTACAAACCCTACTGCGGTTAATGCCAGTTCCTTAATGAAGTGGTACTGATATGGAGTGTCAAGATCTGAAAATGATAGCTCCGGTTTCTTAAATTTGAATTTGCTTATATCCATCTCGTATCTCCTTGTTAAACCTGCACATAGAAAATGCAATATGTGATGAGTGCTGCGATACATACCGCTGAAAGGCTTATTTTCAGTATTACATCCATGTGGGATGTCTTTGTGACCTCATCCAGGATAGCGGGGAGTCTGTCATCATAATACCCATCATGATTCGGATCGTAATCAGGTTTATTCTTGCCGAGGGAAGATTTAGTCTGTGTTACCGGTTTTGTCTTAGGCATTACGGCAACAGTTTTCTTCGCAACATTCCTTGTGCTTTTGATAGTAGGTGCTGATAGAACCTTTCCTTTGCCTTTAAATGGAAGAGGAGATGGGGTAGGAGCAGGTGCTTCTTCAAGTTCTTCGTCTTCGTACTCATCCTCGTAATCTTCGTTTTCAGCATAATCATCAGCGGAAGCATCTGTTACAGGAGGTTCTTCATCTTCGTAATCATAGTCTTCGTAGTTATTCTTTGTCTGAGGTTCAAGTGCCTCTTCTTCCTCATCCTCGTATTCTTCATACATCTCTTCCGGCTGAGGAATTGGCTTTTTCTGGACTTGTTTCTGCTGCACGGGTTTTGATGCAACAACAGGAGTTTGTCTCACAATTGTGTAGCTCTTTTTGGGAGCAACTGTCTTCTGCATTGGAGAAGTAACTGGAGTTACAGCCGGTTTTGGGGTTGCTGTTTCCTTCTCAGAAGAGCTTTTGCTTAAATTGCTCTCGCCAACTTTGGTAAATTTCTTTTTCATTGGTTTAGGTGATTGTGAGTCGGCTGACTGTTTCTTTGCAAATTCTGGATTGGGCGCTGCACATTCAGGGCAGAACTTAAATCCTGAATCATATATATTTCCGCACTTACAAGTAATTTGTGACATGGTTTGTTTCCTCCTTACACTAATACATATATTATATCATATTATATATTTATGCAAGAAAAAAGGCACACCAATTTGATGTGCCTTTGGAAGGAGTGCTATGAAGAGAGCTGAGTCTTATTTCTTTTTGGATTTTCCACTGTTCCTTTTAGCGGCTTTGGTTGCGCCAAGAGCAGCTTTGCGAATGCCAGGTGCTCTGTAATATACGTCCAGACCCTCGTAACTTAATGTCAAGCCTCTGTCATTTATGAGGCATGTTTTTTCGGGTGTGTGATGATACCACCCAGTAACCTGCCCACGAAGATATGGATCGAGCGAGATAGATTCGATGAATACCTCATCCATATTTTTTACATCTTCAAGTCCAAGGTAATAAGTTGCTGTGTCCCTGTTGGTAACAAGTTCTTCAGGCACTGTTGTGCTATAGGTGAATCTGCTATCAAGTGAAAGTCGCATGTTGTCATGAGGACATGCAAGTACCTTTTGCTTATACAAAAGGATTCCCCACTGAGGAGATATTGAACCTGTTGGTCCACTAACAAAAACGGGTTTTCCGTCATAGTCTTTTAATTTGTTGAAAGGAATTTTAATCTTTCTGTCCTGGATGGAAGTTACGTTATCAGCATCCTCGTCGCCTCTTTTGTCTGAAAGACCAAGTATGTAATCAGATGAAACGTTGTAAAAATCGCTTAATTTAATGATGTCGCTTGTGATAGGGAGCACCTTGCCGGTTTCCCAGTTAGATACTGTCATAGCTTTTAGCTCATTGTCTCGAACAGAAAAATCTGAAAACTTTTCGCAGAATTCTTTCTGGTTGAGTCCCGCTTCAACTCTCAGGCTTTTAAGCCTTGATCCTGTTATTTCGCTTCCTCTGTTTGCCATTTTCATTCCCCTTATTTACAGATATATATATTATTTTTGAAATATTATATTGAATTATAGCACAAAACTTAGAAAATAGAAGGCGTAGAATGTACATAAGTAGGCGAATTTTGTTAAAAAATGATAAACTTTGATAATGTGTTATATTTTTGGGGGCATAAAGGTCCACCGTGAACCTCATTGTCAGGTATTGCTTTAATTGACACATGGTATAAATATATATATAATATACTCAAAAATTTATTTTGGGAGTATAACATGAAAAGACTGATAAATCTGTTTTCGCTTGCTGTAATGGTGTTTATTTTATCCATTTCGCATTTTGGTGTTAAATCATATGCTGAAGATGGAAAGACCATAATGGTTCCGGTAAACAAAAACTACACTTCTGCAAAATTTACACTTACCTTTGACTACTATGATGATTATGTGGTGGTTATTAAATCGCCATCTGGAAAAGAGTATAAAGGTATTATTTCATCAGCTAATGAGGTACAGAGCGTTGTAAATGATGTTGAGGTAGGTCAGTGGGAAGTACATGTCGATTATCCGGACATAGTATCTGATGATGAGTCATCTAATAAATCCGGCGAGGGAGAAGCTGATTCCATAGAAGAGCCTGTTCAGAGAAGGGCAATAAGTCCTGTTAAGGTACAGCTTCAGGGATCCACTGAAACTCTTGTAAATGTAAACGAGGATTTAAAAGTTGTAACAGACATTGCGGGACTTAAGAAATACTTCAAGGATGACAGCTTTGTTGCAGAATGGACGGACACCACATGCGGTACTGTTAACATTGAAGTAGTAAATGCAAAGAATCTTCAAAAGATTGATACTGCACAGGTCCAAGGAAATTATTATTCATGTCCGCTTGATCCGAGCGTACAGGAGATTATGGTATCAATTGTTCCGGCGGTGAGTTCTTCTGTGGAAGGAACCGGAAGCACATTTACTTTGAAATATGACAATCATCCAGATGCTACTGTAACTTATGAAGAACTTACGATAACAAATCATGACAGCATGCTGGTGTCATGTGAGTTAAGAGAGGAGTATAGTGTTGTAGTTCTTGTAAATGGAAAGCAAGTAGAAAGCACAGGAATGCTTAAAACTGGAACTTATGATTTCCAGGTTCCTATCGAAGTTGGCACAAATGAGATAGTCACATATATTGTCGATAAAGATGGTAATATGCGTTCTACAAAACATTCCGTAGATAAGGATGTCATAAGCCCATCGCTTGAACTTGTTTCTTCATACGAAGATATTGTTACGCAGGATGAGAGTATTACAATCGAGGGAGCTGTTGATGATTTTAAAACACTGATGATCAACAGTGCTGAGGTTGAAGTTGAAGGCGATAACACTTTCAAATATGCGTACAAGCTCAAAGAAGGTGTTAATCAGATAGCAGTCATTGCATCCGATGAAGCCGGTAATGAGACAGAGTATGATATAGCGGTTGAGAGAGTTATTCCAGAAGAAAAGCCGGTTCCATGGCTAAAGATTATAATATGCGCAACACTTTTTGGCATCCTTGCTATATATGCCTTCGAAGTAATAAGAAGAAGGAATAACCCGGAAAAGTATGAAAAAAAGAAGAAGGCAGTAGACGAGGACCATACAGAATTTGATGATGTAGATATTTCTGGTCTGACTAAAAAAGAAAAGAAAGATATAATGAAAGGTCCTCACATAGTATGGGATGTGCTTTCATTCGCTGTTCCTCTTTTGGCAGCATATATCATTCTTACGTTTGTCATAATGGTATCAGTAATACAGAGTGGTTCAATGGAGCCAACACTTGATGTTGGAAATACAGTGTTCTATAACAGACTTGCTTATGTAAACCATGAGCCTTCCCGTGGAGATGTAATTGTTTTTTATTCAGATGAATATGCCTCATACTTTGGCAAGAGGATTATTGGAATGCCTGGTGATAAGATCAGATTCAAGGATGGATATGTGGTAGTGAATGACCAGTTCTGTGATGAAACAGCATATATTCCTTCTGAGATAGAAACAAACTGCTCCAAAGAATTTGAAGTACCTGAAGGATGCTATTTCCTTCTTGGGGATAACAGAGAAAACTCAAATGACTCAAGATACTGGCAACAACCATATGTATCAAAGGATAAGATAATGGGCAAGTACATGGGCCAGATAGATTTCAGTTTTCAGTATGATATTTTAAAAAAGTATTTTGGCTGATAAATAAGGGATAATAAAATGGCGGGTAAACACTCAAATTGAAGTGATACCCGCCATTTTTGTTGTTAGAAAGAGTTAAGCAAACTTATGAAAATAGAGATCATTGCCTTTTTCTGCAACTTCAGCTCTGAATTCCAAAGTCTTTCCGGATGAAACTCTGGATGCGAGTTGGGACTCAAAGCCAGAAAACTTAGAATCCTTTATCTTATCCATAAGGCAGATGAGTCTATGCTCAACTGTGCCTTCTGTTACATGACAAACCTTGATGTTCTTGCCATTTATCTGAGTAAGTACATCAGTAGCAACAAGCTTCACGGTCTTCATTTTTGTTTCTATAACAGCTTCTTTTCTCTGAGCTTCAACGTTGTCTGTACCAACAAAGGGGACATCGTCATCTGATGAAGCATAAGAATATTCCGCAGCTGTATTAGGTGATTCTTCCTTTTCAGTTTCCTGTGAAGATACATCTGTATCGTCGTATTTTGGTTGATAGTCAGACTTCATGTTTTCTACAGAGTATTTCTTTGACATATAATCTGCTTCAAGAAAACTCCATTTATATCCAAGGATCTTCAGATCATTGTAAGTGCAAGGCACTCTTAAGGACATGAGAGCTTTAGAACCCTTCACCTTGATGAATGCACCGGTGCTGTTCTTTTCAGCAGGAAATGTATGAGCTGTAAACAAAACTTCTCCGGAAGATGCTGGTGAAATCTCGAAATAGCGGGAGATAGGTTTCCCGTTATTACCTGTAGCATTACCTCCAACAGGAGACTGCCAAACAGCCTTTGGATACTGCTCACCTTTAGCTTTTTCAGTCATTATCGACTTGATGAGTGAACCATTTCTGATGCCAGCCATGAGTATTGCACCAAATTCCTCAGCTTCCATGTAGCAGTCAACATGGTTTTTACTATTTTCCTTGTCTACAAAAGAGAACTGGATCTTACCAATCTCCAAACACTGTTTGATTTTTACAAAGGCTTTTGAGCCATAGTAAGCTGCCAATAAGTTTCTTTCTTCGGTCTTTCTTTCTGTTCTTTCGTTCATGATTTTTTCCCTTTCTTTACGCTAAATTTGATTTAGGTTGCTCACATCAGTTTTAAAAACAAGTCTAGTCTTGCTTTCTGATAGTTGATTTCATCAGCAAGCCTTGTGATACGCTCATAGCCTGATTCCTTCTCACAAGCTTTTTTTGCTGTGCCGTTGTCAGTTACAACAATGCATTTCTTTTTGGCTCTTGTAACAGCGGTATAGATAGTGTTACGGGATAGCATTTGCAGGTCATCTGAAAGCGCAGATGTGACTACGCAGGCATATTCTGACCCCTGAGATTTGTGAACGGACATAGCATAAGCCAGTGCAAGTTGCGAAAGCTGGTTTATGCCATAGGTAACAGTACAGTCTATGAACTTTACTCGAACTTTTTGATGCTCTTTGTCTATTTCGCAAACAGTTCCAACGTCACCATTTGCTACTTTTTCCGCATTTACCAGCTGCATTACCGGATCACCAACACGGAGTATCTGTTCGTATCTGTAGCCATTTTCCTCTTCTGTGGTATATGTAACACACAGACCACCATCCTTTGGCGGATTGATGATTGCCTGCAATATGCTGTTAAGCTTTATCGCACACGCATCACCTTTCCTTCTGTAAGGTGTAAGGCAGACTACATTACTAAGGCCATACGTCTCTGTAGCTTCTAAGAATGCTTTAACCATGATGTCTTTAGCTTCAGAAGTATTTTTTGCCCTTATAACATTAAAGTCATCCCTTTCTTCAAAGCCGGTGTGAAGACCTGACTTTATATTGGATATATTTGCGAACAGACCACTTTCAGAAGCTTGCCTGAATGTCTTTTCCAGCTTAGTGCAGGGAAGCCCTGCATCAATCAGATCTCGCAAAACGGAGCCATATCCGACTGATGGAAGCTGGTCTATATCGCCAACAAGGATGAGTTTTGTTTCTGGGCTAATGCCTGTAAACAATGCATAGGCAGTTGTAGTATCGAGCATGGATATCTCATCAACTATCACGCAGGCATTGTTCAGTTTTTTAGGAACAGAGTTTTCATCCCTAAGACCAAGAGCTTTTGCCACAGTACATGCAGGACAATCAACGGATTCTGTGATCCTTCTGGCAGCTTTGCCTGTTGGGGCTGTGAATATTATGTCCTCGGTCTTTAAGGTTCTCTTTAAGCAGTAGAGAATGCATTTAAGTGTTGCAGTTTTTCCTGTTCCGGGGCCTCCCGTAAGAATGAAAAGGTTATTATTGACAGCACGATAAACAGCATCTTTTTGCCATTCATCTAGCTTTATTCCTTCCTGATCCTCATAAAAGCCGATATACAGATCCAAAAATTGATTTGGGTATGTTTTCCGGATATCCTCGCTATAATGCGTATGGATAACTGCCATTTCTGCAATCTTTTTCTCCTGCTTTGCTATCTCCGGAAGGGAGTAGTAGCCGTTTTCTTCGACCAGTACTTTCCGCTGAACGCCGCCGTCAAAAAAACGTTTATATTTTGGCTGCGGTTTGTACCAGGTACTTCCGGTTTCATCGATGTAATCTTTGACGACTTTTAGTACGTCCATATTTTCCTTTCCCATGGGGCTATATTTCCATAACCCCATGTAATAAAAGTTGCTTAAGGCTTTAAGCTTTCTTTGAGTATTTGTATATCTCAAGAGAAGGCTGGCCTTTTGGATTAGGTTCTGCGGGAAGTGTATATTTGGACTTCATCGCTTTGTATTTTTTTCCTAGACTAGAGGTGTCAAGGGATGTAACTGAAAATTCCTCGTAGAGATCAGGGTGATCTTTTTTGAAATTCTCTTCATCAAAGGCTGCTCTTTTCGTTGGAGTTTTAAGCTTGATTCCATAAACGGATTCATCATCCATTTTTATGGTTGCATAAGCATTTGCTCCCATGATAGGCTGGATCTCATTAAAGAGGGCAGCGCGTTTGGACTGCAGTTCTTCAAGTGCTTTTTCAGCCTCTTCAATCTCTTCGTCGAGGTTTAAGGCTTTCTGGACGACCTTCTTACAGTAAGGCGGAAGTTCGATTGGAGTAGATGAATCTCCTGTTGCTGGTCCGTACAGTCTGTAATAGTACTGACTAACAAGTTCAGGATCTGACTTTGATTCTTCGAGGGGAAGTCCAACTTCCATATCCTCAACAAACTGTGCCAGGTAGTCCATGAACTCTTCTTCAACTTCAAGATCACGCTCAAGGTATATCACAGCCATATCGGAAAGCGTTACTCCCCATATACAGGTGATGTACGCATAATCCAGGTTCATGACAGCCATATAGAATACAAGCTGCCAATAGTAATATGGCGGGATTTTACCAAGTTCCCAGTAATTCCTTATTGTAGCTTTGTTAGAGGTTGTCTTTGCCTCAAAGATACCGGTCTTTCCGTTAATCTCAACAAGTCCATCGATGTTTGCAAGGGCGAATGAGTATTTTTCCATGCCACATCTGTACATGGATGAAGGATTGAGCTTCCATTTTTTCTGGAAATTTTTTATAACCTTATCCATTGCCTTTACAAAGGAATCATAGGAATCCTTGTCTGGGCAGGCATCTTCAAGATAGGGAAGTATGTCACGCATACAGTCCTTTATGAGTTTTACTTTTGTCTCCGGGAAATTCATGTGCATATAGCGCATGAAATTGATAGCGACAAAGGGCTCAAATACATGGCCTGCAGCTTTGCTCTCTTCTGAGAATGCAACATCAAGTACGGCTTTTACGCCCATCTTCTTGTCGCGGTACTCCTCATCTGATACCCACGGATTTACTCCGAGTGCAGCAGAGGCTCCAGAGCCGGTGATTGTGTAAGGGATGTATTCCTTATCTGTTGGATTTTCCCCAAGACCATGCTCTCTGATCTTCAGCCATGTTTCATTGCTCATGCCTGTAGTATCGATGAGCTCGATCGGGTTTGCTGGTGAATAGATTGTGGTTGCTTTTGACATATTAGTGTCCTCCTTTAATTGGTTTTTGATTTTCCAATTTGCCATACATACAAAAAGAGCCGCTGCTCTCTTGCCTAAGAGCAGTGGCTCCTTGCTGTAAAATAAAAAATCCCCGGGATAAACCGAGGAATACAAGCAATAATATGTAATGACAAATAACTACTAAACAAAATTATCTTATCACTTTTTGTATATAGGGGCAACATGTCTTGTAAGATCTTTGTGGGGGAAAGATTGGCATATCTTGTAGTCACAAGTTACACTGAGAACCGGTGAAACTATACCAATTGCTTCGAGTCTCGCAAACTCCCACCCTATCTGGGATAGGGAGTCGACTCATTTATTTCATAAAATATATAAATATAGCTTAAATATTAAAAGCTGTTGACCCCCCCAATTGGCGGGAATCAGCAGCTTCTTTGCCATTACTTAATTATTTTTTGTATTCGTAGAAACCTTTTCCGGCATTGATTCCTGTCTCTCCTTTGTCGATCTTTTCCTTGAGAAGAAGGCCGATCTTGTGGATTGTTGAATCGGGATCCTGTGCCTCGGGCTTCATCTGGTTGATGTTGTAAGCTGTTTCAAGGCCTACGATGTCGAGGATTTCAAAAGGTCCCTTGGGAGCGCCGGTTGCAAGGCGCCATGTAAGGTCGATAGTCTGAGGATCAGCCACCTCTTTTGCCCAGAGAGCCTGAGCTGCTGAGAGGAAAGGAACAAGCATGGAGTTAAGGATGTAACCGGGCTGTTCTTTCTTGAGTTCGAGAGAAATCATGTTGATCTCTTTTGCAAACTCAACAACCTTCTTGTAGATTTCGGGATCTGTTCCAGGGTGACCCATAATCTCCGCGGTGTTGTTCTTCCAGATCGTGTTAGCGAAGTGGAGTGAAAGATACTTTTCAGGTCTTCCTGTGTACTGTGCAAACATGCTTGGAAGAAGAGTAGATGAGTTGGTTACAAGAATTGTGTCAGGATCAAGAAGGTCCTTCATCTGCTCATACACATCGATTTTTGCATCCGGATCCTCTGCCATTGATTCGATTACAATATCAGCACCTGAAACTGCCTTAGCCATATCAAGTTCGATATGTACGTTGTCAGTCATGTTTTTGTCGCCTGTGGCGATAAGCTCGTCAATAGCCTCAGCTGTGATTTCGTCCCAAGCGGTGATAAGTCCCTTAGGATAAAGGAGCTTGCCAAGTGGATTGCCGATCAGGTTCTTTGCTGCGGCAAGGTCATCAAGCATAGCCTTTTTGTAGAGATTGATCTTTGGAGTTGTTCTTCCGATTGAAGACTCGCTTCTGAGCCAGAATGTGACGTCGTGACCGGTATATGCGCACATAAGACCGATCTGTGTCCCCAATACACCGCCGCCTGCAACAACTACTTTGTTCATTGCCATAAATACCTCCATAAAATAAATTTGCCGTTTGCTTCACTGTGATACATAAAAATACACATATAGTTGATTTTATCATATCCGACCCATATTCTAAATGCCAAAATGGATCATTGCTTACGTTTCAGTTGGTCTCACTCTGCTCGTACAGGGCGGCGAAGACCAAAAGGTTTTCCTATATCTACATGCTGACAACGGTTCTTTTCTAAAACATCCCGCACTTTTTGAATGAATTCAAATCGCCTTGAGGATGCTATCTGCAATTAGAATAAGATCTAACTTTGAAAAGATGCAAAAGGCAGTTGATATCATATAAAGAACCCAAATGCCTCGTAGCATAATTTTTACGTCTGCCAAACTCATTGAAGCATGGATGAATACAGAAAAAGCCATATAATAGAGCAGAAGTAGCATTGTTGGTGTAAGAGATGCCCTTAAGGAAATAGTTACAAGAACAATAGTGCTAATGGATCCAAGTAAAACCGGGGCTGCTGATATTAGTGTATATTGTAAGCATCTGGTGATAAGAGGACCTCTCGCAACAAAGTTTACATGTCCAAGGCTGCCAGTATATCTGTCAGGCCAGAATGGTCTAAATTCAGTAATATGTGCGCCGGTAATTACAGCGAGCGATGCGTGTGCGAGTTCGTGGTGGATGACTCCGGGAACAGTAAGCCAGTTCACTATAATCATGGCAACTTTCTCAGAAGTGATCTTTGCAATAATGCGATAAAGACAGGTGTTTATAAGATATATTAATACTCCCCAGATGGGAATTATTAAGGATATTATTAGGCCTGATATAAGATAATTCATAATGTGATTCCTTTTGTAGGATAAGGCTGCCTCCGATCTGGAAGACAGCCTTTGCTTTAGTGTTTTACGATTACAGGTTTGATTCCTCGTTGCTGGAATGCCAGGTAATCATCAAGGCCTTTTAGGAAGAATTCGTTTCCGTTTTCGTCCTTCTGCTTATATTCCCAATTCATAAGATTCTCATAGTTATACCCGAGCTCTTTGATAAGGGCTATCGTCTTTTCCATTGCTTCCTTGACGTTAGGGTTTGTAAGATAATCCATGTCGTAAGCAACATTTACGGTTTTGAGACCATATTGCTTAAGTGAGAGAAGAGCTTCTTTTAATGGATTAAGAGCGTGAACGCCCTGAACAGCTATAAGAGAAGCATGGTTGTCTAATAGACATGCACAAAGGTCGGCTTTCATTCCGCCTTCTGTAAGGGTGACCTTATCTCCATGAAGAACAGGCTCGTACTGACCCTTTTCTCTATTGTAGATAAAGTCCGTGGCATTGTGAACAGTCACATGAGAGCCTGTGCCATGGCTTTTTCCCTTGCTGGAAAACCAGACAATCTTAGCTTCAAGCTCCCCGTCAAATTCACGTCTCAGGTCATCGTCCTTTCGGATCTGGAATCCCTCAATCTGATTATGGATTCCTATCTGCGGTATTATGATTCCGGGAGTGATTCTTACAAAAGTCCATTCGCCTTTGTCGTTCTTATAAAAGCCTGGAACGCCGGAAAGGGTACATCCTTTTGCTGTTAGCCTTCTGCAAATGTCCTCAAATGATGTGTTTTCGGCTGAAGGGAATGTTTTGTATCTCCTTGCCATAATATCATCATCTGAAAAGCCTCTTGCCTTAAGATTATCGTAGTTTTTTTGAGACAAAATCAGTTCTTCAAGAAAAGCTCTGTAGGTCTTGTCGCGCACCTCAATTGGAGCGAGACTTTCCTGTTTCCTTTCTTTGTAGACTTTTCTCTCAGGGAGCTTGCCGTACTCATCCGGGATATTTAGTCTGTGCTTGATATCGTCTCTTGCGTCATTTAGGGACTGGCCTGTAGACGCAGCATAATAACTTGCTGAATCTGCTGTTGCACCGCATTTAAAGCAGTGGCCTGTTCCTTTTTTGATATTCATTCCAAAACGTTTAGAGCCGCAGAAAGGACACGGAATAGTCTGTTCCTCCTTGTCTGGGTTAAAGCTTACTCCAAGAATTGACAACACATCCGAGCAGCTCCATGAATAACCTTTGTACATCGTTTTTACCTCCTTCATTTTGAGTTTAAGTGATTTAGGTTGCTGTCTAATAGCTGATTAATAAAAAAGGGCAGGTAGATAATAATCTGCCTGCCTGCAACAATAATATAATTAAACTACTAAACATAGTAATAATACAATAATCTCGGCAAATAATCAATTATGGCGGGTGGTATTTATATAAAAATATTTGTATAATATAAAAAATAGTGTATTTACTGAAATGGATTTGGAGGAATTGTTCGTGGTCCTTTCAAAAGTATCAGATGAAGAATTAAAACATGAAGAATATAGCGCACCTGAAGAGGAGGCGGTATCGGATAATAGAAGAGCAGTCTCTAAGATGTTTAAGACGCTGGATAGTCATATATCATCTCTTAAAGAATCTGCTGATTTCTTGAAGGAAATGATGTTTGAGGATTCGCCCAATACTTATTTTGTAAATAATGAGTTTGTAAGATTGAACTCCATTATAAAGAAGATTGTAAGTAAGACATCTGAAATTGGAAGATATTCAGGTTTTACAGGAAAACAGGAAATCAATAGGATAAAGGGAGAAAAGCTTTTGTTCTCTATTGATGGAAACAGGCTGCATATAGTTTTCCCATCTCTTTTACCTAAGAGGATTGAAAGACAGAATAATACAGCTGTTTATACTAATGCAGATATCAGACAGATGTATGAACCAGCATTTTCTGAGTATTTCTCTGGCAGGAAGCATAGCATTTATACAGAAAAGGTAGTTATCATTTATACTCATTTTTTTTCTTCAGAAAAAGAATTTCGAGATCACGACAACTTCGAGACAAAAGCAATAACAGATCTTATTACAGCATCCGTGATGCTCGATGATTCTCCAAAGCACTGTGCGATATTCATGGACTATAAAATGGGAGAGTATAGTCATACCGAAGTAGACGTGATACCTTTTGATGAATTATTGGAATTTATAAACCATCTGTAGAAATTATGCTACAGGTGGTTTTTTATATGATAAGGAAACTATTGTTGTTATGCGTTGTTGGTATAATAATGGGTTTTGACTATCAGAAGGCATAAGTAATAAAATAAAGGTGTTAGTTATGTTGTTTCTTGTTAGGAGTGGTAAGACTATCATTCTAAATGCCGATGTTAGCATGTCAGGTTGCAAAAGCAACACTTATTAACATTTGGAGGTGTTTATGTCTAACAAGAAAAAAGCAAAAGAAGCCAATTATATGGCAAAAGTAGTAGCCCAAACAGAGAACGGCATCATTGATTATGATCCGGATAGCCTTAATGAGGTTGTAGGGGGTGATAAACTTTCCTATGACGAGTACATTCATATTCAGCGGGATTCAGCACCATATGTTAGAGGGGCATTTCAGTTATGTTATTACGAATGTGCATTAGGCTTTATGGGTCAGATTGAAAAGAGAACTAAGGAAAAAATCTGTTTCAAAAGAATCTTTGTGCAAGGCATGTATCGAGATGGGGAATGCTTTGATGGTAAAGAGGATCATGTCTGGATGGATCTGGATGGCTTTGAGGAATACCAGGAAGGTGACTCAATCTCGTTTTTTGCAGACGTATACAGGTATCTAAAGACGGGGAATGGCAAAAGGATTGATTTTGGATTAATGAATCCCAAGGATATAAAGAGGATTCCTGGCTATGAACTTCCTTCTGATGATGAGCTTATAAGACAGGAATTAGAAATGCTTGTCTGTGAAACCTGCTTTCTTCATGATCAATGCTTTGGTGACGTTTGCTTGTTGCCAAAAGGAAAAAGAAAAGCTCAGGTGGATGCGATGCATACGGCTTTAAAAGATTCAGACCAGAAGCAGTAAGGAGGCTATGAAATGGAGCATGGCACAAAAAAGAGTGGCTTCGTACTGATTCTGACAATCCTGGTAATAGTACTTTTTGTCATATGCATTAAGCTATGGGTGGATAGGAGCAATGCACTCCGGATTGCAGATGAGTATAAAACTGCATTTGAATCTGCTCAGGAAGCAAAAATGACTGCAGAACAGTATCAAACATCGTATGACCAGCTGGTCTCGAATATGCTTCAGGATGCAGTACTTGCCGAAAACATAGGAAATCTTACCGTCAAGGTTTGGAATAATGCAATCTGGCAAAAAAGAGATGCTGATACAGATAAGTTTACTATGGTAAATGACCAGTTTGTTGCTGACTTTAATGATGCATTAACAAATTTGGCAAGTGATGAAAGCTTTAGTTCGGATATTTCTATTTTGTCAGAAAATCAGCAACAGACAAAAGCGCTGATGAAAGAAATGCTTGATCCACCTGAAGGCTATGAGAATGCATTTAAAGCATTGGAAGGGATGTATAACGCATATATAAATCTCACGAATATTGTGCTGAGTGGAAATGGTAGTTTGGAGTCCTATTCTAACGAATTCTCAGAAGCCGATAAGGAGTTAAGCGAGCAGTATCAAGCAGCAGACCTTTATGTGAAGTGAATAAAAATAGACAAAAAAAGAAGCGGTGGCAATTCCGCTTCTTTTTCAGCACTTAAACCCATAAAAAAGGAAAAACCATTTTTATACGTCAAGCAACCTTAAATCAATTAATATATTATATTACAGAGTAATAATTGTCAAACTGCGATTCTGCGTCTATTTACCGATGCAATATCCTCTACCTTGAGCATTGAGAGCTTGTAGGAACGATCATTTAGAGTTGCGATGAAGGTCTGGTTGATTTCATCAATATACTCAATCATGGCACTTCTTAAAACGCCTACGGATTTGTCCTTGATGTCCACAGTCTGTCCTTCATAGAACCAGTCTGAGAGGTTGATTGTAAATGCTCTTACTCTTTTTGTTGCTACGATGTTGTTCATTGATGGTTTCCTCTTTTCGTTGTTTAGTAGTGTTGTTATATCTGATCGCATTAGTTCCATGCGTGTTGTACATCGTTGTTTTTCCAAAGACCGGTGTTTGAAGTTGCAGCTTCCTGCCTTAATTCCATGAATACATCTGCATATTTGTTGTTAGGCATATATACTACGTCATCAGCATATCCGTTCTTAACAAGTACTGCGTTCAGCATGTTGTTCTCTGGATCGGCGGGATTGCTTGATAGCCATACATAAGCGAGAGTGTTTCCGTCCGTATCTTCGCTGTTCACATCATATTCCAGGTAAACTGTTTTGACTTTTTCCAATAGAGCCTTTGTATAATCGCTTGCGATGGATGCGTAATCTTCTGAGAAAACATTATTATCCGGTGCGCTAATACCGATGAGTTTTACTGTTTTTTCAGATTTATCGACCTTAACTTTTAGTGTGTCACCATCTACGCAGGAAAGAAGAGTGGCTTCCTGGAGCTTATCATTTTCAGCGGCTTCTTCAGGGCCAACAATAAAGTTTTTTAGACCATTGAAGAGATCTTTGAAGACGTTTTTGGATATCTCCTTTGTCTCTTCGACATATTGCTGTCCTTCCTCGCTCTTAATTGCTTCAACTGTGGTTTTTCTTATCCAGTCAACTGCGCTGAAATCTATGCAGCCGTGATTAACAAGAAATGTTACAAATACGATGATACAGAACAGACTGATCAGTTTATCTACAGTGTTTCTCAAATTTGATCACCTCCCAAAAGACGAAAAAAAGCCGAAATCCTTAAACATAAGAATTTCGGCTACAAAAAACGACTTTATAAAAATACTTAATTCAACAATAAAAATAATAACATAGCAGGAAAGATATGTAAATAAATAATTTGATTATAATTATAATTTGATATGGTATATCCAAAAGTAATCATAAAGCACTATTTTTGATCAATTCGGATATGTACTCATGGATTATTTTAATATGGTGGTTCACTTTTTTCTCTAATTTACAAGGACCATGTTGCTTAACCCAGTTCCGAAGTCATCTATGGCAATCTTTAATCGTTGACCCTTTGTGTTGCCCTTTTTCATTTTACAGGCAAACTCAGAAATAAATGGGTGTTCTAGGATTTCAATAATTCCTTTGCCGCGAGGATCGCCGTAGTAATCTGCGAAAGCCTTTGTTTCAGAAGGAGAGTAGCATTCTGATGGGAAAGAATTGAGGCATATGTGCTCAGTATATCCGCGAAGCTCATATTCCTTGAAGGCGTCAAGGAAAGTTGCTACTTCAAGGATATGGAGCTTATCTTTTTTGGTATATTCTTCAATGAAATCCATAGCATTCATGTCCAGTGGACGCATCAGAGCTTCCCTTGCAAATATTGTTTTTCCTTCTGCGCGAAAAGTAGGCTGAAAGAAATAGTTTATCCTCAGCTCTCTAAGTGCATCAAGTATTTCTTTATCCAAAGGCAGATCATCAAATAAGATCATGGATAGCATGAACCCCGTAAAAATTCTTTTAAACTATATTCACTCTATCATTGAAAACAGGAGTGTTCCAAATGAAAATTCTATAAAAAACATGGTTATGGTAGATGAGTAGCAGGTGCAACACATCATTTAAGCGATAAAGAGTCTTGAAGTACTGATGCTTTGAGACTTTTTTATAATGCTTGAAAACAGGCGCTTTAGATTGTGCTTATTTACTGGGGTTAGAGGCTATATAAAAATACAGGAATCGCAACGCTTGATAAATACTGAGCTTGAGATGTGGTGATTATTGGACTCGTAAAGGTTTATGATTTGATTACAAGGTAAGGAAAAAAGTTGGGGCGGGGAACTGATCATATATTGGTACCCCGCCTTTGTGCCCTCAAAATGAAAGGATAGGCATATGAAAACTTCTACATGGTTACTGTTATTTGGGAATAAAAATAGAAGACCCCCGGATAAGTTTGATGTATTTATCGCTAGACTTGCGTTGGGGGCAGTGTATTTTACATTGTTTTTGATTGCTGCATTTGCCCTGTTTTTGTTTCTTATATTTTGAGGAGGCTGCCATGGGACGGATTCTATATTGGATCAGAAAGAGTCTGAATAAAAAGAATAGGTTTTGTAAGCATTTCTGCGGTACATGTGAATATTTTGAAATCTGCAGGTTGGATGGAGAATGGAGGTAAATACTATGTTCTTTGGTAAAAGGGATAAAGATGTAAGGCTTACTGATAGTCAGTATAATAATCTTATAAGCAATATGAGTAAAAGGGAACGTAAGGATTTTGAACGTAAACAGGATCAGCTTAAAAGAGAACGGGAAGAA
>JAEEGI010002572.1_pt1 | contig 44209 bp, 35 predicted proteins | sample 8958751 | NCBI WGS metagenome assembly JAEEGI01 (sample SAMN16246545, study PRJNA631951) | gut metagenome | biome: gut microbiome; feature: rumen; material: KS-attached | host: Bos | place: Iran: Karaj | collected 2018-10
GAGACTTGGGGCAAAGGTCAGGTGTGGGTGAACGGCCATGCCATGGGGCGCATATGGAGCATCGGTCCGCAGCAGACGCTTTATGTGCCAGGTTGCTGGCTGAAGAAAGGAAAAAACGAAGTTATCGTGCTCGATGTGACTGGACCAAAAGAAACCGTGGTCTGGGGACAGGCTGAGCCAGAATTGAACAAGCTGCAACTGGAAAAGACCAACAAGCACAACAATATCGGCGACAAGCCCGATCTCAATAGTGCTACCCCCGTTGCCTTCTCTGTCATCAACGGTTCTGTCGTTGCCACCAGCCAACCCACTGCACAGCTGGGCAATGGTTGGCAGACCTTCCGTTTTACTGCTCCCCAGAAGGGACGATACCTCGCCATCGAGGTGCTTTCTACCCAGAAGGAGAACGACCGCGTGGCCATCGCTGAAATCTATTTGCAAGGAGCAGACGGCAAACGGATGAGCCGTGAATCATGGACAACGAAATATGCTGATTCTGAGGAAGAGAACGGCAACCACACCGGTGACAAGGTTTACGACTTGCAGGAATCGACCTATTGGCAGACAGAACATGGCAGCAGCATGCCGCATCTGTTGGTCATTGACCTCGGATCAGAGCAGCGCATCAATGCCTTGGAGTATCTGCCGCGTGCCGAACAAGGTGCGCCAGGATGCATCAAGGAGTTTAGAATATTTGTTTATTAACATCTTGGGAGGGTGTGCTGATACACCCTCTTTTTTTTTTCATGAGCGACAGGGCATATTTGCAGAGACTGATCAAGGAAGGTGAGCACCAGCAACAAGATTTCAAATATAAAATCACGGATGCTTGCAAGTTGGCTAAGTCGGTATCGGCATTCGCCAATACAAAAGGCGGACGGCTGTTGATCGGCGTGCGTGACGATGGCCACCTTTCCGGAGTCAGATCTGAAGAGGAGATCTTCATGATGCGGTCGGCTGCGACAGATTATTGCAGGCCTGCTGTTGATCTCTCGTTCCAGACCTTCTTGACTGAGGGACGTTCTGTTGTCGTGGCCACCGTGACCGCCTCAGACCACAAACCTATCAAGGCTTTGGGTGAGGATGGCAGATGGCGGGCGTATATACGGATAGCGGATGAGAATATCGTGGCCTCACCCGTTCATCTGCGTATATGGCTTGACGAACAGTCGGCAAAAGGGCATCTGATCAGTATCGGGGACGAGGAGGAACAAGTGATGGCCTGTTTGTCAAAAACGGCAGGCTTACCGTTGCGTCAGGTCGTAAAGATGTCGGGTGTCAATCATCGTCATGTCGTCGTCATTCTTGCGCGGTTGATCAGATATGGTCTGGCGGAATGCCTGTTTGACGGAAATTCTTTTTTGTTTCATGAGAAAAACATGACATAGACAAAAGAAGGCCGCATCCATCAAGGAGCGGCCTTCTCATCTATAGAAATATGGAGATTATTTCAAATATTTCTTTCCGTTGATGATATAGATGCCAGAGGGCAACGACTGAAGAATTTCCCTTGGTGTCATGTAACTGCTCACCATCTTGATCTTCGCACCCGTAATGCTGTAGACATTGGTAATGGTGGAAACCACCTCCTTTGAAATGTCGTTGATGGCATTGGTCGAGGTCACATCAATGTAAGAGCTTACATAAAGGGCATTGCCATTGTTGGGCGCAATTTCGGAGGTGAAATAGGCACGGAAAGGCAGGATGGTGCTCTCACCCTCATTATAGATGAAGTGATTGCCGCGGTCTTCCTCGTCAAGCAAATAGACATAATCACCATAAGTGCTTGTTTCTGTCAGTGAGCCTTGGAAGTTGTAATTGTTGGCATCTGCGATAATCTTGCTGCTTCTCACGTCGGCATTCGTGGCTATGAATGCCATGGGCTTACCTACCAGACAATAGTCCTCTCCCTTATAATTGTCGGGAACGGTGATGATGTAAGGGATGTTGGCTTTGATTTCTTCCGTATTGTTGAAATAAGTGTAGAAACCTTCCTCCCCATAGAATTGGCGTACCCAGAAATTCTTTTCATCAGGATCATTAGGCTTGAACCAGTCTACTTCGGTCTTGTCTGTCAAGTTGACCACTTTCTCAACGGTGAACGGAAGGGCTATGGTAGACCAGTAATTCTCATTGCGACGCCCTGTGAATCCTTTGTCGAAGATACGTACATAACTGATGCTGTCGGCCTTGAAGTCAAAAGGCACATAGCAGGAATAACCATCAGTCAGTGTGATGTTTTCGGCTTGACCTTTGATAATCTGGTTGTGGCCATCCAAACTCTCATAACGTTTTGTGACATAATAGAGCGTATTGGGATTGCTGTTAGGAATAATACTGGATGGCAACACCGTGTTGCCGGTGAGGTCCAGTGCCACAGCGTCTTCCGGCATCGTATAAACACCGTCTGTAGGCTCAAAAGCATACAGTTTGCCATCATTCTTCCAGATGCAAATACCTCTACGTGGTTTGAATGTCAAGACCAAGTTGGACACATCAAACAAGTTGGGGTTTTGGGTGCTCCAGGTCTTGTAGTAGAAATACATCGGGTAAGAGATGCCATATTCCAGATCATTGACCTCAAACTCAAACTCTTTTGTCTGTCCCACAGGGATATGGGCCAGCTCCTTCTTGGTGCTGTACCATGTGGTTTGCTTGAGAAGAGGACGGATGTAGTCGTCGTAGTCTACACTACCGACATTCTTGATCCAATATTTGATTCTGAGAGAGTTGCCATATATGATTTTTGTCGCTTTGCTGTAATTCTCGACCTCATAGGTGTAAGACAATCTGTAGCCCACATAATTGCCCACATTCACTTCTTTGGTGAAGAGTACTTTCGAACAGGCCGTATCGGTAGCCAACTTAAGTGTGTGCTTGCCTGTAGTTTGTGGAGCATAATAAAATGCGATGTCTTTAGTGCTGTTGGCAGGTACGCTGGCCACATTGAAATGAATGGGTTCATTGTCTTCAAACAAATACAGCCTCACATCCATCTTATCCATACTGTTGTTGGTCATATTGAGTGTCAGTTGCCTTGCTGCACCAAGAACAAACTTCAGTGATGGATCACTTGTAAATGAATTGTATTCAATTGTCTTGCCTACGCCAAGACGGATGACCCCTTCTTCGATTTCCATGCTGGCAAACATATTGACACTGTTGCTTCTGTTGAAATGCCATATACCGTCACCGTCATAGAGTTGGCTGACAGGATAGACGCGGTAGTTACCGTTATTTACCCCTGAGATGTCTGTCACATCCCATGTGCGGGTCACTGCTTGAGAAGACTTAAAGGTGAGTGTGTCTTCATTGAGAATCTTTACGATCTTATTATTGGCATCCACCAAAGCGAGGCCAAATTTAAACTTATTTGTCGCTCCTGTTTTGTTGATGCAGGTCGTTGTGACATCTGCTTCTCCAACAGATAAAGCGTTGAGTTGAAGATTGGCATGAAGAGGTGTCGCTTTGCTGCCCTGACTTTGGTTCTTGGGCATGATATTATATATGAAGTGTACTTCCCTCATATATGTGTATAGGTTAGTATTGTTGTAAGGGCTGATGCAGTTTAATCTGAAATAGCCTCTGACACTTCCATTCCATCCCCAGTCAATATGGTAAAGGTCATCTTGATCATATCCGTCAATGATGAAGGCATGACCGGATCCGTTCCTTCTGATGTTTCTTCCCGATACAAAGATGGGATGGCCTTCAAGCAGGTTTTCGTTGAAAATCTCTTTCCATTCGTTCATCTGCTTAGATTCTGCACTCACACTTCCGGAATTCGTATAGCCGTACTCTCTAAACACGATAGAAACGTTATTGATATTGGAGCCAGTGGATCCTGGCATGAAATCGCTCCATAATGATTGTCCGATATATCTCATCAGGGTTGCGACTGCATCACGTTGCACATCTGTGTAGGAATGAGATATATAGTCATCAATCATATTGTCCCAATCAAACTCGATGGAAGGTAGTCTTTCTAAGGGTATTCTCCGTGTACGGGTAGTATATTCTTCGACCACAGGAGACTTTTTGGGATATTGATACATAGCCATGATTTCTGCCATGGCAACAGTCGCACAACCAGAAGGGCAGATGGTGTCGTTGATCACAGGATTTTTCTCGTTGTATGGAGTACGGTGTCCCCATAATGATTTGATGAGAGGCTTAACCGGATGTCTGACCACAGACATGCTGCGCCGCATGTCGTTTTGATCTTCCAAATTGAGAAACAGGTCTTTTCCAAGATCATCGAATGATGCCTGATAGGCATCAAGGAGTGCCTCAAGTCCTTCGGGCAAATTGTTGATATCAATGTTACCTTCGTCAGAATAACCTAAGATGGGGTATGCCAAGTCATCCCCAGAGACAATCACAAAACCTTTATTCTGTGGAGCATTGAATATATAGTAATAAGAATTTTCTTCGTTGTTGTCGTCCTTTTTTGGTGCCCTAAAGGAATTGCTTTCATTCAGAGGGATGAAAACACCTTTTTCAGCCAAGAAAGACTGAGCATGGGTCAAAGCCGTTTTTTTGTCAATTGGCGATGCCTCCATGCTTGCCATGCTTGCGACAAACAGTAATAATAATAAAATTCTTTTATGCATAATGAAAAACTAGTTAATATGAAAATGACCTTTTTGCAACAAATATGGAATGATGATATATAAAGCTTTTATTGATGATAAATGATTCAAAATGAGAAAAACGTGTAACCTTGATAATAGAACCAAATAACGTCTCCCCATAATTGGGACAAAATTACTTCATTTTGATGAAATACTATCAATTTTTAATAATTATGCCTATAAATTATATGATAATTTCAATGATTTTTGTTCTTATTAACAAAAATTCATGATTTTCCCTTTTTATAAAGGGGAAAGATAATGGTCGTTGCAAAGGGAAAAATCAGTAAGCCTTTTTGTCGGGAATAATTAAAGTGATGGCTGTCAGAAGGATAATCTTGATGTCAAGCCAGAAAGTCCAATTCTCTATATACCAGATGTCTTTCTTGATACGTTCTTCCATCTGCCACACTTCTTTGGTCTCGCCGCGGCATCCGCTCACTTGTGCATAACCAGTGATGCCTGGGAGACTGAAATGCCTCACCATGTATTTGTCGATGATGTCGCTGTAGAGTTCGGTATGGGCTAACATGTGAGGACGTGGACCCACAATGCTCATATCTCCTTTAAGAACATTGAAAAACTGAGGAAACTCATCAATATTGGTGTGACGGATAAATTCGCCAAAGGGAAATTTCCTGGGATCATCTTTAGTGGCTTGTTTGCGGTCTGCGTCGGCATTGACATGCATAGATCGGAATTTGTAGCATGTGAACGTCTTCCCGTTGAGTCCCGTGCGCTTTTGTTTGAAGAATAGTGGTCCGGGGCTCTGGCTTTTGATGATTAAGGCGATAATAGGTATGAATGGTAACAGAAGAATGCAGACAACCAGGCTGACCACAATATCAAAAGAGCGTTTGATAAACTGATTGATGGGATGTGATAAGGGCTCGTGGTGATTGGTGAAAACAGTCGTCTCGCCCAATTGTTCCGGTTGCAGATTGAGGAGAAAATTGCCCTCCATCCTTGGCACATAAAAGAAATGGATGACATTCTTGTCGCAATAACGGATGAGATTGACAATCTCATCGTTGGCATCATGGGAAATGCTGCAAAACAGCTCGTCGATCCGTGAGATATTGATGTCGGTGGATGATGATGGCGCCACTGAATCCTCTGTGATGGAATACTGCTTCATCTTCTGTTTGAGATCCGACATAGTTCCTAAATAAGCGATGGCTTCAGGGCAGTTTTCCATGCGCTCATTAGCAAAGTATCCCTTTATCTTATAACCTGTGGATGAGTCGGATATCAGATCGCGGTATAGCATCAGAAGCGCAGGATCGTTGCCCACAAATAGTACGGTACGGGTATTCCGGCCTGCTTGTCTGAAAAAACGGATAAGCAATTTCTCAAAGATGCGGCTTAAGAAAATCAGGATGATTTCCGCGAAACAGAACAGCACCATAAATCTGAACATGCCACCACTCTCACCAATGATGCGCAGACAGAAAAACATGATGGTATTGGAAAGCAGGCACAGTTTGCAGACACTGATGAACACTTCGTCGAAACCGGTGCGCCGCCGGTGGATGATGGTACCGATACTGATCTGGCTGATGATCATCGAGATGTTGGCAATGGTGAATGTCAGCCTCGGATCTTGCAGAAAATAGGTAGGATATATGCCATATATCTTGGGGTTGTATTTTTGTGCCAAAAATAGCAACAAATTCATGATAAGGAAGTCACATATCATGACGCCCGCTCTGATCAAACCATTTCCTGTTGAATATTTTTTAGTAGCCATCTCCACAAATCAATTATATGAGAGAAATTATGTTTTATGTTAGTATGAAAACAGTTTTTCCTTTAAAAGGACCTTATCGACCGCAAAGTTAAAAAAAAATGCAACAAACAAGAAATAAATTCTTTGTTTTGTTCCTTTCGTTTAATTTTTTGTTTGGTTTTTCGTTTGAATCCGGGATCATCATCAGATTGATGCCAGAGCGGTATTGATTTTATCTGCCACAATCACAACATACGTTCTCAGTCGTCAAAAGGCAACATCAGCTGACCATCACCCAGCAGATTGTAGGATTTTCGGTGATAAGGAGTGATGCCATATTGACGTATGGCTTCACGGTGCTTTCGTGTGGGATAGCCTTTGTTGCTGAGCCAGTCGTATTGTGGGTATTCTTGTGCCAGACGGTTCATGTAGTCGTCGCGGTAGGTCTTAGCCAGTATACTGGCAGCGGCTATCGAAAGGTATTTGCCATCACCTTTCACGATCGTGGTATACGGAAGTGAGCCATAGGGTTTGAAGCGGTTGCCATCAATGATGATGGCTTCTGGCCTCACATGAAGACTGTCGAGCGCTCGATGCATGGCCAGAATGGAGGCATTGAGGATATTGATGCGGTCGATTTCCTCTGGTGTTACGATGCCCACAGCCCATGCCACGGCGTCTCTGAGGATGATCTCGCGCAGGGCATAGCGGCGCTTCTCAGAGAGTTGTTTGGAGTCATTGAGATCGTCGTTTTGATAATTGGGAGGAAGGATGACGGCAGCAGCGAAGACACTGCCCGCCAGACAGCCGCGTCCGGCCTCATCGCAGCCAGCCTCAATCAGATTGTCGTAATAATGGTTTTTGAGCATAGCCTTGGATTTCTTGATGATGGCTTGGGAAGAGCGTTTTCACTCAGAACATTTTGCTCACTCTTCGGATGGCTGCCACCAACGCATCCACTTCCTCTGTCGTGTTGTAGAGCGCAAACGAGGCGCGTACGGTTCCTAAAATGCCCATCCGGTCCATCAGCGGTTGGGCGCAGTGATGCCCAGTACGCACGGCAATGCCAAGACGGTCGAGCAGGGTGCCCATGTCGAGGTGATGGATATCACCCACCAAAAAACTCACTACCGCATCCTTTTCGGCAGCTTCTCCAAAAAATCGCATGCAGTCGATGGTGGCCAGCTGCTCCATGCAGTATTGGGTGAGTTGCCGTTCGTGTGCTGCGATCCGGTCTAGTCCGATACCCTCCAGGTAGTCGATGGCTACAGCCAGTCCGTGGGTGGCGATATAATCGGGAGTGCCAGCCTCAAACTTAAGGGGAGGACGCTCGAATGTGGTCTTGTCAAAACTCACCTGGTCGATCATCTCTCCTCCGCCTTGATAGGGTGGCATCTTCTCGAGCCATTTTTCTTTACCATAGAGGATGCCGATGCCGGTGGGACCATACATCTTGTGTCCGCTGAACGCAAGGAAGTCACAATCCATCGCCTGAACATCCAGTGGCAGATGGGGAGCACTCTGTGCGGCATCCACCATCACAGGCACGTCGTGGTCGTGGGCTATCTTGATGATGGTCTCGACAGGATTGATGGTGCCCAGGACATTGCTCACATGGGTGATGCTGACCAGACGTGTCCGGTCGGTCAACAGTTGCTCGTATTTGTCAAGGAGCAGTTCTCCCTGGTCGTTGACGGGTATGACCTTGAGGACAATTCCCTTTCGGGCTGCCTGCAACTGCCATGGCACGATGTTGGAATGATGCTCCATGACGGAGACGATGACCTCGTCGCCTTCCTTCATCATCCCTTCTGCGAATGAACTGGCAACCAGGTTGATGGCTTCTGTGGTGCCACGGGTAAAGACGATCTCGTTGGTGGAGTTGGCATGGATAAACCGTCGCACAGTCTCTCGTGCCGCCTCATGCAGATCGGTGGCCTGTTGTGAGAGATAGTGCACACCACGATGCACATTGGCATTCACATTGAGATATTCGTCACGCATGGCATCAAGCACGCATAATGGCTTCTGGGTGGTGGCAGCGTTGTCGAGATATACCAGCGGTTTGTCGTAGACTGTCCTCGACAAGATAGGAAAGTCGCGGCGGATGGTTTTTATGTCGTATGGGTAATGCATGATATGCTTATAGTGATTGGCGGTCATTTGCAAAGTTTGCAGCCGTCGCATTTGTTGAGTTCTCCCCGGAAGCGTTTGTCTACAAGATAATGCAGCCTGTCGCGCAGGGGAATCAGGTTGATCTGATCGATGACTTGGTTGACGAAGGCCGTCTGCAGGAGCAGCCGTGCCTCTTGCAGGCTGATGCCACGCTGCTGCATGTAGAAGAGTGCGGCGTCATTGAGTTGTCCCACCGTACTGCCATGTGAGCATTTCACATCGTCGGCATAGATTTCGAGCATGGGTTGTGTATACATCCGCGCTTCCTTGGTGGCACATAGGTTCTGGTTGGTTTCCTCTGAGATAGTCTGTTGTGCGCCGTGCCGCACGAGTACCCGTCCAGCGAAAGCGCCGGTAGCCTGGTCATCGAGCACATATTTGTAGAGCTCATGACTGGTGCAGCGGGCCACCTGATGGTCGATGAGCGTGTTGTTGTCCACATGCTGTTGCTTATCGGCGATGACACATCCATTGAGCCAGCATTCCGCACCCTCTCCGGCGAAGGTCAGACGGGTGAGGTTGCGTGTGGTGCCGTTGTGGAGGGTAATCGTGTGATGCCGCACCCTACTGTTGGCCTCCTGCTGGATATACAGGTTGCTCACCCTTACATTCTTGTTGTGAGTTTCCTCAAGGCAATAGAGTTCAACCTGTGCGTTCTCTTCCGCAAAGCATTCTGTCACCTGGGTGCTGAGGAAGTGGCGGTCGTCGTCGGTATGGTCGCAGAAGAGAAGTCTCAACTCAGATTCGGGTTCGGCGATGATAAGTACCCGCCGGTTGACCATCAGATCGACATCAGCCCGCAGGATATTGATGATTTGTATGGTCTTCTCCACCTTCACCCCTTTGGGGACATATACCAGCAGTCCGTCTTGCGCCAGCATGGTGTTGAGTGCTGTCACGGCATCCTCGCCAGTCTTGGCCAGACGGGCGTAATAGCGGGCGATGAGGTCTGGCATCCGCTCTGCTGCATTTTTTAAGGAGTCGACGACGACACCTTCCGGCAGATGGCTTTTGGGAAGCGCCTTGTTATAAAAGGAGTCATTGACCACGAAATAAAGCGACGTACTCAGATTGGGTACGAAGCACTTGAATGCGTTGTAGGGATTGACAGGAATGTCGAGCCTGTTGAGGTTGAGACCATAGTCAGGTTCGAAGAGCCGCTGTATGTCGGTATAGCGGTATTCCTCCACCTTGCGTGACGGAAAGCCCGACAGGCGGAAGTCTTGGAAGGCTTGGTCGCGCACTTGGTTGAGCACCTCTGCCGAGTGATGACAGATCATCTCACGGCATTGCTCAAAAAGACTGATATATTGTTGTTCACTATTCATTGAGCGATGCCTTTATCCAGTCGTAGCCTTTTTGTTCTATTTCCTTGGCCAGTTCAGGTCCGGCGCTTCTCACAATCTGTCCTTGGTAAAGCACGTGCACCTTCTGAGGACGGATCATGTCGAGCAGACGCTCGTAGTGGGTGATGACGATGGTTGAGGTCTCGGGGGTGCGCATACGGTTGACACCTTCGGCCACAATGCGCATGGCATCTACGTCCAGTCCGGAGTCGGTCTCATCAAGAATGGCGAGCTGGGGCTCAAGCATGGCCATCTGGAAGATCTCGTTGCGCTTCTTCTCGCCACCGCTAAAACCTTCGTTCACGGAACGGTGAGCCAATTTGCTGTCGAGGTCCACCACCTTGCGCTTCTCACGCATGAGTTTCAGGAAGTCTGCGGCATTGAGCGGTTCCAGTCCCTGGTATTCACGCTTGGCGTTGACGGCGGCCCGCATGAAGTTCGTCATCGATACACCGGGTATCTCCACAGGATATTGGAAGGAGAGAAAGAGTCCTTCTCTTGCACGGTCTTCCGGTTTCATGGCCAGCAGGTCTTTTCCGTTGAACGTGATCTCTCCTGCTGTCACCTCATAGAGAGGATTGCCCACTAGGACGGCAGAGAGTGTGGATTTGCCTGAACCGTTGGGTCCCATGATGGCATGGGTCTCTCCATCGCGAATGGTCAGGTTGATGCCTTTGAGAATTTCCTTTCCGCTGATAGCGGCATGCAGGTTTTTTATTGTCAGCATAATATTTTCTATGTAAGATAATATTTTTCTTTTGTAAGTTGGTGGTGATGAAAATGATAGGTGGCAGAAGGCTGCTTATCCTACCGTGCCCTCCAGCGAGACGCTCAACAGCTTCTGTGCCTCCACGGCAAATTCCATGGGCAGTTTCTGGAGGACCTCCTTGGCATAGCCGTTGACGATGAGTCCTACAGCCTGCTCGGTGGGAATGCCCCGCTGGTTGCAGTAGAAGAGTTGGTCTTCGCTGATTTTCGATGTGGTGGCTTCATGCTCCACGATGGCGGTGTCGTTGTGGATATCCATATAAGGAAAGGTATGGGCACCACAGTTGCTGCCGAGGAGCAGAGAGTCGCAACTGGAATAGTTGCGTGCACCATCGGCGTTGGCTGTGGCGCGGACCAGTCCGCGGTAGGAGTTTTGGGAATACCCGGCCGAGATGCCTTTAGAGATGATGGTCGACTTGGTGTTTTTCCCCATGTGGATCATCTTGGTGCCGGTGTCAGCCTCCTGATGGTGGTTGGTCACGGCCACGCTGTAGAACTCGGCCACGGAGTTGTCGCCACGAAGGATGCATGAGGGATATTTCCAGGTGATGGCACTTCCTGTTTCCACTTGTGTCCAGGAGAGCTTGGATCCCGCACCTCTCAGGTCGCCTCGCTTGGTGACGAGGTTGAGCACACCACCTCGTCCGTTCTCATCACCAGGATACCAGTTTTGCACGGTGGAGTATTTCACCTCGGCACGGTCGTTGACGATGATTTCCACGATGGCGGCATGCAGTTGGTTCTCGTCGCGCATGGGGGCTGTGCACCCCTCCAGATAACTGACGTAGGAATCATCATCGGCAATGATGAGCGTGCGCTCAAATTGTCCCGTGTTGCGTGCGTTGATGCGGAAGTAGGAACTCAGTTCCATGGGGCATCTCACACATTTAGGGATATAGACGAACGGCCCGTCGCTGAACACGGCGCTGTTGAGGGAGGCAAAGAAGTTGTCGCGGTAGGGAACCACAGTGCCGAGATACTGCCTCACGAGGTCAGGATGGTTTTTGATAGCATCACCGATGGAACAGAAGATGATGCCTTTCTCTGCCAACTTTTCTTTGAATGTCGTCTTGACACTGACGGAGTCCATGATGGCATCCACGGCGGTGTTGCCGGTCAAGGCAAGACGTTCCTCAAGAGGGATACCCAGTTTGTCGAACGTTTTCTCCACTTCGGGGTCGATCTTTCCGTCGCCTTTCGGCTTTTTGGCCAAAGGATCGGCATAATAACTGATGGATTGATAGTCAATCGGCGGAACGTGCACATGGCCCCATTGGGGCTCCGTCTGCTGCAACCAATAGCGCAGCGCCTTCAGACGGAAGTCCAGCATCCATTCCGGTTCGCCTTTCTTGGAAGAGATCAGTCTGACGATATCTTCATTGAGACCGGCAGGGATGATTTCTGTATGCACATCCGTCGTAAAGCCAAACTCATATTTTTGATCCGCGATGCGGCGCACCAGTTCGTTTCCGTCTTCTTGTTCTTCAGGATTGACCGGTTTGTTTTTCTTCTCTTTCATTGGTCTTGATGTATTGGATGGCCAACATAGTCAGGTCATCACTCTGCTCTGCTTTTCCCACAAAGGTATGAACGGCATTAGTCATGCCGTTGATCATCTTGAAGGGCAGATGATCCCCAGCTGCCAGCAAAGACTCTGCAACCTGGATAATCCGTTGGTAGCCAAATTGGTTGTGCTGGATGTCTTCAGCCTCGCTGAGACCGTCTGTGTATAAGAATATGGTCGTCTGTGAGTCGATGGATGCTTGCTGCAGAGTATAGTTCCATCCCGACATCACGCCGACCGGCAAATTTGAATCGCACGTCAGCAACCCCACACCACGCCCGATAAGCAATGGTGCGTCGTGTCCGGCATTACAGTAACTCATGATACCTGTCTCAAGATTGAGAACACCCAAGAACAAGGTGACAAACATATTTTTATCATTGCCTTCGGCCAGCGCCTCGTTGAGTTCCGATATTATACGGTTGGGTTCAGACATATTGGATGAAATATTACGGAACAGCGACCGTGTGACAGCCATCACCAAAGATGCCGGGACGCTCTTTCCTGAAACGTCTCCGATACAGAAGAATAAATGATTGTCACGGATATAGAAATCGAACAAATCGCCACCCACATCTTTGGCGGGATTGAGAGAGCCAAAGATATTGATATCATCTCTCTCAGGATAAGGCGGGTATATTTTTGGCAACATGGCCATTTGGATGTCATGAGCCACTTTCAGTTCGTTTTCTATCGCAGCTTTTGAAGCTGTCGTGGTCTTCAACTCATTGATATATCGGGTGAGTGAATGCTGCATATCCTCGAAGGAGTCGCGCAACAAGCGTATCTCGTCGTTATGCTTGATCTGCGGCAACATTGTGTCGAAGTTGCCTTTTGCCACCTCTTCTGCAGATGCGGCCAGCAGTTTTAAGGGTTTTGCCACACGCTTGATGGTGATACGGCTCACGAGGAAAACAACGATGAGGCCCACCAGGATGAGCAACAAAAGTACCACCCCAATCACCCCAGCTATAAGATTGATCCCAAAAGAGGGCACGACAAGCGCCATCGACCAGTTTGTCTTTTCGATGGGCGCATAGAAGATAAAAGATGAGTTCCCCTCAAAATCGATTTCTTCGATGATGAGATCTTTATCGATGCCGTAATATCCCTTCTTTCCTGCTATCATCTGGCGGCCCACATAGGTGGCTGCCGTGTCGGCATTCACCTTAGCATAAGTGAAATAGTTTTCACGAAGGATGCGTTTCTGATCAGGATGAACGAGATAGTCGCCTTCAGCAGTAATGATGAAGCTGTGTGGCATATATCTCTTTTGTTTCCTTTCCAAACGCTTTTTTAGGTTCAAGTTTTCTTCTTTGGTTTGTCCCTTCTCTTCGTCTAAGGAGGGGTTGACCCATTCCGTCTTATAGACGGTAGAGTCAAGCTTGGCAATCTTGTCGTGAAGCCAGTCGAGCGACAAGTCGGCACCAAGCACAGCCACGGTTTTACCTTGTCGGTTGCGGATGGGCACCAGATAGGATACCAGTGGTGTGATGGTGTCGTTGCCCTCGAAGAATGGTTTTGACCAGAAGCCTTCTTGAGCTTGTATCGCCTCGGTAAACCAAGGGGCGTTCAGATAGTCAAACTGGGCACCGCCGAGTTGCTTTTTCTCTATCGTCCCATCGGCATTCCGCACGGCGTAAGGACAGAACCAACGTCCTTTCTGAGGATAGTAATCTGCGATGAAGGAAATGCCACAACTGTGGATGCGCTTGTTCTTACTCACCACCCGCTCCATCAGCGTGACCAGGCGGTCGGGCTGGTCAAGGCTCTCTTCTATCTCGGGCACATGGTTGATCGTGCCCACATAGACATCAGAGATCACTCGCCTGATGTTCTCTACGGAAGCGTCAAGAATGGCTTCATGGCGCACGCCTTCTTCATCCAGGAAGATGCTGGTACTTGCATCGTAGATAAAAGAGGATACAAGGCCCATGACGACGAGCATCACCAGCACGATCCAGTTGGTCAGTCTTTTGGCAAATGAGCGAATCTTGCGCTTTTCCTTCATCTTACAGCTTCTGCTCCACCTCAATCTCCGTGTAGGTCTCGATGATGTCTCCAGGTTGGATGTCGTTGAAGTTGACCAGTGAGATACCGCATTCCAAACCGGTAGCTACCTCCTTGGCATCATCCTTGTAGCGCTTGAGGGCACTGATGTTGGCGGAGTGGACCACGATGCCGTCGCGCACCACGCGCGCCTTGTCTTTGTTGTGCACCTTGCCATCGGTCACCAGACCGCCAGCCACGGTACCCACTTTTGATATCTTGAACACCTGTTTCACTTCGATCTCGGCAGTCACCACTTCTTTCTTCACCTTATCAAGCATGCCCTGCATGGTCGACTTCACTTCGTCGATGGCATCATAGATGATGGAGTAGGTGTTGATTTCCACACCCTCGCGCTCGGCGAGTTTGCGGGCCTCGGCAGAAGGTCTCACTTGGAATCCCACGATGATGGCTTTGGAAGCACTTGCGAGCATCACGTCGTTTTCGGAAATCTGTCCCACGGCCTTGTTGATGACATTCACCTGCACCTTCTCTGTAGACAGTTTGATGAAAGAATCGGAGAGCGCCTCAATAGAACCGTCGGTATCACCCTTGACAATAATGTTGAGTTCGTGGAATTCGCCGAGTGCGATGCGGTGAGAGATGTCGTCGAGTCCGAGTTTCTTGGTAGTCCTCAATCCTTGCGCGCGCTGCAGTTGCAAACGTTTGTTGGTGATCTCGCGGGCTTCTTGCTCTGTGGGCATCACATGGAACGAGTCGCCGGCAGTAGGTGCACCGTTGAGTCCGAGGATGATGGCCGGTTCGGCAGGCCCAGCACTCTGGATGCGCTGGTTGCGCTCGTTGAACATGGCTTTGATACGTCCGTAACTGGTTCCTGCGACCACGATGTCACCCACCTTGAGTGTACCGTTTGATACGAGGATGGTGGAAACATATCCTCTTCCTTTGTCGAGTGACGACTCGATGATGGATCCTGTGGCCTTGCGGTTGGGGTTGGCTTTCAAGTCGAGCATCTCGGCTTCGAGCAGCACTTTCTCCAGCAGGTCGTCGACACCGATGCCTTTCTTGGCGGAAATCTCCTGGCACTGGTATTTGCCTCCCCAGTCTTCCACCAGCAGGTTCATGTTGGCCAGGTCTTCCCTGATCTTGTCTGCATTAGCTCCAGGTTTGTCAATCTTGTTGATGGCAAACACCATGGGCACGTTGGCAGCCTGGGCATGGGCGATGGCCTCTTTGGTGGTGGGCATGACAGAGTCGTCGGCAGCGATGATGATGATGGCGATATCCGTCACCTGTGCACCACGCGCACGCATGGCCGTGAAGGCTTCGTGACCAGGTGTGTCGAGGAAGGTGATCTGTCTGCCATCCGACAGCTGCACGTTGTAGGCACCGATATGCTGTGTGATGCCACCAGCCTCACCAGCGATGACGTTGGTGTTGCGGATATGGTCGAGCAACGAGGTTTTGCCATGGTCGACATGTCCCATCACGGTGACAATCGGAGCGCGTGGCACGAGATCATTCTCATCGTCCTCCTCTTCGGTGATGGCATTTTGCACTTCAGCGCTGACGTATTCGGTTTTGAAACCAAACTCGTCGGCCACGATGTTGATGGTCTCGGCGTCAAGACGCTGGTTGATACTCACCATGATACCGATGCTCATGCAGGTGCCGATGACTTGGTTGACACCCACGTTCATCATCGTGGCAAGTTCGCTGACGGTAACAAACTCTGTCAGTTTGAGTGTTTTGCTCTCTGCCTTCAGTTCGTTCTGCTCCTCTTGGAGCCTTTCCTGCACAGCTTCGCGCTTCTCCTTGCGGTATTTGGCACCTTTCTTGTTCTGATTCTTGCTGGTCAGACGGGCGAGGGTCTCTCTCACCTGCTTTGCCACATCTTCCTCGTTGACCTCCAAAGGCCGTTGCGGACGTTTACGTCCCTTATCCTTGTTGCTGTTTTTGTTCTTGTTCTTTCCTCCCTGTCCTTGTCCACCGCCTTGGTTTTGTCCTTGTCCGCCTTGGTTCTGGCTGGCAGCAGTGATGTCGACACGCTCTTTGCTGGTGTTGATGCGGTTGCGTTTCTTTTTCTCACCGCCTCCTTGACCGGCATTGCCCTGTGGAGATTTCTCCTCACGCTCCTTGCGGCGCTCCTCCTTGGTCTTGCGTTTAGGCCTGGTGGTCTGGTTGATGGCATTCAGGTCAATCTTTCCGACCATGGTCACCTTGGGCGTGTTTTCTTTCTCGCTTTTGAGCGTATAGATTTCCTGTTCGGTATTGGCAGGCTTTTCTTTGACTTCTGTTTCCGTTTCTGTCTCAGTCTCGGTCTCTACTTCATCCGTCACAGCAGCCACGGCAACCTCGGGTTCTTCCTCTACGATAGGAGCCTCAATCTCAGGTTCGGGCGTCTCCTGCTTTTCTGCAGTAACAGGCTCGGGAGTTGGTGTCACTACTTCGGCTTTCACTTCCTCCTTTTCCACCACGGGTTTTTCTTCTACTGCGGGTTCTTCGGTTTTCGTCACCACAGGTTCTTCCTGCTGCTTGGGAGCAGTCTTAGGTTGCTCTGCCTCAGGCTGTGGCTTTTTGTTGGTCTCTGGTGCCTGATAAATGGCTTTAACCTTTTTCTCTTCCACAGGAGCCACGGCAGGTGCTTCCTGTACGGGTTGTTCGTCTTTAGGCTTCTCTTCCTGTTTGGCGACAGGACGGCCAGCGTTGCTGAGATCAATTTTTCCCAGTGGTTTCATCTGTTGCCTGTTTGACATAAGGAGTGCCTCAGCGCGGTTGTTCACTGGTTCGCTTTTCTTTTCTTTGGGTTTCTTTGGGAATATCTTGGCGGCTTGGGTTCTTACTTCCTTGTCGCTCTTGAAACCTTCCACGAGTGCAGCGTATTGCTCGTCGTTGAGCTTGAAGTTCGGGTTGCTCTCAACCTCTCCCAAGTGGCTTTTTTTCTTTAGGAACTCCACTGCCGTCTGGAGTCCGATATTCAATTCTTTTAATACTTTGTTCAGTCTTATCGCCATTCTGTTTAAATGATTTTTGTTTGATATATTGATGCGCACAAGTGTAAGATGAGAAGAGGTCAGTTTTCAAATTCTGCCTTAAGGATATTGATGATGTTGTCGACGGTCTCCTCTTCAAGGTCAGCCTTTTCGACAAGCATTTCTCTTGGAGCTTTGAGCACGGCCTTTGCCGTATCGAGCCCGATGCGCTTGATAGAGTCGATGATCCACTGGTCGATCTCATCGGAGAACTCGTCGAGATAGATATCCTCCTCTGCCTCGTCGGCCTCTATTTCTCTGAAGACATCGATGGTGTATTCTGTGAGCATGGAAGCCAGTTTGATGTTGAGTCCTCCTCGGCCGATGGCAAGTGATACTTCCTCGGGTTTGAGATACACCTCTGCTTTCCGTGTTTCCTCATTGATGTTGATGCTCGACACTTTTGCAGGACTGAGCGCACGCTGAATATAGAGTTTGATGTTGGAGGTATAATTGATGACATCGATATTCTCATTGCAGAGTTCTCTGACGATACCGTGCACACGGCTGCCCTTCACGCCCACGCAGGCACCGACGGGGTCGATGCGGTCGTCGTAGCTCTCCACGGCCACTTTGGCTCTCTCGCCAGGCATGCGGGCGATTTTCTTGATGGAGATGAGTCCGTCGTTGATTTCTGGCACCTCGCTCTCGAGCAGTCTCTCAAGGAATACAGGACTGGTGCGTGAGAGGATGATCTTAGGATTGTTGTTCTCGTTGTCCACGCGCAGGATGACGGCACGGATGGTCTCACCCTTACGGTACTGGTCATTGGGTATCTGCTCTGATTTGGGCAGGATGAGCTCATTGTTCTCATCATCGATGATGAGAACCTCGCGCTTCCAGGTCTGATACACCTCACCGCTGATGATCTGTCCCTCACGATCTTTATACTTATTATAAAGAGAATCGTGCTCAAGTTCCAGGATTTTGGAGGCGAGGGTCTGTCTGAGGTTGAGAATGGCCCTGCGTCCGAATTTCTCAAACTCGATACGCTCGCTCAGATCTTCTCCCACCTCGTAGTCGGGGTCGATTTTCTGGGCCTCAGTGAGAGAGATTTCCTTGTTTTCGTCTTCCACCTCGCCGTCTTCCACGACGACACGGTTGCGGTAGATCTCGAAGTCACCCTTGTCGGGGTTGACGATGACGTCGAAGTTCTCGTCGCTGCCATAGATTTTGGCAAGGACATTCCGGAAACTTTCTTCGAGCACGCTCACGAGCGTGGTGCGGTCGATATTCTTGTTTTCCTTGAACTCCTTGAAAGTCTCGATCATGTTGGGCGTCGAGTCATTTGTCTTTTTTGCTGCCATAGCTTTATTTGAAACTGATTATATATTTTGTGTATTTTACTTTGTCCATCTCAAATTGTTTGTCCACGTCGGTGATCACGGGGCGTTTCTTTCCTTCTGGTTTCACCTTCTCTTGGGTAGTGACGGTGAAAGTGTTGCCTTCCACGGCCTTGAGCGTGCCTTTTGTCTTTTTGCCATCTTGGTCGAGCACTTCCACTTCTTTTCCGATGAAGTTGATGTACTGCTGTGGAACCTTGAACGGCTGTCCGAGTCCGGCAGAGCCCACTTCCAGTTCGAAGTCCTCTTGATCGCGGTCGAGCCGGTCTTCGATATATTTGCTCAAATCCACGCAGTCCTCAATCCATACACCGTCTGCATGATCGATTTCCACGACGATTTTGTTGTCTGGGCTGATGTCGATGTCGACGAGGAAATAATCTTTCCCGACCAGCCATTCTTCTACTAATTGTCTAATGATTCCTTTATCTGTCATATTTGTGTGATTATAATGAAAATGAGGGGCTCAGTCAAGCCCCTCATTCCACCGAACGCTGCAAAGGTACGAATAAAATGCCACGCCGCAAAATTTTTTCTCCTTTTTTGCAAGAATCTCCGCATTTTACACTGATTTATGTGCAGTATTCAAGTCGCAGAGGCAGGTTTTGAGAGAAAAATGTCACGGAAATCCATGATGGAATGTCTTGTGGCAAAAAGGGGTGGGGTAGAGGTGTCTCAAGGCCTGAGGATCTTCCAGAACTCCTTCTCATCGTTGATGAGTTTGCAGGCCGCCTCCATCTGCTTGTCACCCCGGAGACTGTTTTGGATGGAGCCACGCTGGTAATAGTAGGCCGCCACGATGTCGTCTGCGAGGATTTTCTTGATCTGTTCCTTGTTGTACTCAAGGTCTTTTGCCAGATTATGCTTCAGCTTTTTCTCCAGCTGCTCAAATTCTGTCTTCGCATCATCGTAGTATCCTTCGAATTTAGCCAGTTTCACCAGTTCCTTGAGATATTTCTCACTTTCCGGATCATAGGTGAACCCGCTGTTGAGCACCCGCTGTTTGAATTCTTCATAGTCGGCATCGCTGATCTCGAAGTCGGCAGCAGGGGCGATGGTAGGATGTTTTGCGATGTAGTCGATCTCATAGTCGAGCATCACCTCTGTGGAGTCAATGCCAGAGGATGCCAGATAATAGGCGATGTTAGACAGAGAGTCAGACGCTATCTTCACGTCGGGAGTGATGCCGCCACCATCCCGCACCTCCCGTCCGTGGGCCGTGTGGAAAAGTTTTGTCAGCGAGTCAGGGATATGCTCGGTATATCCTCCCCGTGCGTGTTTGTAGTTGATGGCTTGTATGCATCGGCCGCTGGGGATGTAGTATTTGTTGCTTGTCACTTTGAGGCTGCCGTTGTAGGGTAGGTCAACGCTGGTCTGCACCAGTCCTTTACCATAGGTGCGCGAACCTAAGATGACAGCGCGGTCAAGGTCTTGCAGGGCACCGCTGGTGATCTCGCTGGCACTGGCCGTCATGTCGCTGACGAGCACCACCACAGGCATGATGGTGTCGAGTGGCTCCACTTTTGTCGTGTAGTCAATATTGGAGCGTTTCAGTTTGCCGCGGTTGGACACGATCAGTTTTCCTTTGGGCACAAACATGTTGACGATTTGCACGGCCTCTGACTCAGAGCCGCCTCCGTTGCCACGCAGGTCGAGCACAAGTCCTTTCATCCCTTTGTCTTTCATCTCGATGAAGGCGTTGCGCACCTCTTTGGCACAGCCGTCGGTGAATTGTCTCAGGTTGATATAACCGATGTTGTCGCGCTGCAGACCATAATAAGGGACAGAAGGCGTCTGCACGGTCTTTCGTGTGATTTTCATCTGCATCTTCTTCCCTGTCGTGGGCCGCTTGATTTTCAGGATAAAACTGGTACCAGGGTCTCCTCTCAGTCTGCTGCTCACATACGACACGCTCTTGTCGGTCATGACGGAGTCGTCGATGCTCAGAATGATGTCACCCTTCCGCAGTCCGGCCTGGTCGGCAGGCATTCCCTCGTAAGGCTCGTCGATGACCACATGTTTGATTTTCGAGTTATACCTGATGAGGGCTCCGATGCCTGCGAATTTACCCGTATAGATTTCCTTGAGGTCTTTCATGTTCTCCTCCGGATAGTATTCCGTATAGGGGTCTAGACTTCGGAGCATGGCTTTGATGCCAGTGCCGATCACCTCCTCCGCGTTGAGGGTGTCGACATAGATGATGTCGAGGTTTTTGTAGATGGTATTGAAGATGTCGAGGTTTTTCTTCACCTCGAAGTTATGGTCGCTGTCGTTTTGAGCCATAGCCATGTTGAAGGCAGCCATGACGAGTATCAGCATCAGTATTCTGAGTTGTTTCATAATCCAATTTGGAGTTTTTCCTATTTTAGGAAGTGAAAGATGTTGCAAAAATACATCTTTATGGCGGGATTACGCCAAAAAAATGTCAAAAAATAAAGAAACAGGTATGTTTAGTGCCTCAAAAACATCTAAAATACGAGAAAAATGGCTTTAAATTGAAATTTTTCCCCAAAATATTTGGTGGGTAAAAAAAATCGTTATACTTTTGCATCCGCAATCAAGAAATTGCTGCTTCAGTAGCTCAGTTGGTTAGAGCACCTGACTGTTAATCAGGGGGTCGTTGGTTCAAGCCCATCCTGAAGCGCTTCAAAATGAGAGAGTTACGAAAGTAACTCTCTTTTGTTTTTGCCTGTCTGAACAAATTTTGGTTAGCAATACTGGGTATTTAGGTGAACAACATCACTAAATATCACGGACTTCAAGGGAAAGAAAATAAGATGTCATAAGAGAAAATAGCGAACAAATCATCCTATGATAGTCCCTAACCAGAAGAGATTCTTGAACAGAGTTTTCACACCTAGAATGATATCCTTATTCCAACTGGCAGAATTGGGGTGAATGGGTGTTCTGACCGCCATGTCTTTATGCCATCGGAATTGTGGAAATAGTATTGCAGGTTGGGTTCGGCAAAGAATCCTATACTTGGTGTTAGGTTGTACTGTATTCCAAGGCCCATGCCAATTGACCACTGTGTGTGTGGTGCGAGACGGTTCTTTTCAGTTTCAATCACCATGCCGCCTTGCCTGTAGGAGATGTCTGTTGTACTGCGTAAAGGTAGCTCATAATTGACAGAAGCTGTACTGTAAAGGTTCCAATGTCGTTGATGCCAAAGGTCATAACCGACTCCGAGAGAGAGTCCCAAATACCGGACATTCTGTTGCTGTTCCATAAACAAGTATGTGTTGCCCACCCGTGTTTCCGATGAGAGTTGCGTGTATCGGAGTCCACCGTCAAGCCACCAGCGAGTGCCAAAGGTGTAGCGGGCATTTAGTGCGATAGAAACCGGCATGCGGTGGTGGGAAACAGAGTCGATATCGCCGTTCATCCCCTCGGCACCATAAGGCAACTGCCCAATTGTGCCGTTGGGAAGTCCGTTATAGGCTAGTGACAGTAAGAGGTTGGAGCCAGTTTTGGATGTTGAGGGGAGAGTTATTGGTTCTCGAGGTAAAGCGACACCATTACTTGTCGTGTCATTTTTCGTCGTATTTTGAGCAGTCACTTTTTCAGGAACAACCTCATTGATTATTTCGACCCTATCGTTCTCTTCCGTAACGGCATCCTTTTTTTGTATCATGCCATCCTCTGCTTTGGCTGTTGCCAGAGCCTGTTCACGCCCAGCCTGGTCCATGCAAGCAGGACTCTGCTTTTTCTTGTTCGCAGCCTTTGTGTTGTCTGCAATTCCCTTATATGGCAAACTGACAGTCGAGTCACTAACAGCAAAGGTCTGTGAGGAAGCCTCTCCCTCAGCATCTTCATGATTCTCCTTGGCTATATCTCCTGTATCTTTTGTAGTGTCATCAGAGACAACTGCCACATCGTGCTTGCTGTTTTGCAATGACCAGATATAATAAGCTCCAAATGGGATGGCAGCCAAAAGGAAAAGCATCAGCACCTGCAGCAACTGCCTCAGTTGCCGTTTCGCCCGCAGGAGTTGTGACGACGAGGTATGCGGCTCGATGCCCAACAGTTCGGCTATTTGTTGGTGTGTCATACCCTCAAGCACTGACAGGCGGAAAACCTGGCGGTAGCCACGTGGCAGTTGGTCTATGGCTCTCAGAATGTCATCATACGTAAGGGGCAGGTCTAGTTCTTGGATTACTTCCGTCTTGCGCACTTCATCAATAGATATGGACTGGTGGCTCTGTTGATGTTCCACATAGAGCAAGCATACGTTTCTAGCCACCTTGTGCATCCATCCCCTTCCTTTTTCAGGAGAATGAATTTTTTCGATGTTGCTGAATATGAGCAGGAAGGCATCATGGAGCAGGTCTTCGGCGATGTTGTCGTTGGCTGCATATTTGCGACAATGGGCCAACAGTTCGTCGTGCATGGCTGTATAGAGCTGCCCCATGGCCTCCCTGTCACCTTGCTGGCATCGCTGAATCAAATCTTTCATACCTATACCTGCTCTTCCGGGCTTGCTACAAAGATATCATTTGATGACCTTGACTCCTCCTGATATAAATATACCCCTGCTCCTGCTGCCATCCGGCAATTGTCTTCCTTGCAAGTCATAACAAGCCTTGTTTGAATGATACATGATGCGGGTGTCAATTCCAGTGCTTTCTTCTTCGAAAATGAAATAATCCAGTATTGATGATTGTGTATCAGTTTCTTCCATATTTGCCGATATGATGAAACATCTGAAAGGTTCCATCGGCATTCCATCCCCAGTATGGATGAAATATGTTTTCTGCCCCCTATGATAGCGGAAGTAGCCGGACTCCTCTTCCGCTGGCATGGTGATTCCAGTAAAAATGTAAGGTTCTTCGTCCTCGATGACAGCTTTTGTCTTTTCCACGGTCTTGTCCTGTCCGCAGAAAAGAATATGTGTGTCGTATGCACCATATGCGAACGTCACCAGATATGGTGTGTTGGCTTTCAGATATTTTTCGTATGTCGGATAAAATATCAGCATGTTGTCATCATATTCACGAAATTTGGCCATCTGCAGCCATCCATCAGGCATGGGGCCGTTGACATCTTCTGGAATCACAAAATCCGCATCAAAAGGCAGCAATGCGGTCTCATGGCAAGGTTGGCTGAAATCAGCATCTAATTCACCATCGTCATTCCGTGGCGTATAACGCAACATGGCATCAGTAGTGAAAAAGGCCATGGGACAATAGAAACATGCGTCGTCGGTGAGCAACAGGCCCTCGCAGATACCATCACACACCACGTTGGCATTGGGCAGGCCTTCCACGGAGGTTGATTTATCAGTGTAGTAGAGGCAATTGGGGTTGGCCGAAGAACAGTTCAGGGTAATGCAATCGATGCCGTACAAATCGATGGCGGCAATGCTGTCGGGAATCTCAAGAATATTGTCCTCAATGGACAACTTCATTTGCTCGCCTTTTATCGTCCAACAGGTGAGCCCTGTGGATTGTGCCTGTGACATGAAAGGCAGGCAACCAAGAATCACAGCAATGATAGTTCTCATCTTATCCATCATCTTATGGTTTTATTATTATGATAGGCGAAAGTCCGAAAGACTGCTTCGCATTAAGTTTTTTTATGTGTTTTCCTTCCATGACTGGTGGTACAGGGATTTCCCGACCTTGCAGGTCATAGCATTTGCGGATGGGCGACATGCCGCTTTCGTTTTTCCTCTCGCATATCCCGCATTTGGGTCCTTGCAACAGGAACCAGTGCTCACCCAGTTCTGTTGGAGTGGAGCAGTACTGCGGGGTCTCCTCACGCCGGTCGTGCTGGCTGGCATGGTCAAACGCCTCGGCTATGGAAACGTAACCGTCACCATCCATGTCGGCACAGACGGCATTGCCCTCGGGGTCGTGGCCTGCCACGGCGCATGTCCAGTGGAAGACAAACTCATCGTATGGTTTGTCGGTGCACGCCCATGATTCCTCATTTTCTGCGCAACTAGTGGCGATGACACGATTCTCGCGACGCAACTCATCAATGAAGCCTCCTGAATGGCACAAGCCGAGGCACAAGCTTATCGATTCCACATGGAAGGCATTGAGCAACTGGGCCAGATGGGTGGCATAGAGCCGCTCGCCCCCCCACATCCAAGCATACGACTGTTGTATGCTACTGTCGAAATCACCATGGTCTATCATGAAAAGAAAAAGGCGGTCGTTGGAGGTGAGCCTTGCCGCCAACTCGGTGAGCGAGGCAGCCACCTGCGCCAGCGTAGCAGGCAGCCACACGTCACGCTCCCCGTCACCATCAAGGTCGGCTGGAGATGTGGCAAACCCACTGCCGTCGGCAAGGAGCATGTCGCGACCTGGCTCGCCGCCGTCACTTATCAGCAGGGTGATGTCCTGTTTTGAGAAATGCAAGTCTTCACGGAGTGTGCGGTAGAGAAACGTACAATCGTTCCAATAGCGCTCGTGGTTCATCAACTTGTTCATTCCGCCGTTGATAATGACGGCGTGAACACGCCCCGTAGTCTCCTGAGCGCTGACGGCACAACAGAAGACCACGACACTAAATGCTGCGAGCAGGCGAGAGATGATCCAAGATTGCTTGAACTCAGCCAAGCAGGAGCTAACTCGACCCCAAAGCGGTATTCTATTCAAATCAGTCTATGCTCATTTTATGATGACCTTTTTCCCATCGACAATGTAAATTCCCTTCTTCAATCTGGAAGATTGGCCTATACCTACCTTGCGGCCCTGCAGGTCGTATATGGCAGGATTCCTCATGGAGTTTGTGCCGTTCTCAATTTGTGGCAAGTCCATCGTGATGTCGCCCATGTACTGTCCGATGAAGAAGATGATGCCCGTAGACCGTTCGCTGATGATGTAAATGAACGGACGTGTGGCGTGGAAATCCGCAACGCCGGGCATGCCCGTTGTCTCTGAACCTATGACAGTGACGGCGGCAGCCTCGGTGCCCTCTTCGCAGACCTTGATTCTGGCCACCTGTTTCATCAAGGCTATAAAGGTCGGCACGTTACAGAAATCCGAGAAGTCGGCAAGCTCAGGGTTGAAGGCGGTGGGCATTCCCAATGCCGACATGACGGGTTTCAGGTCAATGGAGGCCTCGGTCTCGAAGCGCGGCAGTTTCAGGTCCACTATCGTGCTGCGCCCGTGGATTTGCCAGTTCTGGCCGTCCATCTGACCAAGCACGTCTTCAATGGTCTTGTCCTGTTGTGGCAGGATGACCGTCATCAGGTAGGCTTCGTTGCCATAGGGCAGTTTGATAGCCTGATATAGGTCGTTGGTGGTATATTCAAACTCTGCTCCGGCCATGACGAACTCATTGCGTGGGATGTGCATCATGGGCACCACTTCGCCACCATTGAAAGACTCTTCCACCGTGTTGTCGGGATTAAACTTAGTCACCCATGCCCCTTTGAAGTAAAGAGCGTTCAGCAAGTAGCTCACGGCATCCTCGTTGAACTCATCCTTGGTGAGTATCTCCTTTATCATGCCTTCCGTGTGGTCGCTGCTCCACTGGTTGATGACATCGCGGGTGATTCCGTCGTAGAAGTCGCGAGCCTCAGGCTGCGCGTCATAGTATTCGTTGGCTTTCTGTACGAACGGCTCCTGCAGTTCGTAACCCCAGTGGCTGTTCACATAGATGGTATTGGCAATATCGACCCTGGTCTCTTTGTCCAGCTTGCCACTTTCTGTCAGCATCTTGCGGCAGAACTGGTTGATGGCATCGGCACTAGCCTCTCCAAAGCCCAGCACGTTGTTGATTTCCTGCTGTGTCTGACCGGCAGCACCATTGTTCAGCATTCCCAAGGCGTAGGTGATGCTCAGCGGCGACATGATACGGCTTTCCTCGCCGCGGGCTTCGCGGAAGAGGCGGAAGGCAAAGTCATTGTTGCTCTTGACAAGTTGCCGCTCCTCTTCGGTGAGGCTGATGTCATGGCGCGGGTTGTCCAAAGGCTCGCCCATGTACTGGCCGATGAAGAAGATGCTTCCTGTTGAACGCTCGCTAATGACGTAGAGGAAAGGCCTGTCGGCAATGAATTCTGTGTATTGGGGGCTGCCTCCGGCTGTCATCTCAATGACTGTGGTAGCAGCAGCCTCCGTGCCCTTCTCATCGAGTTTCAGGTGGGCTTTCTGTTTCATCATGCTGATCCAGCATTGGTCGGAGTTGTCCTCGTTGTCGCCAAAGTAGCAGAAATCCAAAAATCCGTGACCATCGTATTCCTGAAAAGCATTCGGCATGCCAAGCGATGCCATGATGTCTTTCAGATCTTGATCGGTGTCGGTCTCTATGCGTGGCATTCTCAGCATCACCTGATATTTTTTGTATTCGGCGGCGTTCCAGTTGGTGCCGTTCATGGCTTCCAACACATCGTCAAGCGTTTTTCCATAGTGAGGCAGGAAGAGTGTCATCTGGTAGGAGCCGTTGCCATAAGGCAGGATGACGGACTGATAGAGGTTGGTTTCTGCATATTGGAAATCATTGACTTGTCCCATCATCATGGCCGTACGCCGCATGTTGTCGAAATACGCATTCTCCGTCCACATTTCCTCAAACGGAGAAACCCATGCGCCCTTGAAGCAGATGGCATTCAGCAGGAAACTCACCAAGTTGGGGTCTTGCAGGTCTTCCGGCTTCAGCAGGTTGTGAATCATGCCGTCGGTATGGTCGGTAGCCCACTGGTTGATGATGTCCAGCGTGGTTGGGTCGTTGAAACTGAGTATGGAGGGCGTGGCATCGTAGAAAATCGCCGCTGCGTCCTTGAAAGCCGACTTCAGCGAAATGTTCTTCCTGTCGCCGTTGAAATATATGGTGTTGGCAATGGCCATGCGTGTGTCCTCATCAAGCAGGGCACTCTCCGTCAGCATTTTGCGGCAGAAGGAGTTCATCGTAGCCACATCGGCATAACCTTCCTGCCGACCGCCGGACAGCACCTGGCATATCTCCTCTCGGGTGACGCCCTCGGCACCGTTGTTGAGCATGCCTAAGGCGTATGTGATGCTCAGCGGGGAGATGACGTGGTTTTCCGTGTCGCGTGTCTTGCGGAACAGATTAAAGGCAAAGTCGCTGTTTTGTTCGACCAGCGTACGCTCCGCGTCAATCAACGTAATCGTCTTCGGTTCACCTTCTTGGGCTAAAGCAGTTGCAGCCATCAGGATGGACAATGCCATGAGTGCAAACTTTCTCATAACGTCGTTGTTTAGTTATTATTTGCAAAAATAAGATTGTTTTTCTTTATTAGATAAGAAAACTGGCAGATGACTGCATAGAGATTCTCTTTTTAACATTTTTTTTCTTACTTAAGAATGATTCTTTTGCTATAAAATAACATCGGGCGAATGGATTATTTGCCCGATGTCATTGTGCAGATTCCGAATTACGATAATTTCATATTATACCCTTCATCAATCATTTCCCGGATTATCTCATCGCGGCTCTTGTGGCGGATGTTGAAGTTCTCGCCATCCCTTGACCCACCAGGGGCAGAGAGCAACTTTGAGGGAAAGAGAATTTGTGGTAACTGAAAGAACATGGTACCGGCGGTTTTCTGGAGTTCCTTCTCCAGTGCAGCACCTTTCATCCCCAGCCACCTACGGTAACAGGCACGGTCAATCTCGTCGGTGAAATGCTTGGCGATAAGTTGTTCCTTGGTGATCTCACCGCGTTCGTACATCGCCTCTTCACGGCTGGAAATGGATTTGGTGACATACCCGTTGTGTCCCTCGATGGTGACGTGCAGCCAACAACGCCCGCCGTGCCTGCTCATTTTGCTGCGTGAGAGGTCAACGACGTCTGGTAGTTCATACCTCCAGGGATAAAGCAGACGACGTAAGTTGCCAACTTCTTTTAAGGCATCCCTTGCACGCTTTTCATTGAGTTCGGCCTTTTGAGCGTAAGCATCACGCTCCTTTTTAAGTCGAGCAGCCTCATTTTTTGCCTTGTCACGTTCTCGGGTGCGGCGTTCCAGGTTCTGCTGGATGTTCTCCACCTTTTGTCGGAGTTCATCCAATTGTTCTTTCAGTTGGGCGATTTCGTCCTGAGAGGCATCCAATTGCAAGCGTACGTCGGACTTACCGAAGAAGCCGGAGAATTTGTCGAGACGTTGGAGCAAGGCCTCCTTGCCTTTGCGGCTGATGCGCAACTTACTGATTTCCTCACGCAGTTGTTCCGTCGTTTTCATTAGCTGTCTGTTCTGTTGCTCCTGCATCATATTCTTGTATTGGATGGCATCGAGGTGCTTCACATCGGAACTCTTGCCACGCTCCATGTTCAAGGCCTCCGCCACGATGGTCTGCATCCTTGCCATGTCGGGCGACTTCAGGTTGAGGCTCTTGCCCTGGTCGTTGGTCCAGTCGAGAATGAGGTGGGCGTGGTGGTTGGTGATCCACTCCCCGCCCTCCTCGTGTCCCTCGTCGCGGTGGGTGTGAATGGCGATGGTCTTGATGCCGAATTCCTGCTGGAGCCTTTCTGCCAGAAGACGGAGTTCGTCAAGGGTGGTGTCTTCCCTGATGTTGACGACACCCTCCCTGAGCGGAACGGCCTTGGCCTGCATCCGTTGGTGAACGTTTTCGAAATACCTCTGCTCGATGTCCTTGCGGATTTCACCGATGCCCTTCCCCTCATACAGGAGATTCTCCCATTTCTCATTAAGATGGGTCAGGTCGCCTCTCACATGTGGCATCTCCTTCCGCCGGTCGTTGTGGAACATTGCTGAGGACTTGAGGGGACAAATATGTATACTACTGATATTAGACATAACAATTCTTTTTGATGTTAAACAAAATTGCAATATGACAAAAGGGAAAAGAAAAAGGGGTCGAGGGGAATCCCCCGAAAGAGTCAAGGGAAATACGTTCCCTTGCGCATGGACTCCTTCAGGGTCCTAGTGCGCTATAACCCCATTAAAATGGGGGCTCCCCATCCTGGTAAAATTCCTCGCGGAGAGGATCTTCCCTCAGACCGTCGATGTCGATTTTCACCTCCATAGCCTGTATGACAGAAGTGTCTTCCACACCTTCCTTTTCTTCTTTCCCTATTGTCCCTGTCCCATCGGGACAGCAGGACACTTGGGACGTTTGGGGCATTGGGGACAGCGGAGAAGACTCACCTTGTCCCTTCTGTCCCGCTTGTCCCATCTGCCCAGTTGGGACACCCCCTCCCTTGCGGGCGGCATCCTGGATGATGCGGTGGACTGTGCTTTTCGACTTGCCCGTCAAGCTGGCTATTTCTCTTGTCGATTTTCCTTCACCAGAGAGACGCAGAACCTCACCATCCAACTCCTCCTTGTCCGCTTTCCTCAGATGCATGCTTTCAGGCGAGTTTTCTAGATAGACGAAGCATAGGAGTGGACCAACCTTGTCTATGCTGTAAACTTGCACGTTGTCGGTACCATGTCGTTCCTCACAATTCCTCACCTTGATTTGCTTGACATAGCGGATGTTGGGACCCACCACGCTCTTCCCGACGGCGAAGCAACTATCGATGAAGTTGAACAGCTTCTTCGACCCAGCCAAGTCGTTTTGAGTGATAGGGTTGCACATGTTGCGCTTGGGGGTGTGGGCTATGATGAGGATGGAGAACCCATGTTTTGCTCTAAGTTCCCTGAGCCTCCTGACAAGAGCAGCCGCATCCTCACCTTTTTCTGTCTGCATACATAGGATGGAGATGTTGTCTATGACAAGCACCTTGGATCCGGTGCTGATGGCAGCTTTTTCAATACTACTCATGACAGCTTCCTCAAAAGGAACGGAAAGGGCACCAAGCAGGTCGGGATTGATGGTCACGCGGAAAAGTTTGTCAGGAAAGCGGTAGAGCCTCCCATTTTCATCAGAGTATCTCAGTTGGAACTGCTTCTCTGACAACTCGAAGTCGAAATAGAGTACGCGCTGCTCTTTGGCTATGGCTACTGCTATCTGCATGGCAAGAATGCTCTTGCCCACATTGGAGTCGGCAAAGAGACACCCTATCTCCCCTTCATACCAGAAGGGGTCGAAGAGTGGTTTGGGATTTTGGCACATGCTGGCTCTTTCCATTGCTGAGTTGGCATCCACAATTTCAAGCATACCTGCGTTGACAGGAACATCTTTTCCAGCTTGTTCGTTCAGGAGCAAGGATTCCAAGCTCTTCAAGATGCTGTCACGGTTGATTTGGGATTTTTCTTTCCCTTCCGTCCGTTCTGATGAAGATGTGGACGGAAGGGTTGATTTTGAATTCTTGTCCATGATTGTTGCAATTAGGAATTGGTTGGGTTGGATTTACAGTAGCCATGGGCAAGTTGAAGAGCCAGTTCCACATCGACAACAATCTTTCTCCCGATTTGGGTGATGGCCTTGTTGATGATACCGCTCTTCTTGATGCGGCTGGCCGTGGGGATGCTGCAACCGAAGGTCTCAGCGATGCCCTTGATGCCATAGGCAAGTTTCCGGTCGGGTGTTGGAACTGAAGAGGCACTTTCCTTTCTCTCGGAGAGAAAAGACAGGTTGTTCATTAGGAAAGCAAGTTGCTCTCCTGTCATCATGCAGACCGGAGTCTGCAGAAGCTGTTCTATGGAAATCGTATTGAGACTCATGATGCATCTTTTTTGTTGGTTGAACAATGGGAGCGACGATTTTTGCTGGTTTCTTGGTTTTGCTGACAGTACAGCGACAACCTACCTTCGGCTATCAATTTGTCGACTTCCTTTTTCGCATAGAGTTTCCGTCCTCCCACCATGGTGTGAGGGATGGTTTGCCTATTCTCAATACGCCATAGAGTAGAGAGGGAGAACCGGGCATAGCGGCACAGTTCCTCTCGGGTCAGGTACTTCTCCTCCTCATCCATAATGCATTCCAACTGTTGCCGAAACTCAGGTGAGCGGAGATAATCATTCACAAACTCCTTGATCAGTCTTTTTATTTCAGGAGCATAATCATCAGTATTCATAAAACAATATTTTATGAGTACTACTTACATGTTACAAATAAAAAGCACTGGGATGAACTGGAGCACCCAAATAAAAAGACAATAATAAAGATGGTGCTCAAAAATCCTGTGACATTGCTACGTATGTCAAGCAATTGCAACGCAAAATTATATAAAAATTTGGTGTGTTCCTATTTTCGGGAAAGTTTTTTATATCTTATTAACAGCGTGAAATCATTTGAAATCAGATGACATAATCATCTCAATTTGTTCACTAATTTCTTGATGTCCGACTTAACGAAGCCGTCTATCTCCCGACCAAGCAAGAATACCTCGGAGGAAAAGACGCAGGGCTTTCCTTCGTTGTCCAATGAATAGTTCTTCTCTGTATTGGCTATGGCGTCTTCCAACCTTACCGGGTCTTTCTGAAAGTTGAATCCTCCTGCAATTGTGTTATCGACATATTCCTTGAAGGATGCATGTTTCTCCACCTCATCTGTGGTGGGCATGGCATCATAGAAATGATAGTAAAGCCATATTTCAAAACTCGGATTGCTCTGTGCGACATTCCAGGCACTGTATGACTTGGCTTCATCATATTTCTGGGGAATGGTCACATTCTGCTGGGCGCAAAATTCACGTAGGGGAGTGATCTTGCCCTCTTTCTCCCAAGTGTCAGTGTCGATGACAAACCACACCGTATCACGATGAAGGAAGTCAAGAGTGTACTTCCTTTCCTCACCCAACAAAACCTGCTTGGCACGCTCAAGCAGTTTCAACGGGTCTGTTCCTTCCGTTGGTGGAATCGTGATGACCTCCAGGTTGGAAGACATTCCTTCGAAGAACGCGAAGTAGTTTGGCTCCGTACCTTTCCCCTCGCAGATGATGAATATCTTGTGGGCATCCCTTGAGGGTTCACGCTTGTTGTAGTCCCTTATTCTCCGTATCATATCACCAATGCAAATCTTTTAGGTTGGACAGGAACGGGATGCCGCCGTAGCGGCCATTGAGATAGCCATTCTCGATGTTGGCTGTCTTGTGGATGTTGAAATCGCTCAATGGATAGAGTTGAGTGGCTTGTTCTGCATCCTTCTGGGCGAACCATATTTCATCCGGACGGAAGATGTCCTGGTCGAGCAACCCCGACTCGTGGGTGGTGAAAATAAGTTGCCCTTTAGCAGTCTTGCTCTCCGAGAGTTTTCGCACAATATCCTTGATCATTATCGGATGGATGCTTCTTTCTATCTCGTCGACCACATAAACGGCATCTTTCTTAATGATTGCATACAGCAAAGGCATGTATTCTATGAGTCGGCAAGTGCCATCTGATTCATAGCGAAGCGGCATCTCTACCTCCGTCCCGTCCGAGTCTTTGTGAATAGCCACCAGTGTCTTTATATATATGGCCCCATCCTCTGCCACAATGTTCGAGACCTCATTGTCATAGATGCCAACAGCGATTTGCGGTTTGCCCGGATGTTGCTTCGCTTGATTGACCAAACCCAGCAAAATCTTGTTGCCCTTTATCTCCTCCTCATTGACCAGCTCCTTGTTCACTTTCAATTTTTCTATTCCTGTATTCAGTTCGGGCATGATGCTGTTGACCGTATCTGCGAAAGCGGTGTCATTGTCAAAAAGAAAAGGAACGACACCTGTAGTGGCACCTGGCTGGACGATATTCAGCGCTTCTCCAAACCATCGGTATGCATCAGCCACCATGGGAATCTCGTTGGGATAGTATTTGCCCAGGAATGTCAACAAGAGCATGTCGGGGCGCACGAGCCTGTCTAGGGCATCGATGAACGACTCGTTCAGCCCTTTGACAAAGAAGTCGCCCTTTACAGATATTTGAGAGTCCTCCCTGCTGAAAACCTTTATGTCTTTGGTCTTTTTGCTCAGAAGCAACTCTTCAATCAACACCTCTCGATGGTCAAACTCTATATGATAATAGAATGTATTACCATTCTGGTGAAACTCTATGGCTATCCCGGAAGGTTGGTCGGCACAAAGAGGATCAAACCTGAACGTTTGGTCGCCGCCAATGTTCATGTCACTAAGTGAGCCAGACATTACCAGTCCTTTCAGGGTGCTTAATACTTTGATGAGATTGCTCTTGCCAGCTCCATTGGCTCCATAGATGGCACTCATACGCAAAGCGGTCGCATGGCCACATGTGATTTTGTGATTCTCGTGACTATGACTCTTGCTCGACGGGAATGTATTGAACTCTACTGCCTCGTTGAAAGACGTGATGTTTTCTGCAATTAACCTTAATAGCATACCGATTCCGTTAAAAATTCACGGCAAAGTTATGATTTTGTGTTGATATTTCCAAATTATTTGAATAATAAATGCTGTTGTTAACTGTATTTTATTATTTAATCCAGAACAAAAGGGAAAAGAAGGTTTTGGGGGGATTACTTGTCATTGAGCAGCATTCTCAACAGTTCTTCCTTCGACATCTTCTCTTTGATCATCTCGATGAGTTCTTCCTTGCTCACTTCTTGATGCCGAAGCGCCTTCATCTCGGGCAGGTCAAGTAGATATGAGTTGTATTCCAATTGTTCCTCCAACGAATAGGGAGAGATGTAGCGTTTGGTGATTTGTCCTCGATTGCCGACTGAATGTCCCATGGCGAAACTGATATAGTCCATCGGTACTTTGGAGCGGCTCATATTGGTGGCGAAACTATGTCTGGCGAATGTGGACGAGGGCATGATGTTCCAACCGAGTATCTTGGCAACCTTTTTCATACGGTCGCCTATGTTGTGGTTCTCCTGGTGTATCTTGTTCCTGGCTTGCTGACTGTCGGGGTCAACACCCTCACCCAGCAAAAACGGGAATACCAACTTCCCTTTTTGATATGGAGCAGCCAACTCATCCATAATCCTGCGAAGAGGAGGAGTGATGGGAACGATAACTTCCGACCCGTTCTCAGAATGTTCCTTGGTCTTATGACGAAAGAAACGGAAAGCCTTCTGCCCAGAGACATCATAATAGTCGTCATAGCGGAGCAGTGCAAGGTCGTAGAGGTTGCAACCATTGCAGAGATACTGACATAGAAACATGCCTATGCTTTGCCTGATCAATTCTGACGACTTCAATTCACTTGGAAATTTCCCATCTAGGAAGAAGTTATAAAGCTCCGTCATCTGCTCAATAGTGAGGAAGTCGGCTCTTCTAGACGTGCCCGATGGTATCTTGATCTTGTTGGGTTGGTTGGCTCCAAAAGGATAGTCCTTCTCTCTCATGTATCCCCGGCTGATGCAGGTCTTGAATACCACCCTGATGGCTCGCAGATAGAACCCGATGGTGGTTTGTGTGTATTTCATCTTCTTCATCCATTCCACCCAATCCTTCACCTTGTCCACATCCACATTATACCCATCCTTAGGATTATACACACCACTACGGATGAAGCAATCCCTTGCATTCCTATATGTCTCTGCCGTGCTCGCCTTTTTCCCTGCGATGATTTCATCCCACAGCCCAACAAAGGAATTGACATGTGTGGCCATATCCACATCCTCATTGCCGTAGGTCGAGACCTTTCCAGTAAGCATGGCCCGTACGTTGTCGATGGTTTTGAGGGTGCCCTTATTGAACATATCCCTGATGATGTCTGCATTCTGATTGAATAACTCCATCAGACGATTCTTCTCAACGAAATTGGGAGTGGCATTCCCGCCGCGCCCCCTTCCGTCTGACTTGCAGATGGCATCAAACCCCTCTGCCGAGTATTTGGTACCGAGATGGAGATAAAACCTCGTTCCGTTCATCGTGAAACGGACAGAGACATGATATTTGTCATCCTCGCTCTTGTACCTTGTGTCTAGTGTTAGTGCCACAGTGCAGTTGCCGATGGTGATAGACTCAAGGCATGCAATCTTGTTTCTCTTCTCTTTCATCATAAGTCCTCCTGTAAACAAATTTGAATAATCTGAACAAATTTTGGTTAAGTCAATCGTTTGATTTTGATTTAATCTATTGATTATAAGTTAATTTAATCTGAACAAATTTTGGTTATTAATACTCGTAATTATGTCAAATCATAGGGTATCATAAACTATCGCAAAGTTACTAAATATTTAGTAATCAGCAAAATATATATTTTAGAAAATCATAAAAGTTTACATTTTTTAACTGTTAATCAGGGGGTCGTTGGTTCAAGCCCATCCTGAAGCGCTTGAAAATCAAGGAGTTAGCACGACGCTAACTCCTTTAATTTTGTCCTTACGATACAAATCTGATACAAAATCGAGCGTTTGGAAGCTTCAGAAACAGCGGGCAAAGGATAAGGATAAACTGGCGGCGGAGAAAGCCGCGGCAGTGGACCAGGCAACCGCAGATGCCAAGGCCGAATATGACGCACGATTGGAAAAGGAGATGAAAAAGCTGAAGGTTGGCCATGATAAGGAAATACTGGAGTTGAAGAATAAGCACCAGAAGGAACTCTTGGCTTTCTTCCCTTCCGGACTTCCCATCAAATGGACATTCTGTCCGAAGAACGGCCAGCAGATGACAAAGGACGAGCGAATTGGATATCTTGACAACCTGCTGGGTAATACGAGAGAAAATGCAATGACAGTGAAGGGAGGCTGAAACTGGCAAAAGACCTATTCATGTCAACACTGGATTTGAACTTCCTAAAAGCCGTACTGGACATCCTCGCCCTGGCCAAGGCGGGAGCCAAGGCCTTGACAAAAGGATTAATGGAATTCCTATTGATGACGATGAAAGCGATGGATACTTTGGAAAGACGCCAAAAGCATGTTGAAAGAGCTTTCCAATATGTCAGGATATTCGCAGCGATGGAAGGGCTGAATTACAGCGAGAACTTTCTAGCCCCCCTTCGAAAAGATGCCATGCGTATTGCCGACGGCACATGGGATGAGTATCATCAAGAGAGAGCAGACCGCACCATGGAGAATGTCAATCGGGACAATAGCATAAAAAGAGGAAAGGGGAGAGGATTGTCCTAATCCTCTTTCTCCTTTTTCTTGAAGATTCATTGGATCAACCACCCTCTCAAAATGTAATCTTTGATACTGTAGCTTACGTTTCGTTTTTTTTCTCCAATCCTTGTGATGACACCCTGCTTTTCCAGTCTAAACAGGGCAGACGCCGTATTAGCAGCAGATAAACCGCTTTGATGTTGCACTTCTGCCGATTGAGCAACCTCTCCAGAATGCGCCAAACCAAATAATGCACGTTGAAGTACTCCTGACAGATTATCGAACAAGAGACGGAAATACCGACTATTCTCATTGATTATTGTTTGTATGGCTTCATTGGTATTCTGACCACAATGCATAGCCATAGCTAATGAACGGATGTAGTTTGTGTTATTTCCAAATTTTGCTGCCATGCTTAAGAAATCTTCATTTCCCTTAACCCAATCATAAACCTCCATGGGTAAGATGTCTGCATAGTCCTCTTTTTCCAATGAAGGCAGATGGAAAATACGGAAGGCATCGTAGAACGGGGCACGGTAATCGGAAAATCCTTCATAGAGTCCTGTAGATGTCGCAATCAGCATAGGAGCGTTCTTCTTGAAAAGAAATGCACGAAGCCTGAACTGTTCATCATGGGGCAGAAATTGGAGCATCTTGTCGAAGTCATCGATTAATATGATCGTGCTTTGGTCACTGGATGCTTCCACTTTATTAATTATGTTGTCAGCAGTTACAATGTAACAATGAGGATACAAGAACTTAACAATTCGATGACCACATGCTGTCAGTTTGCTGTCAAATTCTTCTATTAGGTAGGATTTGCCAGCACCTTCTTTGCCAGATATCAGCAGGTGTTGTGGAATGGTATTAGGACGATTGTCTTTTACCAGGTCAAGAATCTGTTCCCTCTGTTGCTGTCTTTTAGTCATATCGGGTCCATTAAGTTAATCAACAATAGGTCTCTTTCCAATAGTCGCGTAGCAATGGTGAACGGAATCTATATTGTTCACGGTCTTTAACCAGATAGCCATCATTCATCAGCGCCCTCAAAAGCAACCCCATATCGTCGCTTTCAAATGAAGGATACTTAGCATAGATGTGATTGAAAATGTCATCACGCTTCTTTCCTTCAGTACAGACACAAAGATATTTCAGGACTAACTTGGCTATATCCTTATTTCTCCCGTACTCCTTGCTTAAGCGTTCATACCATGTATCAAACGAACCTGTTTGTAAGAGTTTGTTATAAGCTTCATCGATATTCGCCTTTGATACTTTGCCAACGGGAAGCCTTGAAACTATCAATTGAATAAAGAAAGGAATATTCCAGCCTATCTTTCGAAGCAGATAGTTGGTTGCATCCACACTAATCTTAATACCTACTGATGCTGTGAGTTGATTGACAAACTCCCGTGCTTCGGCATCTGAGAATGCACCAAGGTCAAAATCGGAAACGTCGTTAATCGTATCCGACATATTGTGCTGGGTTGTGAAATTCCGGACTCCAATAGAACTGCATATCAACCATCTACACTTTTCCGATGTTGCAGTCCGCAATGCCCGAAATTGGTTCATGAACGTCTTGACCTCTCGCTCGCCACCATTTGCTTCTGATAAGGATTCCAATAATACCGTAAGCTCGTCGAATACCACAAGTGTATGGTTATCCAAAGTATTCAATACTTCTGCCAGTTCCTTGAAGTCGTCATTCTCAGATGTGCCAAATTTTACCATCGCTTTAACAGGCAGCCCGTTAGTTGACATTTCAATTCCTGAGAGCCATTTCTTCATTTTAGTCTTCACCTTATCTGTAAGACTAGCTTCGGGAAGTTTCATCAACTCGTTATGGAAGGCCCTAAAAAAATGAGTAACACTGTTTATCTCCTCCAAATCGATAAAGATAGTATTCCACCCTTTAGCACTCTGAACATCCTTCAACCTTCTGGCAAAAGACGTTTTGCCAACACGCCGTGGGGCAGCCAACATTAGGTTGTTGTCTTGTATCAGCATCTCTGCCTTTTTGAGTTCATTCCATCTACCAAAGAAGTCTTCACCTATTACTGGTGGTCCTATTTTCAATTTAATGGCCATACAAGTAAGCATTTAACGTTTAAGATGGTGCAAAAATAGTGCTATTTCTGCAAAAATGCAAATAAATTGCAAATTATTTATTTTCAAATTTGAAATTTAATCCAAATTTTCTATAAGATTAGCGGTAGTTTGGAAAAATATTGCAGATTTGAAATATAAATTATTGAAAATATTATGGTCTTAACTTTCCGGCCTTTCGTTTCTCCAATAGATGTTCATAGAGAATTTGCTGAGCTCTGTCTCTCTTCGCAATCGCTTTCACAATCTCACCAACAGGAGGATATACAATGCCAAATTTACTTCTCATCGGTTTAACATAGATACCTAATGAGATACGTGCTATCAGTCCCTGGCTACACAATTCAGAGAGTATCTGGCGGACAAGGTTCTTGACATCGTGGAGAATGAAGACGATGTCAAAAGTGAAGACATCCGCTATGTCCAGGAAGTCATCAAATCAGGGAAGTGATGACAAGTGGGGGGTGATGAAAAATCTCAACACAGTTTTGCAAAATCTCGGAACACTATGGGAAGTTCGTGTTAGAAAACTGTGAGAGAGATATGCTTCCCCAAACCAGCAAATATTCGGAAAAGGGTGGAGAGTTGGATATCTGTGTGTCCATTCTCTATCTTTGATATATATGATTTTTTAGTGCCGATTCTTTCGGCCAGTTGTTCTTGGGTCAGGCCAGCCTCCTTCCTATGTTGCTTCAATGTCTCAGCGAGGCAAAAGGTCTCAGCGGCAGTTTCAAACCGTTCTCTTTCCTCTGTCCCCCTTGGTCCGTATTCAACATCAAGAATGTCATCGAGACTTTTGCAATTTACATACTTTTCTCTTTCGCTATAGCTCATTTGTCTTCCTCCTTGCTTTTAAAGTATTCTTTTTTGATTCTTTCGGCTTTTTTTATTTCTTTCAATGGTGTTTTCTGGGTTTTCTTTTGAATCCCATGAAATAGAATCACGACAGCCCCCTCGTCCATACAGCAAAATATTCGAAAGATATTCCCGCCGTATTCAACCCTGACTTCATAGATACCATCAGACCCCTGTAGATATTTGAAAAACTTTGCTGAAATGTTCTGCTGTGTTTCTAACAATTTAAGCACGTAGTTAATCTTTTCTCTGACTGGAGGAGCCTGTGCTATATAGAAATCAATGTAGTATGACCTAAAGAGTCTTATAGTTCTGATTTTATCCATATAATCTTGTGCAAAGTTAATCAATTAGATAACATAATCCAAATAATAAGCCGATTTTTTACAATACAGGCCTTTCTCAATATGAATTGACAGGATATAGGTTCGCATTTTTGATAGGTTCGATTTTATTTCATATCTTTGCGCATCACTTGCAGCCAAGTAGCTACCTTAATCACAATTTTCCATGGAGTTACATGTGTAAAAACAAAGAGTCAGAACCAACGTCAGGGTTTGTAATCCCTTCGGAAATAGCGAAAAGTGATGGCTTTACAGACTTTACGAATATCCCGAGCAGAGGTGTATTCCAACTGACCCGTGCCAAGCGCAACGGACGGTGGTGGATGCTGAAGGGCTTGCAGGAAGAATACAGGCACGACGGCGTCTACCGTGTCTTTTTGGAAAAAGAGTTTGAGATTGCCAGTCAGTTGCAACATCCGATGGTGGTGTCTGTCTATTCATTGGAGGAAGTGGAAGGCCTGGGAATGTGCATCGTCATGGAGTGGGTGGAAGGCACGACACTCAAGGAGTGGCAGGCAACCGGCAACCATACCCTGAAACAGCGCAGGCACATCGCCGACATGCTTTTGGAAACACTCATTTATGTGCATAGCCGCCAGACACAACACCGCGACCTGAAGCCATCCAACATCATGGTCACGCATAACGGACAATATCTGAAACTTATCGATTTCGGCCTTTCCGACACCGACAGCCATGCCGTTTTGAAGGCTCCTGCCGGTACTGAAGGCTATATGGCACCGGAAGGGCCGTCGGACATCTATTCCTTGGGCGTCATCCTCCGCGAACTACAGTTGGGCTGGGCAACTTTCGGGGTGGTCAGAAAATGCTGTGCTCCCCTTCATCGCCGCTATCACGACATATCTGCCATACAAAGAGACCTGCAACGTGCCTGGCATTGGCCTCGACGCCTGCTCTATGTGGGTATCCTTGCCATGCTGGTGGCTGTGCCTTATCTTTTCAACCTCTCACACACCCAACAGAGGCTGCAATCGGTCAGTGACTCATTGAAAGTGGTCAGGGAAGAAAGTAGCATCATGCTCAATACACAAAAGGTCAGAAACGACTCGTTTGAGCAGCAAATCAGTCAGTTCACCCAGGAACACCCTTTGGAGCAAGGTGAAAAACTCCAATCAGCGCAGTTGACCGACAGCCAATTGGCCTTATTGTCAAAATATGAAGCAGAGCAGGCAGCCATTCAACAGCATGAGCGACAAATCACTGAAGCAAAGAGACAGATAGACAAACGCATCAAGGAGTTGGGGATAGAACAGATGCTGGACACGCTCAGCTGCCAGCGTTATCTTTCGATGCCGATTCTTACAATGGTGTTGGAGATGGGGAATGAAACCGAGGATCCCGAGTTGAAAGCATATATAGAAGAACGTTATTGGAGAACGTGGATGAAGCGGTTGAACGCATTGCCTCTTGACTAATCGCACACCTGTACCATTACACCGTCACGCTGTCCCGCAACGTATGCCGTAGGTGGCAGTCCTTGGTGTATCAGTTCGTCCAGGTAGAGCGGTTCATGTTGTATCATCAAGTGACAGCGGAACGTGTCGCCGACACTCAGTTTTGAGTTTTCTACTTCCAAAATCTCAAACCTGCTTCCTCCTAAGTGCCTCACCACGATGCGCCTGTCTGGCAACCATGTGATGATGAGTCGTTGACCAAGGCGCATCCCTTCTGTCGTCACCCTGTCCTCTATGCAGATGCCGCTTTGCACATCATCTTTGCTATCTGGATGAGCGCAAAAGTCTTTATAGCAGCGATAGCCTACAAACCGCGCCAACACGTCAAACGTATGTTGCCGTGTCATAACTTCTTCGTTTTTCAGATACCCCCATAGCCGTTTCAGTGTGGTGGGCGACAATCGCTCGCGTGTTCCTTTTAAAATCAAATTGCTCAGCATCTCAAAATCACGCGCCTCCCGTAGTTCATGCCCCACTACGCGCTCCACCTCTTGTTTCAGTTCTTCCTTTTTCATGTTGCAAAATAAGCACATTTTCTTCATTTCTGCAAGTATAAGGCCCAAAAGGACAGAAAAGGACTTGCAGAGATGTTTTCACTCAGATATTTTTGCGGAGAAAAGAAAAAAAACAGCTCACTATGGTACAACTTTCAAAATTTTATCTTATCGTTGTCCTGTCGTCCGGAGAAAAGGGCGACAGACATCGAGGAGAGCTATAATAACATAGTCCGTTTGGGCGGAAATGGTATAACGGAAGATGAGATAAAGAAGTCTTTCAAATTGTAATAATATATCAATGTTGCTCAATATTGTATCAGAATAAATCAAATAAATCAAAGATAAATCATTATTTAACTATAGACAATATAATCATAAAAAAATACAATTATGAAACAATTATTATTAGCAGCACTGTTATTCATTGCCAATTTGCTTCCTTTACAGGCGCAAAAACAAGAGTATGTAACCCAATCATTTAAAATGCCTCCGACGACTCTAAGTAGAGTATTGTTAGATGGTAACAACTGGAAAGCCGATAATGCGAAATTCTCTTTAAATTGGATTTGTTTTGATAGTGGCCAAAGAACATGTATTGTGGAATTGGATTGGCCCTTTTTCTTAAATGAAATGAAGAAAACCAAACCATATCAAAAGAAAGTTCAATTTTCATGGTCGGGAAAGGATCTCAGACTCGTCAAACAATCAGATGGAAGAGGTAATCATGGCTATGTCATTTCAAAAAATGGTGTCGAATTGGCTGCATTAGTAGCTGTGATGGAGAATGGTGTACCAAAATGGTGCTTTGGTCATACTAATAATAAAGACACTCCTGCAATGACTGATATCTGGACAGGAATGAATATTGATGAATTCAAAGATATCACTGCCGCTGAAGTGGCTGGTAGTTCAGTGAAATTCTTATGTAAAAATGGCAATATGAATGTTTATCAACTTTTGTGGTTGGGTGAAAGCGGAACGGAACAAAAGCGAAATCTTCATTTAAACAAAGAATGGGGACGATTCTGGTTTGATGCAAGCGGAAAACTAGTTAAATGGTATATGAATTTATAGTTGCATTCTCTTTTTCCATAACTTTATACGAAACAATATCTATGAACTTAATAAAATATGTGATTATGAAAAGACTTTTAGTTTATTTTGTCTGTTTGATGGCATTCCTTTCATATTCTGAAAACGGATACTGCCAAACTGGGTTGGATTATTATGTGCAAGGATTAGAATACCATGAAGCAAAAGACTATAATAATGCTGCAAAATGTTTTGCGTATTCTGCTGACCGTGCATACCCAGGGGGATTATTCTATTTAGGCTTTTATTTTTATAAAGGGATCTCTTTACCTCAAGATTATGACAGAGCCTTTACTTTGTTTAAGGCAGCTGCAGAAAGAGGCAATGAGCAAGCTAAATGTTATTTGGGTTTATGCTACGAATTAGGCAAAGGAGTTGCCAAGGACATGACAAAGGCTGTGGCTTTATACCGCCAAGCAGCGGATGTAGATTATACTCTCGCAATAGAATTGTTGGGAGAATGTTACTTATATGGAAATGGAGTAACTAAGGACCATAAAGAGGCGGTAAGGTTGTTCGAACAAGCTGCTATTGATGGAAATAAAGAGGCTCAATATTTATTGGGTCTTTGTTACAAAAATGGCTATGGCGTTGCAATTAATTATGAATATGCTGTAACTTGGTCTCGCAAGGCAGCAAATAAAGGGCATCTTTATGCACAATATATTTTGGGCGAATGTTACTATAATGGCGAGGGGGTTGAGAAAGATTATTTAGAGGCTGTGAAATGGTACCGCAAATCAGCGGAGCAGGGTTATTCTACAGCCCAACAATCTTTAGGTGATTGCTACTGGTTTGGTAACGGTGTAGAGCAAGATTATGCAGAGGCTGTGAAATGGTACCGCAAATCTGCAGAGCAGGGCGATGAATTAGCCCAATACAAATTGGGTAGTTGCTACATGTCTGGCATAGGTGTTGCTCAAGACAAAACAGAGGCTGTGAAATGGCTGCGCAAGGCGGCTGCGCAAGGAAATGAAGGAGCCAAAGAAAAATTGAAAAGTCTGGAATAGAAAAGGGTTTTTATTTCTTTGATAAATGGAAAGTGTTTCATGGGGACGGTTCTGAAGTGAACCCAGAAAGTTGGACGGTTAAACATTATTGCACCTTTGGAATTGAGTCCGGTATTGTACTGGACTCATTCCGATTAATCTAAGCTTTATTCTCTCGTTGTTATAATATTCAATGTATTCTGTCAGGTCTTTTTTGAAGACTTCTGCCGATGTATATTTGCCAGGATAGAGCAGTTCTGACTTCATAAGTCCAAAGAAGTTCTCCATCATGGCATTATCCAGACAATTTCCCTTTCGTGACATGCTTGGGTTGATGGCGTATGAAAGACCTGTGACTCGTGATAATTGTCGTTGGACATAAAAATGGATTTGTGATCAGATTGTCCATTTTCGAACACCTT
>JAEEGI010002574.1_pt1 | contig 44184 bp, 35 predicted proteins | sample 8958751 | NCBI WGS metagenome assembly JAEEGI01 (sample SAMN16246545, study PRJNA631951) | gut metagenome | biome: gut microbiome; feature: rumen; material: KS-attached | host: Bos | place: Iran: Karaj | collected 2018-10
ATGTTTCTGTTTTGCGGTAATTCTTACTCTCTGTTTTGTTTCTGTTTCATGCAGTAAAAAAAGTAAACAGGAATCTCCCGCAGCTGAAACCAGCGTAAAAGAAGTTTCACGTCATCATAAATGGTATTATTTTTCAGATTTTGAAGTTTTGCCGGTAGACAAGCCGCAGAATGTTCCGTTAAAAAGCTTTGTTCCGTGGACAGAAGCAGTGCGTATATCATCTTCCAACAACACAACTGGAGCTGCTTCGGCTGATTATGATTCTTTTGCGCTTGTAAATCGAGCCGGAATGCTTTGTTTTAACGGCAGTACCTTTGAACTTAAAAACGACGTAACATTATTCGAAGACCGTACGGCAGAAAATCTTGTTTTTTTTAATGACACACCGATTTTTTCTGTTTATAAAAGCTCTTTCTTTAATAATACAATTTCAGATCCTGTTTACCGCGCCGATGATTCGCAGCATTTCTTTCTTGTTCAGTTTGATGTAAATACGGGTGTTTCGTATCCGATTATAAACTGCAGCAATATTACAAAGCTTTCAGATACAGAGGTTGTAGATTATTCCTGGGATGGACGTAATTTTCTCTGCTGTTTGAAAACTGTTAATGAAAATCGTGTAGGCTTTTCTTATGTAAAATGGACTCCTTCGGCACCTTTATTATCGCTTACACCTGCAACCGCTGACGAAAACATTGTTCTTGCAGATTCCGGCGAAGAGGCCTTCAGAAATACGAAAAAGCCGCTTGAATCTTCTGCCGAAGCTCCTGCCAGAATGAAAAAGCTTTTTGCAGGTTTTTCTAACGATATACCATTCTCAATTGAAATTAAAACTGCCGGTGGATATTCAAGCAGAAAATATACTAATTCAGTTCCAAACTCCGACAAAAAGGAATTGAAGGCTTCTGCAATTATTTCCGAAAGCTGGAGTGCCGCACTTTTTGAAGACGGTACCTTCTTTATAGAAGGCGCATTACCGGGCAAGCACATTCTTCGCGGTGGAAAACCAGTTGCAATCCGTTTGCCAAAGCTTCCTCCACGTTTTGTATATTCTGACTTTGTAATTTCCGGCACAACCCTGTATGTTGCCTGGGAAGAAACAGACTTTTTCAAAACAAACAGAAGTGGTTTTCTTTCTGTAGATTTGGATTCAACTTTGTACAAGTGATGAAAGCTTCTGCTTTATTTTTTATATTAAACTGGTTCTGCTTTCATCTCCAGTTTTGCAAGCAAAACTGGTTACACTAGTGATTATGAGTTATACTTCCGTTTCTGAATTTTACAAAAAACTTTTCGGTTCAAAGGTTTATAAAATCTCTCTGGATGCAGGCTGTACCTGTCCTGTTCGTGATGGTTTCCTGGATTCACGCGGCTGTATTTTCTGCAGTCAGAATGGAAGCGGGGACTTTGTTCCTTCACGTAAGCTTTCCATTCCAGAACAGATTGAACAGGCAAAAAAGCTTGTAGAAAGCAAAATGAACAAGCCAAACAATAAAGCTTCTTTTCAAAGCAAACAGATCCAATTCCCTGAGCATAAATATATTGCTTATTTCCAGAACTTTACAAACACTTACGGAAACCTTGAACAGTTGCGCAAAAAGTGGGAACAGGCAGTGAACTATCCAGGAATTGTCGGTCTTGCACTTGGAACACGTCCAGACTGTCTTTCGGCCGAATGCCTTGAAGTTCTTGCGGAGCTTGCTGAAAAAACATTTGTTCAGGTGGAGCTTGGTTTTCAAACCTGTAATGAGGAAACAGCCCTTTATATAAGACGGCATTTTAAGAACGAGGTTTACAGCTCTGCGGTAAAGGCTCTGCACAAGGCTAACCCCAAAATCCACGTGGTAACTCATATAATATTCGGGCTTCCCGGTGAAACTGAGCAGGATATGATGAATACCGTGCGTTATGTGGTTGATTCAGGCACAGACGGCATAAAGATAATGAACCTGTATGTTCTTGAAAAAACAGATTTAGCAGAAAATTATAAAAACGGTTTGTTTAAGGCTTTAGAGTTTGAAGAATATCTAGAGCTTTTAAGAAAAGCACTCTCCATCATTCCCGAAAACATTATTATTCACCGTCTTACCGGCGACCCGCCCAAATCCCAGCTGATTGCACCAAACTGGGTGACAGATAAGAAAAAAGTCTTAAATGCGCTGAAAAAGCTCTAACAAAAGTGTGCAGTTTTGCTTGCAAAACTGCAAGCAAAGGCAGTTTTAGTTTATAGTTGACTTGAAGTAGCAGCCTTTGCTCATTTTCTGTGTAAAACCTGCTCTAATCCACGCTTAAACTGTGGTATCCTTGCACTTGTAACCGTATCCCAGTCACTTCGGTCTCCGCGCTGCAGGAAATGATAGGCAACTCCGGCAATCATGGCTCCATTATCTCCGCAAAGCTTGAGCGGTGGGAAAATACAATTCAAATCTTTTCTGTCGGCAAGCATTTCGCGCAGACGAGAATTAGCTGCAACACCACCGCCACAAACAACAGTTTTTAGGCCTGTATCATCAGCAGCCAGCAGCAATTTACCAACCAGAGTTTTAATTGCAGTTTCCTGAAAAGCTGCACACATATTTTCAACCGAATGCTCGTAACCATCCTTCCAGAACAAATCACACTGATGAATTACCGCAGTTTTAAGGCCGCTGAAAGAAACATCATATTTATGGGCAACCGGATCCAGTTTAGGAACCGGGAAATGTGCAGATTTTGGGTCACCTTTTTTTGCAAGATTATCAATAATAACGCCGCCAGGGTAACCAAGATTATAAAACTTTGCCACTTTATCAAACGCTTCGCCAACTGAATCATCAACAGTAGTTCCCAGAATCTCCAGATCATCAAAGCCGTTTACCTTGCAGATTATACTGTGACCGCCAGAAACTAAAAGTCCTAAAAAAGGATATTCCACGGGAGTCTGAAGCTGAGCCGCATACAAATGTCCCAGCATGTGATTTATTGCAATAAACGGTTTGCCTGTTGCCCAGGCCAGCGTTTTTCCAAATGTAAAGCCTACAAGAAGCGAACCCATAAGCCCCGGGCGGTTAGTTGCCGCAATTGCATCAATATCGTCCATTTTGAGGTTAGCTTCGTTCAAAGCCTGTCTTACAACCGGCAAAATCCATTCGGCGTGCTTACGGCTGGCAATTTCGGGTACAACACCCTTGTAAATCTGGTGAAAGGGAATCTGAGTAGCAACAACATTGCTTAAAATTGTTTTTCCATCTTCTACTACAGCACAAGCTGTTTCATCACAAGATGATTCAATACCAAGAACCTTCATATATCTTATTTATCCTAATGTTTTAATGCGTTTGATTTACTGACAGTAGTAAAGGTATAGCCCTTCTGTTTAAGCTCGGGGTAGATTTCGTTCAATAAATCAGGAAGTACATCGGCAGACCAAACGTGTCCTATCATTATAGCAACTCCATTTTTATTGGCAATACCCAGTCCTTTTGTAAGCTCTGCAAGGATGTCCGCACGTTTTTTTGTATTGTCCAGGAAAATGTTTCTTTCGTAATACGAATAACCAAGCTCAGAAGCCACATAAGGCACCTTTGATTCAGAATTGGTGCGCGAATCAAGAAAATAAATGCCGTTTTCGGAAGCAGTTTTCAAAATCACACTCATTTTTTCTGCATCGGCTGTGATTGCAGAGCCTTCGTGGTTATTCATGCCCGAAATCTGTCCAAGCTCGTTTATATTCTGGAAAAGCAGTGAAATAATTTCATCTTCCGTCATATCTGGTGTGATTGCGCCCGGACCAGGGTTTGCTTTTGCATTAAGCGCCTGCATAGGCTGGTGAAGAATAAGCTCGTTACCAGATTTTCTGACCATTTCTGCAGACTCGCGCGAATGGGTTATCTGTGGTAAAACTGCAACTGTTATAGGAAACGGAAGTGCCAGAAACTTTTTAAGGTGTTCAAGATTCTGTCCGCCATCATCAAAAACAAAAACGAGTTGTGCATTGTTTACGGCTGCAGGAAAATTAAAGCCTGTTTTTGATGGTGTATTTTTTTCAGTTACAGTTTTTTCGGGAGCAGGAGCTGGTTTTTCAACAGGTTTTACTTCCGGTTCTGGTGTTTTTACTGTTGCAACGCTTTTTGATTCTACAGGCTGCGTGTTTTTTTGTTCTGAGGCTTTAGTTTCCGGTGATTTTCCTACAGGTTTTGATGATGATTCGACCTTTGGTTCCGGAGTTTTAGCCGGTGTTTCTGTTTTTGTTACAGTAGAAGTCTTTTTTTCATTTTTTTGCGTATTTTTTTGTGCCGGTTCAATATCATTCTTTTTTTCCGGCTTTATTTCCTGTGTTGAAAGCGATTTTTTCTTTGATTTATCATTTTCTGCAGGTGAAGAATCAGAATCGGAAAAAAATGGAGAGGTGTTTTCGATTGTTTTTTCTGCAACCGTGGATTTTTCTTTTTTATTCTGCTTTTCAGCCTTGTTTCCAGAAGCAACTGTCGTAATCAAAAGCAATGTCATACAGACAGCAATAACAGAGGCGCATAAAATGATGATTTTGTAGGTTGGAATGTAGACTTTAGGCTTCCGTTTCTTTTTCATAATCACTTTATTATATCATTTTGACATATTATGATTAATACATTATGGTATAATCAGTAACTTTTTTTATTTCGTGAGGTTTAAATATTTATGTATATTACTTGTCTTGATTTGGAAGGTGTGCTTGTTCCTGAAATATGGATCGCATTTGCTGATGCTACTGGTATTCCTGAGTTGCGACGTACTACAAGGGATGAACCGGATTATGACAAGCTGATGAAATACAGGATAGGAGTTCTTAAGGAGCATAAGCTTGGACTTAAGGAGATTCAGGAAACTATTGCCGGTATAGACCCAATGCCGGGTGCAAAAAAGTTCCTTGATGAATTAAGAATCTTCTGTCAGGTAATTATTTTGAGCGATACTTTCAGTCAGTTTGCAGGACCTTTGATGGCAAAGCTTGGTTATCCTACAATTTTCTGCAATTCTCTGGAAGTTTCTGCTACTGGAGAGATTACCGGCTACAAAATGCGTGTAGAAAACAGCAAATTGACTACGGTAAAGGCTCTGCAGTCAATCGGATTTGAAACCATTGCCTCTGGTGATAGTTTTAATGATTTAGGAATGATAAAGGCTTCTAAAGCAGGTTTCCTTTTCCGCTCTACAGAGAAGATAATTAAGGATAATCCGCAGTACAAGGCTTTTACCGAATATTCCGAATTGCTTGATGCAATTAAAAACATAGTAATCAATTAGAATATTGATAGAATTATAAAAACGTTTGACGGCGATGTATTTCGCTGAATACTTATAGAAATCTTTTTTTATAGGAGACTAAAAAATGAAAAAGATTATTGCTTTGGCTATCATAGCTGTTTCAATGGTAAGTGCATCTTTCGCTCTTGAGTTTGAAATTGGTGCAAAGGTTATTGGCGGACAGAACGTTGCCGACGGAAGTACAGCTGCTGAGACTGTAAAGAACTTGAATGCAGATTCACATTTCCAGTACGGTGGTGCTGCTTATATGAATTTTGCCTTGTTCGGCGGACTTGGACTTCAGCTTGAACCAACAATTATAAAGGGTTCTGTTTCTTTCCAGGGAAATGCAGATGGTTCTACAACTGCTAACACAACAGAGTATGATGCTCTTACTCTTGATGTACCTCTTATGGTATGGCTTAACCTTGATTTGTGGAAATTGACAATCGGTTTTGGTGGTGGTGTTGATTTCTCTATGGACTTAAACAGAAACGAGTCATACTTGCAGCAGATTACAAATGAAGCACAGAGACAGAAGGCAACTGCTGCTTCTGATGGTCTTGCAAAGATGTCTTTTGCCTGGATTGCAGGTGTAGATACTAAGTTCTATCTTACAGATCATCTTGGTCTCGTAGCTTCTGCCCGCTACATTATGGACATTAAGAAGAAGGAAGTTCCTGTAACAGTTGGTGTTGGACAGGCAGAAATCAATACTGGTTATACTTATCCTACAGTTGAATACGGACGACGCTTCCTTTATGGTGGAATTGGCGTAGAGTTCAAGTTCTTCTAATCTTTGTCATATTCGGGCTTGACCCGGATATCTAAAACGGCGATTTTGTTTTGCAATTATGCTTGACGAAACCGCCGTTTTTTTTTATACCTATGTGCACAGGGGTGCTTTTCTGCCCGTTGGGATAAGAAAGGCTGAGATTATACCCTAGAACCTGAACCAGATAATGCTGGCGGAGGAAGGACAATGAAAAAGAATCATTTCTATTTAACATTAATCCTTTTAAATTTTTTAGTTTTAGGCTGTATCTTTGTTGCTTGTAAAAAGGACAAGGTTGCAGAAGGTCGCAAAAATGAAGTAATCGTATATACTTACGATTCCTTTTCGGGAGAATGGGGCGCAGGTCCTGAAATTGCAAGTCTTTTTGAAGAAAAGACAGGCATCAAGGTAACTTACGCAGACTGTGGAGACAGTGGACAGATTCTTTCAAAAGCTGTACTCGAAAAAGCTTCTCCTTATGCAGATGTGCTTATTGGTCTTGATAACAATCTTGCAGAAAAAGCTTTGGAAAGCGGTGTAATTTACCAGTATAAGCCGCAGAAGCTTGATGAACTTGTTCCAGCTGATTTAACAAAGGAACTCAATCTTGGTAAAAACACAGTTTCTCTTGTTCCTTATGATTTCAGTGATTTTGCTTTTATTTTCAACAGTTTGTCTGGCTTACCAGCTCCAACCTGTCTTGAAGATTTAACAAAGCCTGTATACAAAAACAAGATTATTCTTATGGACCCTAGAACAAGTACACCTGGACTTGGCTTTAAGTGCTGGGCAGAAAAGGTTTATGGCAGTGATTACGATGCTTATATGAAGAGGCTGGAACCTTCTATTCTTACAATGGCACCAAGCTGGAGTGTTGGTTACGGAATGTTTACAAAGGGCGAAGCTCCACTCGTAATCAGTTATACAACAAGTGCGGCTTATCACATTGAATATGATGAAGGCGACCAGTTTAAGGCTTTGAAGTTTACCGATGGTCACATCAGACAGATTGAAGGTGCCTGTATTGTAAAGAATGCTCCTAATCTTGCTGGTGCCAAAAAGTTTATGGATTTCCTTATAAGCGAAGAAGCACAGAACATTATTCCGCTTACCCAGTGGATGTTCCCGGCAAACAAAAATGTAAAGCTGCCGGAATCTTATAACGCGGCTTTTTAATTAAAGAGAGTGCCGGTTGATTAAAATAATCCTTTATACCCTTGAAATAGCAGTTTTTTCAACTTTACTGGCAGCCTTGATTGGGATTCCAGTTTCGTTCTTTACTTCGCACAGACGGTTCTGGGGGCGAAAGCTTATTCTGTCGGCTTCCATTGTACCGCTCTGTGTGCCACCGCTTATTATTGCGCTTGGATATGTGAGCTTTTTTGGCATGAACGGAACTGCAAACTCAATTTTGCGGGGTTTAGGTTTTAACACCGGCAACAATAAAACCTTTTTGTATTCAACAGCGGGAATTATAATTGCTCAGGGTTTTTACAATTTTCCGCTTATAACAAAGATAATGAACGACGCCTGGACCAGGCTTCCAAAGGAACAGGAAAATGCGGCACGGCTGCTTGGAACTGGTGAAAAAAGGCTTTTCTTTACAATAACGCTGCCTCAGCTTTCGGGCGCGATTGTGGCAGCGTGCATTCCTGTTTTTCTTTTCTGCTTTTTCAGCTTTATGATTGTGCTTTTGTTTTCACCGCTTGGTAAATCTACAATTGAGGTGGAAATCTATCATTCCATAAGAACAACACTGAATGTAGGCGACGGACTTATGCTTGCAGTGTCCGAAACCTTAATTGCGCTGTGTATAGTCTTTTTTTATGGAATGATTACGAGAAGAAGCCAGAGCAGTAACGAAGGTATAGATTTTACAAAAAGTGCCGGAAACGGTGCGCCGCGCATAGGGCAGGGCAGCTTTTCTACAAACCCGCGTAAAGCATTGGAATGGGCTGCCTTTATCATCATCCTTTTACTGGTGCTAGTGTTTTTTGTTTGTCCGGGGCTTTCCATTTTAGTTTCAGCTTTTACGCAAAGAAAGGGCAATAACGACATCATCACTTTTTTCCAGTTTAAAAAGCTTTTTGGCGAAAAACAGTTTCTGGCATCTCTCTGGAATACGTGCTGGATTGGCTTTTTTACAGGCCTGTGCTGTACACTCATTGCATTTGTTTATTCGGTAATCATCAAAATCAACAGAAAACAGGGCAATGTGGTTTTGCAGACAATCCCGATTATTCCAATGGCAATTTCGTCCGTTGTTATTGCCTGGTGCTTTAGTCTTGTTTTTCACAGGGGACACCCTTTGCTGCTGATTCTGATGCAGACAATGCTTTACTGGCCAATGGCCTACAGACAGCTGCAGAATGGAATGAATAAAATCACTTTTGAAACGGACAGGGCCGCCCTTCTTTTTTCCAGAAACAAGCTGGATTCTGTTGTGCGGGTTTATCTGCCTTCGTGTAAAAAAGTGATTTTGTCTTCCTTTGTTTATTGCTTTGCCATGAGTGCCGGAGATGCTACGCTGCCACTTGTTCTTTCAATTCCACGTTTTAATTCGCTTGCCTTGTACACCTATAAGCTTGCAAGCTCTTACAGATTTAATCAGGCCTGTGCCAGCGGTGTTATTCTTACAATTTTATGCGGTCTTATTGTTTTTCTGTGTGAGTCTGCTTATAAAACTCAATAAGCTCCGGTCGATATTCAAAGTGCATGTTATCCCAGATAAGCCATTTTCCGCCCCAGATAAAGCCTTCTTCTTCAAAAATATTTATAATTTCGTAAGGCGGCATCCAGCGGGATTTTAGAGAAGCAAGCATCCATTTGTCACCCAAAATATCTTTTGTCCAGCGCCAGTACATGTATTTGTTCATTTTGATTGGAAGAAAATCAATTGCAATTGCCGTTCCATGAAGGGATTTTCGTTCAACATCCCGGATTTCGCGCCAGTTGTAGCCGTCCATGTGGTCTATTCCCTGAAGAAAAGTGGCGATTACAGTTGAGGTTTTCTGCTCTTCAAGAATCCTTTTTTCAACGCGGGCAAGCGGTTCTACAATCCATTCATTAACCGTAACCTTGTGACCAAGAAACTTTATTCGTGCAAGATGCTGCTCAACGTTTTTCCTTGAAGAACCGTAGTAAATAAAATCAGAAAGAAACTGTGACGCAAACGGTTCATTTTTTCGGGCGGAAGCAAGTCCTGCCTGTCTGTATTGTTCTATTTGTGCCTGTGTATAGGTTGATGGGGACTGGAGTTCGCCGCCAAAAGGGTATTCTTCCAGCACAGGAAGATAATGTGTTTTTCTTTTTAATTCAGTTTCCGGAATCAGTCTGCCTTCGCACCAGCAGAAGGTTATTTCTCTTCGTTTTGATGATGCTGCCGGATTTGCTGCACTTACCGGAGTGGTCGGGCAGGAAACAGTTATAAGCCAGTCTTCAAGTTTTTCGCTGTAGGTTGCGGTAAAGGTTGAGTGGGGGAATGCGGCTCTGAAGATTTCAAGATCCTGCGGCGGTGTGGGTTGAGTGTTTTGGTTGTTTTCTGGTTTTTCTTCCGCAAAGATTGCAGTGATGATGAAAAGGAAGAGGATGCTGAAAAAAATTGCTTTACAACGCATTAGTTTATTATAGTTGATTTTCTGGTAAAGAGCAAATGAACAAAGTGTTTATATTTATATGACTATACAGTTGTTTTAGTATCACATTTTTTGTATTATTTCTGCAATGTATTTTAGTGCGAAAAATATCTGTAAAACATGGGGCTCGGTAAAGGTTGAGTTTTCAATTGAGTGTGAAAAGTCTACAATGACTTGTCTTTTGGGGCCGAGCGGGTGTGGAAAATCGACAATTCTTAATATAATTGCTGGGCTTGAACAGAATGATAAGGATGTGCCTCTTGAAATTACGCTGGATGGTAAACGCATAGAAGCCTTGCCTCCTGCACAAAGAAAAATAGGGATGGTGTTCCAGTCGGGGGCCTTGTTTACTCATTTGAATGTTGTGGATAATGTTGCTTATGGACTTGTTTCGCAGGGAATGAAGAAAAAGACTGCGCGGGAAGCTGCAAGTGAGTATTTGTCTCTGTTTGATTTGGGCGGTTTTGATAAACGGATGGTTCAGGGGTTGAGCGGCGGCGAAAAGCAAAGGGTGGCACTTGCGCGTACCTTGATTATGAAGCCGCAGCTCGTGCTTCTGGATGAACCCTTTTCTGCGCTGGACACTGAATTGAGGCACAAGCTTGCCGCAAGGTTGAAGGAGTGGCAAAAACAGCTTGGCTTCACCGCAATTATGGTTACGCATGATGAAACTGAGGCTGAAACTGTAGCAGATGAGATAGTTAGAATTAATAAACCATAGTACCTATACCGCGGTCGCTGAACATTTCTATAAGAAGACTGTGAGGTACACGACCGTCAATAATGTGTGTGCGTGGAACTCCGCCTTTAAGTGCAATTTCGCAGCAATCGATTTTTGGAATCATACCGCCGGAAATTATGCCTGTTGCCTTTAATGAACCGATTGCAGTGCGCTCAATGCGTTTAATCAGCGAGGATGGATCATCAATATTTCTAAGGATTCCTGCAACATTTGTAAGCTGAACAAACTTTTCTGCGTGAAGTGCAGCCGCAATCTTTGCAGCCGCTGTATCTGCGTTGATATTGTAGCGGGCATCATCACCCTGTTCTCCAAGAGCAACTGTAGAAACTACCGGAATAAAGCCTTCTTCCAGAAGCGAAGTCAAAATCTCCGGATGAACCTCTGTAACTTCACCAACAAAGCCCAAATCTTTTTCAGTCTTTTTTGCACGGAGCAAACCTGAATCTACACCGCTCAATCCAACTGCCTTACCGCCCTGCTGGAGCAACATTCCTACAATATCCTTGTTGAGCTTGCCGGTAAGCACCATCTGAACAATATCCATGGTTTCTGAATCGGTATAACGCAATCCGTCAACAAACTTGCTTTCCTTGCCAACTTTATCCAGCATTTTATTGATTTCCGGTCCGCCGCCGTGAACAAGTACAACCTTAATTCCAATTGTATTCAAAAGAACAATGTCTTCCATTACGGCATGCTTGAGTTCTTCGTTAAGCATTGCGTTTCCGCCATATTTTACTACAACAATTTTGCCAACCCAGTTCTTAAAATAGGGAAGAGCCTCTACAAGTACCTGTGACCACTGTTCTGCACTTAAGTTTTCAACTTCTTTGTTCATAATTTTATCCTTTTTATATAAGGAGGTGGAAGTCTCCCCCTCGCTCCAAACCTACGGTTTTCCGCTACCCTCTCTCCTAGGGGCTTTGCCCCTAAAACCCTTGAATATACAGCAGTATAAATTTAATAATATAAAAAAATATTATCAAAAATGTTGTTTTTTTACTATAGTTATTAAAAATTGATGAAGAGATAAAGATTTTTAAAAGTGATTTTTTACAAAATTTTCAACATATTGAATGAATTCATTATTCATTATTTCTTTTGTGTTTGAAACACATTGAGAAGCATTTCTGAGAAATAAATCTGCTGGGTTAATTTCTAAGACGTCAGAAATTTTAAAAAGGAGTTCAAAAGAAGGAAATTGTCGTGCACATTCTATGCAACCAATTGTACCAGGTTGGCAATTACAAAGTTCAGCTAATTTTGCCTGTGAATAACCTTTTAGATTGCGGTAATATTTTAAATTTGCTATGAAGTCCGTTTGGTATGACATCTTATAACTAGTATAGACAAGGTGTTTTTTATTTTAAATTGCGTAAAAATAAGTGATAATGTTTTAATATTGCGTTAATATTAGTAAAAATGTATTTTTACCTTGATTATAAAGGGGAAATGACTCACAATATATTTTAGAATTTAATACATATAAATGAGGTTCATTATGGAAAATGGTGTGAAGAAAACAATTAAATGGTTATTCAGTCTGTTTTTAGTATCTTTGATAATAGTTTCTTGTGAAAAGATTCAGGATGATATAAAAGATTATATATCTCCAGGTGAAGTAAGCGATTTGTATGTAATCTCTGCAGACAGAAATGCAATTGTAACGTGGAATATTCCAAATGATGAAGATTATGCTGGTGTTGAAATCAGTTGTGAACCGGCTGCTGGAACTCTGATAAATCCTGTTATACTTGGAAAAAATGTAAAAAGTATATCGTTATCAGGTTTCGAAATTGGAAAAACTTATATTTTCAAAGTCAGAACATTTGATTCAAATCTGAATTATTCAAACGGAGTTACTATTAAGTCAACAGTTGATGATACAAATGATTACATATCACCAGGTGAAGTTTGTGATTTTAATGTAATCTCCGCAGATGGAAATGCCGTTGCAACATGGAATATTCCAAATGATGAAGATTATGCTGGCGTTGAAATTAGTTGTGAACCAGCCGCAGGAACGTTATCGACTCCAATTATTCTTGGTAAAAATACAAAGAGTATATCGTTATCAGGGTTTGAAATTGGAAAAACATATGTTTTCAAAGCCAGAACATTTGATACAAATCTGAATTATTCAAATGGTGTTACTATTGAGTCGACTGTTATAGATACAGCTGATTATGATGCTCCAGGTGAAGTTAGTAATTTAGTTTTTGAAAACTTGGATGGGGCCGTAAAAGTTTCTTGGGTAGATCCTGATGATGAAGATTTATTCGGAATAGAGATCACTTATCTAGGAATAACTCAAAGTCGAACTGCATATACAATGCCAGAAAATAGTATCATTGTTGCACCTAATACCTGTTATGCTATAATTAATAATCTACAAAACGGACAAAATTACTCTTTCGTTGTAAGAACAATTGATTTATGTGGGAATAAATCAAACGGTATAATGATTAATTTTACTCCATCAGAAATCAAAAAATGCATTGTCATCTTCAAAACTGATAATAATCCACTTTATAAAAGAGAAATTCTTGTAATAAACAATAAAGTACCACGTCCTGAAAATCCAGAAATTGCTGGATATATTTTTAAGGGATGGTTTGAAGATGGAGAATTTAAAAAAGAATTCGATTTTGAACAGCTAATTTCGCAAGATACATATATTTATGCAAAGTTTATTGAAGATGTAAGATATACAGTTTCATTCGATACATTTGGAGGAACGGTAATAGATGATTTATCTATATTAAATGGGCAAACTATAAGTGTTGTTCCTTCCTCGCCAGAAAAAGATATGTCTGTTTTCCAAGGTTGGTATACTTCTGAAGATTATGATACAGAATATGATTTTTCTTTACCTGTTATAAAAAATCTAACGTTATATGCAAAATGGATTCCTGTATATACTGTTACGTTTGAGACAAATGGAGGTAGTTCTATTTCGCCTCAATATATTCAATCTGGATGTAGTGTGGTTCCTCCAGCTGAGAATCCGACAAAATATAAGTATGTATTTATGGGATGGTTTACAACAGATGATTTTAAGACTGAATTCAATTTTGAAACAGGAATTTCATCAGATACAAAAGTCTATGCAAAATGGGAAGATGTTCTTGTTGTTGAAGGCTCAAAAGGACTAGATTATGAAATGACAGAAGAACCATATTATTTATTAATTGATGATTGTTATTACGAATTTACAAGAAAGATTTGTACAATAACTGGAATTGGAGAATGTACGGATTCTATCGTATATATTCCTAAAAGTATAGATGGCGGTGATGTAACTGCAATTGCAGAACTAGCTTTTGAAAATTGTACTTCTGTTACTAAGTTTGTAATTTCATCAACAGTACAATCAATAGGCGATAGAGCTTTTAAGAATTGTTATGGAATAACAGAAATTACTATACCTGAAAATGTTACAACTATTGGTGATCAAATTTTTTATAATTGTACATCGCTAGAGACTATTTATTGCAATAGTTCTGCCGGTCGTCAATCTATGTGGCAAAATCCATCTGTAAAAAAAGTTATTTTTGGTGATAATCTAACGTCTATCCCAGATACTTTTAGAAATTGTACAAATATTGAATACGTAAAATTATCACAAAATACAAATGAAATCGGGGCCTATACTTTTTCCGGTTGTTCAAATTTAAGTAATATGGATTTTCCAGAAGGAATAACTGAATTAGGATGGTATGCATTTGAAGATTGTAATTTTACGAAATTTATCATTCCTTCTTCTGTTACGCGATTGGATAATGTTGTAAGGACTCTTCCATATCTTGAATACATAATTGCACCAATAACATTAAGGTATGTTTTAGGTCAATCATTTGATGGTACATATACTGGCTATAAGACTTTTTATTTAGGCACAGAGACTGATTGGAATTATATTTCAATCTCCGAGGAATCTACTTTTGGAAATGATGTTTATTTCCATTCAGAAACTCAACCTGAAGAAAATGGAAAATATTGGCATTATGATTCAAAAGGAGAGCCAGAGATTTGGGAATAATATAATATAGAATTTGATTTATGTATCAAACTTCGTATTAAATCATAACGTCTGATACATAAATCTACAACCAGCATCATATTTTGGTTTTACATGGGATTGTACGAATTTTTCTTGCTCTTCGGGTAAAAGGGAAAAACCCATTGTACTGTAATGTTGTATAAGACGGTCATTTGGAAGTGCATAAATATAAAGAGAATTTGCTCCAATGTATTTTGCCATAAAACGAGAGATGGGAAGAATAAAAACGTCAAAAATATGAACACCAAGTTTCTGGAGTTCTTTGTGATTTTTACGATAGGTATCATTTGTTGCAAAATTAGATAATTCTATTGCAGGTAAAGAATCAAAATCTTCTCCATCAACTTGAACTGTAATCAGTCCTGTTCTTAAAGAAAAATAACAAGCAACTTCTTTAGTAGATTTATCTATTACAAGATACGTTCTGGCAAGATTTGCCTTTTCATCACCAATTGCGGCATATTGTAAATAATCTTTTAAGCCTTCTGCATCATTACCAACTGAAAAAGTTTCGATTAGCTTTTTATAATTTGGAACATCAAGGATGTGTTCTACAGAATAAGCTTCTGTCTCAAATTTCACCTCGTTTACGAGCATCCTCTAACGCCTCCTGCATTATCTTTTTTTCTTTTCTTTGTTGTGCAAGAATCCATTTTTCAAATTCTTTACTTTGACGATGCAGTTCCGTAAAATCTGGGCGAGGTGTATTGATGATAGTTGCGTAAGCGGAATTTCCGTTTTTGAGTCTTTCAAGATATTCTGGTGTTACAATTCTCATGGTATACCTCCTGCCTAATAATATAACACTAGGTAGAGTTTTTTTCTAGAAAAATTATGTTCTGTAATCTCCATTTATCTTTACATAATCATACGTCAAATCACAGCCCCAGGCTGTTCCGCTTGCATTTCCATCACAACACTGAACAAGAATCTCAACAGCAGAAGCACTCAAAATCTTCTTTGCTTTATCTTCATCAATTGGAACTGGAACTCCGTTGTCGAAAACCTGAATTATCTGGTCGCCGTGTACGGTTGAATCAACAGCCGGGTCAAAATAGCGGTTTGCATCCTTTTTGGAAGTGAACCAGATGCTTGTTTTGTCCGGGTCAAACTCTATTCCACTGTAGCCCATTGCACAAAGGAAACGACCAAAGTTTGCGTCGCTGCCGAAAATTGCAGCTTTTGAAAGTGAAGAACAGATTATCTGTTTTGCAAGTCCACGGGCTGCTTCAACACTTGCGGCTCCGTTTACGTTGCATTCGATGAGCTTTGTAGCACCTTCTCCATCAGCCGCAATCTTCATCGCCATTATTCTGTTCATTTTGTTAAGGGCAGCCAGGAAAACCTCATAATCAGCGCCTTCACCGGTAATTTCGCGGTTGCCGGCCAGACCGTTTGCCATAATTGTAAGCGTGTCATTTGTAGAAGTATCGCCGTCTACGCTGACGCAGTTGTATGTTCCCAAAATTGATTCATGAAGTGCCTTAGAAAGCATTTCCGAACTGATTGCACAGTCGGTTGTAATAAAGCTGAGCATTGTACCCATATTGATGTGAATCATTCCTGAGCCCTTGCACATTGTTCCCATGCGGCAGATTTTTCCGTCAAGCTCAAACTCAACCGCACACTCCTTGTAATGAGTATCTGTCGTCATGATTGCAATACGTGCTTCTTCGTGTCCTTTTTTGCTGAGTCCGTTTTTGAGTGTGTCGATATTGTTTTCTACCTTTGTTACATCAAACTGCGCACCAATTACACCTGTAGAATAAACTATTACATCTTCGGTTTTAATTCCAAGCGCACCAGCCGCAGCCTGTGCCATTCGGAGGGCATTTTCTGCTCCCTGAGCGCCTGTACAGGTGTTGGCATTTCCGCTAATTTCAATTGCAGCCTGAGCACGGCCATCTGCAAGGTGTTTTTTAGTGATTTTTACACTTTCGGATTGAACCCGGTTCTGAGTATAAACTCCAGCAGCGTTGCAGGGTACCTCTGAATAAACAAGGGCCATATCGTTTATTTTGCGGCTTTCTTTTATGCCGACTCTCATACCATTTGCAGTAAAACCTTTTGGTGCACAAACCCCACCATCTATAAACTTAATATCACACATAAAAACCTCGTTACGTTATAGTTATACCAACGTTATAGTTATACCAGTTTTGCTTGCAAAACTGGAGGCTGAACTAGATAAAGTTGTAGTTAATAATTTAGCATTCGGTTCAGCCAGGGAACGGCCACGTATTCCATTCTGCCTGATTTTTAGCACATGTCCACAGTGAATGATAAATATCCCGCTTTGTACCAGTCTTTTCAAAAATTGTCGGAAGATTTACAAACTCGTAGCCCTGAGCTTTAAGCACCGGTACTGCACGTTCAACAGCTTCGTATGTGGCAACATTTCCTTCTGTTACATGAAGAAGATAGATTGCACCGTTTTCGGCATCTTCAATAAGCTTGTTATAACGGTAATCGGCATCAAAGTTAGGATCCCAGTCGTTGCTTGCTTTTCCGCAGATAAAAGGAACAGTTATTGCGTCGTACATCTGTGCACTTACCGAAATGTAAGGCGGACGGAAAAACTCTGCTTTTTTGCCTGTAAGCTCAATTATTGCATCATCGCACTTTTTATATTCGTCCTTAATCTGTTCAATAGACAGTTCTGCCATTGCAGGATGAGTCCAGCTGTGATTCTGAATGTCGCAGCCAAGCTCAACAGCGCGCTTGATTACTTTTTTGTTGTTTTCTGTAATTTTATTTCCAATCAGAAAAAAAGAAGCCGGAATGTTGAACTTTTCCAAAAGGTCAAGCATTTTTTCCATTGTGTGGTCATCACCCAGATTCGGACCATCATCAAAACTTAAGCACAAATACTTACTCATAATTGTTGCTCCTTATTATAATTAATCAGTTTATACTGCTTAGCTTTTACGCGCCGTGCATAATCAAAAACATCGGTCAGCGGAGTGTCAAAAATCATACCGCCAACAGGAAGATTACCGGGTGTATTATGCAAAAAGGCTACGTTGTGAATGTCACTACCGCTTGTTACAGGAAAATCGTATTCCTTTGCATAAAGTTCGGCAAGTACGTTTTCAGAAGCCTTGTTTCCAGCGTTGTAAATCTCTACTCCGTGTACGTCGCGCGGATGGAGGTGGATTGCCTGAATGTAGTTGCGCATGCGGAATGGGTGTGCCTGAATCATAAGTCCGTTGATTTCGTTTACCGCATTAAAGAGTTCGGTGTGGTTCCAGTGTTCAATTTCAGGGTGAGCCAGAAGCCAGGTTTTATCAAAACCGTAAACAAGGTAGTCGTCGCCGTGGAAGGTCTGTTCAATGCCGAAGAAAACCTTAAACTCTTTTTCGGTTCCAGTAAGATTGTTTTCCCGGTTGAAGGCTGCCGCGGTCTCAAAGGCTTTTTCGTAACCGCTGCAATAAATGTTTATTCTTGTTTTCCAGTCGGCTTCGTGTTCGCGTGGAGCAGCGGTGTTTCCGCCGAAAAAGTGGTCGGTAACAAAAATACCTGAATAGCCTGCTTCAAAAAGTGGTTTTATATAATCCGAGCCGGAAGTACTGCCACAGGCGCTTCCTTCCAGTGTGTGCAAGTGTGTTTCGTATTTGAAAGCTTTCATATCCATTTCCTAATGAGATGATTATATATATTTAAGAATGTTTACGCAATCTTTAGGTTTAATGGCTTAATGTAGTATCATTATTGTAAATAATCATATATAATCTTAACTTATGATTAAGAACAGACTTGCCAGTTTTGGGATTATTTTGTTAGTGTATATTATTGCTGCTGCGGGTGGTATATTCTTCTATGATTTTCTTGCAAATAAGACATTGTTTTCTTTTTATTTGATGATTTTATTCGCTGATATTTTTGCTACAGCACTTGTTTTCTTATTCAGTGTGTTTTTAAATAATTCTTCGGTGTATGATCCATATTGGAGTGTTCAGCCACCGGTAATTATGTGTGTTGCGATTGCAAGATGCGGTGGAAATCTTTTTGTATGGCTTGTTTTTGCTGCAGTCATGCTTTGGGCAATTCGTCTTACAGCTAACTGGGCATATACCTTTACAAACCTTGAACACCAGGACTGGCGTTATACAATGCTCAAAGAAAAAACAGGCAGACTTTATCCTCTTGTTAACTTTCTGGGGATTCATCTTTTTCCAACGCTTGTTGTTTATTTATGTATTATCCCTGCAGTTATTACAATTCAAAATGGGGTTGAGTTCAATCTGTTATGCATTCCATTTATTGCCATGAGTTTTATTGCACCAATTTTTCAGGGCATTGCAGATGTTCAGATGCATATTTTTAGAAAATCCGGTACCGGGGGATTTATAAGAACTGGTCTCTGGAAAAAATCACGTCATCCTAATTATGTCTGCGAAATCCTTATGTGGTGGGGAATTGATTTAGCCTGCTTCTTTGTAATGTCGTATAACTGGATTTTCCTGATTGGTGCTTTAGTAAATACTCTTATGTTCCTGTTTATAAGCATTCCTATGGCCGATAAACACCAGTCCCGCAAACCAGGATTTGAAGAGTATAAAAAATCCACCAGAATGTTATAAGCAATCTGGTGGAATGATTTTGCCAGTTATTTTTATTTTACCTCATTCACAAGTTCTTCGTTGTCCGCAAATGCTTTAATGTTTTCCAGTGTTGTATCTGCAAGATTTTTGAGTGCGTTTGTTGTAAGAAAAGCCTGGTGCCCTGTGATGATTACGTTAGGGAAGGTTAATAATCGGGCAAGAACATCATCAGTCATGATGTCTGTTGACCAGTCACTGAAAAAGTATTTGCTTTCTTCTTCGTAAACATCCATGCCAATTCCGCCAATATGTCCGTGTTTGAGTGCGTGAACAAGTGCTTTTGAATCTATGAGTGCACCGCGGCCAGTGTTGATGATTACAGCATCGTGCTTCATCATTTTCATTGTGTCGTGATTTACAATATGCTTTGTTTCTTCGGTAAGAGGGCAGTGCAAACTGAGGACATCACTCTGCTGGAATATTTCTTCCTTACTGACATAGGTTGCACCGCTTTCTTCTGCCCATTTCTGATTCGGGAACAGATCATACGCTATAATTTTCATACCGAAGCCTTTCAGTATTCCCGCCATTATCTGCCCGATTTTTCCAGTGCCTATAATTCCAGCGGTGAGCCCGTGCAGGTCGCGGCCAGTAAGTCCTTCTATATTAAAGTTAGCAGTTTTCGTTCGCAAATATGCCTGCGGAATATGTCTTGTAAGAGACATCAACAGGGCCGCTCCGTGTTCAGCTACGGCATACGGAGAGTAGGCGGGAACGCGCACAACCTTTATTCCAGCTTGGGCAGCAGCCTTAAGATCTACGTTGTTAAAACCTGCACAACGCAAAGCAATCAGTTTTACACCGGCATCCTTGAGCTTTGAGATAACTTCTGCATTTGCAACATCGTTTACAAAAATGCAGGCTACATCAAAACCAGCGGCCGTTGTTGCAGTATTTTCATTCAGCTTGTAGTCGCGGAAATCTATTTCATAATTAAAGGCTTCGTTTGCCTTTGTAAAAGAAGCTTTGTCATAAGAACGAGTATCAAAAAAAGCTATTTTCATTTTTTACCTCCAGGTTGTTAGTTTAATCTATCACTTTAAATATAATACCAAAGAGCAGTTCTAACAAGGTAAAAGTACATATAATAGCTTGTAGGAATCCCACTGCTAGTTTTTATCTTTATTATTCAGTAAACTCTTGGTATGAACATGGTTTATGTTGCGGATATTCAAAGCCTTGCAGATAAATCCGTTTTTGAAAAAGCTTACATCTCTGTTTCCGAATACCGCCGTCAAAAGGTAGACAAAATGAAGCACCAGGAGGATAAAATGCGTTCTCTTGGTGCTGGTTTGCTTTTACAAAAGGCCCTGTACGATTTTGGAATTGATGAAAAAAAAGCTGTGTTTGAAACTAACCAGAACGGTAAACCTCATATTCTGCACGCGGACAGAGACTCCGGTCTGCCTCCCTTCCATTTTAATCTTTCCCATTCCGGTGATTATGCCATGTGTGTTATTGGGGACAATCCTGCTGGCTGCGATGTTGAACGTGTTCGCAAAATAGATTTGAAAATTGCTGACCGCTTTTTTGCTCCTTCAGAAATCGAACTTATAAAAACTCAGCCCACCAGCGAAGCCAAAATCAACACATTTTTCCGCCTGTGGACTTTAAAAGAAAGCTACATAAAAGCTGAAGGGCAGGGGCTTTCTATGGGTCTTAATACTTTTTCAGTGCAGCCAGATTCCAATAAAATACTCCGCGATAATGTTGAGGTTGCCTGTTCCCTATATGAGTTTGATGTTGATAAATTCTACAAGTTTTCCGCCTGTATCCTGGGACCCGGAAAATTGAGTAATACTGCAAAAATAATCACATTATTGTAAACATAAGTGTTTTCCACTATATTTAATCTGTTATGAATAAAGACAACAAAACAGTTTATATTATAGGCCACAAAAATCCCGATACCGATGCAGTAGTTTCGGCAGTGGCTTATGCGCGCTTAAAAAATCTTCTTGGTTACGAAAATTACAAGGCCGCCCGCGCCGGTCACCTTAATCCTCAGACAGCATATATTTTTAATAAGTTTAATGTTCCCCGTCCGGAATACATTCCAGACTTAATCCCAAAAGTAAAATACTTTATGCAGACAAATGTGGAATCAGTTTCGGAAGAATGTTCGGTTTGGGAATCTATTGCAAAAATGGAAAAAAATGCAAACCGTGTAATGCCTGTAGTAGATAAAAATGGAGCTTATCTTTCGCTCCTGCATTATTCAGGTTTTGCAAGAAGTGTGCTCACAATCCTTAATCCGGAAAAGCGCCATCTTTTTTCAACAAGTATAAATCTTATACAAAAGACCCTGAATGCCCAGCCAATCATAATTGCAGATGATGCGGACAAGATTTTTAAGGCTTCAATCCATGTCGGTTCTTCGGAAGAAAATACTTTTGCAAGTCATCTTGATTCTCATTCATCTGAAGCAGTTATTGTAATTGCAAGTAACAGGGAAGAGATTCACAAGGTTTGTATTGAACGCAAGGTTAAGCTCTTAATCACTACAAGCGGATGTGTTATCAATAAAGAACTTCGTGACCTTGCAGAAAAAAATAAAGTTTCTGTAATTACAAGCCCTTATTCAACTTCTCCAACATCTATGCTGATTGCGTATTCAATGCCGGTCAGCGTTATGGGCGATAAAGAGATTAAGACTGTAAAAATAAATGACACCGTATCAAAAATTAAAAGCCTGCTCAACGATGCTCACTGTAAGTATCTGCCGGTTCTGGATGATGATAGAAAAATCATCGGTATGATTTCTGAACACGATTTGATGAAGGAGCCGAACATTGAAGTTGTTCTTGTTGACCACAACGAAATGTCGCAGGCAGTTGAAGGAATTGAGCATTACACAATCCGCGAGGTTGTTGACCATCACAGAATCGGTTCAATTACTACAAAGAATCCAATCACTTTTATTAACAGACCTCTTGGTTCAACTTCAACTCAGATTGCGGGCCTTTACAACGAATATAAGATTCCTATTCCAAAAGATATAGCACCTCTTCTTCTTTGTGGAATCCTTTCGGACACCCTTGTTTTGCAATCTGCCACAACAACAGACGTAGACCGCGAAATGGCAGAGTATCTTTCAAGTATTACTGATCTTGACATAAAGGAAATTGGAAACGAGATTCTTCTTGCGGGCAGCAATGTTTCCGGCCGCGAACCTGGTGAACTTGTAAGACAGGATTTGAAGGAGTACACAGAAGGTAAGGTTGTTTACACTGTCAGCCAGATTGAAGTTGGCAGCACTAAGGAAGTTCTTGAACGAAAGGAAGCATTCCTCAGTGAACTTGAAATTGAACGCCGCAGCCGAAAAGGTCTGTTCTCCTGCCTGCTTGTTACCGATATTACAACCTTGTCGAGCATCCTGCTTGTAAGTACAGAAGGCAAGTTCGGCCAGTTTATCACCTTCCCAAAAACAGAAGAGAATGTGTACTATCTGCAGGGTGTAGTTTCCAGAAAGAAACAGTTGATTCCACTGATTACCGAACAGGTACTGAATTATTTGAAGTAAAAAAAATGTCGGGCCTGGCCCGACATTTTTTTTACTTCAACAGCTCCATTCCAGCCTTATTGTTCCAGCGTTTTGCAACATCATAAGGTGTTTCGCCAGAATTGTTCAGGGCCTGTCTGTTCAAACCAAAGGTAAGCATTCTTCGGATTGTAGTTTCATTTGCAGTTCTTGCCGCATAATGGAGAATTGTATCTCCAAGAATATCTGAAGAATCGCCAAAGTATTCAACTAAATCATCAAGAACTTCAACAGTATCAGGATTGTTGAAGGCAAGAGTTATAGCACAGTCACCGTTATTGTCTGCAATAAAAGGGTCAGCCTTGTAATGAATGAGTGTTCTTGCAAGAGAGTTCTGCTTCTGGATAATTGCATAATTCAAAGGAGTAAGCCCCTGACTGTTTCGCTGGTTTATATCATAACCTCTAAGAATAAGCTGTTCCAAAACTTCGAACTTGGCTTTGCAGGCAATTGCAGCATGAAGAGGATTGTTACCGTCACTGTCGATAAGCTTTAAGTCTTTTCCAAGTACAGTATTAATAAGGGACAGGCTTTCATTTACAACAAGTGAGAACGGTGTTTTTCCAAAACTGTCGCGGCTGAGTGCATTTCCACCATAAGCAGAAAGTACTTCGATAATATCAGGATCTTTTACTACAGCACCTTCATGGTATGCATTTCTACCATACATATCCTGCAGAGTAACATTTGCACCATAAGCAAGTACAAATGGAATAACCTTTACAGCCTTCTGAGAAACCGCATCCATAAGAATTGATTTACCTGTTATGTCACAGCTGTTTACGTTTGCATTATTTTCCAGAAGGATTTTAGCACTGTCGATTGAGTCGTAGTTAGCGGCAACTGACAAAGGAGTTTTACCGGAAATATTTTTAGCATCTACTACAGCACCCATTTCTATTAAAGTGCTTGTGGCTTCAAGTGTATTCCACTGAACGCTCTTGTGAAGCGGAGTATTTCCAAGTAAATCCCTGGCATTTGGATTTGCACCCTTCTGAACAAGCAGCTTGATTGTAGAAACAGAGTTTACCATAGCTGCATCGTACAAAGGAGTTTCGCCAAGAGAGTTTTTCTTATTGATGTCTGCACCTTTATTTACAAGATAAGTAATACATTCATCATATTTCCATTCAGCTGCATAATGAAGCGGAGTGTTACCGTTACCATCTGAGCCGGCAATTACCTGAGGAGTAATAAACCAGTCTCTTAAAGCTCCGCCTGTAACCATAGCATATCTGAGCGGAGAAAACTCTGCTGCATTTTTTGAATAAATATCTGCACCCTGCTTAATTAAAAGCTCACCAGCTTCCCTGTAATTATTTGTAAGCGCAGTATAAAGAATGTTGTCACCGTCACCGTTGCGTGAATCAATATCTGCACCGGCATTTATAATATAGCGGATACTGTCAATGTTAGCCTTTAATTTTACAGCAGTATGTAAAGGTGTATAGCCTTCAGAGTTTCTTGAAGTAACATTCTGACGTGAAATAAGATTCTGAATAATTGACTGATTTCCGGTTGTGTTAGCTCTGTCTAACGCTTTTTCCAGCGGAGTCAGATGATTTTTGTCTTCAGCATTTATATCTGCTCCAAGATTGATAAAGAAAGAAACCTGATCTGCAAGTCCCTGCTCAACGGCAAGTGCAAGAGGTGTTTTTCCGTATTCGTTACGGGCATCAACATCGGCACCTTCTTTTACAAGTCTGTTCAAAATAAGGTTGTTAACTTCGCTCATCGTTGCACTGTGCAGAGTTGTGTTACCGTAGTTATCTTTTGCGTGAACATCAGCTTTGTAATTCAAAAGGGTAGTGTACATGCTGATCTGCTGGTCTTTAGAAATAACGAGCAGAAGAGGAGTCCTTCCCTGAGTGTCGCGGGCGTTGATATTAGCACCATTGTCCAGAAGAAGCTTTGCTATTTCCGTTCTACCATAAGTTGCCGCAGTATGAAGGGGTGTTGAACCGTCATTGTCCTGTGCAGAAATTACGGCACCGTTATCAATAAGGAATTGGGCAATTCCATAATGATTATTGATTACTGCCATATGGAGCGGAGTAAGGTTGTTAGTGAATCTTAACGCAACGTTGTAAGTGCGCACGGTATCTTCAAAGTAGGCAAACTCGCCGCGAATAGGTTCACATCTTGCCTTAATAAGCTCTGCCGCAATCTTTATGTTTATAGGGTCGGAAGTATCTTTGAGGGCTAGGGCAAGAGGTGTTAATCCTTCATCATTTTCTGTAGAAAGATTTACGCCTGCTGCAACACATTTCTGGATTGCATAAAGATTCTTTTTGAGAATAAAGTAGTGAATCATTGTCTGACCGTTTGCATTCTTTATAAGTACAGATTTTGGTGTAATAAGTGCGTTGTAAAGAATATCACTTTCAATTTCTGTAATACGGTCAATTGCATTCATTCCTTCTTTGTCTGTAAGGAAAATATTCTGTCCGTTTTCAGCAAGAACTCTGAGAACCTCGTATTTTCGGCCAAGAATTGCTACGTGAATTGGTGTATTACCATCACGGTTTTTGATTGTAGGATCAGCACCCTGTTTTAAAAGGTATTCTACCATTTCAACGCTGCCCATTGAGGCTGCAAGATGAAGGGCCGTGTTTCTATCTGAATCGAGTTCGTTTACGTTAATTTTGGTAAAGAACAGGTTTTGAGCTTCCTCAGTTCTTCCCTGGAGAATGAGCGTGTGCAGCGAAGGTGATTCAGCTTTTGCTACATACTCTTCCTGATCTGTTGAGGCACAGCCTGTAGACAGGGTAATCACTGAAAATATAGCTGCGGATAATATAATTGCTCCAAAAAATGTAGATTTCTTCATAGAATATACTCCATCAGAACTATTATCGGTAGGTATTACTATAAACTTTAGGAAATCACTCATCCATATCGGAAAGACTTGCAGGGGCTTCTGATATTTTAGAAATTGCTTTAGATGCTGCTTTTGGCGATTTTTGCATAAGGGTCTGGAACTCTTCTTTTGTGAATACAATAAAACGGCATGCTGTTATTGCCACTCCATCTCCCGGCTGCTGCTGGTTCAGTATACAAGGTATTTCACCAATAAAGTCACCTTTTTCATGATGAACAATCTGCTGTTCTGTTTCTTCCACCATTTCTCCGCGGTAAAGATAGTAAACATATTCCGCTTTATCACCCTTGCTGAAAATAATGTCGCCGCTTTTGTAAGTCCGCATGTTTTCTGTAGTGATGAGAGCCGCCGGATTTATAAACATCATTCTCTGGAAGGATTTTAGCCAGCCCTTTTTTTCGTCAGAAGAAAGCAGGTAGATTTCACTTAAGAGAAGGGTGTCAAAAAATTGTGTTATATAAATCATCTGTGCATTAAACAGGAAGAAAATAAAGAAAAAGTAGATTCTCATCATCAGAATTACTATTGTACTGATTGTTCCATATACAACGTTGTAATTCGTAAGATTCATAAACTTATTTATGAGGAAGGATATTACAAAAAAACCGATTGTGCTCAAGGTTGCATAGAAAATGCAGAGATAAAGGGGAGGCTTTGTTCCCGACATTATCCTGTAAATAAATAAGGTGCATATAAAGAATATAAAGTACATTATAACAGAAATAATAGTGTGTGAGTTCTGGCTTACAATATCAGGCAGGTATTCTCTTATTGGTTCAAAAAATCTTGAGGATGCAAGCTGATTTAACGAAAAGGAAAGAATAATTACAGAGGTGATTACTACAATTATCAAAAACTCTGTAAAAAAGGCAAAAAGCTGATTGAAAATGTTTTTTCGTTTTATTGCTGCACGGAAGATTTTGGTCATTGCCTGGGCTAAGGAAAGTCCGAGCCTTCTTGCCATCCATAAAATCCAGATTGCAAGGAAAATATCTACAAAATGGAAGTTTTTGGAGTGCAGGATATTATTTATTAATGGAGTTATGTTTATAATCGATTCGATGCTGGAGGCAAAAGCAAGAAAATAATCTATTATTTCTGGTGAAACTCTAACAATTCCCACCATGATGGTAAGAATTATTAAAATTAAAGGCACCAGTGAGAAAATGAATCCAAAGGAACAAGAGGATGCGCTTTCCCAAAGAGTGTTGTTCTGAAAGTTCGAGCAGCAGAGGTAAATCTTCTGCCCGAACTTAGTCAGTTTTTGAGAACGCTTAAGCTTAATCTTTTTTATTTTTGGACGTGCTTTATCGTTCATAATCCCTGAAACAGATACTGAATCCAGCTGTTATGACTAGAAATCAGCAAGCTTTGGTGCGCGTGGATAAGGAATTACATCGCGGATGTTTTCCATACCGGTTACGTAGCGCATAAGGCGTTCAAAGCCGAGACCAAAGCCTGAATGTGGAACTGTACCGAACTTACGCAAATCAAGATACCAGTCGTAAATGCTTTCATCCATACCACGTCTGTTGATTTCTGCAAGCAGCTTGTTGTAGTCTTCTTCACGTTCAGAACCGCCGATAAGCTCACCAATTCCAGGAACAAGAACATCAACAGCCTTTACGGTTTTTCCATCATCATTCTGCTTCATATAGAAGGATTTGATTTCTTTTGGATAGTTGTAAACCATTACAGGGCAGCCAAAAATCTTTTCTGTAAGATAGCGCTCATGCTCTGTTGCAATATCACAGCCCCAGTATGGCTTAAACTCAAACTTAGCACCCTTTGCCATAGCTTCTTCAAGCTTTGCAATTGCTTCTGTATAGCTTATGCGTACAAACTTGGCATTTGCAACCTTTTCAAGGCTTTCAATAAGGCCTGGCTGAATGCGTTTGTCAAAGAACTCAAGGTCGGAACGACACTTTGTTAAAGCCCAGTTCAAAAGGTATTTTACAAAGTCTTCCTGAATGTCCATGTCATCTTCAAGGTCGTAGAAAGCCATTTCCGGTTCAATCATCCAGAACTCTGCAAGATGACGAGGTGTATTTGAGTTTTCTGCACGGAAAGTAGGTCCAAAGGTGTAAACGCGGCTCAAGGCTGTTGCAAGAGTTTCTGCTTCAAGCTGACCGGAAACTGTAAGGGAAGCCTTTTTGCCAAAGAAATCCTTTGAATAATCTACAATCTTGTGAGCATCTTCAATTTTCATTCCGCCAATACCGGCTTTAACACCAAGCTCGGCAATTTTTTCCATGCTGAGAGTTGTTACCTGGAACATTTCTCCTGCACCTTCGCAGTCAGAGCAGGTGATTTCCGGTGCATTGATGTACTGGAAGCCTCTCTCCTGGAAGAAAGAGTGAACAGCAAAAGCCATCTGGTTACGAACACGGTAAACAGCACCAAAAGTGTTTGTTCTGGCACGTAAATGAGCGTTGTCGCGGAGATATTCCATAGACATTTTGTTTTTCTGCAATGGATATTCATCAGGGTTAGCTTCGCCAAGACATTTGAGGCTTTCGAGAGTTACTTCTACAGCCTGTCCGCTTGCAGGGCTTTCAATTAAAAGTCCCTCTGCACGTAAGCTTGCGCCAGTGTTGAGTCTTTTGAGTTCAGCTTCAATTTCATTTACATTTGCATTATTAGAAGGATTGTTGCGGTCAAAAGTGAGCTGGATATTAGCAAAGCAGCTTCCATCGTTCACCTGAATAAAAACAAGACCTTTTGAGTCGCGAACTGTTCGCACCCAACCGCACACTGTAACTTTTCTGCCGTCTGGAGAAGAAGTTAACAAATCTTTAATTAATACTGGTACCATTTGTACCCTCCTGTGTAAGGTGAGTTTTACCACCTAATAATGAAATGTAACGTAGATAATAACACTTTTTTAAACGTGTTACAATTACATTATTCTTTGTAAAAAATGCGTTTTCATGGTATAATATTCTAATTATGAGCAAAAAGATTGATGATAAAAACGATAATAAAGAAATAGAAAAAAGTTATAAAAGGCATATACGGGTCTGGAAGTTCAGTCAGCTTATTGCACCGGCACTTTTTAAGCACAGATTCAGATATGAATACGAAAAAGTAAAGAATCTTGAAGAACCCTGTATTATCCTGCCAAATCACACCTGTTATCTTGATCCAGTTCTTGTAGGTTTAAGTTTCCCAAAAAATCACATGTATTTTATGGCAAGCGAGCATATTTATCGCCGCGGTCTGGTTTCTAAAATCCTTTACTGGACCTTCCAGCCAATTGCCAAAATGAAAGGTTCTTCCGATACACTTGCCGTTATGAAGGCAATTCGTGCTCTGCGAAGCGGCAAAAATGTGTGTCTTTTCCCTGAAGGAAACCGTACATTTAACGGAGATACAGTAACAATATCAGAAGCAATCGGAAAGCTTGTTAAAACTACCGGTGCAAATATGCTTACCTATAAACTCACGGGTGGTTATTTTACAAATCCACGATGGGGTTACGGCCTTAGAAAAGGTAAAATGACAGGCTCAGTTGTAGCCTTTTATCCAAAAGAAAAGCTTAAGGAAATGACTCCTGCCGAAATTACTGCAATAATCCGGCGCGACCTTAAAGAAAATGCGTATGAACGTCAGCGGGAGGAGCCTATTCGCTATGTTGCAAAAAATCGTGCAGAAGGAATGGAATGTGCGGTTTGTGTATGTCCAAAATGCCGTTCAATTGGAACTATTGCAACTGACAAAAATTCTGTTTTCTGTAAAAAATGTGGTGTAAAAACTGAATACGATGAATACTGCTACTTTACCGATGATTTTGTTTTCAAAACTGTAGAAGAATGGGATTTGTGGCAGGATGAGTTCTTTAAAACCTGCATCAGTCAGAAAAAAGACAGTACCGATCCTTTGTTTTCTGATGATGAAATGGCCTGCAAAATCCTTACTCCAGATCATGTAGAAAAAGATTTGGGTACAGGACAACTCATTCAATATATAGACAGGCTGGAGTTTACATCGCCACAGGGAACTACGGCAATAAAGATTTCCGACTTGCCGGATATTGCACTTTATGAAAAAGACGGCCTTGTATTCTCCGATTCTAACGGCATTCATTACGAAATTAAGGGCAAAACTTTAAAAAATGTGCGAAAATACGTGCATGTTTGTAATTTTATAAGAAATAATCAGGTGTAAATCTATAAATCAAGTAAAAAAACAGGAGGAATTGATAATATGGATTATTCTGCATCTAACGTAGCACTTTGGAATGCAATATTTCAGGTTGGAATTATTTCTGTAATGGTTATTATTTCCAACATTTTGAGGACAAAGGTAAAGTTTGTAAAAAAATCACTTATGCCAACCTCTGTAATTGCAGGCTTCCTGCTGCTCGGTTTTAAATATCTTAATATCGTGCATGTGGATAGAAACTTTCTTGATGCAATTACTTACCACGGAATCGCTATCGGTTTTATAGCAATGTCGCTTAGGGTTCACAAAAAGGATGATTCTTCTAACGCATCCTTTGGAACTGCTGTAAGGAGTGGTGCTTTAATTGTAAGTACTTATTGTATTCAGGCTGTAATTGGTCTTGGCATTTCTATTGCACTTGCTTATACATTCCTGCCTGATTTGTTCAAGGCTTCTGGAATCCTTCTTCCAATGGGCTTTGGTCAGGGACCTGGACAGGCTAACAATGTTGGTTCAACCTACGAAGGACTTGGCTTTGCCGGCGGAAAATCTTATGGTCTTGCAATTGCCGCAGCCGGTTTTATTGTTGCCTGCCTTGTTGGTGTATTCTATCTTAATGTTTTAAGCAGAAGAAAAAACATAAATCGTAAAGAGCATGATGAAATAAGCGGTTCGGTTACAATTGATGTTTTCCAGGATGATGGAGAAGCTCCTATTTCTGAATCAATAGACAGACTTTCAATTCAGGCTGCCCTTATTCTTTTTGTTTATCTTATTACTTACCTTGTAATCTGGGGCATATCTTCACTCCTCGGTAGTAAAGCACCTGGTCTTGCTTCTACAATCAATCCTTTGCTCTGGGGCTTCAACTTTATTATTGCTTCGCTTTTTGCAACACTCACCAGAAATATTATTTCTAATATGAAAAAGCTTAAGCTTATGCAGCATCAGTATCAGAACAATTATCTTCTCAGCAGGATTTCCGGCCTTGCTTTTGATGCAATGATTATTTCTGGTATTGCTTCAATCGACTTTAATGATATTTCCGGCTTATGGATTCCTTTCATCCTGACTGTAATTATTGGAACTGTTGTAACTTTCATCTATTTGAAGATTATGTGTAAAATTGTTTACAAGGGCTACGAAGAAGAAGGCTTTATTTCTATGTTTGGTATGCTTACTGGTACAATAAGCTCAGGAATCCTTCTTGTACGCGAAATTGACCCTAATTTTAAAACTCCGGCTGCTAACAACCTTGTTTCCGGTAGCGGTATGGGAATTGCTTTTGGTGCACCAATCCTAATTCTTATTGGACTTGCACCTAAATCTACAGCTATGGCCTTTGCGGTAATGGGACTTGCTCTTTTATATTTTGCAATTCTTCTTTTGATTCTTACTATTAAAAAGTCTCCGAATACAGCGGCTGCGGCAATAATTAAGGGACCACTTGAAGTGAGTCAAAATGAAACAGAAAATGAGTAAAAAATAGCGGGTGTATCAAAATAACCCATATTTAGGCGAGAAAAGTCCTGTTGTGTCAAAACGACAGGACTTTTTTGTTAATATAATCTAATTTAATAACATAATTTCCAAAAAACAAGAAAAAAAGTTAAAAAAATAGTAATTTGGTCAACTTGGCACGAATATTGCTATAAATAGATGTAGCGCTAATGCTGCGATTTACATGGAGGACCAGATTATGAGCAAAAATGATTCAGTTTTATCAATGTATTTGAAGGACATCAACAACATTCCTTTACTTACTCATGAAGAAGAAGCAGAGCTTGCTGTAAAAGCCCAGAACGGCGACAAAGCTGCAAGAAATAAGATTGTTAATTCCAATCTGCGCTTTGTAGTAAAGGTTGCTAAAAAGTATCAGAATCATGGTCTTGACCTTGAAGATTTAATCAGCGAAGGAAATATTGGCCTTCTTACTGCTATTGATAAGTTTGACCCTTCAAAGGGCTTCCACTTTATTTCTTATGCAGTATGGTGGATTAACCAGGCAATTCTTAAGGCTGTAAGCGAAAAGAGCCGTGCAATTCGTCTTCCACTTAACCGTGCTAATGAGCTTGTTCGAATTGAGCATGCTAAAAAGGTTGTTGGCGGAAACAAATCTGAGCAGCAGGAATACGAAGAAATTGGTGCAATGCTCAATATGGAGCCTTCTCACGTAAGAGAAATGATTGCCATTTCACGTGATATGGTTTCTCTTGATGCAGAAATCAACAATTCAGATAAGGACCACACTGTTGTTGCAGACTTCCAGGAAGACAGCTTGTATGGTCGCCCTGATGAAAAAGCAATTGAACTTGCAATGTGCGAAGATATTGATTCAGTTCTTTCTACTTTGCGCCCAAGCGAAGCTAAGGTTATTAGAATGCGCTATGGTTTGAATGGAACAAAACCTATGTCACTTAAAGAAGTAGGTGATGTTTGCAATCTTACAAAAGAAAGAATCCGTCAGATTGAAAAGCATGCAATTACAAGAATGCAGCATCCAACAAGAGCAAGAAGATTAGAGGCTTATGTCGCATAACAAGCCCTTTACAAAGAATGTATAAAGCCACTTGAGCTGGGCTTGTTTGCAGTTTTGCATTCGCAAAACTGCTGTCACTTAGCGAAGGCAGATGTTTGTTGGTAACCGACAATTTGCACGGCCTTCGCTTCAAGTTTTGCTTTGCAAAACTTGGAACACTGTGAAGGCATCTGTTCTAGCCAGGAGAAGAAGATCCTTGTCGCGTACCGGGTCGGCAATTCCTAATTCAAGATTTCCAGCCTGCAGGGTTCCGGTAATTTCGCCGGGACCTCTTGTTTTTAAATCCTGTTCTGCAATATAAAAACCGTCTGTACTTTCACGTAAGGCTTTCATCCGTTCTATACCGCTTTCAGAAAGATTTTTGCTGTATATTAAAATACAATAAGACTGGTCTGTTCCACGTCCCACACGTCCGCGCAGCTGATGAAGCTGTGCCATGCCAAAGCGGTCTGCCTGTTCAATTACCATACAGGTTGCATTTGGAACATCAACGCCAACTTCTACAACAGTTGTTGCCGCAAGAATCTGTATTTTTCCGGAATAAAAATCATTGAGGATTTGAACCTGTCTTTCTTCATCAACCTTAGAGTGGATAAGGGCGCAGTTAAAGTCAGGGTAAATGTTTCTTGAAAGGTTTTCAAAGTTCTTTTCTGCAGATTTAATGCGGAGACCTTCGCCATCAGAGTTTGTACTGAAGTTACCGCCCTCATCATCATAAGAAAACTCGCTGTCTATTGCAGGATAAACAAAATAAGCCTGATGTCCTTTTTTTAGCTCTTTTAGAACGGCGTTATAGGCATTCTGCTCGTTGCCTTCTTTTACAAGGAAGGTTTGAATAGGTTTTCTTCCCTGTGGCATTGTCTTAATTACAGAAACATCCAGGTCGCCAAAAACGGTAAGGGCTAGCGTTTGCGGAATTGGAGTTGCGCTCATCATAAGAAGGTGAGGTTCAAAGGTGATGTTGTTATCTTCGGTTTTTCGGCCTTTTGCAAGAATTGCCTGACGCTGCAAAACACCGAATCTGTGCTGCTCATCAATTACGGCAAGCTGTAAATCCTTATAAACAACCTGGTTTGAAAAAAGTGCATGAGTTCCAATTACAATGTCAATTTCGCCGGATTTAAGGGCTTTGAGCAATTGTGTGCGCCCAGCTGATTTTACATTACCTGTAAGAAAGGCTACTCTTACACCAAGCGGTTCCAGAAGCTTTGAGCTTGTTTCGGCATGCTGGCGGGCAAGGATTTCTGTCGGTGCCATAAAGGCGCATTGTCCCTTGTAGCTGATTACCCTGAGGCAGGCAAAAATTGCGGCAAGAGTTTTTCCTGAACCAACATCGCCCTGCAAAAGGCGTGCCATTGTAAAGGGAAGCTTAGATGATGGAGAAGTGGAGCTGTTACAGTTGCCTGCATTGTCTGGTGCATTCTGAATAAGCAGCTCGTTCCTTTCCATAAAGCCGCGGTCAATTTCCTGATTGATTGTATTGATTACGCTCCTCTGGTCATCGGTGAGGGCAAACGGCAGTTTTTCAAAAAGCTTAAGCTGGAGGGGCGAAAGTGATTTTTCAAAATCTTCTTTAGAAATTGGTTTGTCGGACACTTGGGCTAAATCGGTGAAAGAAACGGAAGGAAGATTTCCCTTGTGCTTGAATGCCCTTTGTGCAATTGCGAACTGAAGCTGGTAAAGCTCTTCGTAAATGAGTGTCTGTCTTGCGGTCTGGACATCTGCAAGAGTTGCAGGCTGATGAATTAACCTTATTGCTTCTTGTTTAGAAAGAAGCTTTCTTTTTTCTATGATTTCCTGGGGCAGCTCGTCTTCAATGCCATGTGCGTATTGTTTTAAGGCGGAGCTGATTACTTTTGCAAGAACCTTTCGGGTAAGACCTTCTGTTAGCGGATAGATTGGAAGAATGCCTGAGTTTATTGGGGTCAGCTTTTTCAGGTTTACCGAACCGTTTTCGTAAGCTTCTTGCGGTGGGGTGATTTTATCTACCTCGAAGATAGAGCTTTCAAGCTTTCCATATTTAACATAAAACTGGCCGGTAACGCTTACAAAGCTTCCTGGTGGCAGCATTCTTTCTAGAAATGCGCGGTTAAAGCAAAGAAGCTCTGCTGCTGCAGTTCCATCACTGATGATGATTTTAAGCGTTTTCATCCTGCCGTAACCGAACCATTCGTGCTTAATAACCTGTGCAACTGTATGAACACGGCTTTTTTTCCATTCACAAAGGGGAGTTTTTCTGGTTCTGTCTTCATAATCACGTGGATAATATTGAAGTAAATCGCCAACGGTAAAAACGTTTACTTTTGCGAGAACCTTTGCCAGCTGCGGACCCACTCCCGAAATGGCGGAAACAGGTGTTTTAATATCTTTTATCTTCATTACCGCTGTTAGAATGGCAGCATATTGCACAGGTGGATAAGAATACCGGAAAGAATTGCTCCCAAAAGAAGAATTACTGCAAGGGTTATCCAGCTGATTAATAAAGCAGTCTGATAAGATACCGGATTTTTAGAGAAAGTGCTGCTGATTTTATAAACCGGCTTCTGGAGCATTGCATCTACGTTGTTCCAGCCTGAATCATAAGGTGTGTAGCCTTTTTTTACCAGGAGCACAATCCAGCGAACAAGAATGATGAGGGTTAAAATGCCCAGCAGGGAAGAACCAAGATTCCAGAAAAGAGAAACTATTGCTGCGAGTATTCCACCAAAGAAAATGCGACCTGTAAGTGTAATTCGGCTTAGAATTGTAGTGAGCAAAGAAAGGATTCCGATTGCAAGAATTGGTGAAAAATCAATGTTGCCAATTCTGAGTTTGCCGCTTTTTGAAAAGAGGTTCAGGTAGGGGTCACAGATTGATGAAAGAAACTTTCCGAAAGCAGTAAACTTAGCTCCCGGAAACCAGGTAAGAATAATGCTTATAACGCACAATATTGTATAAATGTTAATAATTGCTGATAGAATGCCTAAAATTGTCGAAACCATTTTTTGTCTCCAATTAATTAAATTGTACCAGTTTTGCTTGCAAAACTGGAGATGAAAGCAGATGAAATGAAAATATCAAATAAAGCAGAAGCTTTCATCATTATTCTGTCCAAAGGTCTTTTACAAAAGAAATATCCCTTAATTCATTCAGAACGTTTGGTTCGGCGGAAATGCCAAGCTGATTGTTTGCCTTTACAATAAAAGGATTATTTCCTGTGTCTATATGAAAATATACTGAACAATTACCCCTTTTTTCAAATAAAAAATCACGTAATTGCGAAATTGCTTCTGCAGAAGAAAAATTATTATCAAGAGTAATATGAACTGCCTGAATGGCCTGTGTTTCCAGCTTTTTTGGGTCTTCAATTGAAGAAACGATGAAGGATGGAGTGTCCCTGGAACCGTCAACCTTGCCCCGGAAAGCATAAATACCGCCATCCTGAATCTGACTCTTCAGCATTTCCCACTCTTTGGTAAAGAAGGTACAGTCAATTTCTCCGTCAAAATCACTGAGCTTGCAGAAGGCCATTTCCTTGTTATCTTTTTTTGTACGAATAGGATGGATTTGAGAAACCATACCAAGGGCAATATAATATCTTCCTGTATCTTTGAGCTGCCAGGGCTTCATTCCGCTGTCTATTAAAGCTTGTCTTTCGGCTTTTGCTTCTTTTGCTCGTGCTTCGATTGTTGAAGACTTTACGGTAACCGCCCGCTCAACGGCTTTTCTATAGGAATCCAGAGGGTGACCGCTTACATAACAGCCAATGCACTCTTTTTCCATATTGAGCAAATCCATCTGCGGTAAATCTTCAATCATTTGATACTTAAACTCATCGTAGGTAAACTCTTCGGCAAAATCACCAAAGAGACCGCTTTCGTTATTAAGCTTATCCTGCTGAACATCAGAAGCATAAGACATGGCTGCTTCGTAATTTGCAAGAAGGGTTGGGCGGTTGAGCTGTTGTCCTGTTTTTTCGCCGGTATGGTCAAAAGCTCCGGTTTTAATAAGAACTTCAACAGCCTTTTTGTTTATATAAGTTTTTCCAAGAGAATCGGTTTTTGTACCGGCACGCAGAAGGAAATCCATAAAGCTTTCATAAGGACCATTTGCGTTGCGCTCATCAACAATAACCTGGGCAGCAGTTTCACCAATACCTTTAATTCCTTTTAGACCAAAAACAATGCGGCCGTCAATAACATCAAAAATAACATCAGAGCGGTTTACATCAGGAGGGTCAACAGCAACACCGATTTTTCGTGCTTCTTCTATATAGAATGGAAGTCCATCTGTGGAAGTAATTTCGTTTGTAAGGTTTGCGGCCATAAACTCGGCAGGATAGTGTGCCTTAAGCCAGCCGGTGCGGTAAGCCAGAACAGAATAAGCCGCTGCGTGTGATTTATTAAATCCGTAGCCCGCAAAAGGAACCATAATTTCAAAAATCTTACCGGCATGGTCTTCTGTGTGACCTTTTTTAACAGCTCCCGCAATAAACTCTTCCTTCTTTTTCATAAGGACATCGAGCTTTTTCTTACCCATGGCACGGCGGAGCATATCAGCACCACCAAGAGAGAAGCCGGAAATAATCTGGGCAACCTTCATTACCTGTTCCTGGTAAACCATTACACCGTAAGTTTCTTTGAGCAAATCTTCCAAAGATGGGTCTGGGTATTCAATGGTTTCGGGATTCCACTTTCCGTTAATGTATTTTGGAATGTAATCCATTGGTCCCGGGCGGTAAAGAGCGTTCAAGGCTACAAGCTCTTCTATTGTGCGTGGTTTACAGTCGCGAAGAATCTTCTGCATACCAGGGCTTTCAAACTGGAATACAGCAACTGAATCACCGCGGCAGAAAAGGTCAAAGGTTTCAGGGTCGGTTTCGCTGACGTTTGCAGTAACAAAAGGTGGATCTTCAGGCTTTTTGTGCTTATTGATGATGTCTTCGGCGTAGCGGATAAGGGAAAGAGTTTTCAGTCCAAGGTAGTCAAACTTTACAAGACCACATGGCTCAATTATATCCATTGTGTACTGTACGCCAACTTCGCCGGTTTTAGGGTCTTTAAATACAGGTGCCCAGTTAGGAAGGGGGGTAAGACCAATTACCATGCCCGAAGCGTGAAGACCTGTGTTTCTTTTTACACCTTCCAGGCGGAAGGCCAGATCAAAAAGCTCCTGGAAGCGCGGGTCATCCTTGTATGGAATGAGCTGGCCACCATCAGGGAACTTTTCATTTGGCGGATTAAAGGCATCTTTGAGCATGGCCTTAGGATTATCTGGAATGCACTTTTTGAGCATGTTTACTTCGCTGAGTGGAATATTAAGGATTCGGCCAACATCGGCAATACAGTTCTTTGGTTTGAGAGTACCAAAGGTTACAATGTGTCCTACGTTAGCATCTCCGTACAAATCACGGGTATGCTGGATGATATCCTGGCGATAATCGAAGTCCATATCAACGTCGAAATCCGGCATGGAAACACGTTCTGGGTTTAAGAATCGTTCAAAGATAAGACCGTAACGGAAGGGGTCAATATCTGTAATTGTCATTGCGTAGGCTACCAGAGAACCTGCTCCAGAGCCTCGCCCCGGACCAATTGGAATATAAGGTTTAGGCCTCTTGTTTACGTTGTCGTAGGTTGATTTTGACCAGTTGATGAACTCCCATACAATTAAGAAGTAACCCGAAAAGCCCATGGAAAAGATTGTGTTCATTTCGTAATCGGCACGTTCGCGGATTTCTGGAGTGATTTCCTTGTAGCGTTTCTTCAAGCCTTCTTCTACAATGTGCTTTACATAATCATTCTGGTCCGACTGGTAATCATCGCCGTGGGTGCGGAACTCTGCAGGAAGCTCAAATCGGGGCAAACATTCTTTAAGCTCTGGGGTGGAATACTGCTTGATTGTAAGATTGCACATATTGGCAATTTTGATTGTATTGTCAAAGGCATCGGGACAATCCGGGAAAAGAGAACGCATTTCGGCTTCGGTTTTAAGGTACCAGCTGTCTAAATCCTGGTCGCCGCCCATCTTTGAGTGAGGCTCGTGAAGAAGATTTTTAAAACCGATACAACGCAGGGCATCCTGGGCAATTGCATCTTCACGCTCAACGTAGTGAACATCGTTTGTGGCAACAAGCGGAATGTTTAATTTGCGGGCAAGTGCAATCAGCTTTTGTGCAACGTATTTCTGGTCTGGAATTCCGTGGTCCTGAATTTCTATGTAGTAATGGTCTGGGCCAAAAAGCTTACTGTATTTAAGTGCGAGTTCTTCGGCTTCTTTGTCCATTCCGGCAAGAAGCATCTGTGGAAGCTCTCCCTGGATACAGGCAGAACAGCAGATTAGTCCTTCGTGATACTGTTCAAGCAGCTCCCAGTCTATTCGTGGTTTTCCATAATAAAGGGCGTTTTCGTCACAAAAGGCACGACTGGAAAGCCAGCACATGTTTTCGTAACCCTTCTGGTTTTCGCAAAGGAGGATTAAGTGGAAATAATGGGCATGACGGTCGCCTTCTTCTCCCTTGTGGCTGTAGGGAACATCATTTTTTTCGTAGTGGCTGCCGTATGCAACATAAAACTCTTCGCCTACAATCGGGTTTATTCCGTTTACGTGGCAGAGCTTTTCAAAATTGAGTGCGCCGAACATGTTTCCGTGGTCGGTAAGCGCAAGGGCAGGCATATTGAGCTGTTTTGCCTTTGCTACAAGCTTGTCGAGCGTTGCACAACTGTCCAGAAGTGAGTAGTCAGAGTGAACATGAAGATGAACAAAGTTCGATACCGGCGTTCCTTCCGGTGCAGCTGGAAATGTATGATAGTCAGCCAATTGGGAAACTCCTTTTTTAATTAATGCCTGTCATTTTCGGGCTTGCCCCGGAAATCTGTTTAGATTTTGTAAGAATTATTATATCACGAATCCGCGGGGATTTTAAGATGAAAGAGGTGGAAATGGGAGAAAAAGTGGATGGAAATAAACTGTTGACAAAATATAGTTGTGGGATAAAATATAATAAGAGTTTGGATTATCCCACGGAAATAAGGAAGTGTTTTATGGATTTTGTAAATCGTCATGCAGAAAATACAATAAAAAGACTTGCAGATTCGTATCCTGCTGTTTTGGTAACAGGTGCAAGACAGACTGGAAAAACGACTCTCCTTAGAAAGATGACAGATTCAAAATCTATTCCTTATATTACCTTTGATGATCCCATGGAAGAAAGCTCTGCTAAAAATGATCCAAAAACATTTATGGAATTACATTCTCAACCATTTATGTTTGACGAAGTTCAATATGTCCCGGATTTATTTCGTTATCTGAAAATGGAAATCGATAAGAACCGTCAAAATGGAATGTTTTTCTTAACAGGAAGCCAGCAATTTGCACTTATGGAAAAAGCTACGGAAAGTCTTTCGGGGCGAATTGGAATTGTTCAATTGTATCCGCTATCTGCCCGGGAAATCAGAAATGATAGTTTTAATAAAAGCTTTATTCCAACAAAAGAATATATTCTTGAAAGAAACAAGGCTTTATCAAAAACTGATTATTCTGTTCAGAATACATGGAACCGTATTTTTCTTGGTGGATATCCCGAAGTTATTAAAGGAATTGTAACGCCAAAAGATTTTTATGCAGGTTATTTAAAAACGTACATTGAGCGCGATATAAGAAAGCTTACGCAGGTTGCAGATGAAACTCAGTTTATTCAGTTTATAACGGTGGTAGCGGCAAGAACAAGTCAGCTTGTAAATTATCAGGATATGGCAAAGGAATGTGGAATCAGTGAGGTAACTGCAAAAAAATGGTTATCACTTCTGGTAACCAGTGGACTTGTATATTTACTTCAACCTTATGCAACAAATGTTGAAAAAAGGGTAGTAAAAACTCCAAAGCTGTATTTTATGGATACCGGTCTTGCTGCCTATTTAACCCGCTGGACTAGTCCTGAAGTTATGCGAAACGGAGCAATGGCAGGAGCATTTTTTGAAACTTATGTGGTTAGTGAAATAATTAAATCTTTTGCAAATAATTGTGAGGATGCTCCAATCTATTTTTACCGTGACAAAGATAAGGTTGAAATTGATTTACTCATAGAAGAGAACAATACCTTGTACCCTGTTGAAATTAAAAAAACTGCTTCTCCAGGCTCCGAGGATGCCAAAAATCTGTATATAACCAGCCGGATTAAAAATGTGCAGATTGGACAGAATGTTATTGTGTGCAATTGCGATAAGGTTGTTTCTGTCCAGAATAAAGATGTCGTTGCGCTGGCGGTACCGGTGGAGATGCTGTGATAGGATGATACTTTTTTACCGCCATTTGATTTATTAAAAGTTTAATTTGTCTTTTTCTGCTTTTCTTTTTGCAGCTTCTTTTTCTTTTTCAAGTTTATCGAAATATTCGTCAATCTCTTTATCTTTCTTTGGATTCGAATATGTAATTGTTACAGTTGATAATGAATCACTTACAATCATGGCAATCGCTAATCTGTCATTACCATCAAGTACTTTTAGTTCATATTCTATATTGAATGTAGGTGCTTTTTTCCAATAAACCTTAAAAAGAACTTGTGTATAAAATACAGTTGTTCCAAATAAAGATTTTGATTTAGACTCAGTAGATTCTTTTGTATCATTTGAATAACCGTATAGTTCTACTAGACGTTCTATTATAGCTTCACTCTTACTCTGATCATAAACATCGTTATAAATGGTTTGTCCCCTAAAAAGTTGATTTTTGAAAAAGTAATACAATCTTTGTTCTTTTTGTGTCTCATCTTTTATTCGATATACAATAATTTCGTCTTCATTCATAATTATATCCGCAGTTGGGTATATAATTGAAAAATCGTAAATTTCTGTGCCCCATGGCATAAAATCGTAACCTTCACTTCCAGATTCTACGAATCGCTCTTTTATTTTTGCTTTTGCTTTTTCCTTTACAAGTTTTGTGTATTTTTCGACTATAGGGCTTAACGAATTATCATAATTAATAATTTCGATATACATATTACCATCTTTACAATAGGAATAAACTCGTTTTATTGTTTCAGACCAAGGAATTAATACAAATGTTTTTGTTTCAGGATTTAAACTACAAAAAACAGTTTCGATGTCAGAACTATAGTATTGATTATCTTTAAATGTGAATTTATCAGAAAGAAGATATTCTGGTATTTCATTAACTTTATTTGAATAAGGTTCAGTAATGTTTAAATAAAAGTACGCACTCAAACTTATGAAGGGTTTTCCTGTCTTATTTATGATAATTACATCACCAGAACAAATAGGATTTCCTTTTTCATCAATATTATTGATTTCAATCATAAAATCATTTTCAAAGACTTTAAGAGGAATAGTATTTCCTTCATCTACTTCTATTTTTTTTGTGTTTTGCTCAGTATTAATTTCTGACTTTTTTTGATTCTCTGTATTTTGTACTGTAGATTTCTGATTTTCAGTTGAAAGTGTTCTGTCATTTTTAGTTGTTCTATCGGATGGAGAACATCTAAAGAAAAGAGATGATATTGATAGTAAAAGAATAGCTGCTCCTATTATATAAAAATTATTCATAATTTTTCCTCCAATTCTTATGGTTTATTTTTTTTATCTTTCTAAATCATCCGCTATTACAAGCAGAAGATTGTCAAAGTCACGAGTTGATAGTTTTTTATTGAACTCTTTTTCCAATGCTTTATGACATTTCTGGCATTTTAGATAGAATTTTACATATTCTTCGCTTTCTTTAGAAACGTTGTATTGTTTTATTTCCTCTTTTCCTATTTGGATATTTAAAGATAATGCTTCCAATACGTATTTCAGCCCTTTTTTTGCACGTGAATCCATAAGATAGAAATTGTCTGGCTGATGGAAATGAAGATATTTTGATGTCAGAGACCTATTCCATTTACCAGAAACCCTGTGAAAACAGTTCAAAATCAAATCATAAGTATAGAAGATTTGCTTAAAATCTGATTTATTTGTATTTGATAATGCATCATCAATTTTATCTCTATATTTTGACAAAGCTTTAGGAAGTATTTTCTCATAAACAGGAGCTTCTAACTTGATGTTATTCTCATCTTTTGCACCTCGTTCTATAGCGGCGGAATAGGAACGACCGATAAGCCATAACTTAGCAATTACCTCAGCATCATCTTTGTGATTTGGATATTTCTTGCACATTTCGTACAAAATATCATTTCCGACATGCCAATTTTTGTTCATTTCTTCTGCGTTAGCAAAATACTTTTTCAATTCGGATTTGGTCACTAGCGAAGGTCTCCTTATTTACACGGATTACGAAAAATATTTTCTCTAATTGAAAATTATAAATTCGCATATTGGATATGTCAAGATTCACTATTAGAGATATATTTCTATTATGGAGTCAGCAGAAATCAAAAGGATTTTTACCTCAAATATCAAAAAGTATCGCAAACTAAATGGTATGACACAAATGGAGCTTGCGGTTGCCGCCGACTTATCCGTAGGATTCTTATGTGATTTGGAAGGCGGTAAAAAGTGGGGAACTCTTGAAACTATGGCTAAACTGGCAAAGGCTCTACATGTCAAACCTTATCAGCTTCTGTTGCCGGAGGATGATAAAAATGCATCTGTCGTGCTCCACGAAGACTTATCGGAATTATCTAAGAACCTAAAACAAACAATAGACACTCAGATTGATTCACTAATGCAAAAATACGCTGAATAAAAAAAGTTCAATCACAAAATCTCCAATAAAACAATGTCTAAAAATCACAAAATCTCCACATTTTAAGGGGTTGATTTTCACAAAATCTCCATCTCCATCGAAGCTGTCACTATAACTAGCTTTATCCCCCCAATTATGCTAAAATACCCTTGATGAAGAGAATTATTCAAATCGGCATTATATTTGTTTCTTTGGGCTTGATGTTTTCGTGCGGGACTACAAAGGTGGAGCCGCAGGAGCAGGAAGACAAACAGACGGTTACAGAACCAGTTGCCCCGGAAAACGATGATAAATCAAAAGAGGATGTAAAGTCAGATTCTGATAAAAAAAAGGATGAACCTGTTGCTGAAAAAAAGGATAAATCTGATGGCGAAAGAAAACCTCTGCGAAAGCCAAAAAAGGTCAGAAATAAAAAAACAGAAGAGGAAGTAGAAGAAGTTCCTGTACCGGTGATTCCTGTTTTTGATGACTGGAAATATATGGGCTTTGGAACTGAAGTGCCAAAAGAGGTTGAAGAAGCGGTAAAAGCTGCCCCAGTTGATTTTATTGTAGATGGATTTAAGGTTTATGATGCAGAAAGCCGCAATGTGGTGATTTTGCATACCAGCGGATTAAATGTTGATCAGGCGGAGAGTAAGCTTGAGATTTCAGTTTCAAAGTCAGCTGCAGCAAATGTTCCGGCAGATATTTCTCTGGATGATTATGAAGCATCGGAATCGGGCTGGGTAAGACTAAATCTGGAATACTTTGCAGATAAATTGCAGGCAGAAGATGAAGGCAACCAAATCTATCAGGCTTTGATAAAATTGTTAGAGCAGACATATATTGCTTATCAGATATTTAGAAAAAAATAATGTGCTTGGAGGACAGAATGAAAGTTTTAGTAATTGGTGGTGCAGGTTATATTGGAAGCCATGTTGTAAAGGAATTGATGAAGGCTGGTCACAAGGTAACGGTTTTCGACAATCTTAGTAGCGGCTTAAGGTGCAATCTTTTCCCGGAAAACGGTTTTATTTACGGTAACATTCTTATAGAGCGTGATTTGGACGAAGCTTTTGCACAGGGCTTTGATGCTTTTGTTCATCTTGCGGCCTTTAAGGCAGCCGGCGAATCCATGGTTAAGCCTGAAAAATACAGCATTAACAATATCACCGGAACCTTAAATATTATGAATGCTGCGGTAAAGCACAACTGCAAGATTATGATTTTTTCTTCCTCTGCCGCAACCTTTGGTGAACCGCAGTATCTTCCAATGGACGAAAATCACCCTCAAAAGCCAATCAACTAAGATT
>JAEEGI010002576.1_pt1 | contig 44172 bp, 47 predicted proteins | sample 8958751 | NCBI WGS metagenome assembly JAEEGI01 (sample SAMN16246545, study PRJNA631951) | gut metagenome | biome: gut microbiome; feature: rumen; material: KS-attached | host: Bos | place: Iran: Karaj | collected 2018-10
CAGGGAGTTGAACTATATCACCGAACTCCACGAAAGTAATCGTAGCATATTGAACGGCTATGGCAGTTACTAATTATCCTTTTTACAAAATACCCAAGGTGGTATTTGGTAATCCCAATCTTTCGCCCAGTGCGAAACTACTCTTCGCTTATTTAATATCCCGAGAGGATTATGACGTTATTATTAATTCGGCTCCTAAGGGGAATTTCGTACAGTGCTATCTGCGGGTTCTTGCCAACAAAATCGGCAAGAGTATCGATAGCGTCCGAAAGAACTATATCCCTGAACTGATACGGGAGGGGCTGATAGAAAAAAAGAACATTGGAGGAGCCAAGGGTGATAAGTATAGCACAATGTGCCTATTCAGTATTAGGTGGGAGAATATCGTCAGCGAGGAAACAGACGAAAACAAACATAATGAGTAATATGGAGAAACGTAAATTATTCATTGAGTACATTGATAATATCATTTATGTGCTCGATAATCCGACAGAAATGGACGTTGAGTTTTGCCTTTTTGAAATCGAAAGGCTATACAACGAGTTAAAGCTTTATGTATCAGAGCAAAATAAGTATGTGTAAAGAAAAAACAAGTGTAGGGAACCTTAGGGGAGTTGAAATGATACACACTCCCCTTCAGTTCAGGAACCTCCGTAGTTCCGAGATTGACTGCCGTGTGCAGTCAGTCAACGAGCGGAGTGAAAAGAAAACTGCCAAACTCCTTCTATACAAGGACGCTAGGGTGGATATGAACGTCCTTGACGAGACAGTCGGCTGTGAGCATTGGCAGCGTATCCACCAAGAAATCAAAGGGATTATCTACTGCGGCGTTGGCATTCAGCAAGCGAGCGGAGAGTGGACGTGGAAATGGGATTGCGGTACAGAGAGTAATGCCGAGCGGGAAAAGGGAGAGTCGTCAGACGCCTTCAAGAGAGCGTGCTTCTGTTGGGGTATTGGGCGAGAGCTTTATACCACCCCTTCAATCTCTATTCCCCTTACAGATAAGGATTTCTTCAATGGCAAATTCTGTCAGTCCTTCTCTGTCAAGGACATTGAAATCTCCTCTGCACACGAAATCACCTATCTCTGCATAGTGGACAGGTTAGAGAGAGAGCGTTTCAAGTGGGGGAGAAAACGGAAACCCCTGAAACCCTTTCTTCAAGAGAAAATATTCGAGCGTCTATATAAAGGGGAGGACATTTGGGATAAGGTTAAGGACTACTTCGTCTTCGACGAATCCTCCTTCAAGGAGGCATATAAGGACTATGTTCTTTCAAAAGAAAAGTCCTAAACTTCAGTGTATCAGCTTTTTTGCTTATATTTGCGACTGCGAAAAAGGAGTCCTAACCGTAGTCGCAGATATAAGTACCTAAGGTGCAAGAGCGTGTAATCTATTGATAATGAGCGAGTTCGAGTCTCGTTTTCCGCTCAAAATGCCTCGCGGAAACGCGGGGCTTTTTTGTTTTTGACACATTTTTGCACAAGTGTCAAATTTTCTCTATTTTTGACACTTGGACGAAAAACTGTCAAAAATGGAACCTTACGATCGGAACATACCCTTTAACCACCTCCCTCCTCTGCCCCCAAAGGCGGAGGTGTATCTGGATGAAGATGTGCGTACGAAACTTATCCAGGCGAGCAGGCGGCTTGCTGAGTTGAAGGGGCTGGCATCGACATTGCCGAACCAATCCCTGTTTGTGAATACGATTGCCCTCCGGGAGGCGAAAGCCAGTAGCGCCATTGAGAACATCTTCACAACGGACGACGAGTTGTACCGATCCCTTTCTTATCAGGAAAGCGATTATCTGGACGGCCCGGCCAAGGAAATCCTTCATTACCGGGAGGCACTCTGGAAGGGGTTCCAAGACATCTTGCGCGAAGGAGAATTGACTGTGGATGCCATCATCGACATTTACCGCGAAGTTAAGCGTACACGGGACGGAATCCGTCCGTATCAGGCCGAGACGGTCATCAAAAAGTGCGGATGGGGTTCCCTTGTTGCCGATACCGTCTATACACCGCCTAGGGGCAAAGGCGTGGTAGAGAGAAAGATGGATGAACTGGTCACTTTCCTGAATGACGATGTACAGTTTCCCATCGACCCCCTGCTGAAAATGGCCCTGGGGCATTATCAATTTGAAGCCATCCATCCCTTCCGGGACGGCAACGGCCGCACCGGCAGAATCCTGTGCATACTATACTTGATCCAGAAAAAGTTGCTGGATATTCCTATACTGTTCCTAAGCGCCTATATCCTACAGAACAAGGACGCTTACTATCAAGCCCTAGGTGAAGTAACAGGGACCAGACACTGGAAAAAATGGATTCTGTTCATGCTGGAAGCCGTAACCCAGACGACCGAGTATACGACGGACAAAATCAATCGGATACGGACCTTGATGGAGAAGACGGAGAACCTCGTCCGGGAAAAGAAAAATGCCGTTCCGCGGTTAGAGATCCCCAAACTGTTCGAGCAACCTTATATCCGGCCGAAGAATCTGCTTTCAGACAAAATCAAAAGTGTCAATACCGCCAAGAAGTACCTTGCGCTACTTGAAGAGATGGGCTTGTTGACCAAAGAAAGAATCGGGAAGGAATACGTCTGGTTCAACACGGAACTGATGGATGTCCTGTCTGATTGATTCCATTGACGACGAGTTGGCGGATGTCGGATGTCGGATGGCCGTATATGTCGCTTCCCCTATACGTCTTGAAAAGCCATGAAAGGTTCACCTATGTTTCGCCTAATGTCTTTGGTTTACAAGACGTGGTTCAAGTCTCGTTTTCCGCTCACGATCCAGACGACTGCCTTCATGGATGTCGTTTCGCATTGAAGGTAATGACGGTCTGATCGAGCGACCCCGAAGCCCCCGAGGGGTAGCCTTCCGCCATGAAGGCGGGTGGGACGTTAAAGTTGCGGGAATGTCCGAGGTGGCATTTTACAATAAGTGAAAATTCACCTTCCCAGAAGACATACCATAGAAGTTACTGTAAGGCATCAGACTGGGGAAGACGAGGTGATTTTGGCTGGCCTTCCCAGCGTGTAGGCCTTGCAGGGACCTGGAAGCGCATTCCGGATGGAAGGTGAATTTCGGGTTGGCAAAGAGTCCTTTGTTTTTGACACTTGGTTACAACGAATTATGCTATTTTTGCATTACAATCGAATAGCTTATGAAAGGTATTCTTATGATCCTCTTAACCCTCCTTTCCTTCCAGCAGGGGAAAGTCCGAAAGGACCCGATGGACCGGGCGTACATCTATCCCGAACGGATTGTCTGGATAAGCAGCGAGACTGCCGTCAAAGGCAGTGAGGTATTGCTGGAAGAAGGCAACGGCCAGGTTCCATCGCCCTCCGGCAGACATTGCCGGATGCGGAACAGTGGAGAAGACAAGGCCTCCATTATCCTTGACTACGGGCGCGAACTCCACGGCGGGCTCAAGCTCTGCCTGCGCTGGGGACATCGTTACCCTTCACTGGTGCGTATCCGATTCGGTGAATCAGTTGAGGAGACTTGCAGCGAACCGGTCGATACAGCGTGGCTGATGGGCCACTCGACTAATGACCATGCGATGCGGGACTATGTCATGAAGATTCCCCGCGACGGCTCCATAGAGATCGGCAACACCGGTTTCCGCTTCGTCCGCATCGACGTCCTGGAGCCGGACGGCATCGTGGCGATTCAGGAGGCTCCCGCCATCCTGCGTTATCGCGATATCCCCTACGTCGGCTCTTTCCGGAGCAGCGACGAACGACTCAACAAAATCTGGCAAACCGGCGCTTATACGGTCCATCTGAATATGCAGGAATACCTCTGGGACGGCATCAAGCGCGACCGTCTCATCTGGCTCGGAGACATGCACCCCGAAGTCAGTACTATCATGGCCGTGTTCGGTGACAACGAGGTCGTGCCGGAGAGCATCGACTTGGCCAGGAAGCAATACCCTCTCCCGAACTGGTTCAACGGAATGAGCGCCTACTCGATGTGGTATCTGATCATCCAGTACGAATGGTACATGCACAGCGGAGACAGGGACTACCTGCAAGACAACCAGGATTACATCGTCGGGCTGGTCGACCAAATCGACGGCCTGGTCGAGGAGGACGGACAGGAACACCTTGCGCCTCGCCGGTTCCTGGACTGGCCTTCCACGCCTAACCAGCCCGGTTGTGAAGCCGGATACCGAGCTCTGCTATGCTGGGCGCTGACGAATGCCGGAAAACTATGCGAGACGCTCGGCGAGACCGCTTCCGCCGAGAAATGCCGGGACATCATCACCCGGATGAACCGGCTGATTAAGCCCCACAACGGGCTCAAGCAGGCGGCGTCACTGATGGCGATCGCCGGGCTGATGCCTGCCGAGCAGGCATGCCGGGAGGTCGTGGCTGTGGATGGTTCCAAGGGCTTCTCCACCTTCTACGGCTACTATATGCTCGAGGCGCTCGCCCGCGCGGGCATGTACCAGGAGGCGATGGACATCATCCGCACCTTCTGGGGTGCGATGATCGACCATGGAGCGACCACCTTCTGGGAGGATTTCAATTTGGATTGGGTGAAGAACGCCGGCCGTATCGACGAGATCACACCGGAAGGGAAGGACGACTTGCACGGAGACTTCGGTGCCTACTGCTACCCGAGCTATCGGCACAGCCTATGCCACGGCTGGTCTTCGGGCCCGACGCCGTGGATGAGCCGGCACATCTTAGGATTCGAGGTTATGGAGCCTGGCTGCCGTGTGCTCCGTGTCGTCCCGCACCTAGGCGACCTGAAATGGGCGGAGGGCACCTTCCCGACACCCAGGGGAGCTGTCTTTGTGCGGCATGAGCGGCGTCCCGACGGCTCGGTCAAGACGACCGTCAAAGCCCCTCGTGGGGTGAAGGTCGTCAGAAAATAGAATCCGCCGCATCCCTCCAGCTGGAGGTGCCATTTTTGTGTTTTTTTCAATAATCGCGTAACTTTAAAAATTTTACGACTGATGATCAAATAGGAGTGATGATGGATTCCTTGAAAAGAAGTTTTATCCTGATCGCGGCTCTGCTGTTTGGAGTCGCAGAGGGTTCCCGAGCGCAGAGTTATATCACCGACGTGATGACTGTCGATAGCCAGAACCATAGTACTTACACGGCGCAGGGCTGAACGGTCATTGGCAAGGATTTGAACGCTGGTGCTGGGGGCAAATACATTTATCTCCTTTACAAGACAAACAGCAGTCAGGGCAGTTCCGGGACACCCATCACGGGTTTTTACCGACGGCCAGGCCTTCCAGGCCATAGCCGATGAGTCCGGTGACACCTACAAGTACAGCTGGTCACCAGCAAAGGACTACGTTGCCGGTAAGGTTTATAGGATAGCGGATAAGACCTTCACTTCCGTCACCGCCGCCCATGCGATGCCACGGTAGAAGCTAAGTAAGTTCGTCTAGAATTTCAGGGCTAGGCCGATGCCGTTGCCGGTGGGGCCGAAGTTCAATTGGGCGGTGGGAATGCCGCCGTTATTGTGGGTGTTGACGATACTGTTGAGCTTGTCGCAATTCTTTACAAGAATAGGAACGCCTGCTCCGGCGGTGACAAGACCTACTCCTGAGGTAATCAATCCGGAGATTATCAAGGGATTACCAGCTTTGGCACCCTCTTCCGCACCCTGTTGCGCTCCCTCTTCTCCTCCGATGGCTCCGATGGAACCACCTATAGCGGCGCCAACCAGACTGGTGGTCGCCCCAAGGAGCAGCACGGTAAAACCTACAAGGGTTGCGGCCCCACCACCTATGACGAGTCCAAGGCCAGTGTTCCTGCCCTTTCTCGCTCTCTTCCATTCGGCATTGAAGTCATGTCCGCCAATATCAGCCAATAGGGCAGCTTGATCCTGAGGGGAAAGACGCTCCCCGTCCATCTCAATGTGAGTCCCAACCCTTTTGATAAATCCGGCATCAGCATACTGAGCCCAAGCCCCGAAAGAAAGGAGCAATAGTGTGACCGCTACTATTATCCTTCTCATATCATAAAAGTTATAACAGGTACAAATACTCCTAAGCGATGTCTTGGTACCTGGCGTGATCCAGGCGCCGCCATTGAACCCTTAATCTGTCCTGCCCTCCTTCCTTGTCGGCCATTATCACGCTGAAATCGTGGAACCCCTTTTCAAGATTGACTCTTCCCTGAAAAAGGTTGTCATCGCTCATAGTCCAATCATCAATGTGAATCGTGGCTTTTCCACGACTCGTCACGTTGAAAAACCAGACTCCGGTCTCAGGGACATAAAGCTTCCCTGACAGAAGGTAACCATGTGACTCGGTATGCCTTTTCCGTACGATGAACGGGGTACTGACGACCTCGGAGGCTCCCTTGGTTCCTGAAAGGATGTCCTCGGCGACGGTGAAGTCCCCGATGTATTCCGTCCTGGTCAGTCCATGATCTTTCCCTTTAGCGTCAACGGCCTTGTGAAGGGTGTAATCCAGATCCACCTTCAATGTGTCCATCTGAACAACTCCTCCTTCATCCTCACGGATCCATGTACGACCGTAATCACCTTCAGTTTTCAAATATCATAAAAAGAATCTGATTCTCAAAACCGAGTTGGGTTATCATTGAAAAACTTATCATTTCATTTTTCTGTATAGAATCGCTATTTTTGAAAGCTCAAATGATTTGATATGAAAAAGATTGCTCACATCTTGTTGATCATATGCTTAATCATGGCAATTGACTCATGCCAGAAAGAGCGGTTTCTTACTTTGAATTCACAAAGCAGCATCTCTTTTCCTGAGCAAGGAGGAAGCCAGGATATTACATTCTCCGCGAACAGTGATTGGACGGTCCGTTCATCTGAATCCTGGTGCAAGGTGTCTCCGGCTTCCGGAACAGCATCGGAAGGAGTAATATCTTTGAGAGTAACATGTGACCTGAATGCGACCTATGATCCAAGGTCTTGTGAGGTTACTATCTCGGCTGGAGGATTAACCCAAACAGTCTTTGTGTCGCAAGAGACAAATCAAGGGCTACTTGTATCTCCAACATCTGTCAATGTTAGCGACAAAGCGCAGACTATAGAAATCGAGGTCAAGACGAATGTCAATTATACTTTTGATATCGACTCATCATGTAGGGATTGGATCAAGCATATATCAACGAGAGCTCTCGGAACGAATAGGTTGGAGTTTCAGATAGCGGAGAATGAATCCTATGAGAAGAGGACAGGACAGATAACTATCAAGCAGTCCGATGGTATTCTTGAAGGGCGTGTAACCATTAATCAGGCTGAGCGTACCGCCATTATCTTATCATGGGACACAATCAATTTACCTGATGAAGGTGGTTATTTCGAGGTTAGCCTGCAAGCTAATGTCGAATATACATGCGCTATGAGCCCCTGGATCCATGAGGTCACAACAAGGGGTTTGTCCGATTACAAGCATTCATTCTATGGTGATCCGTTGCCCTTCAATCTAGATAAAAGAGAAGGGACGATCACCTTCGCCGACAAGAGCGGTGACGATAAAGTGGTTTTCCAGGTAATCCAAGAGAGTCACGCCGAGGTTATCGTCTTTCATGATCCAGAAGTTGAGCGAATCTGTCTTGAAAATTATGATATTGATGAAGACGGCGTTCTCACAACCAGGGAAGCTGCCAGAGTAGGGAGTCTGGATGGTTTCATTAATAATGTCGCTATCTGTCATTTTGACGAGATGAAATTTTTTACGGGGGTGGAAGAGATCGGCGGCTTCTACGGCTGCGCTAATCTTGAGACAATTTCGTTCCCTCCCAATATCACAAAAATAGGTATGCAGGCCTTTTTGGGCTGCGGAAGTTTAAAAGGACCTCTGGAAATTCCGGATCAAGTGGTAGAGATCGGTTATGATGCTTTCAGAGGGTGTGCCTCCTTGAATGGAGAATTAGTGTTGCCGGACAGTCTGAAAATCATTGGTCAAGGAGCATTTCAGGAGTGTAGTGGCTTTACAGGCAGATTGATTATCCCCGATAGTGTGACACGCATCGAGCCTTATGCTTTCGCAAGGTGCTCTTCGCTGGATGGACCGCTAATCCTTCCGGAACATCTTTCTTCAATAGGGGCTTCCGCTTTTGCCGAGTGTTCCCGGATGAGCGGGGAACTTTTATTCGGTGATTCTTTGGAAGAAATTGGTCCTGCGGCATTCCTTCGATGCTCAGGGATTCAAGGTGGTCTGACTTTTCCCAATAATTTGAGGATTATCGGAGCATCCGCATTTGCGGAGTGCTCCGAATTAACAGGGGAGTTATCGCTTCCTGAAAGTTTGAGGATTATCGGTTCAGGAGCATTCAAGAATTGCTCCGGATTAACAGGTGACATCTCGCTTCCTGACGAAATTGAAGAGCTCTCTTTTGGATGTTTCGAAGGCTGCTCAGGTTTTGACGGGGTTCTTCATCTTCCCAGAAACCTAAAAACAATATCGACTTATGCTCTGAAGGGGTGCAATGGATTACACGGTGATTTGATAATTCCTGACCAGGTTGAGTCTATCCCGCTAAGGGCATTCGCGGGATTCGACAATTTTGATGGCAGACTCGTCCTTCCGAGGAATTTGAAAGAGATAGGGGAAGGTGCGTTCTATGGATGTTCGGGCTTCCGTGGAGAACTCGTTATTCCAGAGGGGGTAGAGACCATCCCTCTGCTTGCTTTTTATGGCTGTTCCCAGTTTGAGAACCTCTCTCTACCATCGACTATAAAGACAATAGGGAGAGATGCTTTCAGAGATTGTAAAGGTCTTAAGACTGTCCGCATAGCGGCCATAACCCCTCCTGAGTGTCAGGGCGTTTTCTTGGATTGCGGTTACCCCATGACCCCGACGTATCATTATGATGGTGATGTGTATGTTCCTGAGAGCAGTGTCGAGACGTATATCCAAGATGCCTTTTGGGGACAGTATTATGGACGATACAATGTGGAAGGTCATTCTCCGCAAGAGTATTTCAGGACATCCACTGATTTCTCCAGAGATGGGGAGGTCGTGCTGCTTCAAAAAGCGACAAAAGGGAATGGCGTGAATCTCATTTTGATGGGAGACGGATTCCTCGACGTGGATATGAATCCGGGCGGAAAATACGAGCAGGTACTACGTAAGTATATGGATCAATTCTTCAAATATGAGCCATACCGCTCGCTACGGGATCGTTTCAATGTATATGCTGTGAAGGTCGTTTCGGAGAATGATGTCTTTTTCTCAAAATATGCGAGGAGGAAATTTATTGACGATAATAATGGCGACCCTATTTATAGTTCTGGTTTTGATTACACAAAGAAAGTCCCCAATAACCAAAATAACCCGAGACTGACATGCTCGGCGGTTATTCTGAATTATAATTACAGTTACGGCAGAAGTTTTTGCACACAATTCTACGGTTCCACTGAAGGTTCTCCCTTTTGGGACAGTCTCTCATCAGAGTCATACATACTGGAGCCTATCGAGACTCGCCCTACTATGATCAACCATGAGATGGGCGGACATGGTTTTGCGATGCTTGACGATGAATACACCGAGTATGATCAGACGATTTCCTCTGAATACAAGAAAGAACTCGACGAGTTTGTCTGGCTTCATGTGAATATTGATTGGAGGAAAGACCCGAATACCGTAAAGTGGTCGCATTTCCTCAAAGACAGCAGATATGACGAAGAGAAGCTCGGGCTATATGAGGGTGGAGATGTGTTTTTCCCTAAGGGGGTTTTCCGCCCGTCTGAGAATAGCCTTATGCGAAATGACCAACGACAGCCAAACGCATTCAACGCTCCTTCCCGGGAACAGATATATAAAACAACAATGACTCTTTCCGAGGGGTCTAAATGGACATACAATTATAATGTGTTCGCCCTTTTTGACGAGGCTGGCAGGAAAGAGGCGGCGGAAGCGTGCTCTTCCAATGCTACCCGTTCAGTAATCGATAAAAATGAGGTGTCGGATCTTCCTCCTATCCGACTGACAGATAATGTCAGAAGATTCAAATTAGATAAGAATGGGCGCCCGATAGTGATAGAATAGTTATTGGCGTTTGAACCGTTGCACTGTTTGTCGCAGGCGTGGTACGGAAATAGATTATACTCAATAAGTTACAATATTATAGGGTGGCGAAATCGCCACCCTATAATTGCTTAATTATCTGTAAATCAGATAAATACGTAACACGTCGCAGGCGCCGTCCTATGTGCAAGGATGGCGACCACGAAATTCATACTCATTCCGATCGCGTCTCCTTTGTCGCTTCGGTGCGCCAGGGACTGAAGAACCTGGCAATCAAAGCATAAGCGGACAGGGCCTCTTCCTTGATGTCATGCCCGTACCAGCGCGCGTTGATCTTCTCGCCGGAGGAGTATTCCATATAGATCCTGTAGGTCCTTCCGCCAGTCATGTGCTCATCAACCTCATAGCCGTCAAGCTTGTACACCTCGTTTTTCTCAAGGAGTTCCTGCAATTCGAGAACCTTCTCTTTATCAACAGAATAGGACTTGTTGACCTCGGGATCTCCGAATCTGTTGCCACGTCCCAGAACCACGACCACCTTAGGTATGGAATCTGTGTCCGCGATCAATTCGCAATAATCTTTGCCCAGGCCGGCGGCCCCTGTACAAGAGTAGCTGCAATAGATGAGATTCCCTTCCGGCCCCTGGGCGAAGAGCCTGAGGCCGGAGAATCCCAATGCCAGAAACACAAGCAATGTCAACTTTTTCATGTTTTTCTCTTTTACCAGGGCCTATTGGACAGGTCGGATATTCATGCCGAAGTAGAAGTTGGTTGTGGACATTCTTGGTTCGTTAAAACTAGGATATAGCCACAAGTGGCACCCGTAGTTCGATGCCCATCCCTCTTCATAATCGCTGCTCCAATAATAGCCGGTATCCGGACTGATGATGGTAGAGCTTTGATAATGGCCGCCAGCGGGGAAAAAGATGGCGTTCCCGTTGACCTTGCTGACCACCAGGTAACCTATCATCGTTCCGTTGTCAACAGCCGTCCAGGTGCAATAGTCGCTGTTCATCAACTCTTGGAAATCAGCCTTTGAAGGAGTCCTCCACGGTGACCCCCAGGTAGCGCCTGCCGCATTCTGGTCGCTGCCGGGCCATTGATATCCGCTGCTGCTGCCAAAAGTCGTACGGGGTGAAGTCTCTCCCCAAGCATAATAGGAACCGCTCTGCATGGGAGACGTGGCGCCCAGATTCATGTTCGCCCACTTATTCCCGGAGGGAAGTCCCATATCGACCGCTTTCCTGGAAGGATTGCCGCTTACGGTTACCTGGCAACTGGCCGTTTTCCCGTTGGATGTCGTGACGGTGATTGTAGTTGTACCGCTACTGAGGCCAAAGACCGAGCCGTTCTCACTGACGGTGGCCACCGAGGTGTTGGAACTGGTCCATGATGTGGTGTAATAACTGCATATGGCCGGAGAGGTCTCAGCCGTGAGTGTGATCGAGTCCATAAGTTTCACGGTCGCCGAGGCGGGCAGGGAAACTGAGGAAGGAAGCACGACTGAGCATTCTTCCCGGACACATCGCAGATTGGCGCCATGTCCGAGTGCAAGATCCGGATGGTTCTGGTTGTTGTAGGTGTCAACAATGGATATCGTCGCCGCCGTCTTGTTGTAGAGGTCGCTATAGGAGTAGAACCCCTGTAGCTCGACAGAGCCCATTATCGACCATCGGTCTTTGAGGAAGCCTCCGTCAGAAGCCCAGTAGTGGTAATGATATCCGTCTGGCTTTACTATATTTCCGGCCTGCCGGATCAGGTATGCCGTATTATAGGTGTTGTTGCTGCGATAGGTGTAAGATAACGTGTAGGGCGAGATAAGACCACCGTTGGGGAACACATAGGATCCCGAAGATGAGGTTACCGTCAACGGGTCGGCGAAGTCCAGTGATAGGAAGGTGTCCCTGAACGACTTGTCCCACATCTCAACCTGAGGCACTTTCCAGCCGGGAGGGCAGGGATCGAAGATGGTCTTTTCGTCGGACCAAAGGTCATTGCCGGAAGTCGTAAGGTCACTTGTCCAGCCCCCGTCTGTCACATATGTGTACTTGGTTGGAGTGGAGACAAGTGCCGCGACGGTAGGAAGGGAACCTGCCGAGTAGCTTTGAACTGTCTTGTACGTACCTCGGATGGCGGGTGTCCAGATTGTTTGGTCGCTGAAATCCCCACCGTTTGTGATCTTGGAATTGAGGAACGGATCCTTGCGTCCCCATTGGTACAGAAGACCGTAATTGGAAGGGCTGCTGTCGGAAGACAAAGCGCCCAGGTTCCGGTCCATGAATATGGCTCCGCCGGGATAGGTCTGGGCTGTCCCCTCTATATTGTCATCCGTGAACCAAATATGCCAGCTCCAGAGGATATTTCCAGCGGCATCAAACACTCCCACCAGGGCGTTGCCTTCGGCAAAGGACTGTCCTGTGGAGAACACCAGATAGCCGTCTTTGTAGAAAACCCTTCTGATCAGTTCGCTTTCAGACGGAGCCGTGGCCGTGCCAAAGGTGGCCCAGATAACATCCGCCCTGGAAACCGACTCGGGATCGATAGCCGGATCGACTCCAGCAAGGGCTGCGGCGCCATTGCCCCTGACGGTCGCATCAAATTTGTAGTCGCCCTCCGACTGTACGATGTAACTGTTGGCCGTGCCCTCGGCACTAAGGTCAGTATAGTCATCAAGATCGACAAGGGCAATGCTTGACTCGTCCCGGATACAGCGTGTGGGACCGGTCCAGGAAGCGTCCATGATGACAAGAGCGTTATTGTGGGCTATAAAGGCGGCGGCATAGACGCTGGTTGAAGTCCAGAGCCACGTACCATTGTATGTTCCGACATTCGGCCAGTTCATATTCCCATGCCCAGTCTGTCCGCTCACTGGAATCCAGAAGGTGGATCCGTTGGAAAGTGTATAGGTGTAACCCTGACCTTGTGTCCAAACAGGAGTCTGCATCCCTATGAAGGTGTTTTCAGTAGGCATTCTCCAGCCTGGCGGACAAGGGTCGAAGATGGTCTTTTCGGTACTGGACCATCCGCTGTCAGTCGCGTAGCCCAGTTGCGTGGGATTCTGGATACTGGCCGCGAGGGACATGCTTCCGTTCGTGACTGTGGCTCGGGTGCCCTTTGCGGCGACCATGTCGGCACTTCCGCTTCTTGCGACAAGGCCCTTGAAAGGATCCTTGCGGCCCTTCTGATAGTACAGGCCGGCATCAAAGAACCAGTCGGGTTCATACTGGTTGGACAAGGCTCCCAGATTGCGGTCCATCACCGTGTCACCGCTGGGAAGAAGTTTGCTCTTCCCCGTCAGGTCTGCGGCCGTGAACCAAATGTGCCAGCTCCAGATGACACTGCCTGACCGGACAAGTCCGACCAACGCATTGCCTTCCTGGAAAACATCCCCTGTCGAGAAATACAGATAGCCGTTCTCGTACCGGACATTCCGGATCAGTTCTTCATCTCCCGGGGCGGTGCTTGTTCCAAAAGTGGCCCAAAGTATTTCCGCCGTCACCGTTCCGGACAGATTGAGGGTCCGGGATATGCTGTTGAGGTCGGCCAGGCCGTTGCCGGCAACCGATGCCACGATCTTGTAAGATCCAGCATCAGAGACAACGTAACAGTTGGCCTGCTCTTCCTTGCTGAGATCCACGACCACAAGTTCCAGGTTGTTGAATCCCAACGTGATGGAGGCCACTTCGTTCCTTCCGACTTTTATGGTTGATTTGGCCGTGCGGGTCTGCCGCAGACCGTCGGTTGTGATAACGGTTATTTTTAGGCCCGAATAATTACCGGCGGGGACGGCGATGTAGAAAGGAGTGGCGGTGGAGCCGATGGCCACACCTTCCGTTCCGCAGTCGAGCGACACTCCCTCCGATCCGGAAGAGATCACCGCGGCATCATTGCTGATGGTGAACGGTCCGCTCATCCCCGAGTCGGCGGAAAGGACGATACGCCGTACCTTTTTCCCGCTTTGGGTAGTGCTTAAATTTAGCCGTATGATACCGCCTAAATTCTTGAATTGCAATGTGTTGGTGCTGCTCTCAGCATACATCGGAGCTCCTTTGATGTTTCCGGCGACATATTCCTGAGTAGGGGGAAGGGTTGGATTACCTCCGTTGTAGATGGTTGCCGGATAGTAGGCTTTGTAAGGAGAAGTCTCCGCCTCGGTGCCGCTGTCTGACACGTAAGAGAAATCAGCTGTTTTCCCTTCTTGGGTGGTCTGGTAGGTGCCTGCGTGCGATGCGGCGTCAACAATGGTGATTTCGTCACCGGAGAGCCACAGGACTTCGTAGCCGTCATCGGTTTCCGATAGGGCTGTCCTCGTCAGGCCTTCACCAATAGTGGCGCTGAACACCTGCGCCTGGACTTCAGGGGCTGTTTCAATTGTTTCGGGTTCCATTTCCTTCTGGCAGGAAAGAATCATGAAGATCGGCAGGATTACGCCCAGCCAATAAATTTTTTTCGCATTCATAGTCTGGTCCTCCTTAATCGAAATCTGATTCATTATATTCTTCACCTTTACCGTAGGTTTCCGTGTCACCAGAAGCATTGATCAAGACTGGTTCGGATATTAAATCCAAACAATCGGCCTCGGGTGTCTGGTAGGGTTTTTTGTTCGGGAGCATAATCAATATTTTAGTGAATTACAATTCGTTAGAGGTGCGCACATCGACCAAAGGTAAATAATAATAAACATAATTCCAAAAAATCACTAACTTTAAAAGTTTAAGAAAGATTACGTCTATTTTGCGATGATAACCTGCAATAATAACATTCTGGCGGCGGTGATTATGACCCTGTCGATACTGGCGGCGCCAAGCTGCGCTGACAAGCCGGACGTCAATGACAGCATAGTCTTCGAAACGGAAACATTCAAGCTGACGGTAGGCCGCGATGCTGTGGCCCGGTCGCTACTCATCAAGGCAACCAATGAGGAAATGCTGGTCAAAGGTGCCGGAGTGCCCCTATTTTCGGTCACTCAGGACAGGCCGTTCAACAATGAGATAAAACTCGAGCATCCGAACACAAGGACAACCTACAAGGCTGACTCGCTTTCATGGGACGGGGAGAGGCTGACTGTAGGCTTTGACACGGCACCGTACGAGGCCGTGGTGAGGGTTGACAAGGGAGCAGGCTACCTGAGGTTTACCTTGGAGGATTTTATCTGCGAACCTACTGATTATGACTATCTTGCCCTTGACGTTCCGCCGGTGGCCGAGTTCAGGATCCTACAGCTTCCCGTCAAGGAGCGCGAGAACTTCGGAGAATGGCTGAATGCGATGTGGGACGATGTCTCAGCGGTCTGCGTGGCGGGATGCGACCCGTGGTCGCTTATTTGGCACGAAGACCGGAACGGCGGAAGGATCCTTACGGCGGACCTGTATTCCGGGAAGAAGCTCAGGGAAGGGTCGGCGGCGATTATCGCTGCTGGCGGCAAGGAGCCTTTCCTTGACGCGATGGATGGATTCGAAGTGGACCTGGACCTGCCCAGAGGCGTCCGAAGCCGCCGTTCCCCTATGCTTAACCGCTCCATTTATTGGACAGGCGATGCGACTCCCTCCAATATCGACAAGCATATCGCCATCGCTCGGAAAGCAGGGCTCGAGATGATGCTTTTCTATTACCCTTGCTTCATCAAGTCAAAAGGCTACAAGCTTCTGGGTGATTATGACCTGAGGGATGAATATCCCGGGGGCTACGCCGACATCAGGAATATGCTGGACAAGGTCAAGGCTGCAGGTATCACTCCGGGATTCCACACCCTCCAGACCCACATTGGCGTGGAAAGCCGTTATGTCACGCCCTCCATAGACCCGCGTCTTAACCGCAAACGCTTGTTCACCCTCAAAGAACCGATCCATCCCTCGGGCAATGTCACTGAAATAACAGTTGAGGAGAATCCTGTCGATTCACCGCTCCACGACCACACCAGAGTCATAGTTTTCGGTGGGGAAGGTTTTGAATATGAGGGATTTACCACCGAACCTCCTTATAAGTTCACGGGTGTCAAGAGAGGAGCGTACGGCACGGCTGCGGCTCCACACCCAAAGGGCGAGATAGGCGGCATACTTGACATCAGTGAGTTCGGAAGAGGCACCTCTGTCTATATCAACCAGGACAACGACCTTCAGGATGAGATCGCGGAAAAGATCGCCCGGATCTATGACTGCGGTTTCGAGTTCCTTTACCTTGACGGGTCGGAAGGTGTCAACACCCCGTTTGGAATCAATGTCTCACTCGCGCAGTACAGGGTGGCGTCCAAGCTCGGAAAGATGCCCATATTCACTGAAGGAGCGGCCAAATCCCATTTCGGCTGGCATCTTCAGGCGGGAGCCAACGCATTCGACATTTTCCCTCCGGAAATATTCAAGGAGAAGATCATCGAATTTCCTTACACTGAAGCGCCGAGGATGGCAAAGAACATGACTCGCCTGGATTTCGGGTGGTGGAATATTACTCCCGACACAACTCCAGAAATGTGGGATTTTGCGGAAAGCAAGGCGGCTGAGAGGAATTGTCCCGTCACAATCCAGTTCTCTTTCGAGTCTCTTGAGTCCAATCCTCATGCGGATGAGCTTCTTGCGGTCCTGAAGAAATGGGAGGAATACAGGAAATAATTGTTATATTTGCGTAACGAACTAATTATAACCAATTAAAGTAATGAATATCCTTTTAACATTGCTCTTCGGAGCCGTAGCCGGTTGGCTTGCCGGTTTCTTCGTGATTAAAGACAAAGGTGGTCTCATCTGGAACATCATCATCGGTCTTCTCGGCGGTGTCGTCGGCGGTTGGCTGCTAGGTCTCATCGGAGCGGGCGGATCTTTCTGGTCACAGTGGTATGGCCAGATCATCAGCGCCGTGATCGGTGCCGTGGTTCTCTTGTGGGTCTGGAACATTATCAAGAAAGCCCTTAAGAAGTAGAAAGAAGGAGGCGTGCCAAGCGGCACGCCTCCCTTTTTTTCATGACTTCTTCTTTTAGACCTCGATAGCGGTCTTGAACTGGGAAAGGAACCGGAGGTCATTCTCGAAGTAGTGGCGAAGGTCATTGACCTGCCACTTGAGCATCGCGATACGCTCCAAGCCCATTCCGAAAGCGAAACCACTATACTTCTTGCTGTCGATGCCCGATGCCTCAAGGACGTTCGGGTCAACCATTCCGCAACCCAGAATCTCGAGCCATCCGGTACCCTTGCATATGTTGCAACCCTTGCCATGGCAAATGTTACAGCTGACATCGACCTCGCTGGAAGGCTCGGTGAACGGGAAATAGGAAGGCCTCATGCGGATTGCTGTGTCGGGGCCGAACATCTCACGGGCGAAAAGCAGGATGGCCTGTTTGAGGTCCGCGAAAGTCACATTCTCATCGATGTAAAGACCCTCAACCTGATGGAATATGCAGTGGGCGCGGGCTGAGATGGCCTCGTTGCGGAACACTCTACCAGGGCAGATGACCCTGATGGGAAGTTTCATTGTCTCCATCGCCCTGACCTGTACTGAAGAAGTGTGGGTCCTGAGGAGAAGCGGGTTGAGGTGTCCGGCTGACACAAAGAAGGTGTCCTGCATGTCCCTCGCCGGGTGGTTCGGAGGGAAGTTGAGGGCTTCGAAAACATGGTAATCGTCCTCAATCTCAGGACCTTCCGCCACATCATAGCCAAACTTCCGGAATATGTCCACAATCTCTTGGCGAACTATGGAGACAGGATGCCTCGATCCCAATGCGAAGGGAGTTCCGGGCATGCTCAGATCCTCTTTCGGGCCATCAGAGACAGCCGTAGCGGCGGCGGACTCCTTCAACTCCTCGATCTTCGCTGTAGCGGCCTGCTTCAGCTCGTTGAGCTTCCGTCCGAACTCTCTCTTGAGATCCGGGCTGCAGGTCCTGAAATCTTCGAACAACTTGGTGATCTCACCCTTCTTTCCCAGAAGCCTCACCCTGGCCTCTTCGACTTCCTTCGCGCTTGTGGCCTTCAGTTCGGCCACCTGAGCGAGCAAATTCTCAATCGCTTCTTTCATTATATTATTGAATATTAATTACTTCAATGTAGCATTGGCTTCGGCGGCCTTTGCTTTACGCTTGTCGCGGGCTTTCTTATCCCTGGCGGCTCCACCCTTAAGGTACTTCGCCCACTGATCCTCATTCAGGATTCCATGGAAGGAATTATAGATCTGTTCAGCCCACTTGTCGCTGACTTGAGTGTAAAGGTCCCCGTTGGACACTTTGGCATCCGTGAGGGCATCCAACTCGGCCTGGAGAGCGTGGTAGTCATGGGTCAGTATCGAGTCGACATAGAAAGACTGCCAATCCTCAAGTTTGAGGCTGGTCTCGAGTTTTTCCACTTGCTGCAGGATAAACTCGTTCAACTTCTTCTCCTTTTCCTCTGGAGACATCTGCTGCTGTTGCGCCCAAGAGGCTGTTCCGAAGGAAATCAACAGGCACAGAGCCGCGAACAATATTTTTTTCATATCTTTACAAATCATATTACCAAAAGGCAAAAGTAATCAATAATCGAATAATCACAAAATGACAAGGAAAGCAATCTTGGCGGCGACCTTAGCCGCGGCAGCTCTTCTGGTCGGAGGACCTTCGAGCAAAGCCTGTACCAACATCATCGTCACACGGGGTGCCAGCGCGGACAATTCCAACATTGTGTCTTATGCGGCAGACTCCCATGTGCTCTACGGGGAGCTTTATTTCCATCCCGCGGCAGTTTGGAAGATCGGTGCCATGCTTGATGTCGTGGACTGGGACTCTTACCGTCCGCTTGGAAGCATCCCTCAGGTCGCGAGGACCTACAAGACCGTTGGAAACATGAATGAGCATCAGCTGATCATAGGCGAAACCACTTGGGGAGGCCGCAGGGAGCTTCACGATCCTGCAGGAATAATGGACTATGGCTCACTGATTTACATCACCCTTCAAAGGGCGAGGACCGCCAGGGAAGCCATTCAGACCATTATCGACCTTGCCAATGAATATGGTTACGCCTCCTCCGGGGAGTCCTTCTCGATCGCGGATAAGGATGAGGCCTGGATTATGGATCTTGTCGGAAAGGGACCGGACAACAAAGGCATCAACTATGTCGCCATCAGGATTCCCGACGGCTACATCTGCTCCCACGCCAATCAGGCCCGTATTCAGACTTTCCCTCAGAACGACCCTGAGAATTGCGTTTTCGCTCCCGGGATGATTGATTTCGCCAGGGCGAAGGGCTGGTTCAGCGGAGAGGATAAGGATTTTGATTTCACGGCCGCTTTCGGTCCGGTCGATTTCGGTGGCGCCAGGGGTTGCGATGCCCGCGCATGGAGCGCTTTCAACATCCTGACTGGTGGAGAGTTCACCTACGAGAAGGATGGTAAGATGGTCACAGAGCCCGCTTCTGCCTACTATGACTATATCACCGGGAAGGATCTTTCCCGCCGCATGCCTCTTTTTGTGAAACCTTCGAAGAAGATCACCGTGAAAAATGTCGCGGACGCCATGAGGGATCATTTTGAGGGAACTCCTCTGGACATGACCACCGACATCGGTGCGGGCGGTAACGCCCTTCCTTACAGGTGGAGGCCGATGGGCTTTTCTAAAGATGGTTGGAACTACACCAACGAGAGGGCGATAGCCACCCAGCAGACCGGGTTCTGGTTCGTCGCCCAGGCCAGGCACGACCTTCCCGACGTGATCGGCGGGATCATTTGGTTCGGAACTGACGATGCCGCGACTTCCTACATCACCCCGATCTATTCCAACACCAATGAGGTGCCGGAATGCTTCAGGGAGGGCAACGGAAACATGCTGGAGTATTCCAAGACCTCTTCTTTCTGGATCAACAACCGCATCGCAAATGATTGTTACAAAGCCTATAACATGATGGCTCCGACTGTCCGCGCGGCTATCGACAAGTTCGAGAATGACCAGATGTTCTCAAAGGTCGCCGAGATGGACGCCAAGGCTCTCGCGGCCTACAACGCGATTCTCCCGAAAGCCGAGAAGAAGGGTGTTGATTCGAAGGACTGGTTCGCCCCTGTCAAGAAAATGCTGACGGAATATTCAGTCTCGACCGCCCAGAAGCAGTTTGAGGATTGGGTGGCCCTTGAGGAGATGATCACCGTCAAGTTTATCGACGGCAATGTGAAGGCCCAGAATGAGGACGGATCTTTCAAACACTCCAAGTACAACGAAGGAACACCTGCCGGCATAACCAACCCCGGCTACACTGACAAGTGGAAAGAGGCCGTCATCAAGGATCATGGTGACGTTATCCGTGTCAGGTGATGAGGCGGTTCGGGATTATTCTGGCCGCTGCCGCTATTTTGTTATCGACGGCAGCTTCCGCTGATGAGGGATTCTGGCTGGTTCAGGACATAAAAGCTCCCTTGGAGAATAACATGAAGGCTAAGGGCTTGAGACTCAAGCCTAAAGAGATTTATAATGTAGATGCTCCGGGTTCCGGGCTGGCAGATGCCGTGGTGTCTTTCGGGTTTAATTATTCCGGAAGCATAGTCTCTGACTGGGGCCTCGTTTTGACTTGCGCCGATCCGGCCATCGCCTACATGGATAAGCTCGGTGATGTTGGCAAGCAGCTTCTTAAGGATGGTTTTCATGCGGTCGCTGATGCGAATGAAATCCGTGTTGAGGGAGAAAAAGTCTATGCTCTCAAGCGGGTTTTCGATGTGACCGAGGCCGTCAATTCCATGAAAAACCATTTGACTGAAGAAGAGGTCGAATCCCGGCTTGTGAAGGCCTACGAAGAGTCCACGACCATGACTTGCCGCATGACGTCAGAGTGGGCCGGGGCGAAGTATTACATTTCGGCGTACAAGGTCTATGACGATGTGCGCCTTGTGGTGATGCCTCCTCTTTCCATGACTCGCCTTGGGGGTGAGAACGGAAAATGGGCTTGGCCTGCCCACCGGTGCGATTTTGCCCTGTTCAGGATTTACGATAACGGGAAACCAGTGTACGGTGCGAAGACCCTGGATGTTTGTCTGGACGGCTATTCAAAAGGCAGTTTCACCATGACAATGGGCTTCCCTCGGGCTACGGATAGGTTCCAGCCTTCTGTGGGAATGCGCTTCCGGGAAGATGTCGCCTTGCCTTTGAGCAATTCCCTCAAGGGGGCGAGATTGGAGATAATGAAGAGCTTGATGGCTGATTATCCGTCACTTAAGCCTCTATATTCCGCCAGAGCGGCTTCTCTTGAGGAGTCCCTTGGTTTAGGTAAGGGAATTAAGCGCTTTTACGGGCAGTATAAGATGGCTCCCGCAAGGGAGGCCGCTGAGCAATGGATGGCAGACAGTTTCCTTCAGGATCTGGATAAGACACTGAAGGCAACCAGCCGTGTAGAGTCCGATAAGATCTTGTGGGATGAAACTCTTCTGAACGGCACTTTCGCCGCCTCATATCTTCGCCGCGCCGCCTCAGCGGGGAGTCTCGAGAGGATGAAGGAGATCCTGCTCGAGGGAGTCAAGCAGACAGATCCGAAGGTGGAGAAAGAGCTTCTGGAATATGCCTTGAGCGAGTTTTTCACCAATATGGACGACTACTACCTTGGCCCTTTCCAGGCCAAGATCCAGGACCGTTTCGGTTATGACTACGAGGCTGCGGCAGAGTACCTTTGGAACCGGAGCCTGCTGTCTTCCGAAGATAAGATCCAGCTGATGGACGAGTCTTCCCTGGAAGAAGATTATCTATGGAAGTTTTTGAGTGACAGTCCTTTGGAGTTATTTGACGGAAGGGGGGAGCATAGAAGCCTTATGGGCCGGTACACCTCGTTGTCGGGGGAATATGTAAGGAAAATCCATGACGATGGGCTCCGCAGGGGAGTCGCTGTCTATCCTGACGCCAATTCTTCCCTAAGGTTCACTTATGGCACCATAGCCCCTGTCGCTGAAGCTGACCAGTCCAGTGCCGGTTGGTACACGACTCCAGCTGAATATCTTGGTCTGCTGGATCCCACAGATCCTGCCAGGGACCTTGAACCACGCCTTAAAGGATTGCTGATGAAGGATTTCTGGGGCAGATGGGGATTTAAGGTCGGAGACAAGAAGCACAGAATGATTGTGGATTTCATCACCGACAATGATTTCGTGGACGGTTGTCAAGGCTCTCCTGTGCTTGACAACCAAGGCTACCTCATCGGTGTTGTCTCTGGCGGCACGCCCGAGACCAAGGCAGGAAGCGCGTTCTATCTTGACTCTCATAGCAGGACCGTCTGCACAGACATCCATCTTGTGCTCTGGTACTTGGAGAAGGGACTGGGTCTCAAGAGGATAGCCAAGGAATTTGACATTATTTAGCGAGCCATGCGAAAAGTGATAGGAATAGGGGAGACTGTTTATGACATAGTCTTCAAAGGAGGCCAGCCGACCGCTGCTGTGCCAGGAGGTTCCACGTTTAACTCGATGATCTCAATCGGCCGTTGTGGGATCCATACTGATTTCCTCTCTGAGATCGGTTCCGACAAGGTCGGGGAAATCATCCGCGAGTTTATGGAGAATAACGGGGTGAACCCTTTTTATGTCAATGTGTTACCAACAAAGACTCCTCTTTCCCTCGCTTTCCTTGACGAAAACAATGATGCGTCCTACACTTTTTACAGGGATCCTGCTGTCGATAGGCCTGCTTTCGTCTATCCGGAAATAAATCCGGGCGACATAGTCCTGTTCGGCTCATTCTATGTCCTCAATCCGGCTTGCCGTCCTCAAGTCAAGGATTTCCTTGAATATGCCCATAATCGCGGGGCTATCCTATATTACGATGTCAATTTCCGTCCTTCGCATATGAAGGATCTTGGGGACATCGGAAATGCCATTTGGGAGAATTTCGCTTTGGCCGATGTGGTGAGGGGAAGCCATGAGGATTTCCGCACGCTGTTCGGGATAGAGGATGCTGAGACGGTGTTCCAGGAGAAGATTTCCGCCCATTGCGGCAATTTCATCTGCACCTTCGGGGCTGGACCGTTGAAAGTGCTGGATCTCAATGGTTTCCGTGGAGATTATCCCGTTGCCCCGATCGAGACGGTCAGCACAATCGGGGCTGGGGATAATTTCAATGCTGGTTTCGCCTATGGTCTTGTCAAGGATGGAATCACTCGTGAGATGCTCATGGAAGGCCTTTCCGCTGAGGTATGGGCTGACCTTGTCGCTTGCGCCCAAAGTTTCTCGGCCTGTTGCTGCCAGTCCTCTTTCAACTACGTGACCCCCGAATTCGCCGCCGCCCACCGGCTCTGATTTTTCGAAGAAACAGTACTTTGTTTTGACTTGTTTTGGTAATTGATACTATTTTTAGTATTATTGCCAAAACTTTAATCTAAATGAGTACGAAAGAAAAACTTCTAGGGCGTTTCAGAAGTCTTCCCACAGACTTCACTTTTGATGAGCTTGTAAGATTATTCTCGTATTATGGATTTGTGTTATCTAATAAAGGGGGCACTTCTGGAAGTCGCGTTGCGTTTGTTAAGGGAGACGAAATATTCACGATGCACAAGCCTCATCCCGGTAATGTTGTCAAGAGAGGGGTGTTAAAAGGTGTATGTGATTATCTTAATACAAAAGAAATAGCTAAATAATTGGTTTTTGTGATATGGGACTTCTGAGATATAAGGGTTATACAGGGAAAATAGATTATTCCGAAGAAGAGAGGACATTCTTTGGAAAGGTGCTTGGTTTAAGAAGGGATGGAATCATCTTCGAAGGAGATTCTGTTTTTGAGATACAAAAAGACTTTGAGGATGCGATTGATCATTATCTCAAACACTGCAAAGAGTCAGGGGTTGAACCGGAAAAGCCATATAACGGTAAATTTGTTCTCCGGATGTCCCCTGAACTCCATGGAAAAGCGGCTGAGATCGCGGAATCCCTTGGTAAAAGCATGAATGAATTTATCAATGATGCCGTTCGCTCAGCCGTTGCTAACGCTGGATAACTTTCCCTTCGCTATTTGTCTCGTAGGACGATGCTGCCGGCGGCGGCATCAACCTGGATGACGGAGTCTTTGTGGACTTTTCCGGCCAGGATCTCCTTGGCGAGTTGGTTGACCAACTCCCTCTGCATCAATCGTTTGATTGGCCTTGCGCCGTAGGCCGGATCGTAACCTCCCTCGACCATCCAATCCTCAAACTCCTTGCTGAACTCAATCGTGACCCCCTCCTCGGCCAGCTTGTCCTGAAGCTGACGCATCTGGATGTGGAGAATGTCACGTATGTCGTTCCTGGTCAGAGGATCAAACATTATGATTTCGTCAATCCTGTTGAGGAACTCCGGACGGACGGTCATCTTCAGAACGTCCATGACCTTGCCCTTACACTCCTCAAGCATCTCACGGCGCGTGGCGATGGCTCTCATCTCCTCGGTCGGATCCACTCCCGGGAGGCCTATTTGAGGCAGCCTCTCCATGTAGGAGGCGATGATGTCCGAACCGGCGTTGGAGGTCATGATCAGGATGGTGTTCTTGAAGTCCACTGTGCGGCCCTTATTGTCGGTCAGACGACCGTCGTCCAGCACCTGCAGAAGCACGTTGAACACATCCGGATGAGCCTTCTCAATCTCGTCCAACAGGATCACTGAATATGGTTTCCTGCGGACCGCCTCGGTCAGTTGTCCTCCCTCATCGTAGCCGACGTATCCCGGAGGCGCTCCGACCAGACGGCTGACGGTGTGGCGCTCCTGATATTCACTCATGTCGATCCTGGTGATCATGTTCTCGTCATTGAACAGGAATTCCGCCAAGGCTTTGGCCAGTTCGGTCTTTCCGACTCCGGTGGTTCCCATAAAAAGGAAGGAACCGATAGGCCTTTTCTCATTGGAAAGTCCTGCTCTTGAACGCCTTACGGCATCGGCAACCGCTTGGATAGCTTGATCCTGCCCGACAACTCTCTTGTGGAGTTCGGTCTCGATCCGGAGCAGTTTTTCCTTCTCGCTCTCGAGCATTTTCTGCACGGGAATGCCAGTCCATTTGGCGACTACCTCGGCTATGTCCTGAGGCGTGACCGCTTCGGTAACAATCGGATCTTTGATGGCGGCCTGTTTCGCGGATAGCTCGTCGATGGTTTTCTGAATCTCAGCCATCTTGCCGTAGCGAAGCTCCGCGACCTTGCCGTAGTCTCCGGCTCTCTCCGCAGCGGCCGCCTGGATCTTAAAGTCCTCCATCTTTTGACGCGCTTCCTGAAGGCCTGAGAGGATGTCCTTCTCATCGTTCCACCTCTTCATCAGGGCGTCACGAGCGGCGATCTTGTCGGAAAGTTCCTTGTCGATTTTCTCTGATTTCAAGGAAGTTCCCTCACGTTTGACGGCCTCTTTCTCGATCTCCAGTTGGCGGATGTCGCTATTCAACTCAGCCAGAGGCTCAGGGACGGAGTTCATCTCAAGACGCAGCTTTGACGCTGCCTCGTCCACGAGGTCAATGGCCTTGTCGGGAAGAAAACGGTTGGTGATGTACCTATGTGAAAGATTGACTGCGGCGATCAAAGCGTCATCTTCGATCTTGACCCTGTGGTGGTTCTCGTATTTCTCTTTCAGACCCCTCATGATCGCGATTGACTCGGCGGTTGAGGGCTCATCAACCATGACCATCTGGAAACGCCTCTCGAGGGCCTTGTCGGTCTCGAAATATTTCTGATACTCATCCAAGGTGGTGGAGCCTATGGTCCTCAGTTCGCCTCGCGCCAGGGCCGGTTTGAGAATATTCGACGCGTCCATGGCTCCTGAGGTTCTTCCGGCGCCTACAAGGGTGTGGATCTCGTCGATGAAGAGGATGATCTCTCCAGCGCTGTCAACCACTTCCTTGACAACTCCTTTGAGCCTTTCCTCGAACTCGCCCTGGTACTTCGCTCCAGCGATAAGGGCTCCCATGTCCAGGGAATATACCTTCTTGCTCTTAAGGTTTTCGGGGACATCTCCGTCGATTATCTTTTGGGCGATTCCCTCTGAGATGGCGGTCTTGCCGACTCCAGGTTCACCTACGAGTATAGGGTTGTTCTTGGTCCTCCTGCTCAAGATCTGGAGAACCCGTCGTATTTCGTCGTCCCTGCCGATGACAGGGTCGAGTTTACCTTGCGAAGCTTGCTCGTTCAGGTTGATGGCAAACTTCGGAAGGAACTGTAAATTGTTGTTATTGTTTCTGTTGTCCATAATATATATCCTAAAAAAATGTCCGGCCAAATGGCCAGACATTAAATGGTCAAAATATGTTCCAACAGATCGAGACTGACAATCTGTCAGTAACGGGTCTCTATCCGATTAGTTGGTGGGATTCTCAGTAGCGGGAACCTCAGTGGCAGGAACCTCAGTTGAAGGGGCGGCCTGCTGGACGGGGGCTGAAGGGAACTCGGGCTGCTCCTCGACATTCTCGATGAGATCATCAACATCGACACCGGAGACATGGTTGCGGACGGTGAAGGAAGTGACGATGGAGACGACGAGGATGAAAGTCACAAGGCCCCAAGAGACCTTCTCGAGGATGTCGGCGGTCTGCCTGACACCGAGAGTCTGATTGGCTGACGTGAAGTTGCTGGCCATACCCTCGCCCTTTCCGCTCTGAAGGAGGACGACGGCGATGAGCAAGATCGCGGCGATGACAATCAGGATTGTAAGGATTGTGAATAAGGTGCTCATATTCTTTATTTTTTGATTTCTTTGTCCAATTTTTCAATAAGGGATGCAAAGTAAGCGAATTTTTCCGGATATCGCAACATTAAGCGGGAATAAATCTTTTTTGCCTCTGTCCGGTAGCCCTGCTCCGCATAGATCCAAGCGAGCGTCTCAGTGCAGAATCCAAGCTCAGGATCCTCCCATTTCTTGCCATCCGTCTCTTCGCTTTTCGTGGCTTTGAACTTTGAGAAATAGCCGTCCTCCTCAATTGTGACATCCTTGTACTCGTCTTGGGAGAAGAAGTCTCCTCCGGCCACACTGACTGTCCTGCGATACGGCTTCGGCATTTTGCCATCAGGTGCGGACTCCGGCGGTACAAGCTCCGTCGAGCCTTTACCCGCCGGAGCGATGAAGCGCTTCAGGAGGGTCTTGACGTCTTTGTCGGAATAGTCATTTTTGATGGAGGAGCGGACGATGTCAGATATGATGGACCTTGAAGCGATGTACATGGCGGCATCGGCATATTGCTCCTTACCCCATTCGCTGCCTCCCATCTTGGACATCCTCTCGCAGAGCTCTATCCTCGCCGCACCGAACCACGGGTAAGCGTGGATGACCCCGTTGAGCTCATCCATTGTGAGTGACTTGAGATTCCTGACTTCTTCCATGACCTACCACTGCGCCACACTGGCGTTGAACATGTCCTCTATCAATTTTTGTACAATCTCCTCACACAGAGTACCTTCCACAGCGTCAAGGGAATTGTTCGAATCGTAGTCGGAATAGGCTGAGAAGCTCTTTTCGAAATCTTCCTCGGGATACTTCCGGTTTGTGAATTTCAGGCTTGCGGTCACCGTCAGCCGGTTCATCGCCGCCACCTCATCGGCGGTCACGGCAGCCGCCCTGACTTCATAGCCGGTGACGGCTCCGGACAGTTCCAGATCTCCGTCCATCTCAACTTGCTCGAGCTTGGTGAGCTTGCGGAACTTGTCTTTCATCGCCTCGGTGAGGTCGTTGCTGAGGGTCGGGTTGACCTTCAGGGCTTTATATTCGAAATAGTTGATAGTCACCGTTTTGACATCAGGCTGGATGGATGTTCCTGAGAACGAGTACTTGACTATCGAGCATCCGCCCAGAAGGAGGGCGGCGACCAAGGTCGACAATATCGCTATTCTTCTCATATTCAGTCCAGATTGTATTTTTTAAGGTAGCGGTACAGGGTCCTTTCAGCGATGCCAACCTCCTTGGCGGCTTTAGTACGGTTGCCATCGTGCTTCTTGAGAGCCTTGATTATGCTGTTCTTTTTGAAGTCCTGGATAGACAGGTCCTTTTGGTCTTCCTCCGGCTCATCTGGCACTTCCGGCTTGATGTCCACGACTTTACGGATCTCGTTGCCGATATTGGGACCGTTGGGATCCTGGTCATCCGGTTCCTCGGTGTGGGGAGGGAGGACAGTCAGATCGTTGACTTTTGCCTTCAGGGCCTCCACATCCCTCTTGAGATCCAATATGGCTTTGATGAGCATTTCCTTGTCCGACCCCGACATCGAGCCGCCATTGTTCTCAGTGGAGACGGCCGGCAGGAGGTTGACCTCCTCTTTGGGCATATATCGGGACAGAGTCGCGGCATTCACCTCGCATCTTCCTGAGACAGGAGTAAGTCTCTCAGACTCAAGGGCTGTGACGGTTTCGGCCACATTCTTCAACTGGCGTATATTGCCTGGCCAGCGGTAGTTGATCAGAAGGTCTATGGCATCATTGGTGAGGTTCACCTTGCCCATTCCGTATTTCTCAGAGAAATCGGAAGAGAACTTCCTGAAAAAGAGATAGATGTCCTCTTTCCGCTCCCTAAGGGCAGGCATCCTTATCTCGATAGTGTTGAGACGGTAGTACAAGTCAGCCCTGAACTTCCCCTGGCCCACGGCATGTAGAAGGTCGGTGTTGGTGGCGGCGATGACCCTCACATCGGTCTTCTCCACCTTCGCGGATCCAACTTTAATGAATTCGCCGCTCTGGAGCACTCTCAGTAGTTTGGCTTGTGAGGGGAGCGGGAGCTCGCCGATCTCGTCCAGGAACAAGGTGCCCCCGTTGGCCTCCTGGAAATAACCTTTGCGGGTCTCGATAGCCCCGGTGAACGCTCCTTTCTCGTGGCCGAAAAGCTCTGAGTCTATAGTTCCTTCCGGAATGGCTCCACAGTTGACAGCGAAGTACTTACCTGTCTTCCTGCTGCTGTTCTGATGGATTATTTTAGGAATATTCTCTTTGCCCACGCCGCTCTCTCCCGTCACTAGGACGGTCAGATCGGTGGGGGCTATGGTGATGGCTGTTTCCAAGGCACGGTTCAGTGCGGCGTCATTGCCGATGATGTCGTACTTGTTTTTCAACCTCTGCAAATCTTGTGAATCCATATAAAAATGTACTCTAATTGGAATCAGTTTGGCAAAGTTACGAAAATAATAGTTATATTTGCCTACTGATGTAGAAGGCATAAAATCGAAAGTCCAATTTAACTTAATTAATTATATTCAAAAAACATGAAGAAAGCATTCAAGATTCTTGCAGCGGCAGCTATCGTTCTGTCCGCAGTAGCTTGCTCTTCAGCCAAGAAGATGGCTGAACTGGCTGAAAATGTGATTGTTACCTGCAATCCTGCCGTTCTTGAGGCAGTCGCTGGCAACGTCGATCCCACCGTCTCTGTGACCTATCCGGCCAACTATTTCAATCCGAAGGCCATCCTCGAGGTCACCCCTGTCATCGTCTATGAAGGCGGCGAGAGCAAAATGGCTCCCCTTATGTATCAGGGTGAGAAGGTCAAGGACAACTACAAAGTCGTCCCTAAGGCTGGAAGCACTGTGACTGAGAAGCTTCATTTCCCCTTCGTCGAGGGTATGGAGAAATCCCACCTCGAGCTCCGCGGTGTCGTGAAGTACAAGAAGCACTCAATTCCTCTTCCTACCAAGAAGGTTGCTGACGGTGTCAACACTACCTATCAGCTCGTGAAGGCTGGTGGTCTTGTTCCTCTCAAGGCTGACGGTTACGAGGCTATCCTCAAGCAGACCGCTGAGGGCCAGATCCTCTATAGGATCAATTCCGCCGATGTCCAGAGCAAGCAGCTCAAGGGCGAGTCCATCAAGAACTTCCAGAACGCTCTCGACGAGATCGCCGCTAATGAGAGGAAGACTCTCGTGGGTACCGAGGTCGTCGCTTACGCTTCTCCGGATGGTGGTGAGAAGCTCAACCGCAAGCTCTCCGACAACCGTTCCAAGACCGCTGACAAGGCTTGGGATAAGGTGGTCAAGGGCAAGACCGTCACTGATCCTGAGGTCAGGAGCATCGGTCAGGACTGGGAAGGCTTCCAGGAGCTTGTCCAGAATTCCGACATCCGCGACAAGGATCTCATCCTTCGCGTCCTTTCCATGTACAGCGATCCTGCCGTTCGTGAGAGCGAGATCAAGAACATGTCTTCTGTCTATTCAGAGCTCAAGAACGACATTCTCCCTGAGCTCCGTCGCGCCCGCTTCATCGCCAATGTCGAGTTCAAGAACTACACTCCTGACGAGCTTCTTGAGATGATCAACAACAACAGCGAGGTTCTTGATGAGCCCGCTCTCCTGAAGGCCGCCACTCTCGTGAAGGATCTTGACAGCAAGGTGAAGCTCTACAACAAGGCTATCAGCAAGTTCGACAGCGACGCCGCCAGGTTCAACCTCGGTACCGCTTATCTGAATGCCGGTGACCTCAAGAACGCCGCCAAGGCTTTCGCCGCCGTCGAGACCAAGGATGCTGACCTCGAGAACGCTCTCGGTGTCCTCGCTCTCCGCAATGGTGATCTTGCCAACGCCGCCAGCTACTTCAAGAAGGCCGGCAACGATGTCGCCAAGACCAACCAGGGTATCATCGACATCTGCTCAGGTAACTACGAGAAGGCTGTTGAGGATCTTAAGGACGCTAAGGGCTGCTGCCACAACACTGTCCTCGCTTACATCCTCACCAACCAGCTTGACAAGGCCAAGGCTGCCGCTCACTGCGGTGATCCTAAGGTCACTTACCTGAAGGCTATCATCGCCGCCCGCCAGGGTAACAAGGATGAGGTCAAGACTCTCCTCGACGAGGTCGCCAAGGCTGACAAGGCTCTTGCTGAGAGGGCTGCCAAGGATGTCGAGTTCGCTGAGTACTTCAAGTAGTCAGTTGACTATCCTTAGAAAGAAAAAGTCTTTCGGATCTCCCGAAAGACTTTTTTTGTGTCTTGAGATGAACGTATTAAAAGATGGCCTTGACCCAAGGGGCTTTAGCTGCCATAAAATCTTTCACCTCCACAGGAATGTCCGTGCATAGGAAATCAGCGCCAAGATAGACCCCGAGCATGGCGTCCGCAGTGCTTTGCCCTGGCCAAAGGCTGACAATCAGACCTTGTTCATGAGCCTTTTTTACAGCGGATCGGGATGTTCCGTCCATGGTGGCTCCGAGACGGTCTATTCCCATCGCTTTGCAGAGAGCGATTGTCTCGTCATTGCAAGGTTTTCCCGTTATGAGGAGCATCTGGACTCCAGGATGCTTTTGCTGAAGGTAACGGAGTCCGCGGTAGTCTCCGGAAGTGAAGAGATAGGTCGCCCCAGCGGGCTTGTTTCGCATGACTCTCTCGTACAGTTTGTCGCAATATTCGCGGAGCCTCTCCTCCGGATAGAGTTCGACAGGAGATGTCTTGAGCTCAAACTCCACATAGGTCACATCCCCTTTGGAGTCAAGCCAGTCCATCAGTTCATCAAGGAACATTACCCGGTTGCCCTTTTTTGTTTGAGCCTTTCGGATCTGGGCTTCCGTCATCAGTTCAACCACGCCTTCCGTGTCGGTTGTCCGGGTGAGGTTGGAATCGTGCAAGATCACAAGTTTGCCGTCTTTTGTCATCCTGATGTCGGTCTCATAACCCCTGTAGCCAGCCTTGTAACTTGCCTCGAATGCGGAGATGGTGTTCTCGTCGTATTCCATCCTTCCGCCCCTGTGTGAGAAAAACCTTACGGTCTGTTCCTGGGAAAAAGCCGCGGCCGCTAAAGCCAAACTGGCCAAAATCAAAGCGAACTTTCTCATATTCAATGAGTTTATGATTGATTATTCTTTCTATGTCAACAAAGATAGTCATAAATAATTATTTGCTATCTTTGGGATTGGTAAGAACCTTATTAATTAATAGCTATATGAAGAAATCTTTATCTGTTGTTCTCGCGCTTACTCTCGCGATCTGTTTGACGGCGCAAGAGAAGACCTATCCAAAGCCTGAGCAGATGACTGCTGGCATGACGGAATTCTGGACGCCCCAGCCGAAGGTTGTGACTCCCGGAGACATCTTGACCAACTCAGCTCCTTCAGATGCGGTCGTGCTTTTTGATGGGAGGAACCTCGATGCCTGGCAGTCCGCCGGAGGTGGCGCGGCCAAGTGGAAAGTCCACGACGGAGTGTTCACTGTCGATAAGAAGACTGGCGACATCTTGACTAAGGAGAGTTTCGGTAGTTTCCAGCTGCACCTGGAATGGTGTGTTCCCGAGAATATTACCGGTTCCAGCCAGGCCAGGGGCAACAGCGGTGTTTTTCTTCAAGACAAGTACGAGGTTCAGATCCTCGATTGCTATCAGAACGAGACCTACGCCAACGGACAGACAGGAAGTGTTTACAAGCAGGTAATCCCTCTTGCGAACGCCATGCGCAAGCCTGGAGAGTGGAACGTCTATGACATCATCTACACCGCACCTATATTCAATGAGGACGGGACTTATAGGGTGGCTCCCACTGTTACTGTGATCCAGAACGGAATCGTGTTGCTGAACAACTTCACGATCCGCGGCACCACCGAATACATCGGACATCCAAGGGTGGTCCCTCACGGAGATGGCCCTATCCGTCTGCAGGCGCATGGTGATCCCAGCGATCCGATCAGTTTCAGGAATATCTGGCTTAGGAAGATGTAGCCGGAGGAATATTCAGAAATGGATCCTATTAAAGAGAAAAGATTCAATCTGGCGTTCAACATCTTCCTCGTGACGGGGATGATTGTCGCCGTGACCATCACCACAGTCTTCAAGCTCCAGCAGCCTGAAGTCAAGACCTTCATGCTTCTTTTGGCCGCTTTCGGATCAATCATGGGGGTGATCAACACGGTGCTGTCAGCTAACGGGCACATTCTCACCTTTGTCTTTGGTTTTTTGGATGTGCTTGCCGCCACCGTGGTTTGTTACGACAACGGGATAATGGGCAACTTCGCCTTGCACGCCTTCTATTTCCTTCCGATGCAATTCATCGGATTCTGGCAATGGAGGAAGAGGGGAGCCACCGTCGGAGCGGCCGGGGAGGAGGACAAGAAAGTTAAGGCGCGCCGATTGACCGGGCGGCAATGGGCCTGGCTTGTCTGCGGGATCCTGGCCGGGATCGCCGTGCTATATTCGATTTTGTACTTCGTTGATGTGGCGAAGCTTGACGCCGGGAAGATCACTTCAGTCAACAAGTCCAAGATTCTTCTGGATGCCGTGGTCATGGCGTTGAACATTGCTGGACAGGTACTTCTGAGCTTTGCGTTCATGGAGCAGTGGTACATCTGGATACTCGTGAATATATCTTCAATATCCCTTTGGACGGTTGCTCTTCTGAGTGGTGCCGGATCAGGAAACGCGGCTGTGATGCTCATCAAGTACATCTTCTATCTGATGAACTCTTTGAACGGTCTGAGGATTTGGCTCAACCTTTGCAAGCAAGCCGATGCCGAAAGGACCCTGACCACAAATTTGGATATTTAATGTTTTTTTATTTAATTCGCGAAGTTATTGTGTGACATTGAAAGAAGAATTTAAACAATTTAATTTTTATAACCATGACTGAAGAAGAAATCGTAAAACAAGTCAAAGCGATCATCGTTGACAAGCTTGGCGTTGAGGAGTCAGAAGTGACCGAGACCGCCAATTTCACAAATGATTTGGGAGCTGATTCCCTTGACACTGTTGAGCTTCTCATGGAGTTCGAGAGGGTTTTCGGAATCAAGATTCCTGATGAGGAGACCAGCACCATCGCTACTGTTCAGGACGCGATCGAGAAGGTTAAGGAGAAGATCGCCGGCAAGGAGGAGGCCTAATCCGTCTTGTCTGACTTAAATTATAAGCCCCGGCTTTTGGCCGGGGCTTATTTTATGTTCGTCGTATCAGAAGCTTAGTCTTTCTTCGGAAGAGCGTAAGTGATTTTCAGCTTGGGAGTTGGACCGTCCGTGGCGCCAGGGCCGCGCAGCCAGCATCTGTAGTAACGGTCTTTATCCATCTCCGCATTGTAGGATGTGGTGCTGGCCGCTGAAGAGGCGTATTGGGCCATCATCATGTAGTTGTAATAGTTGTTGTAGCCGTAACCACCGTAACCGCCATAGCCACCGTAACCGCCATAGCCTCCGTAGCCATAACCGCCATAACCACCGTAGCCACCGCCGTAAAGCTGGTTGTAGTAGGAATAGTAAGCGAGCTGCTGGTAGTAGGCGGCCATTTCACTAGCGTCAGCATTGGTGGTCGTGGTGGTCTCCTTATGCATGATAAGGAACCAGATGTCATACTGTGAGAAGTCCTTTGACGCGTCTTGGCGTATTATCTGCTGCACATGGTGTGTCATGTCAGGAGCATAGACGCACAAGGAGCGGTTGATGTCGCCTTGATTCTCACTAGAGACGCTCGCATCCGTGAGTCCAGCGAAAGCCACCGTGGAGTCTGTGCTGATCTTGATGGTAGGGCTGAGCATGTCCGGGAACAAGTACATCATCCTGTAGTCATCGGGGAAATCAAACGGCATCTCGATGGTAGCCTTGCTGATAAGGGCCTCGGACGGTGTGCCGCCCTGGCGTGAGATCTCCTCACTGACAAGCCTGTAAATCTCTTTCGCGGGGATGACAGGCTTCAGACCGCTTCCTCCCTCAACATATACCTTGTCATCAGCCTTTCCGGCAAGGTGGTCAGACTCATGGTAGTCCATGTTGAAGACATACTGGTCCGGAAGGGTATTGGTCGAGACATATTGATTCAGATCCTGAAACTCCAGAGGGCTGAAATAGAACATCAGGGTAGTGTCCTTCCTCTCTCCGTTGTAAGTGCCGGTGTAGTAGAGAAGGGCATAGTTGTTAGTTCTGTAAACATATTGGTTGGCGGATTCCAAGATGTTGAGATTGAACAGGTTGAATCGTCCGCCAAAGCCAACAGGGTCGTTGGTCTCAAGGTATATTCCCGGGAATTTCTTGGAATAAGTAGCGAAATCTTTCATGTCGCTTTGGGTCAGCGACATGTATTTCTTGCCGTACTCGGCTGTGAAATCGAAAGTGAGGGAGTCGGAGCCGTTGAGGATCGGAATTCCTTTGGAGATGGTCTTGCTTCCGTGCTTTACCTCAGATCTTGAGAAGTATTTGGCAGGGTCAAGCGCCTCGGTGACCTCGTAAACATAGACGCTTTGGAGGATGTTGCTCTGATCCATGTCGGCCACGGACACACTGTCACGGGCGGCCTGGAACTTGAATCTCTTGAAAGTGGGGTTCTCTCCAAGGTACACGCTGTCAAGTACCGGAACAAGGGTCACGGCGCAACCCCTGCGGAAGAGTCCGTATGTCTCGTCCCTGATAGCTCCGAAATTGATTCTCCTTGAGGAATATCCAGAAAGACTGTCCACGGCTTTCATCCAGACCTCGTCCAGATTGAACTCCGCGGTGTGGAAATCATATTGCTGATTGGTGGCGATGAAGTCACCTCCTATTCTCTCGTTGACATTTGTGCAAGACATCAGGGCGGCCGCGAGGACCATCGCCACTAGAATCTTCTTCATTGACTACAACTCTTGATAAAACCTGTCGTACTCGTCGATGTAACTGCCGTCCTCCATGGATTTCTCATTGAAGGGGAGAGTGGGGATCTTGAGTCCTTCACAGAACTTGACAAGACCGCTGTCCACATCGGGAGCGCCGAAAATGACGCCATCCGAATACATGGCGGCCATTTCCGCAAGATTTATGCCAGTGGGGGTGTCCAGAAGGGACACGTCAGAAGGCTTGATACCTCCAAACGGGATGGTGTCCTTGAAGGTCTGGGGGAACGTCTCGGTTGAGATGTCGTTGTACAGGGAGGTGACCACCTTGCTGGAAGCGAAGATAGGGTCCCCGTAATATACCTTCTTGAGGAAGATCGGGACAAGGTGGGAAATCCAGCCTTGGCAGTGGATCACATCAGGGGCCCAACGAAGCTTCTTGACAGTCTCAAGGACGCCTCTGGCAAAGAATATCGCCCTTTGGCCGTTATCCTCGAAGAACTTCCCGTCGGTGTCGAAAGCTATCTGCTTGCGGCGGAAGAAGTCGTCGTTGTCAATGAAATAGACCTGGATCCTCGCGGCGGCGATAGATGCCACTTTAATCACAAGGGTCCTGTCCACATCCCCGATGATTATGTTCATCCCGGAGAGACGGATGACCTCGTGCAACTGGTTCTTCCTCTCGTTGATGCAGCCGTAACGGGGCATGAACGCGCGGATCTGCTTTTTCCTCTCCTGGATGCCCTGCGGGAGCTGGCGTCCGATCTTCGCGATCGGGCTTTCAGGGAGGAACGGCATGATCTCCGAGTTGACGAACAATACTTTGTTGACGGGATTACCCATATTAATTAATTATAACGCGAAGGTAAGAAATTTTTTTCATATTTTGATAATTCACTATATTTGAACTCTATTTGGATAATTCAGAGGATGTCGGCAGGTGAGAATAAATTGATAAGGAGAAGGCTCGCGGGAGCCTGGATCTCGAGTGTGATCAGTATCACGCTGGTACTCTTCCTGGTAGGTGTGGCCAGCTTGCTTCTGGTCAATGCGAAGGGTGTCTCGGACTATTTCAAGGAGAACATGCAAGTGTCTGTCCTGATGAAGCAGGAGGCTACCGAGGATGAGGCCATGGATTTCGCTACCTCGCTGGATTCAAAGCCTTACATCAAGGGGACCCGTTTCGTCTCGAAGTCTGAAGGAGTCAAGGAGATGTCAGAGATGTTGGGCGAGGATTTCCTTAGGGTGTTCGAGTCCGCTCCTGTCCCGATCTCGATAGATGTGACCCTGAAGGCCGACTATGTCAGCGCCGACAGCCTGGAAGTCGTGAAGAAAGAGATAGCCGCGTCTCCGCTCGTGGAAGAAGTTGTCTATCAGCAGTCTCTGGTTGACAAACTGAACACCAATCTGGCCAAGATTTCCCTTGTCCTCGGCGTTTTCGTGCTCCTGCTCCTTTTCATATCCTTTGTCCTTATCAACAACACGGTGCGGCTAAACGTGTTCTCGAAAAGGTTCACCATCCACACCATGAAACTTGTGGGAGCGACCAAGTCCTTCATCCGGGGCCCGTTCTTGGGACAGTCCGTGTTCCAGGGCTTGTTCGCCGCTCTTCTGGCGATCCTGATGCTGCTCGGGGCACTTTTCTTTATCAGGAGGGAGTTCTCCCAACTCTTTGATGTCTTCAGCCTCGATCTCCTTTTGGTCGTGATCGGCATTGTGATCGTGTCCGGAGTGGTCATCTGCCTTGTTAGCACCTGGCTGGTGGTAGGGAAACTGGTCTCATTGCCGAAGGATGAGTTATATTATTGATTTTGAATTGTTTCTGAATATGGCGGATAATTCTAAGATGGCGATCACCAAGCGTGGTCTGAAATGGATCCTGATGGGATTCCTTGTGATGTTGGCAGGTTTCATCCTGATGATGGGAGGAGGGGTGAAGGACCCTCAGGTGTTCAACTGGTCGATGTTTGATTTCCGTCATCTTGTGGCGGCTCCCGTAGTCATTCTCTGCGGGGTTGTTATCGTGATTATAGCCATCATGAGGCGTCCAGTCGAGGGCGAGGATAACAGCAAGAAGTGATATGGATTGGTTGCAAGCTCTTCTTTTGGGAATAGTCCAGGGTCTCACTGAGTTCCTGCCTGTAAGTTCCAGCGGTCACCTTATGATTGTCAAGGAGATACTTGGTGTTGACGCTGAAGGTTTCCTGGATTTCACTGTCACTGTCCATCTCGCTACCGTGCTCAGCACCTTGGTGGTTTTCTGGAAGCCCATATGCAAGCTGCTGGCCGGTTTCTTCAAGTTCAAGTACAACGATGAGACCGACTATATATTCAAGATCATAGTGTCGATGATTCCGGTCGCGGTCGTGGGTTTTTTGTTCAAGGATCAGGTCGAGGCTCTCTTCGGCGACTCTCTCACAACGGTCGCCATCTGCCTCCTCGTCACCGCCGCATTGCTGCTGTTGTCTGATTTGTTCGGGAATAGCGCCCGCAGGAGGGGTGTCCCCCTCGTTCGCTGCGCTTCGCGCCCTGTCCGGGTAAATGCTCTCTCGGAGGACACCCCTCCTGCGGGTGAGTCAGTCCCGGAAGAACAGGATGTGACACGTAACGGAATCAATTTCTGGCAGGCATTCGTGGTCGGAATCGGCCAGGCTTTCGCGGTCGCGCCGGGGCTGTCCCGCTCAGGGACTACCATCGCCACCGGTCTGCTCTGCGGAGTGAAACGTGAAGTCATGGCACAGTTCTCTTTCCTGATGGTCCTTATCCCGATCATCGGTGAGCAAGCCCTTGACATTCTGAAGGCAGCCACTGGCCACGCTGAACTTGGCGGTGGGCTGAGTCCTATCTGTCTCGTCGTGGGATTTGTCTCTGCCTTCCTGGCCGGCCTGTTCGCCTGCAAAGCTATGGTGGCCATCGTCAAAAAGGCAAAGCTCGGGTGGTTCGCCCTGTACTGCGCCATTGTCGCTGTCCTGATATTCATACTCGCTTAAGATGGCGGGCAGGAACCTTGTCTATTTCGTGTCGGATGTCCACCTTGGGTTGGATGTCAACGATCCCGCTGACAGGGAAGAGCGTTTCGTCAAATTCTTGTCCTCCATTCCGAAGGACAAGACACTCGCCTTGTACATGCTCGGGGACATCTGGGATTTCTGGTACGAGTACCGGGATCTGGTCCCGAAGGGTTATGTAAGGGTCTTCTCATCCTTGATGGATCTGATGGAAGCCGGGGTGGAGGTGTTTTTCTTTCAAGGCAACCACGACATCTGGTGTTACCATTATTTCGAGGAAATGGGGATTCGGATCCTCCAGCAACCCTATGAGGTTGAATTGGGCGGCAAGGTCTTCTGCCTTGGACATGGAGACGGCCTTGGGCCTGGGGACACCGGCTATAAGATTATGCGTTGGATATTCCGGAACAAGCTGTGTCAGAGGATGTTCAGTGCGTTGATCCATCCCACGATAGCATTCAGGTTAGGCAATGGTTGGTCAAAGGGCAACCGAGTGTCCAGGCGTGGGGAATATGTGTTCAAGGGTGAAGCGGAGCCGCTCTATAAGTTCGCCTTGGACTATTCCACGGCTCACCATGTGGATTATTTCATCTTCGGGCATTTCCACACTTCGGTGGATCTCACGCTCCCGACAGGGGCAAGACTGCTGCTGTTGAAGGACTGGGTCAGGAATCAATCCTCGAATTGGATGGTCTTCGACTTGATCTCGGGGTGTTTGGGCATCTCCCAGAATATTGAATAATAAAGGGCGTCAAACTCGCCACGTTTCCATTTTTCCACGAGATACTCCGTCATCTTGTCGTCACCTTTGGCGTCGTATGAGCTCTTAAGGTCGTTGCCGAATATCTTCGCCACTCCTTGCCAGAATCCGGCGGTGATCCCGCTCTTGTAGTCCTTTATTATTTTATAAGAGGATTTTCCGATCTCCCTGTCGATCAGTTTGATGAGAAGCCGTCCTTGGGAGATGCTCATGTTTTTCAAAGGCTGCTCATAGGCTTCGAAAAGCTCCTTCTGCATCTGTCCTATGTACTTCTCTTTCTTTCTGCGCCTGAGGCTGTTCTCGGCGATATGGTTATCCACCTGCTTGGTCAGGTCCCTTGCGAGAAGGGCGTAAGGGTAAACCTTGTTGAAATTGTACACGAGGCGGTAGTAGCTCTTCAAGTCGCTCTTTCCTCTTCGACCCCTGGGGAATATCCAGATAGGATTGATGCTGTCGTAATAGACTGTGTCACCCTTCTCAACCCGGTAGCCCATGTAGGTGGCACCTGTCTTTTGGGCGGGGAAGGATTCCATCACTTCCTGGGCGCCGGCAGTCGCCGGAGCCAGGATGCCCGCTAAGAGGCATAATAATATAGGAATAGCCTTAAGATTACTCATTCCGCCACATTAGGTCAAACCTATTTTTCCCCGAAAAAAACGTGCCATAAAGATAGACTTCCGCGGGCGATGTCGAAACTGTGTTTTAAAATTTTCTATATAACTTCATAAATAACTGAAAATGATTGATTTCACTTACGAAATCCATGGTCGAAAAAGATAAGAAATTTTTCAAATAATGTTTGAAATCCATTATTTTTTACTAAATTTGCAGTCCCAAATTCTAGGGGTTATTGCGTTAAGTCGCTGATAATCAATGGTTTTTGGAAAGTTTGAGAATTTATTTAAAGTAATACGACAATGTTACAACCAAAGAAAACAAAGTTCAGAAGGGAACAGAAGAACGTGATGAAGGGAATGGCCCAGAGGGGCAATCAGCTCGCGTTCGGTTCTTTCGGTCTTAAGACCCTCGAGAACTGCTGGATCACTGCCCAGCAGATCGAGTCTGCCCGTCAGGCTATCTCACGTCGCATGAACCGTGAGGGACAGATATGGATCAGGATCTTCCCTGTCAAGCCCTACACCAAGAAGCCTCTTGACACCCGTATGGGTAAAGGTAAGGGTGATCCTCAGGGATTTGTCGCTCCTGTGACCCCCGGCCGCATCCTTTTCGAGGCCGATGGTGTCTCCCTCGCCACCGCTAAGGAGGCCATGCGTCTCGCGTCCCACAAGCTCCCTATCGCGACCAAGTTCATCGTCCGCAGGGATTATGTTGAATAATATTTAATGGAGAAGAAAGGAAATGAAAACATCTGAAGTTCGCGAAATGTCCATAGCCGACCTGCAGGACCGCATCCAGGTTGAAAGGAACAGGCTTGACACCATGAAGCTCAATCACGCCGTCTCTCCATTGGAGAACACATCGGAATTCAAGAAAATCAGGAAGGATATCGCTCGCATGATCACTATCCTCGCTGAAAAAGAAAAAGCCCAGAAATAATCAAGTTATGGAAAGAAATCTTCGTAAGGAAAGAATCGGCGTAGTGGTCAGCAACAAGATGGACAAGACCATCGTTGTCCAGGTCGAGACCAGGAAGAAGCACCCCCTCTACGGAAAGTTCATCAAGCAGTCGACCAAGTTCGTCGCTCAGGATGACAAGAACGAGTGCGATGAGGGTGACACCGTGCGCATCATGGAGACCCGTCCTCTCAGCAAGACAAAGAGGTGGAGATTAGTTGAAATCGTTGAAAAAGTCAAATAGTTATGATACAGCAGGAAACACGTTTACAGGTTGCCGACAACAGCGGTGCGAAGGAAGTCCTTTGCATCCGTGTGCTTGGCGGTACGCATCATAGGTATGCGACGGTGGGCGACCAGATCGTTGTCGCCATCAAGAGCGCCATTCCCAGCGGGGACGCCAAGAAGGGCACCGTCTCCAAGGCCGTCGTGGTCCGCACCAAGAAAGAGATCCGTAGGCAGGATGGTTCTTACATCCGCTTCGACGACAACGCTTGCGTCCTCCTGAACAACGCTGGCGAGCTTCGCGGAACCCGTATCTTCGGCCCCGTGGCCAGGGAGTTGCGCGAGAACTACATGAAGATTGTGTCACTGGCCCCCGAGGTCCTTTAATATCACAGAGAATCATGAAAAAGTTACATATCAAGAAAGGTGACACAGTGTATGTCAACGCTGGCAACGACAAGGGAAAGACCGGTAAGGTCTTGACAGTCATCCCCGCCAAGGATCGCGTGATCGTCGAGGGTGTCAATGTCATCAGCAAGCACACCAAACCCAACGCCACTCATCCGCAGGGTGGTATCATCAAGCAGGAGGCGGGGATCCACATCTCCAATCTCCAGCTCGTCGACCCCTCAACCAATAAGCCCACAAGGGTCGGTTACAAGTATGTCGACGGAAAGAAAGTTCGTTACGCTAAGAAATCAGGAGAGGAGATCAAGTAATCATGGCAAAGAAAGCAGCAAAACCCGCGGAGGCGCAGGCGCTCCCTAAGGATTATGTTCCTTCCCTCAAGAAGGTCTATAAAGAGGAGATTGTTGACAAGCTCATGAAGCAGTTCTCCTACACCACAGTTATGCAGGTTCCCAGGCTCGTGAAGATCACGATCAATGAGGGAGTCGGTGACGCCACCTCCGACAAGAAGCTTGTCGAAGAGGCTGCCGAGGAGCTCTCCAAGATCGTCGGACAGAAGGCTATCCTCACCTATTCCAGGAAGGACGTCTCCAATTTCCGTCTTCGTAAGGGCATGCCCATCGGAGTTAAGGTCACCCTGCGCGATGTCAAGATGTACGAGTTCCTCGAGAGGCTCGTGCGTATCTCCCTCCCTCGAATCAGGGACTTCAACGGTATCGCCGAGAAGATGGACGGAAGGGGCAACTACACCCTCGGTCTCAAGGAGCAGATCATCTTCCCCGAGGTCGACATCGACAAGAACCCTCGCATCCATGGTATGGAGATAACTTTCGTCACCACGGCCAAGTCAGATGAGGAGGCTCACGCCCTTCTCGCCGCCTTCGGTCTTCCTTTCAAGAAACATAACAATTAAGGAATATGGCAAAGGAATCAATGAAAGCCCGCGAAGTCAAGCGCGCGAAGATGGTAGCCAAATATGCCGAGAAGCGCAAGGCGCTCAAGGAGGCTGGAGACTGGGCAGCTCTCGATAAGCTCCCTAAGAACTCCTCTCCTATCCGTCTGCACAACCGTTGCTCCCTCACCGGTCGTCCGAAAGGATACATGAGGAAGTTCGGTCTCAGCAGGATCCAGTTCCGCGAGATGGCCAGCAACGGCCTCATCCCCGGGGTCAAGAAGGCGAGTTGGTAGAGAATAGTTCACTACTTATTTATATTAACAATCGGATATCGGGCGCTCTCTTATTGAGACGTCGATCTAAAAAACAAAAAAAGAAATGACTGATCCAATTGCAGATTTTCTCACAAGGATCCGCAACGCCTACATGGCGGGGAAGAAGGTCGTGGAGATTCCTTCGTCGAAGATGAAGGTCGCCATCACCAAGATCCTCTGCGAGAAGGGTTACATCCTCAGCTACAAGGTGGTCGAGGGAACCCCGTACAACACCATCAAGATCGCTTTGAAGTACCATCCCCAGACCAAGATGGCTGCCATCAAGAAGATCCAGCGCGTGTCCACCCCCGGAATGCGTGTTTACGCTGACGTGGAGAACATGCCTAGGGTTCTCAACGGACTGGGAATCGCCATCCTTTCCACCTCGAAGGGAGTCGTCACTGACAAAGAGGCTAAGACCCTTGGCGTCGGCGGCGAGGTCGTCTGCTATGTTTATTAATATTAAAAGGAAAGAATAATGTCAAGAATTGGTAAATTGCCTGTAAGCCTTCCGGACAAGGTGAGCGTTGAGGTTCTCCCTGGCAACGTTTTGAAGGTTAAAGGCCCCCTCGGTGAGCTGAGCCAGAAGGTCGATCCCGACATCAAGGTCACCGTTGAGGACAATCAAATCAAGTTCGAGCGCCCTACGGATCAGCCGAGGCACCGCTCGATGCACGGTCTTTACCGCGCTCTCGTCCACAACATGGTGGAAGGCGTCTCCAAGGGCTTCGAGACGAAGCAGGAATTGGTCGGTGTGGGTTACCGCGTCGCGGCTCAGGGTCAGCTTCTGACCTTCTCGCTCGGTTATTCCCATGAGATCCAGCTTTTGCTCGCTCCCGAGGTGACCGCTGAGGTCCCTGCCGTGAAGAAAGGTGAGAACCCTGTCCTGATCCTCAAGAGCAACGACAAGCAGCTCCTCGGTCAGGTCGCGGCCAAGATCCGTTCGCTCCGTAAGCCTGAGCCTTATAAGGGTAAGGGTATCAAGTTCGTCGGTGAGCAGCTCCGCCGCAAGGCCGGTAAGACAGCCGCCGCTAAATAATCTTAGGAGGACACAGATATGGCATTGAATAAAATTGAAAGAAGAAGAAGGATCCATTACCGCATCCGCAAGCATGTCAATGGAACCGCTGAGAGGCCCAGGCTGGTTGTCTTCAGAAGCAACAAGCAGATCTATGCCCAGGTCATCGATGACGAGAAGGGTGTGACCCTCGCCGCCGCCGCCTCTAACGATAAGGCTCTCGCCGCTGAGTGCAAGGGCAAGACCGGAATCGAGGCTGCCGCCATCGTCGGCAAGGCTATCGCTGAGCGCGCCAAGGAGAGAGGGATCGAGAAGGTCTCTTTCGACCGCGGAGGATATCTCTATCACGGCCGTGTCAAGAGTTTGGCAGATGGTGCCCGTGAAGGTGGACTTATTTTCTAATTGAGAAAGACTATGGCAAATACAAATGTTAAAAGAGTAAAGACCTCTGATCTTGAACTTAAGGACAGATTGGTCGCCATCCAGAGAGTGACTAAGGTCACTAAGGGTGGTCGTCACTTCCGCTTCGCCGCTATCGTGGTGGTGGGTGACGAGAACGGCGTTGTTGGTTATGGTCTTGGAAAAGCCAATGAGGTGACCGCCGCCATCGCT
>JAEEGI010002578.1_pt1 | contig 44146 bp, 27 predicted proteins | sample 8958751 | NCBI WGS metagenome assembly JAEEGI01 (sample SAMN16246545, study PRJNA631951) | gut metagenome | biome: gut microbiome; feature: rumen; material: KS-attached | host: Bos | place: Iran: Karaj | collected 2018-10
ATGACAATGATCTGAGTATTGCTCTGAATCCTGACAACTGGCTGATTTCGCCGATGGTTAAGCTCGATGGCATCCTGTCATTCTGGGCTGCTGGCCAGGATCCCAGCTATGCAGCTGAGGTATTCGGTGTATTTGTTTCGACCGACAAGGTTAACTGGACTCAGATTGGCGAGGACATTACTGCTACCGGTACTTATAAGGAATACAGCTTCGACCTGAGCTCACGCGCAGGTGAGGAAGGCTACTTCGCTATCCGTCACTACAACGTGACCGACCAGTTCTGGCTGAACATCGACGACATCAGTCTGACCATTGGCAAGCCCAATGAGTGGATCGTTGTTGAGGGCGTTACCAGCCCCTACACCATCGATGGTCTGAATCCTGAGACCAACTATGAGGTTGAGGTACAGGGTGTTAACGCCGAGGGCCTCACCAGTGGTTGGACCGAGACCATTGCCTTCACCACGCTGGCCGATGATGTTCCTCCCGTTGATCCCACCGAGAAGACTGGTGCTCCCACCTTCCATGGTTATACCGAGGATGGCATCCACGCTTACTTCGTTGAGATCATCGAGACCGAGCCCAGTACCATCTACTATCGCGTACAATTCCCCGATGGCACTTGGACTGAATGGGCTGAGTATGAGGAGATCCTGAGCTTCGAGGGTGACGGTAAGTACCGCGTAGAGGCTTATGCCGTAGCCGATGGCAAGCTGCCGAGTGAGGAGATTGCTTATGAGTTCGTTGTAGCTCCCGTTACTGGCATCGTTGAGATGGTAGAGGGCAAGACCGTTGCTGGCGTACGCTACTTCAACATGGCTGGCCAGGAGATGCAGCAGGCTAACGGCCTGACCATCGTGGTTGTGACCTACACCGATGGCACTACCAGTGCAACCAAGGTTGTGAAGTAAGCTATCAGACTTTAGCTATTAGCTGTTAGGCTTTAGCTTTATTGCAACAGAAAAAACAGGCGTCCTGTAGCGGGACGCCTGCTTTTTTTGTGATATAGACGGAGTTGTATTGAACAGCTCGGAATTACTTGCTCAGGATGATGTCGATGATGTAGTTGACGTCGGCAATAGTAACCTCGTTGTCATGGTTGACGTCTCCGTCGAGTGGACCGTCATTGTGGCCCAGGTCCTTCTCGATGATTTCTGTGAACTTGTGCCAATAGTTGGTGGACTGGTAGCTGGCAGTAGCACCGATAGGAATATAGAGCTTAGCCTTACCATAGACCGTGAAGCAACTTTCGTTACCCATCTCGGGAGCCGTCTCGTTACAGGAGGTAATGCTCTTGAGCTCATTGCAATCGTAGAACGCAAACGCACCAAGGCTTCTGATATTGCTGCCAAGGGTCAGTTCCTCCAACTCAGCGCATTTTTCAAAGGAACGGTAGCCAATTGTTCTGACAGTGTTAGGTATAACGACTCTGGCCAATCTCACGCAGGAACTGAAAGCGTTGCCGCCGATTGTTAGAACACCCTCGTCGATGGTGAGTTGCGTGAGGTGTGTGCAATTGTAGAAAGCAGCCTCATTGATGGTCTCGACATTGCCAGGGATTGTTACTTTAGTCACAGGGGTTTCGGCGAAAGCGTGTGAAGGGATGGCTTTGAGTCCCGTTCCGATGGTGACGTTCTTGAGGTTGTCGCAATAGGCAAAGACATAATTGTCCATTTCTTCAGTACTGTTAGGGATGGAGACTGCTTGAAGCGCGTCACAGTTCTGGAAGGCGTATGCACCGAAGGTCTTGACCTTGTTGCCAAGGGTGAGTTGTTCCATCTCGATGCAGTTCTCGAATGAGCGGTAGCCGATGGTCTTGACAGTGTTGGGAATCACGACCTTGGCCAGCGTTGAGCATCCACTGAAAGCATTGCTGTTGATGTTGACCAGACCCTCGTTCAAGGTGAGTTGCGTGAGGTGTGTGCAATTGTAGAAAGCAGCCTCATCGATGGTCTCGACATTGCCAGGGATAGTTGCTGTAGTCACAGGGATTTCGGCGAAAGCGTGTGAAGGGATGGTTTTGAGTCCCGTTCCGATGATGACGTTCTTGAGGTTGTCGCAATAGGCAAAGACATAATTGCCAATCTCTTCAGTACTGTTTGGGATGGAGACTGCTTGTAGCGCGTCACAGTTCTGGAAGGCGTATGCGCCGATGGTCTTGACCTTGCTGCCGATGATGATGGATTCCATTTCATTGCAACTATCAAAGGCGCGGTAACTGATGGCGGTGACGTTGTAGGTCTTACCGTCATTGGTCACGGTGGCGGGGATGGTGATGTTGCCGCTGTAGCGGAAACCGTTGTCACCAGTGGTGACGGTTACTGAGTTGCCCCCGGTGTTGATGCTGTAATAGATACCTCCGGCCTGGAAGTCATAGGCGTTAGCGGCAGCGGCTCCGAGGAGCAGACATGCCATCGTCAGGAATGAAGTGAAAACATTTTTCATAAAGCGAACTTTTTTAAATATGTAATTATTAGTTAGTTATCAAGTGATGGATTAGCGATTATCAATCATCAATAGTCAATGTAACTATTGTCAAAGGCTCTCATATCGGTGGCGAACTTGTTTTCGTAATCCATGGTGATGGTAATATTGCCTAACTCGAACATGTAGATCTCGTAATCGGCTTCAGGGTCAGGAGCAATGTATTTAGCTCCATCGATAGCGGCTAATTTCTGGCGGCTCATGCCCACGTGTGCGCCCTGTTGGGTTTTGAAGTCGGGTGAGTATACGGTGACACTGTAGATGATGTTTTTGCCATCTTTTTCTATGGTTTCGGCGACAAACAGTTTTTTGCCATCCTTGTCATAGAAGTACCAACCATCGATATCGTCCATTGCCAACTCTTCTTCGTCACTGCCTTCAAACTGGATGTACTTTTTGCTGGCATACAAGCCCTCGACAGACTCGGGCAGAACATCTGCATCGGTTCCGATCAGGACAGGCGCAATACCTTGCTCGGTGAAAACGGGTACTGCAGGAGCTACCTGCTCGGAGGCATTGGCTGAAGCATCGCTTTCAGCTTCGTTCTGGTTACTCGTGTTGGTAGCACATGCCGGGAAAAGGAATGCGGCCACGGCTACCGTCAAAATTTGGAATAATAATTTCATAATAATTTTGTTTTAAAAGGGTTATTTCTCGTTTGTGAGGCAAAGGTAATAGCATGTCCATTATGCAACCAAGAGATTTGTTGCATAATGGACAAAATGGTGGGATTAATGTATGAAATGTGTTTTTTACTGAAGCCTGAGTCATGATATAAACCTTAGGCTACGGCAAAGATGATGATCAATTCGGCGATGAGGACTCGCATGAACATTGTCAAGGGATAGACGGTGGCATAGGCGACGGCAGGCGCGTCGTTGCCGGCGGTGGTGTTGGCGTAGCCCAGAGCGGGGGGATCGGTGGTGGCACCTGCAACGAGGCCCATGATGGTGCAGTAGTTGAGGTGCAGCTTGCCACGAGCCACGACGACGGCGATGAGCAGCGGGATGATGGTGATCAGGAAGCCGTAGAGTACCCACAAGGCACCGTTGGCGCTCAGGATGGTGGAGACGAATTTGCCGCCTGCCGCGATGCCCACCGAGGCGAGGAAGAGACTCAGCCCTAACTCACGCAGCATGAGGCTGGCAGCAGTGCTGGTATAAGTCACCAGGCGAGCTTTGTAACCATAGCGGCCGATGAGGATGGCCACGATGAGCGGTCCACCGGCAAGACCAAGCTTCATGGGCACCGACATGCCGGGGAGCATGATGGGAATGGAGCCGACAATGATACCGAGGAAGATGCCGATGAACATGGTGAACAGGTTGGGGTGCTCCAGACGCTTGTAAGAGTCGCCCATGCGTTTGCCCAGGCGGTCCACATCCTCTTCGCGTCCCACGACGGTGAGGCGGTCGCCCACTTGCAGCGACAGGTTGGGGCTCGCCAGCAGTTCGACGCCCGCACGATAGACGCGGGTGACATTGACCTTGTAGCCCTCGTGGAGACGGATGGAGCCGATTTTGCGGCCATTGATTTCGCTATTGGTGATGACGATGCGCTTGCTGACGATGCCCTTGGGCGACGTCTCGATCTGCCAGTCAAGGTCCACCTGAGGGCCGATGATGGCGTCGAAAATGTCCTGGTCGTGTGCACTCATGACGATGCGCAACACGTCATCCTGATGGATGACAGTCTCGCCCTGCGGAATCTCGATGGTGCCGTCGGCGCGCTTGAGTCGCGAGATGGTGAAGTTGCGGTCGATGATGGAATGCAGGCGCGTCACTGCTTTGTCAAAGATGAGCTTGTTGGTCACCTGATAGGTGATGACGTGGGGCTTGAGCTGGCTGTCTTCTTTTTCACGCTCAATCTCATCGATTTCCTTATCGACGTTGATTTTGAAAAAGGCCTTCAAGAGCACCATCGACAGGATGATGCCGATGACGCCGAGGGGATAGGCTGCGGCATAGCCCAGTGACATGGACTCGTTGAGATCGTTGGCACGGTCACCGACCGTCTCGATGAGTGCCTGCTGGGCGGCACCCAGTCCAGGTGTGTTGGTCACTGCACCGCTCATGACGACCACCAGATCTGTCATGCTGATGTTGCCGGCAATGAAGTAGATGGCAAGAGCCACCACCACGTTGAGGCCCACGATGAGCATGGCGATACCGTTAAGCTGGATGCCCTCCTGCTTGAACGAGGAGAAGAAACTGGGACCCACCTGCAGACCAATGGAGAAGATGAACAGGATGAGGCCGAATTCCTGGATGAACTTGAGGGTGGCAGGATCCACCTCAACGCCTAGATGGCCGATGAGGATACCACAGAACAACACAAACGTCGCGCCCAGTGAAATGCCGAAGATTTTCACTTTCCCCAGCAGGACGCCGATGGCTATGACGATGGCATAGATGAGTAGCGTGTGAGCCACTCCGTTGCCTATCCATAATTCAGTGAACCAGTTCATGATTTAGTTTAATGTTTTGAGGTCAATGATGTGTCCTTTATGAAATGCGGATGCCGTTCTCGACAATGTCGAGGATGTCCAGCGGGTTGTTGACGATAGCATCGGCATGGTACTCAACGAGTTCCTTCTTGCTGCGGAAGCCCCAGGTCACGCCCACCGAGTCGATGCAGGCACGACGTGCCGTCTCCATGTCCACACCGCTGTCACCCACGTAGAGGGTGTCGGCCTTGGCGACCTTGGCTTGGGACAGGATGGCAAATACCACGCTGGGGTCGGGCTTGACGTTGACGCCCTCTCGGTGCCCCTCAATGGCCACAAAGGGGATATCGGGGAAGAAGTGAGGGATGATTCTATCGACGGCCTTCTGGTACTTGTTGCTGGCGACAGCGATACTCACGCCCAGGTCGCGCAGGTCCTGCAGGAGCTCTGGCATGCCGTTATAGGGCTTGGTGTAGTCGGTGCAGTGCACGTCGTAGTACTCCAGAAAGTCGCCCAGCACGCGATCCACCGTCTCGTCGTCGCGGGCGTCCGCGGGCAGCACACGAGTCATCAGGCGGCGCACACCGTTGCCTACAAAGTAGGGGTAACTCGCCATGCTATGGGTAGCATAGCCGTTGCGCTCAAGTGCGTAGTTGGCTGCCTGCCCCAAGTCCTCGATGGTGTAGAGCAGCGTGCCGTCCAAGTCAAAAATCACCAGCTTCTTCATGTCGTTGTCTGCAATTTTTGGCAAAGGTAGTAAAAAGAGTTTAGACTGTAGACATTTGGTTGTAGTTTTATTTGGCATCTGCTCTCCTTGATTATCAACGCTGATAAAACTGATGATAGGCTATGGTGTTCTTTTCGATCTTATATTTTTACGAATTAAACTGATTGACGTGGCGCGTTATTGGGTTCGCACTGAAGATCTGTATCTTTTGTATGGAATTGATTTGGATAAGTAATAAGTGTTTTGGGTGACGAAAACAGTAAAAATGACTCTCAAAAGATGAATTGAGAGTAAATAATTGCGTTTTGAGAGTTGCTTAATGTATTTTTTTATAAATTTGTGCATTTAATTAAGATTAGGCGTTGCTTTTCCCCAAGTACCTCACGTTGATTAATCTTTACCTATATACAATATATTAATTTTTAACTGTAATGCTTATGAAAAAATTATTATTTCTCTTAGTAACGATGCTGGCAACCTCAATGGGATTGCAGGCACAAGGCACTTCGTGGCAAACCGCCACGCTCATCACTAGTGGGTCAACCAAGACTGGCACGCTTGACAGCTCCACGACCGAAGCCTGGTACAAGATCAATGTGACCCAAGAGGGTAAAATTGACCTGATTGCCACTGCTAGCGGGGATCTGAGGTTCTATCCCTATAACTGCGCCGTTTATGGCTTCAAGGACAATAACACTTACTATCTTGGCACTATCTTCACCGGCAACATGGGCAATACATCCACTGCTGATACCATTACCTACCATGCCTCCAATGTGGGTAAAGGTACCTATTACGTGAGGATTACCCGTCAATCAGGCAGCGGAACGTTCAAGCTGAAATACACATTCACGCCTTGTCCGCTGGCCAATGATCCGGAGCCCAACGATGATTACCAGCACGCCAGCCTGCTGCAAAGTGGCGAGACGGTGGAATGCCGATTGGGCTACCATACTTCGGATGACTATACCGACAAGGAAGACTATTTCAAAATCGTTGTTCCTGAAGAAGGACACGTCGATATGATTGCCACTGCAACCGAGGATCTGAGGTTCTATCCGTATTACTGCGCCCTTTATGGCTTCAAGGACAATAACACTTACTATCTTGGCACTATCTTCACCGGCAACATGGGCAACACATCCACTGCTGATACCATTACCTACCATGCCAGCAATGTGGGTAAAGGTACCTATTACGTGAGGATTACCCGTCAATCAGGCAGTGGAGGCTACAGGCTCAAATACACGTTCACGCCTTGTCCGCTGGCCAATGATCCGGAGCCCAACGACGATTACCAGCACGCCAGCCTGCTGCAAAGTGGCCAGACGGTGGAATGCCGATTGGGCTACCATACTTCGGATGACTACACCGACAAGGAAGACTTTTTCAAAATTGTCGTTCCTGAAGAAGGACACGTCGATATGATTGCCACCGCAACCGAGGATCTGAGATTCTATCCGTATTACTGCGCCCTTTATGGCTATAAGAACAATGACACTTACTGGCTTGGCACTGACTTCATCGGCAACATGGGCAATACATCCACTGCTGATACCATTACCTACCATGCCAGCAATGTGGGTAAAGGTACCTATTACGTGAGGATTACCCGTCAGAATGGCAGCGGCGGCTACAAGCTCAAATACACGTTCACGCCTTGTCCGCTGGCCAATGACGTAGAGCCCAACGGCGATTATCAAACTGCTGCCTGGCTGCCTAGCGGAAAGACCAAGCAAGGACGCTTGGGCTACCACACCTCGGATGACATCACTGACACAGAGGACTGGTACCGAATCTCTGTTACCAAGGCAGGACCTATCGAGATAACAGCTACCGCAACCGAGAACCTGAGGTTCTATCCGTATAACAGCGCCATTTATGGCATCAATAACAATGGAGGCACCTACTATATTAAAACCTTCACCGGCAACTTGGGCAACTCGTCCACTGCTGATGTCATCACATTACAAGCTGAAGAATTCGACGCGGGCACCTATTACGTCAGGATTTCCCGACAGAATGGCAGCGGCGGCTACAGGATTACCTATAACGGTCCCACTCTGACCGGCGATGTGGACGGTGATCACAAAGTCGTCATCAGTGATGTTACCGACATCATCAGCTATCTATTGGGAATACATGGCCCATCGTTTGCCACTGCTGATGCTGACGTGGACGGTGATGGCAGAATTACCATTAATGACGTGACCGAGTTAATTAGTATGCTGCTCTCAAATGATTAAATCCCTGCGTTGACAGAGATTGAAAATTAATAGCTGATTCTCAACTCCTCCCTTGAATTTGGGGAGGAGTTTTTATGCGGAGGACAACGGAAACGTAATCTTTAGTATTCGGTGATGGTCTCGAAGTGGTGTCGCCATAGCAGCGATGACTGATAGCGTGCCGCAGTACCCATGGGGACGTGCAGTATGCGTCCTGTGCCGTCCTCCTTTTCCATGTCAAAGGCATCGTTTGCCACTTTGATCATCAAGGGATCGGGGACATGGCAGATCGATGATTTCTTCCCCATTCAGGAACAGGCGATGGGCGTAATAGCAGGGGTTGGCAGGAGCTGACTCGAACACAATGCTGCATCAACACTCCAGGTCGCTGATCTCAACACTATCGAGCCCTGTGCATCCTGCAAAGGAATGCTCGCCCACGGCAGTTATTGTGCGTGGAATGGTAATACTGCTGAGTGATGTGCGTGTTATTTTCAGGTTAATTCTTGCAAGGGTGATAAATGGTGCTGATGTGCAATCGTTTGCGTTGAAATTTTGAAACTGATGAAGTGACATTATAAAGTGATGTGGGAGGAAATCAGTAATTTTGGAGACATCAAAAAGAAAAGGGTATCAAGCCCATCACCATCGGAATAACCAAATTATCTATTCAAAACTCAATAATACAGTTCAATATGAAAAAAACGACTACACTATTTCTCTCGTTTGTGGTGTCATTGCTGACGCTACAGGCTGGTGCCCAGATGTATATCGTGGGCGGCGCTCCGTTCGGCGATTGGAACCCTGCCGGCGGTGTCAGAATGAATGCCAAGGCCGATGGGACTTACAATTACACGACCACCATCAGTGGCGAGGTGTATTTTGTGTTTGCCGATGGACTGGCTTCGTCCTCCACTGATTGGACGACGTTCAACAACAACTACCGCTATGGTCCTTCCGCTGGTGACCAGCTGGTGCCTGTTAATGGCACATGGACGGCTACGCAGAAGGCCGGTGACCACGGCGCCTACTATTTCACGGGCGACGGTTCGGAATATGTTTTCACGTTTGACACGATCAACAAGCGCTTCAAGATTGCCAAAGAGGGTGGTAGCGGTCCTGTCGATCCCATGACGGGTCATCTCTACATCCTGGGTGAGGCCGACGGCAACAGTTGGGACCCCAGCCACGGTGTTGAGATGAGCACTACCGACGGTTATATCTTCACGGCCCAGGTGACCTTCAACGGTGAATGGTCGGAGGAGGATGCCAACGTGAGCTATTTCTCGTTCACTACCAAGCTGGCTGATGACAGCGAGGATTGGGAAAGCATCAAGCCCTACCGTTTCACTCCCGTGAGCGACGGCAACTTTTGGGTGACCTCGTCGATGCTGGGTCAAACGATTGTCATGAACGCCCTGGGAGAGAACGTCGATATTTCTTTCCGTATTCCTGCAGGTACCTATAATCTGACGGTTGACGTCAGTGGCCGCACGACGGTCATCACGCGCGAGAGCGGTGGCGGTCCCGTTGCCGGCAAGGGCTGGCCCGCGATGTATGGCGGCGTGATGCTGCAGGGTTTCTACTGGGACAGCTATGATGCCACGAGGTGGAGCCGCTTCACCGAGAAAGCCGAGGAAATCGGCCAGAACTTTGATTTGGTGTGGGTGCCCAACTCGGGCAGCATTGACGACTTCGGCAATGCCCATAGCATGGGTTATATGCCCGTCTATTGGCTGAAGCACAATTCGTGCTTCGGTACCGAGACACAACTGCGTGAGATGATTCAGACCCTGCGCGGCCATAACACCAGTGTGATGATGGATATGGTCATCAATCACAAGAGCGGCAAGAGCGGCTGGGTGGATTTCCCTGACGAGAGTGTCACAGGTCCTGTTACCGGCGACGAATACAGTATGACTTGGAGTCTTGCCGACATCTGCCGCAACGATGAGTGCTCGGCACAGGGTTATTCCCCCACAGGAGCCTATGATGAGGGCGAGAACTTTGACGGCAGCCGTGACTTGGACCACACCAGTGCCAACGTGCAGAAGAACGTCAAGGCTTATCAGAAGTACCTCATGCAGGAGCTGGGCTATGACGGTTTTCGCTATGACATGTGCAAGGGCTTTGCCGGCTACTACGTGGGTCTGTACAACAAGACCAGCGAGCCGACCTTCTCGGTGGGTGAGTACTGGGACGGCAATGCCGAGACCCTGCGCTGGTGGCTGAACGAGACCAAGCAGGATGACCGCATCCAGAGCGCCGTGTTTGACTTCGCGTTGAAGTATCCGATGCAGAGTGCTTTCGCTGGTGGCAACTGGAGCGCGTTGAATGACAAGGGCCTCGCTGCCGATGCCAACTACCAGCGCTACTCGGTGACCTTTGTCGATAACCATGACACGGGTCAAAATACCAATTATGACTGCCTGAAGACCAATGTGATGGCGGCCAACGCCTTTATCCTGGCGATGCCTGGCACGCCGTGCGTGTTCTACAAGCATTATAATGTTTATAAGAACGAGATCAGCGACTGCATCAAGGCCCGCCGTGCTGCTGGTATCCACAACCAGAGTGCTATCCTCAAACAAGAGGAGAGCAGCAACGGTTACATCCTGGAGACGCAAGGCACACGTGGCAACCTGTACCTGCAGTTGGGCGGTGCTGTCTATAATGGCACGCCTGCAGGTTATGAACTCGTCCAGGATGGTGACGGCTACAATCTGTTCATCTCCAGCGGCATTGACTGGCGTCATGTGGGCAAGGATGGCAGCATCCTGGGCTATCCCGTGGTGAGCAAGAAAGCCGGCAACTATGTAGGTAATGTGACTCTCACTGTCGCTCCCAGCAGGACTGGCACGACGATTGTCTATACTACCGATGGCAGTGTGCCCACCGTGACCAGCGAGAAGCTCACAGCCAGCAAGAGCTTCACCTTTACCGAGAATACTACCCTCAAGGTGGCAGTCCTCAATGGTAATCAGGTTGAGAATGTCGAGAGCTACATCTATACCATCACCGATGCCGCTACGACCGGCATCAATGTGTATGTGAAGAGCTCGATGGCAGCTGCCCACATCTGGGCATGGACTAGCGAGGGCAGTGTGACTGGTGCCAACTGGCCTGGTAAGACCATCAGCAGCCTGGACAAGGTGACGGTCAACGATATCGAGTGGTATTGCCTGCATGTGGATGCCGACCAGGTTTCGGTCATCTTCAACAACGGTGAGGGTGGTTTTGAGAACCAGACGGCCACCATCAATGTGACGCGCGATGCTTTCTTCATCTATCCTGACAGTGAGCTGACGGGACTGAACTATACCGCTGCCGATACTTACCTCGACGTGACCGAGAAGTATGCCGGCGCCGGTGCAGCCAGCTTTGACAAGGTCTATGTGCTGGGTAACATCAACACGACAGGTTGGGCTCCCAACAACGGCTATGAGATGACTACTACCAATGGTGAGAAGTATACCGCGACCATCGACTTTGTGGATCCTTACGGTGGCTATAGCTACTTCAGCTTCTCAACGGCTCTGGGTGAGTCTTGGGACGAGATTGCCAGTGACCGCATGGGCGCAACCTCCAACAACTTCCTCATTAACCAGGCCCGCCTGGGCACCGAGCTGAGCGTGGTACAGGGTACCAACGCCTTCAGGATTCCCGTTGGCAAGTACAACCTGACGCTGTACCTGTCGCGCGGTGTCCTCGTGGTTGATAAGTGGACCGAGCCGGTACTTGTTGTCCGTGGTGACGTGAATGCCGACGGCTTTGTCAACATCGGTGACGTGACTGACCTGATTAACGTTCTGTTGTCGGGTGATACCTCTAGCATCAATGTGGCTAATGCTGACTGTGAGCAGGATGGCCGCTTGAGCATCACCGATGTGACCACCTTGATCAACTACCTGTTAATAGGGCAGTGGTAATTGGCAGTTAGCTCCGCACGAGAGCTAGCGACTGAAAACTAAAAGACTTCCAAACCATGGCAATGAGTGTCAATCGGTTTGGAAGTCTTTATTTATTAATCCTTATTCCCTCTTGGGGGAATGGTCCTGGTCACTTCGTGAGTTTTAAGGCTTTAGACAATCTGTCGGCTACAGGCGTGAGCAGGCAAGCGACGCAGTAGGTGACAATGACCCAAGCGAAATAGATGAGTGGTTTACACTGTAGCAGCAAGAAATACTCAGAGAACATTCTGAAGGCGATATACCCGTGAGCAAACCACATCATCATGGTCTTATTACCTAATGGGATGAAAATGTATTTTGAAACCCATGTCAGCTTGAAGTGAAGCACAACCCATATCACCAGAGGATAAAAGAACGGAATGTAGAAGATTTTCCAGCCATAAAAATATCCCTTGATGAAGAACACAAGTAGTAAAAGCGCAAACACTAATGGGTTCTTGCCTTGCAGTTTGCTCCATGTCAACGATTTGCCAGATTGGACACGACGTGCCATTGCTGCGCCAATCGAGAAGCCTAAGAAGGTCTGCATTGTGAGCACTACAAGATAAATTGCTTGGTGGTGGCGAAGGAAAGGATCATAATAACGAGATATCAGCCATGTCATGCCAAGCATTACAAAGAAGAAAAATATAATCGATAGGATACTGCCGATGCGTTTCAAGACCCAGAATATCCATTTGGAGCAGAACGTCATCAGGATGTAAGGCAGCAGGAACCATGTGAATTGGCAGTAATCCCACCGCCATCCTATGAAGTTGGTAAAAAGGCGATAGGGCGAGGACGTGTTGAATTTGCCAGGGTACATCCATGACGCGATACCAAAAATGAAAACTATCATGACTACCCAAAGAGCGATGTAGAGTCTGGCAGAACGTTTCAACAGGTAGCTCCAGGTGAGTTTCCCGTTTTCAGCAGCAAGATAAAGACCATATCCACTGATAATTTCAAAGTAGATGATGGGAAATGATATGGAATCAAGAAACGCCGCGACTTCAAATGATAAAAAGTCCCGGCCAAAAGCCTTCTGTAAGTGATAGACCAGCATCAGCAGGATAGCAATGCCCTTGATGATGGCTGATTGTTGTCGGCTCATAGTGTCTAAATAATTGAAACGAGTGTGCAAATTTAGGAAAAAATCGTCTTATGGCAAGTGATGACGTGGTTTTTGTTGGTTGGGTGGGGGAAAAGCACTACCTTTGCGTAGTAGATCGATGGAGAAGCAGTACGAGAATATCATCATCGGCATTGACCCGGGAACTAATGTGATGGGTTATGCTCTGCTGGGCGTGAACGGCAAGAAGCCGGAACTCATCGTCATGGGCGTGCTGCGGCTCAACCGCATGGAGGACCACTACATGAGGCTACGGCACATCTATGAGCGCGTCAGTGGGGTGATTGCCGAGTATCTGCCTGACGAGATGGCTATTGAGGCACCATTCTATGGCAAGAATGTGCAGTCGATGCTCAAGTTGGGACGCGCCCAGGGCGTGGCGATGGTAGCGGCGCTCAACCGCGAGATTCCCATCACTGAATATGAGCCTCGCAAAATCAAAATGGCCATCACAGGCAACGGCGCTGCCAGCAAGGAGCAGGTGGCAATGATGCTGCAGCGCACACTGGGCATCGACCAGACTCAGATGCCGGCACTACTTGACGCGACCGATGCGCTGGCAGCAGCCCTTTGCCACTTCTACGAACGCAACAAGCCGTTCACTGGCAAGGGCACCAAATCATGGAAGACATTCATCGCCCAGCACCCCGACCGCGTGAAAAAGAGTTAGGAGTGAGCATCCGCTCTCTTATCAACAACTGAATAGTCTGAATCATCTGAGGCATACACTCTGCATTGCCTCGCCTTGGCGTAGCCACACACCTCACGCAAAGCCGCTAAGCCACGAAGGTTTATTAATGGGTGATTCATGGCGATTCGTGTTTTTCATGTACCATGATGATTATTTACCTGAATTTTTGGGGATTTTTTTGGATTTTTTAGGGGGATGTTGTAACTTTGCAAGACTCCCCGTGAGACTAATGCGAATTTAATTAATCATCACATAAACTATTAACTTTAATACACTTAAGACAATGAAGAAAGTTTTCCTCTTGACTGCACTTGCAGTCCTCTTGGGCGTTGCCAGTGCCGCCGCCCAGCAAATTTCGGTTGTTAACGGTGGCTCGACCACCTTGTATCAGAACTTGCCGGCTGCCATTGAGGGTGCAAGTAATGGCAGTGTCATCTATCTGCCTGGTGGCGGTTTCCCGCTCCCTGACAGCGTGAAAATCACGAAGAAGTTGACCATCATCGGCATTGGCCATAAGTCCACTAACGACAACGTGGATGGTTTCACCAATATTGCCGGCAACGTCTTCTTTAACGGCGGAAGCGACGGAAGTGCCATTATGGGCTGCCTAATTACGGGTACTGTGGCCATTGGTCATGATGGTACCTCGGTTAACAATGTCCTCGTGAAGCGCTGTAACGTCAATGCTATCGATTCTCGTGCTAACTGCGAGAATATTGTTGTCAGTCAGAATTATATCCGCAATCCGTCTCCGATCCGTGGCTGCAGTAGTTTGGTGACCAATAATATCGTACATTCATTATACGATATGAATTCATCAACGATTTGCTATAATTTGATTAGGTATAGAACTTGTGGTTCAAAAAGTGATTACTATTCTCATTTTAGTGCCATAAATGATGTTGATAATTCTAATATTTATAATAATATAATTATAGAAGCAAATTATATTGGAGCTTTTTGCGACTTCGATCAAGCTAACCGTAATATGTTTATCAATTGCAACTGGGGTGACAGCTGTGTGAGCCTGCCCGGTGGCACAGGTTGGGAGGATGTGTTTGTCAAGTGGAATGACGGTGGTATTAACCCAATGAATGATTTCCACTTCAAGGAAGCCTACCAGCAGTATCATGACATCGGTATCTATGGCAACGGTGTAAACGGCTTTGATGACCACCAGACGGCACCTGTGCCTTATATCACTGGCAAGCAGATTGACCAGGAAACCGATGCTGCTGGCCAGTTGGGCATCAAGATTCGCGTGAAAGCAAGTGGTGACTAATTCAATTTTCAGTCATGAGAAGGATAATTATTCAAGGCCTGCTGGCGTGGCTGATAGGGCTGCTGCCCTTGCTGGCTGCGGGCCAGACGTTGAGCAGGTATGAATACTGGTTTGACAACGACTTTGCCCACCGCGTATCAGGCTCGTTGTCAGGCACCGAGCGTGAGGTCAACAAGCGCGTCAGCACTGATGGACTGTCCGACGGCATCCATCGGATTAATTTCCGTGCCCGCCAGTCGGATGGCAGCTACAGTGCCATTACCAGTTCGGTCTTCCTAAAGCTTGACAAACCAGCTAACACGGTGCTGGAGTACTGGTTTGACGACAACTACGACCAGCGCGAGAGCATCCCCATCAGCGCCAATGGCGAGGAGGAGTCGCTGTCTCTCGACCTGCGCAGCAACACGAAGTACCCCTTTGGATTCCATTGGCTCAAATTACGAGCCGCTGTGGCTGGGGCTGGAACAACATCAGTGTGTACCGAACCTGTGCTGAAACTCTCTGCAGGTGTTGCCAACAAACTGGATTATTGGATTGACGGTGACATCAGCAATATGCGCACTCTTGAAGGGAATAACGCTAGCGATGGTAACGGCTATGTCTATGTCACCGACCTTGACTTGCAGGACGTGTCCCCAGGTTACCATCGCCTGTACTGTCGCACCCGCAGCAGTAGCGGCTATACCTCAAGCGCAGTGACCATGACCCCGTTCATCAAGGTGACATCGGGCATCGCCTCGACGCTGGAATACTGGGTGGACAACGACCGCAGCAATGTGCGCACTCTAGCTGGTGTTCCTGCGAGTGACGGCAATGGCTATGTGTTTACATCCCAGCTTGACATGCGCAGTGTGGATCCGGGCTACCATGTGCTCTACTTCCGCGCTCGCAGTGAGAACGGCGGCACCTCTACCTCCACACTCTCTTCGGGTTTCCTTAAGTTGGCTTCGGGTGCCGCATCCAGGCTGGAATACTGGTTAGACGGCGATCGTAGCAACGTGCGAGTGCTGAATGGAACACAAGCGAGCGATGGTAATGGCTATGTGTTTGTTGACGATTTGGATCTGGGCGATGTCACGCCTGGCCATCATCGCCTGTATTGTCGCGCTCGCAGTGGTAGCGGTGGCACAGCAACAGCTGTGACCATGACACCTATTATTGTTAAGTCGCGCTACTACCACGACGAGAACGAAGTGGCAGTCATGAAAAAGTATAGCATCAGCGTTGACGATGAGGAACCGGTAATAAACGATGTGCTCCGCCCCAAGGAGGAATTCCCGTATAACGGTTCGCTTGATGCACGTTACCTATCCCAAGGTCAACACACGTTGAAGGCCACATTCTGGAACTCGGTGGGCACGAGTGTATCCGTGGAACAGCCGTTTACCGTGAAGTTACCCGAGCCTGGAGAGATTACGTTGACTGCTGACGAGCATGACGGCTTGGTCAAGTTGGAGTATAACAATGTGCCGAATAACGTGAAGCATAGTGTGCTAAGGGCTGGCAAGAATGGAAAATGGTTCCCAGTTCATACTGTCAAGCAGAGTTGCAGTGCCGATGCCGTGAGCCACTACGTGGATATCCCGTCGGCTGCGGGCACCTATACTTACAAGGTCAAGAGCCGCTATGAAAACTTTGACGGCAGCACCGATGTCGTGGAGTCCAATGTGGTGACGGTTAATGTTGCAAGAACCAAAGATGAGTTGACCAACTACGGCTACATCATCGGTCAAGTGCCCGACATGTATCCGTTGATCAAGCACGCCTATTTCTCAGATGGTGAGCATGTGCCGTTTACGGGCTGCCATTTCTCGCGCGAGTTGATTCCCGTTGGCAAGGAGCTGACTATTGAGGTCATCGAATCCTCCGACTCGGAAACCTACTATAAACCTGTGACCCTCACGGTGAAGGCCGGTGAAAATCTCGTAAACTTTGAGCCACTCGCGGGCAATGAACGTCCCTACTACGACGAACACCATCTGGAATTTGCATCCGATCTGGAGTGGACGGGCATGAATTTTACCTTTGACGTGAAGTGCCATGCCAGTAAGACATGGAAAGGACGCGTGCGACTGCGTGTCATAAGCAAGAAGGAATATGAACAGAACAATGGTGACACTGGCAGTGGCAGTCTCGACCCCAGTGGTGATGCGGGCACTCAGGCTGGAGCTGTGGCACCGATGCCCAACGTAGAAGTACAGAAGAACTACTATTATAGCTATTCTGAGCCCTTCACCTTGGATCCGGGCAAAACGACTACAGTGACGTTGAGTCTGGACAACCTTTTCCCCGACAAAAAGAAAGAACATTACTTATGCTTCTTTGAGTCCGAGGGTCAATGGCGTGATGGCGTGGAGTCTATGGACGAGATTCGTCTCCTTGAGACAAACAATGCTTATAACGTGACCGAGAATCCACAGGATCGCCTGATAGACAAGAACCTGCTGGAGCAAGCCAAGGATGAGATCGCGATGCAAGATGCCGAGTACGCCGCCAACCTGATCTTGATGGTGGCTACTTACATCAAGGGCTTTGACGGCATCCTGGGCAAGACGATTGACGTCTGTGACTATATAAAAGATGTGAGCTCAGCCGCCAGTGGTCTTACTGAGGCTGATTATAATGCATTGATGGCTAAGGCCTTGACAACCATGGGTTCATTTGATGAATTCCTTGGTTCTGAGGTAGTACAAAAGGCTCCCGTTGCGGCATTTGCTAACATGGGCTCAGCCCTTACCCAAGTTCTGAGAGATGATATTGCTAAGGACATCATCAAGTATGGCAAGGGAGTCCATGAGTACTTGGGCAAAGCCATGACAGTGTTGAAGTATGTCAAGGAGTACCAGAACTGGGAGCAAATGAATACTTATGAAAGGTCTTTCTACTGCATGAATGCCATTCTTGATGCCTACGAGAAGACCAATCCGTTTGCTGCGCTCGTGAAGCCTTATGTCGAAGTGGGTAAATCAATGATTGCGAAGGCCTTAGATTATGGAGAGATTTATAATGCCGGATATGAAGCCCAAGACCTTTATGAGGGCAAGATTAAGTTCAAAATCAAGGTACAGACCAACATGCTAGTCGATTTCAACTTTGCTTATCATGGTACAAGTGCGATTAGGGAAGTGAAAGTGATGGCAGCGAATCGCGACGAATGGAATAAAACAATGGTGGATACCATTTACTTTGAACCCAAAGGCGTGTGGAATGGCGTGGAACTTAGGCAAACCCGGTATGCCGGAATTGATCCCTCGAGAGGAACTGGAAACCTTGAGTTTGGCAAGCCGCTTCAACGTTTGTGGATGGAGATCAAGTGGAAGAATGGTCGCACGTCCAAGATACCTCTTGTTGGTAAGAACGAGGAGATCGGAGTGAACTACTCAACCTTAGACCGTCGTTATACTGTTCACTTCAAGTCTGAAACGACGAAATATAAGAATATCGCTGATGTCATACAATTAACCAATCACAAGACGCTATGAAGACAAGATTCATGATTATATTGCTTGCCGTGCTGACGGTGACGGCAAGCGCCCAGACGGTGACTTTCTTCTCGCCAGAGTTTGAACTGGGAGTGAAAAATCACTTGGGACTAGTAGAAAATGACCAGGTTTTGCAGAGCCAGACCGACACGATTACCAGTATTGACTTGTCTGGATTAGGTATTACCGATCTACGTGACGTGGTGTATCTGCCCATGGTGAAGGAACTGGACCTGAGCAGTAACGGCATCACCAACACCTTTCCGCTGACGGTATTGGACTCGCTACAGTTATTGAATCTGAGTCATAATGACTTGGAGAGCATCAATCCGCTGCTCTTCTGCAATGCTGACAAGATGATTGTGATGGTTGCGAACAACTATATCAGCGACTTCTCCATGTTCTTCAATCCCACGCATTGCCAGTTTACGCTGTTCGGAATGTACCTGCAGCAGGACAAGAATGCGCCCTATTTGGACCTGTATCACTTCTACTGTGATGTGGATGAACGGGGACTGGCTGCGGTAGTCTATCGCGGCTATACCAATGTTGAAGGTGGACCTGTGCTGGAGTGCAACGGCAAGCAAGCAGCTGCTGTGCTTGACGGGTCGGGGCACACGGTGAATGTGCCTGGGTGGCCGCAGGGGCCGGCGATGGTGACGCTGAGCGTTGGCGAGTTGGGTGACACGACGTGGGTGCTGCCTCCCGTGACACGCCGCATAGCCGCTGGTGCTAACGTGCCCATCGAGACGGGGTTGCCCGATGGTTACCGTATCGGTATGGCCAACGCGCTGTATGGCACAGTGGACGTCTCAGGTACCAATCTGACCTATACTGCTCCTGCCGACCTGGTTCGTGACACGGTCTATATCAGCTACTATGAGGGTTGGCAATTGCGCGGCTTCACCGAGTATCGCATGATGAATGCGGCCCTGATCACCACTGGTGATGTGGATGGTAATGGAGGCGTGAATGTCGATGACCTCACGGCTCTGATCCAATATCTGCTGACGGGCAATGCCGAGGGCCTCAACCTGGCTAATGCCGACTGTTATCCTGATGGTCGCGTGAGCATTGACGACGTGACAGCAATCATCAACTACCTGCTGAGTGGCAAGTGGGAATAGGAACACTTAGGAGTTAGAAGTTAGGAGTGGGCTTCCGCGTTCACTCCTAACTTCTTTTTTGCGGCCACACAATCGGACCACTTTTTGCAATGTCTCAGCGGCCACTTCTCACTCCTCTCTTTTCACTCAAGTTGCAGATTGTTGATAAATTCTTTTGGAATGTTGCTTGTCGGGTGAGGAAATATTTGTACCTTTGCACCCGTTGAAGTGACAATTGAAGAAAATGTCAGTATATTCATTGGGCATACCTTTCAAGATAACTTGTAGCGGTGAGGCAGCAAGCCAGTTTTATAACCCGCTGCAAGAGAGGGGTTCCAGCGACCAACGCGCTGTATTTTACGGGGAAAATACCGTAAATGCAGCGCGAAACTTTTTGGGTTGAAGTTTATTTTTATACAATAATTATTAATTTTAGTTATCATTAAAACTTTTAGTATGTTGAGAACAGTTAAGCTTATGGCCTTGGTGGCAATGTTCTTTGTGGCATTGGCATCGAGTGCTCAGGTGACGACCTCGGCACTGTCGGGTGTTGTGACCGATGAAAATCAACAGGCGATGATTGGCGCCACGATTACCGCGTTGCACACGCCCTCGGGCACCAAGTACAACGCCGTGACCAACATGGACGGTCGCTATACCATCCAAGGTATGCGTCCCGGTGGCCCCTACACCGTAACGGTGAGCTACATCGGCTATGAGCCCCGCAACGTGGAGGGCGTGATGCTGCAGCTGGCCGAGACGTCCAACCTTGACATTGATATGAGTATTGATGCCAACACGCTGGGCGAGGTGGTCGTTACCGCAGCCGCTACCAAGTTCCGCGCCGAGAAGACCGGTGCTGCAACCAACATCAACAGCACGCAGATCAGCAGCCTGCCTTCAGTTACCCGCAGTCTGACCGACATTACCCGTCTGTCTCCCTACGGTGGTAATGGCATGAGCTTTGCCGGTACTGACGGCCGTACTGCCAACTTCACCGTTGACGGTGCCAACTTCAACAATAACTTCGGTCTGAGCGACAACCTGCCCGGTGGCGGTAATCCCATCAGTATCGAGGCTATCGAGGAGTTGCAGGTTGTGATTTCGCCCTACGATGTTCGTCAGACCAACTTCATCGGTGGTGGTGTGAACGCCATCACTAAGAGCGGTACCAACAAGTTCCGTGGTAGTGCCTACATCTTCCATCGCAATGAGAACATGCGTGGTGATGCCGTACAGCGCACCCAGATCGGTCAGGCCCGTGAGAAGTTCCAGGTAAATACCTATGGTGCTACCATCGGCGGCCCGATCATTAAGGACAAGCTGTTCTTCTTTGTTAACGGTGAGATGACCAAGCAGCCGACTATTGTAAATATGTGGCGTGCTTCGGAGAACGGTGTTGCTGTTCCCGACCAGTACATCTCTCGCACCACGCTCGCCGACCTGGCCCGCGTGAGCGAACACGTGATGAACAAGTACGGTTATGACACCGGTTCCTATACCCACTTCCCTGCCGACGAGAACAACTACAAGATTCTTGCCCGCTTGGACTGGAACATCAACCATGACCACCACCTGGCCCTGCGTTACAACTACACCAAGAACCGCTATTGGCAAAATCCCAATGCTACCTCGATGGACGGTGGCACGCGTATGGCAACTGCCCGTGTATCCCAGAAGTCTTTCTCCTTCGCCAACTCAATGTATGGCATGGACAACCTGGTACACTCCTTCTCTCTTGACCTGAACAGCCGCCTGAGCGACAACTTGTCGAACCAGTTCCTGGCTACCTACTCCAAGCTAGACGATATCCGCGCCAGCAACTCTAGCGAGTTTCCCTTCATTGACATCACGATGACCGATGCCGAGGGTAACCGCGACAATTATATGGCTTTGGGTTATGAGCTGTTTACCTGGAACAATGCCGTTCACAACACCATCTGGAACCTGCGTGACGACGTGACTTGGTACTATGGTAACCACAAGATCATGGGCGGTCTGTCATTTGAGCACCAGATGGCCGACAACCAGTACATGCGTAACGGTACGGGTTACTACCGTTACAACAGCGTTGACGACTTTATCAACGGCGCTACCCCCGAGGTCGTTTGTTTGACCTACGGTTACGGTGGAGAAACCAAGCCTGCAGCCCGTGTGCAGTTTAACAAGGCTGGTATCTATGCTCAGGACGAGTGGAACGTGACCAAGAACTTTAAACTGACCTATGGTCTGCGCCTCGACGGTTTGTTCTTCAACAACGGTGACCTGATGACTAATGGTGTTCGTACCAATAACGTTTTTGACGAGAACGGTGTTGCTATGATTCCTGTTTTTGACAAAAATGGCAAACCTGTAGAAAAGAAAGGAACCTATCCTCTTTATGATGCTAAAGGTGAGCCCGTATTGAGTGGCATCTTGGGCCTCGACTATTATGACAATAATGGTAAGATTCGCTATATTGACACTGGCAAGTGGCCGAGCAGCAACCTGATTATCCAACCTCGTTTGGGCTTCAGCTGGGACGTATTCGGCAACAAGAGCCTCAAGGTTCGTGGTGGTACGGGTCTGTTCTCAGGCCGTCTGCCCCTGGTGTTCTTCACCAACATGCCCACCAACGGTGGTCTGGTACAGTATCAGGCACAGCTTAACAGCAACAATACCGACATGAGCCAGTTTGCCGGCGGTTTGGTAGTAGATCAGAATGGCAAAGCAACAGTTAACGCTCTGCGCGAGAAGCTCTTCACAATGGGTTATCCCCAGGTAGCTGACCCGAGCATGGGTACCGTTCCCTCGTCGATCAGTGCTGTTGATCCCAAGTTCAAGATGCCGATGGTCTGGAAGACCTCGTTGGCTGTTGACTACAGCATCCCCGTTTCGTTCCCCTTCAGCATTACCATTGAGGGTATCTTCAACAAGAACATCAATGCTGCCAGCATCAGCGACTGGGCTATCCCCAGCGTGGGTGGCTTCGCCCGCTTCAACGGTGCTGACAACCGTCCCATCTATCCCGCCGGTTTCCGCACGGGTACCAAGGCCTTCGTTCTGGAGAACACCAGCCGCGGTTATGGTTGGATTGGCAACATCACCCTGAATGCTGAGCCCACCGACTGGCTGAGCCTGATGGCTGCTTATACCCACACCGTACAGAAGGAAGTTACCGGTATGCCCGGTAGCGCTGCCGAGAGCGCCTTCACCTATGTTCCCACCGTTGAGGGTCCCAACAACATCAAGCTGCACAACTCGCAGTATGTAACTCCTGACCGTTTCGTGCTGTCGGCTACCGGTCACGACCGCAGCGGTAACCACTATGGCCTGATCTATGAGACCTGGCGTGGCGGTTACAACTACTCCTACATGATGGCCAACGACATGAACGGTGACGGCTACAACTACGACGCCCTTTACATCCCCACCGACGAGCAGGTTGCTAACCGCGAGTTCCGCTTCGTGAGCGAGGGTGACAAGACCCGCTTCATGGACTATGTTCACAACAACAGCTACCTGAAGAAGCATCAGGGTGAGTATGCCGAGGCCTATAGCCTGTACAGCCCCTGGGTTCACCGCATCGACTTGAGCTACAAGCATGACTTCTCGGTGAACGTGTGCGGTGCCAAGCACACCCTGCAGCTGCTCTTCGACGTGAAGAACGTGCTCAACTTCTTCAACTCGAGCTGGGGCGTGAGCAAGTATCTCAACCCCGAAATCGGCAGCGATCCCCGCATCCTCAAGTATGAGGGCGTTGACGCTCAGGGTTATGCCACCTTCTCGACTCCTAGCTCGATTAGTGGTGCCACCAAGACCTTCGTTCCCAACAAGGCCATCGGTCAGTGCTGGAACGCTTCTATCGGTATTAAGTACATCTTTAACTAATTCCTAAAGACTAAGACAATATTATGAAACTCAAATATTTTATTTCGTTTTTTGCACTGGTCGCTTTGCTGGCAGGTTGCTCCGATGACGATGCAATGACCCTGTTCGATGAGATTCAGGTTTCTTCATCCTACGTGAGCATTGACGTGGCCGGCGGTTCCAATACGATTACCGTGAAAGCCAAGGAAGCCTGGGCATTTGACGCCGAGGAAATTCCCGATTGGCTGACCGTAAGCCCGATGAATGGTGGCGCAGGCGAGACCAAGGTGACCTTCACCGCTCCCGCTGCCCTTGATGGCCGTACCACCGTGCTGCACGTGACGTGCGCCGACAAGAAGCAGACCATCAACGTGATTCAAGGCCTCGCAGTCGTTAGCGAAGCAACTTGCGCCCAGGTCATTGAAGGCCCCGAGAGCAAGAACTACCGCGTGACCGGTACTGTTAAGAATATCGTTAATACCACCTATGGCAACTGGTATCTCGCCGACGAGACCGGTGAAGTGTACATCTATGGTACGCTGGACGCCAAGGGTAACACCAAGAACTTCCTCAGCCTCGGTCTCGAGGTGGGTGACATCGTTACCGTCGAGGGTCCCAAGACCGTTTATAACGGTACTGTAGAGCTCGTTGACGTGACCGTGATCAACATCCAGAAGTCTCTGGTCAAGGTCGAGGGTTATGACCCCGAGGATGCTACCATCCCCGTCGAGGGCGGTAATGTTGCCGTGAACCTGACCTGCAAGACCAACAACGGTATCTCGGTCGAGATTCCCGACGAGGCCAAGAACTGGCTGGGCATCGTTTCGGTCAGCGGTGGTGCTGAGCCCGTGGTAACCTTCCACGCCAATGCCAACGCCGGTGGTGACCGCAGCGCAACGGTTGTCTTCAAGACCACCGACGACAAGGGCAAGGAATACACCGCTCAGGCTACCATCTACCAGAAGGGTGCTATTGTAGCTGCTACCGTAGCCGAGTTCCTGGAGGCAGAGGTAGGCGACACCCAGTATCGCATCACTGGTGTGATTACCAGCGTGGCCAATGCTAGCTATGGCAATGTATATGTGCGTGACTGGTCGGGCGAGACCTATGTATACGGCATCGGTGCCAAGGGTGACTTCGAGGCTGCCGGCCTGAAGGTTGGTGACATCGTTACCCTCGTGGGCAAGCGTGGCGAATACAAGGGCACCGCTCAAATGACCGGTGCTGTCCTTGAGGACTTCAAGCCTGTGACTCCCGTCACCATCGACGAGTTCCTGGACAAGGAGGACAATCCCAACGTTTATTACATGCTCACTGGTGAGATTGTTGAGATTGCCAATCCCACCTATGGCAACCTGTATCTGGAGGACGAGACCAACCAGGTTTACGTCTATGGCTGCTACCCCGGCTGGGGCGCTACCGGCGACAACCGCAAGAACCTGTTGGAGACCCTTGGCATCACTGTTGGTGACCATCTGAGCGTTATCGGTGTCAAGAGCACCTATAACGGTACACCGCAGTTGTCTAACGGTATATATTTCTCGCACCTGAAAGTCCAGTAACTGAGAAAGCACTTATTTTCTAAGTCCAGTTACTAAGCACAACTACATTCAATCATGAATTTACCCGCGGGAGCGACCCTAGTGGCCGCTCCCGCTTTTTATCGTCATTACTAATTCAGTGAATGAAGACATTTTTCCTGGGTAAACGAGTGTCATTCTAGGATATTATTGTAAATTTGCATGACAAACTGATGTTAACCACAAAAAGGAACTAAAGCATGAAAAAGATTTCAACACTGTTTTGTGCGTTATTGATGCTGTTGCCGTTTTCTGCTGCAGGTCAAACGCTATCGTGCGATGTCAATGGAGACAATGAAGTGAATATTGCCGATGTAAATGAAGTCATTAAAGTGATCCTTGATTTTCCGGTAGCTTTTGATGAAACGTGTGCAGATGTCAATAGAGACGGAGAAGTAAACATTGCTGATGTGAACACCATTATTCATTGGATTCAAGAAGGCCCGTTTGTCAACGAGTCCACGTGTGCCGATGTGATAGCCGGTCCTGTTGGTGAAATCTACCGTGTGAAAGGAAGAGTTGACCGGATTATCAACACCATTTATGGAAATTGGTACCTGGTAGATGAAACTGGTGAAATCTATATTTATGGCACATTGGATGCTAACGGTTTGTCTAAGAACTTCTTAAGTCTAGGTATCGAGGAAGGCGACATTGTCACAGTAGAGGGTCCAAAAGGGGTTTATAATGGTATGGTCGAACTGATTGACGTCACAGTTCTTAATATCGTGAAGTGTCCGATAAAAATATTGGGCTTTGACCCACAGGATGCGACAATTCCTGTGACGGGTGGCAACTTGGCCGTGAACCTGTTTTGTGGGACCTCTAATGGCGTGTCGGTGGATATTCCCGTCGAGGCATCCGATTGGCTGTCGGTTGTCTCGATAACTGATGGTTACGAGCCGGTAGTAACACTTCTTGCCAGCGCCAACCCTGGAGATGAACGTAGTGCTATGGTGACCTTCAAGACTACAGACAACAATGGCAGTGAATACGCTTTAAGGGCCACGATATACCAAAAAGGGTCGATTGTAGACGCTACCGTAGCCGAGTTCTTGGAGGCTGAGGTAGGCAACACCCAGTATCGCATCACTGGCGTGATTACCAGCGTGGTCAATCCAAGATATGGTAATGTATATGTGCGTGACTGGTCGGGCGAGACCTATGTATACGGCATCGGTGCCAGGGGTGACTTCGAGGCTGCCGGCCTGAAGGCTGGTGACATCGTTACCCTCGTGGGCAAGCGTGGCGAATACAAGGGCACTCCTCAAATGACCGGTGCTGTCCTTGAGGACTTCAAGCCTGTGACTCCCGTCACCATCGACGAGTTCCTGGAAAAGGAAGAGGATCCCAACACCTATTACATGCTCACTGGCGAGATTGTTGAGATTGCCAATCCCACCTATGGCAATCTGTATCTGAAGGACGAGACCAACCAGGTTTACGTCTATGGCTGCTACCCCGGCTGGGGCGCTACTGGCGATAACCGCAAGAACCTGTTGGAGACCCTGGGCATCTCTGTTGGTGACCATCTGAGTGTTATCGGTGTCAAGAGCACCTTTAACGGCGCACCGCAGTTGTATAACGGTATCTACTTCTCGCACCTGAAAGCCCAGTAACTGAAAGAGCACTTATTTTCTAAGTCCAGTTACTAAGCACAACTACATTCAATCATGAATTTACCCAGTGGGAGCGACCCTAGTGGCCGCTCCTGCTTTTGTTATGCTTGCTGGGAATGCCAGGTGCGCACCTTGAATAGGTGCGGTGGTCATTCTTCGGTGGATTATTTTGCATGATTCACAATTATTTTCTACCTTTGTGGGTAGCAAGAACAGATTGATCATGAGTAAAGCAAAGATATGAAAATGAGTAGATTAATTTATCTGGTATTATTGATGGCCGTCTTGCCGTGGCATGCGATGGCGGCAGGGCGTGATAACTACACAGTGATTATTTCGCTTGACGGCCTGCGCTGGGATTACCTTGACACTTACGACGTGCCGTTCATGCAACAGCTGGCGCGAGAGGGCGTCAAGGCGGTGATGCAGCCGTCATTCCCCAGCAAGACCTTCCCCAACCACTACACGCTGGCAACGGGCCTCACGCCCGACCACCACGGCATCATCACCAACACCTTTTGGGACCGTGAGCGTGGCGTGGAGTTCTCGTTGGGCAACAAGGACACCCGCAGCAAGGGCTACTACTATGGCGGTGACCCCGTGTGGCTCACGGCCAAGCACCAGGGCGTGAAGACGGCGACCGTCTTTTGGGTAGGTAGCGATGTGGCCATCCAGGGCGAACATCCCACCTATTGGCTGGACTACCAGACACAGCAAATCGGGTTTGAAGAGCGTGTTGACGAGATCTTGCGCTTGCTGCGTCTGCCCGAGAAGGACCGTCCCCACCTGGTGATGGCCTATTTTGAAGAGCCCGACCGCAGCGGCCACAACTACGGCCCCATGAACCGCTTGACGCGTCGTGCCATGGAGGACATGGACCGCTTGTTGAGCTTGATGTGGACGCGCATCCAAATGTTGCCCATTGCCAGCCAGGTGAACCTCATCATTACGGGTGACCATGGCATGACCAGTGTCGATCCCAAACGCTTTGTGGACATCGACGACGTGTTGCCCAAGCACTGGTATGAACGCTTCTGCAACGATTATCCCACGCTCATCTATGCCAGCGCACCGCAATATGTCGATTCCATCTGCGATGCCTTGCAGCATGTGGACCACATCCGTGCCTGGAAGAAGGCCGACATCCCCGCTTATCTGGGCTACGGCACCAACAAGAACATGGGCGATGTCGTCGTGCTGCCCGATGTGGGCTGGCTCTTTGCCGACAAGCCCTCCAAAAAACAACGCGGCAGCCACGGCTTTGACCACACAGCAGCCGACATGCAGGTTGGCTTCCGTGCCGTGGGCCCCGATTTCAAGGTGGGCTACGAGAAGCCCGACCGCTTCCGCAACGTGTGCATCTACCCGCTGCTGTGCTACCTGCTCGGCGTCACCCCATCGCCCAACGACGGCAACCTCGACGAGGTCATCGACATGCTCCGCTAGTCGCTGAAAAACCATACAATAATGTTGTTTTGGGAGAATTGATTCCATAACATTTGCTCATTACCTTTGTAATGACTACATTTGTGGTGCTCGTAAATTAATCAGTGAGCCTTGATTGAGATGAATCCAAGTATTGCCATTCACTATCTGAAGAGGATATACAAGGCGGTTACCGAACTGTCGCGCAGCACAGGCTATAACCGCTTCTACCACCTGTTCGACTACCTGTATGCATTTGTGCGCCATGGTGCCCACATCGACCAGTATATCGCTGGGGGATTTTGGCGCTATAGCAATCCGCAGCGCAGCAAGTGCTTGACGCATTACCGCCGTCTCGCGCTTGAAAAGAAGTACAATAGTCCCGCCGACGTCCACTATTTCAAGAACAAACCCGAATTTAACCGATTCTTCAGCGATTTTGTCCATCGTGGCTGGTTGTGGGTGAAGGAGTCATCGTTTGAGGACTTCCAGCAATTTATGGCCCGATATCAGACCGTTATTGTCAAACCGATGGACGGCAAGCAAGGTGACGGTATCCGCAAGATGGACTATGTGGACGATGATGTGGAATTGCGGTGCGTGTATGACTCGCTGGTCAAGGAGAATGTTCTGGTCGAGGAGTTGATCGTGCAGCACGAGGACATGGTCTTCGGCAACAAGTCGGTGAACACCATCAGGGTGCTCACGGCATGCCGTCCCGATGGCAAGGCGCGCATCATGAAGGCGTTCCTGCGTGCCGGAGTGGGTGATACGCTGGTTGACAATACGGCCACAGGCGGCTATTATTATGAGGTGGATTTGAACACGGGGGTGGTGTCGTCTGAAGGCATCTCCAAGGACGGCAACCGGGTGATTATCCATCCTCAGACCGATATCGTGATGTTGGGCTTCAAGGTGCCTCTATGGGACGAGGTGGTCAAGACGTGTGTCGCTGCAGCCCAGCGTTTGCCTCGAATGGCACTCGTGGGATGGGATGTCGCCATCTCGCAAGATCATGTCCAATTGATTGAAGGGAATAATAGTGCCGACTACATCGGATATGAATTCGTGGGAAGTTACGGCTACTACGAAAAAATCAAAGCTTTTATGGAGAATAGGTAGGGGTACAAAAAAAGGGCAAGTGAGCTACAGCGCGCCGCTACGACCTCGTTACCCTTGCTCCGGTCAAGGCCTGGGGGATTGGGAGGGAGCTGGCCGTGTAGGACTTACCCGGCTGCAAAAGTACTGCTTTTTCCTGAACTGACAACTATTTTTTAAGAAAATATTTTGCCCCAGCCGTTAACTGGCTGGGGCTTTGCTGATTAGCTATTCTGCATTTTGACCCTCGGTGGGGGCGTGGTGGTCGAGGCGGTTCTCGTAGAGGTAATGCTTCGTCTCGCGGGCGATGACGCCGCTCAGCAGCAGTAGGGCGACGAGGTTGGGGATGGCCATGAGGGCGTTCATGCAGTCGGCGGCGTTCCACACGACGTCAAGGCTGACTATGCTGCCCACAAAGACCATGGCGACAAAGGCGATGCGGTAACCGAGCATCCAGCTCTTGCCCTTGAGGTACTCGACCGCGCGTTCGCCGTAATAGCACCAGCCCAGGATGGTGGTGAAGGCGAACGTCATCAGACCGAAGGCCAAAAGCGGCGTGCCCACATAGGGAATCTTGGCAAATGCTGCCTTGGTGAGCGCAGCGCCGTCGGTGACACTGATGTCGGGGTGGGCGAGGATGGAGCTCACGATGACCAGACCCGTAAAGGCGCAGATGACCACCGTGTCCCAGAAGGTGCCCGTTGAGGAAACCAGTGCCTGGCGCACAGGGTTGCGCGTCTGGGCAGCGGCGGCGACGATGGGCGCGGAGCCCAGACCCGACTCGTTGCTGAACAAGCCGCGGGCAATACCCATGCGGGCAGCCATAATGACGGTGGTGCCAACAAAGCCGCCACCGGCAGCCTGGGGCGTGAAGGCCGATTCACAGATGAGTTTGATGGCGGGCCAGACGTACTGCCCGTTGGCAATCAGGATATAGATACAGCCTAGCACATAGAAGAAGGCCATGAAGGGCACCAACGCCCCGCACACGCGGGCAATGCTCTTGATGCCGCCCAGCAGCACGAGGCCCGATAACAGGCACACTGCGCCGCCAGTGAGCCAAGCCGGGATGCTGTAGGACTCATAGGCGATAGTCGAGATGGCGTTGGCCTGCACCGTGTTGCCGATGCCGAACGAGGCCAGCGCGGTGAACAGGGCGAACAGCACGGCGAGCCATTTCCAGCCCAGGCCACGTTCCAGGGCGTACATGGGTCCGCCCAGCATGCGGCCGTCTTTGGCCTTGACACGGTATTTGATGGCCAGCAGGCCCTCGCTGTACTTGGTGGCGATGCCGAACACGCCCGATAGCCAGCACCACAGCACGGCGCCGGGGCCACCCAGGGCTACCGCTGTAGCCACACCCACGATGTTACCGGTGCCGATAGTCGCGGCCAATGCCGTGGCCAGCGCGCCAAATTGTGACACGTCGCCCGTCGACCCCTTGTCCTTGCTTACCGATAATTTAATGGCTGTCAGTAATTTGCGCTGCGGCACACCCAAGCGCAGGGTGAGAAAGACGTGTGTTCCCAGCAGCAATATGATCATGGGCCACCCCCATAGGTAGCCGCTCAGTGTCGCAAAAAAGTCGTTCAAGTTTTCCATCATGATGGTCTGTTATTAAGGTTGAAAACGCAAAGATACAGAAATTTTTCCGTTTTCCACGAACTTTGTCTCAACCCTTTGCCTGATTTGTTGGCTTTAGAGGACCTTATATGACCGAATTTCATGAGCTGAAAAGCAGATTGTTAATAACTTTTTTGCTGGATTGCGCTTTTTAATCGAAATCATGAGATGTCTCAGTTTTTTTATGTATATTTGCGGTGTATTTGAATTGATATAGACCAGTAATAATCAGCAAAATCATTACAATAGCAAGACAAGCGTATGAAGAAATTATCATTACTCCTTTTGAGTATGGCTGTTGCCGTGTGCGCGATGGCCGAGGTGAAGTCGCATGGTAATGCTTACCGCGACATCGAGAAGTGTAAACCCGCCACGATGGTTAAGGCACCGTCGAATGTGGATATCATTACCGAGGAGCCCGAGGGCACAGTGGTGAACTACATGCGCACCGGTGAGTATCTGCTGTCCAGCCTCTTTGGCTATGACACCGATTACCAGAGCGGCCGCGTAAAGATCGTCTATGCCGAGGATGGCCACACCGTTTACATCAAGGACATTATGTGCTACGGTGAGGGCACTGGCGTTTGGGTAGAAGGCGAGTTGAGCGAGGATGGCCTGACCATCTCAGTTCCCCTGGGTCAGTACATTGCCTATAATGCAGATTTTGACTATGGCGTAGTCCTGGCTTGGGGCTCGACCGACGTTATTGATCTGGGCGACGACCTGTATTGGCTCGATTTCTATGTTGATGACCGTGCCGAATATGTGTACTATGCCATCGACCCCGAGAACGGTACCATCACCATGGAGGGCAGCGAGGGTAGTGTGGACAACCCCTATCCCTACAACTGCGTGGCAACCGGCCTGTGCGGCCTGTGGAGCGACGACGGCTCGGTGGCTACCATCGAGTGGAACTCGACCTGGACCCCGCTTGGCGAGGCTGTTCCCGCTATTCCTGCCAACCCCGAGGTTCTTGAGTTCTTTGACTGTGGCAACGAGGACGGTTACACTCGCTTTGACTTCAACATCAATCTGATGGATGTTGACGGCAACCCGATCAATCCCGACTACCTCACCTACAGCATCTTCACCGACCAGGACAAGCTGTTTACCTTTGACAGCGAGACCTACGGCCCCCAGAATGGCTTTGAGGAAGACATGACCGAGATTCCTTATGGCTTCAGTGGTGAAGACTTCTACCTGCGCCGCGTTTACTTCTATCGCACCAACACGGGTGACAATCCCATGTTCACCTGGCGCATCGGTATCCAGCTCAACTACACCGTTGAGGGCGTGACCAACAAGTCAGACATCGTTTATCTCGAGGTTTACGAACAGCCCAGCACCCCCAGTGCAGTCAACGAGCTCAATGACGGCAAGCAGGTGGCTAACGTGCGCTACTTCAACTTCGCAGGTCAGGAGATGACTCAGCCCGCAGGTCTCACCATCCAGGTGACCACCTACAGCGACGGCACCACTACTGCCACCAAGGTCATCAAGTAACAACCTGCTGACGCAAGCGCCCCTGTAAAAGGCGCAAGACCCAACACCAGGGCGCGGTCACACAAGTGGCCGCGCCCTGATTCTGTATCCGGCCGACCGAACGCCGAGGACATTCAAAAAACGTCATCCAATGAGAGTCATAGAGGCTGTGTAATAAACGCCAGTAATTATATATCGAGCTTCGCACGAGAACTCAATCAAGATTATAATAGAATCAAATTTGAGAGATTCGAATATAAATTCTGTTTAATTTTTCGGCCGTCAGGCCGATTAAAACTAAACGAAAGAACATATCCTGGAGAGATGCTATGGTAGCGCCTAACGGAATGAGACGCAAGATTTTGCGTCTCTACAAATCATGTAAAGCAAACCCGCAAATAGTCAGGATGCCATTTCACCGAGTTTTAGCTTGAATGAGTAGCCGCATTCGAGGCCCGTTCAATCTATAGAGCTGCTGGCTCTGTGTTGATGTTCGACTAATTCGTTCTTCACTATCTGGCCTGTGCTGTCAATACACCTGAGTGCGTGCTTTTATCAGAGGATAATCAAAAAATCCCGCCGGGCCCAATCACGGGTGCGGCGGGATTGAATTGATTGATAGGAAAAAATAACTCTAATTATATAAATGATGGTAATTAGTTCTTGATAATCAGATTATTTTCGTTGATCCACTATACGTTCGCCCATTAGAAGGTGAACTGTACACGGGCCTGAGCCACGTGGAATTTCTTGTCGTTGGGCAAGAAGGGCTTGTCAAGCTTGTGGAAGGTGTAATCAAGCATGCACAGCACGTAGCGGTTGAACGCGTAGTTCAGACCCAGGGTCACGCTGTGGATGTCACCACCACCAACGCTGGTAGCGCCAGTGCCAGGCCAATCTTCCATGTAGCCGTTGGCATAGTAGTGACCACGACCGGCATTGAAGTACTCGCCATCGGTGAGGTTGTTCAGGCCAGTGTAGTTGTAACGGGCCACAATCTCCAGCGACTTGCCGTCGAGACCACCCAGCAGGCCTTCCTGCTTATTGTACTTGTAACCGTTGCCCAGGATCTGGAAACCAGCCTCTACATAACCACCATAGAAGTTGTTGTTTTTCAGCTTGTTGGCATTTTCCCACCAGCCGATGTCGCCCCAACCGTCGATGTTGTTCTGGGCGTCGATATAGAGGGAGTAGCTGTCGCGCTTCTTGGTAACATGCTTGTAGAAGAATTCGCCACGGGCAAAGAACTTGTCGTTCTGGTAAAGAGCCTCGGCACCCACGTTAACCACGTTGTTGGCCCAGTCGAGGTCGGCGCTTACGAACTGCTCATCCTCGTCGACGAGGGTCTCGAGAGACTGACCCAGGTGGAGGGACTTCTTGAGCACGTTGTTGTAAACGGTGCCGCCACCCAGATGGGCAAAGCGTGCGCTCACGCCCAGGTGCAGGGTCTGATAGTCATTGGCAATGGGACGGAACAAGTAACGACCGGCAACGGTAACACCATTGAAGCCTGCTTCGATCTTGTTGTAGGCATTCTCGGTGAACACGCCCTGATAGGCCATGAAGCGGTCACTGTTGTACTTGTAGCTGATACCCAGCTCACGGCCTTCGCCCAAAGCGTAAGACGAACCGGGACGGCTGATGAAGTGGTAGCTGCCCAGCGAGGTGTTGCGGGCCATGGAACCGGCGGGGTCATTGTAGTAACCCACTTTCACGGCATGGGTGTTGTCGTTGTTGTCGAAGTGGGTGTACTGCAGGAAGATGTTCTTCTGCGAGAACTTGCCACCGCCAAAACCGAAGTCGGCATAGAAGTACCAGTCCTTGTAAGTCATAGAGGTGCGGATGCGTGCATCGGTGATCGAGGCGCCGCTGTTGACAGGCGTGAAATCGCTGTGATAGAGCGCAGCGTCGGCCATCATGCGGGCACCCACGGTGAACTTCACCTGCTTTTCAGCATTTTCGAGCTCCAGCGTGGGATCGGTGTCAAAGTCTTGGGCACTTGCTGCCAGAGCAAAGATTGCCAGAACCGGCATCAAAATATATTTCTTCATATTATTATGTGTCAATTTAATGTTGATAATGTGAATTACTCCAGTTGCTGATTAGTAACCCAGACGCTCGAGGGTGGCAACAGCATCGGGAACGGTGACGTTGGCCTGCGAGTTGTCATACTTCTGTCCTGCGTGGAAGGGATTGGGCAGTTGGGCGTTGCCGCGGAAACCGTTCTCAATCATGTAACGCAGCGACATCTCGGTGCGGTTGGTGAAGAAACCGTCCATATACACGGGAACACTGCTGGGATAGCTGGTGGTGCAATAGGGAGTGGCGGGAATCTCAAGACGGAGCAAATCGTCAAACTCGGTTTCCCAGCCGTAGTTGTAGTAGCCCATGTACTTGCACATCTGTGCCCAGCTGTCGAAACTGTAAGGATGGTTGATCATGCCGCTCTTGCGGATCATGTAGGCCTGCCAGGGAGAGTTCATCTCGGGATAGTTGTTGGGAGCGCCGCTGATGGCCGGACCGATGATGTGTGCGCCATTGTCCTGTGCCCACTTGATGAAGGCTGCATAGCCGGTGGGGTTGTCATAGGCGATATCGGTAGCATAGGCGGGTTCGCTGATCCACAACAGGTAGCACATGGGGATGCGGCCCTTGAAGATGTCGTTGGCACGGCGCAGAGCATCAAACGAGAAGGTCTGCAGGATGACGCGGCCACGGGTGTTGCCCACGTTGACCTTGCCGTTCTTGTAGAAGGGCTGATCACCGGGATCGTTGGTGATGATGTTCCAGCCCTGCTCGGCGAGCACGTCATACACGCGCTGCTCCATGTTGCCGGGGTTCAGCCAGCTCTCCTTGAACTCGACATAGATGCCGGGACGGTTGCCGGTGTCCTCGGGATCGGGCTCGTAACCAGCAGCGAAGTCGTACTCGATGAAGTCCATATACTTGGCGTTGTACTCGCCCTTGTTCTTGATGTCTTCGTAGATCTGCTGCAAGGTCATGCCCTTGTACTGGTCCTTCACCTTGTAGGTGAGCACGCGGCGGCCCTGGGCGTCACGCACCAGGCGCTTGCCCTGTGCATAGGCGATCTGGTCCTGGATGGCGCTGATGTACAGACCATTGCTGTAAACGATCTTGCCATTCTCAAAGCGGCCGTTCTCGGTAGCCTTGAAGGTGGGACGGGCCTGCTCCAGTGAGCTCTCGTTGAACCAGCTGCCGGCATCGAGCATGAGCAGCTCGGCGTAGTAGTAGCTCAAGGTGTAGAACGGACGGAAAGCAGCCATATCACGGCCATACTGTGCCTCGGCATCAGCGCGGGAGAAGCCCAGGCTCATGTAGAAGTCAACACGGCTGGCGGGAACGTTCTCACTGAAGACGTTCTCGATGTTGGTGGTGCGCTTCAGGTTCTCATCGTGGTTAGCAAGCACGATACCGTCCTTGGTGCACTGCACGTCGCTCTCGAGGTAGTCAGCGCCCATTTCACGGGCCCAACGCCACGAAGCCTCGGTCTCCTCGGGAGCCCAGAAGGTGGAGCCGCGGTGTGCAACAACTGCATACAGGGGCACATAGTCACGAACCTTGGCCAGCTCGCTGTTCAGTACTTGAACTTCAACACGCTTGGCATCAAGTTTCTCATTGGTGAACTGCTGTTCCTCCTCACATGAGGTGAAGGCTGCAAGCACAATGGTGCTCAACATACCTACTCTAACGAGATGTTTAAACATAAGTTAAGTAATTTTTAAATGAATAATATTATTGTGATAATTGATTATTTCTCTTCGATTTTTTCGCCCTTGCGGTCGGCTACGAGGTACTGCTCCTCCTTGTAGGTCAGGGCCATGAAGAAGATGGCGCCCACACAGCCCACAATCAGCAGGATGAACGGCATGTCCCAGCCGCCGGTGCTCTCGGCAACATAACCGAGCACAGAGTTGGCCAGAATGGCGGTTCCCAGCACGTAGCCCATGAAACCGGTCAGACCGGCAGCGGTGCCGGCAGCATTCTTGGGTGCCAGGTCAAGAGCCTGCACGCCGATGAGCATCACGGGACCGTAGATGAGGAAGCCGATGGCAATCAGGCAACCGAGCACAATGCTCAGGTTGGTCATGTTCTGCCAGTAGATGACAATGGCGATGATGATGAGCGCCATAAAGATCATCGTGGGCAGCGCACGGCGGCCGTTGAAGACCTTGTCGCTCAGCCAGCCGCAGAAGATGGTGCCGGGGATGGCGGCGATTTCATAGGCGAAGTAAGCCCAACCGGCATTCTTGATGTCTACGCCCTGTTCGCTCAGGATGGTGGGAGCCCAGTCCAGACAGCCGTAGCGCACCATATAAATAAAGGAGTTGGCCAGCGCGATGTACCACAAGAACTTGTTCGAGAGGACGGTCTTGAAGATTTCCTTCACGCTCAGCGACTGCTCGCTCTTCTTCTCGTCATAGTTCTTGGATGCACTGCCGCTCCACTTCTCGATGGAGGGAAGACCGCATGACTGAGGGGTGTCACGGATGAGGACGTAGGCGATAATCGCAATCAGGATGGCTACAGCAGCGGGGAAGGCGTAGGTACCGATCAGGAAGTACATCTTCTCGTCGTTGCCGTAGAACCACGAGCCGAACCACATGGCACCATAGGCGGCCATCGGGCCGACGAGGGCGCCACCCACGTTGTGGGCGCAGTTCCACACGCTCATCCAGGTGCCGCGCTCCTTAATCGAGAACCAGCGCGTCATCACACGGCCGCACGGGGGCCAGCCCATTCCCTGGAACCAACCCACGAGGAAGTTGAAGGCACCCATCAGGAATACGGCAAAACCCTTGCGCTCGGGATGACCGATGGGGTCGAGCAGGGTGATGGGAACCATCATGAACAGCATGGCGATGGCCGACAGAATCAGACCCAACGGCAGGAAGCGGCGCGCATTGCTGCGGTCGCTGATGCTGGCCATGACGAACTTAGAGAAACCATAGGCCACGGCATTCATTGCCAGGGCGGTACCCAGCATGCCCTTGGTGAAGCCGAAGGGCTCGAGCATAGGAATGGCCATGGAGAAATTCTTTCTCACCAGGTAGAAGCCGGCATAACCGATAAAGATGCCGATAAAGACTTGCCAACGAAGTCTCTTGTACTTGGCATCAGCCTCGGGGCCGGTCTGTTCCGGCTTATAGGCTGGGGGAGCTAAAAAACTTGCCATAATTACTTTAAGTTTTAGTTTTTAAGTTATTGATTGATATGTGAATATTGTTAAAGTATCGTTAACGGGAATCTCCAGTCATTTATCTCTAATCACTAACCGAATTAGCACGGCGGGTGGCCTCCACGTCAAGGGCATCGGCAAGGATGCTGATGGGATTCTCGACGGGCAATCCGGTAGACATCTCGATTTGCCACTTGCAGGTCTCGCAGTCGGTGGCGACGGCCTCGACCCGGGCATTCTCGATGTGCTTGAACAGGATGGAGCCGATTGCCTGTGAGCGCTCGTAATTTTCCTTCTTGAAGCCATAGGTGCCCGAGATGCCGCAGCACTCCTGCTCCAGCACCTGCAGGTCCAGTCCGGGAATCATGCGCAGCAGCTCAATGCTGTAGAGCTGCCAGCCCATGCGCTGCATGTGACATGCGGTGTGATAAGCAATCCTTTTCTTATAGTCTTGCTTGAAGACTAGCTTCACTTTTTCCTCATCCACAAGATTGTAGATGAATCGTGTCGCGAGTGAAATGCCGTCGCGGATGTCGCTGTTCTCAATCTCGAGCATAGCCGGGTACTCGTCGCGCAGGTTGAAGGTGCAGCTCGAACTGGTGGTCAGTACCGTGTGACCCTTGGTGCCCACGGCCTGGCGAATGCTGGCCGTGTTGACGCGTGCCTGGCGCATAGCCTGTTTGTACAGGCCGTTGGCGATGAGGGCGACGCCGCAGCACTGCTCCTTCTCGAGCAGGTGCACGCCATAGCCCATGGCGTTCATCAGCTTGACCAGGTCCTGTCCCAGCTTGGGGAAGTTGTAGTTGACATAGCAGCCGTGGAAGTAGCTCACGTGGTTGGGGTAGGCGTCCTGCATCTTGGCGGCATGACGTTTGAACCAGGTGGTGAACTTTTGGCGGCTATAGGCAGGGAAGGTGCGGTTTTTGTCGATGGCCATTAGGCTGTGCATCACCAGTTTAGTGGGCTTGAGACCCAGAGTCGCATTGGCCACGGGAGCTACCAGGTTGGCCACGGTGCCCAGCAAGTCGGTGTTGGCAAGCATCGTGTCGCGCAGGCTGGCACGATGACCCAGGGTGGCTTTCATGCGGGCGCGCTGGATGATGTCGGCGATGTGCACGCCGCTGGGGCACGCCACCTCGCAGCGTTTGCAGTTCAGGCACAGCTTCAGTGCCTTGTCAAAATAAGCGGGATCCTTCATGCGGTAACGCTCACCGTCGGGGCCGGCCTGTTTGGGGCCGGGGTAGTCGGTGGTCACTGCTGAAACAGGGCACACAGTCGTGCAAATCGAGCACTTGGTGCACTGTTCAAAGTTGTTTTCGCTGAGGTTGCAAAGTTGCATAGAATCAGCCATAATATCCCATTAAAAAATCATCAATCAAATCGTTATCTATTCTATTCTAAACCTTTTCTTGAAGTTGAAAACATCAAGTGGGATGGTAGTCGGGAATCCTATTTACCGCACAGGATATTGCGGGCCACGGCCAGGGCCGTCAGCATCGATACGCCCGTGCCGTCGCCCATCTTGATGGCGTCGTGGCCGCTCAGGATAGAGCCGATGGCGTACAGGTTGCCGATGGTCTTGCCTTGTTTGAGGCAGCACTGGTTGTCGTCGGTGGCGACACCGTAGCGGGAATAGGCTTGAGGCTCCAGCACGCCAAAGCGGGTCCACTTCTCGCGGTCGGCGTCGGCATCCACGTCGAGGTCGAACACGGGTTCATAGACGCGCTCGTAGTTGGCAGCCAGACCTCGGCTGACGAAGGAGCCGGTGGCAAGAACGAAGTTGTTGGCTCTCAAGGGCATGTCGGCCAGCTTGGCAGTGGTGACGTTCAACAGCTTGTCGCCCTCGAAGTTGCCGCCGGTGGCACTGTCGCCCGTCAGATAGTTGCCGCCCAGCATCTTGAAGTAGTGGCGCAGCAGGGTCTGCATCCTCATGCCGGCAACGGCAGGGGGCAGCGTGGCGACAAGTCGCAACGGCTTGTTGCACAGGCGTTGCAGCGTCACGATGTCGTTGTCATCGGTCTGTCCCAGCACGTTGGGCAGGAGCACCATGTCGGCGTCGCCCGCTAGGCTGTTGATCTGGTCGGCTACACGCTGCAGCGCGTTGTTGCTCACCAGGTGCTTGGCCAGGCTGGTGGCGCGCATCTCGCTGGGGCTGCGGCGCAGTGAGGTGATGTCGTCGGTAGTGAACTCAATCGCCTGGACGTCAAAACCCAGGTCGCGCAGGCCCTGTGCCAGCATGCCGTTGGGCTGGTCGAAGTAGCCGCGGATGCACATGAGCGCCACGCGCTTGGCGGGCAGCTGGTTCAGGTCGTCGATGCGCAGGTTCTCGCTCAATGTGAGCCAGGCCGGCTTGGCGATGCCCATGGGGGTGATGCGCCAGTGGTTGGCAGTGGCGTCGCCCGCCATGTTGATGCCGGCGTCGGCAAGCAGTTGCTTGGCCTCGTCGGCGATCTCGGCGATGCGGTTAGCGCCGATTTTGCTGTAGGGGTGATTCTGGGGCAGGGTAGTGATGGCCTGCAACGGGTTGGTGACGTCCTGGCCGTCGATGTTGCCCAGCAGCTCCATCGAGCCTCCGTTGAACATCAGCGTGCTCTGTCCGCCGGCGACGATGGTGACGCGTTGTCCGCGCTTGGCCAGCGCGATGCCGCAGGTCAGGCCGCTCAGGCCTCCGCCCATGATAACAGTATCCATTCTCATTGCACGTCCTCCTTTCCTTGCAGGTTAACAGCCTTGTCCAGGCCACACAGTCCCTCATAGATGGCGGCAGTGAGCTGCGCCTCGCGCAGGGTGTCGCCCCAGGCTACGGGCCTCATGCCCTTCCAGCGCTCGTCGAGGAAGGCGGCGAGGTCTTCCTGTGCGCCCTTCACGTCGTGACGGAACTCGCCCATGAGCGATGCGGCACGGCAGGAGCACAGTTTGCCCTGGCAGGTACCCATGCCCACTCGTGTGCGCCGGCGCAGGTTCACCAGGTTGTGCACGTGCAGCTGGTGCACGGCATATTTGATTTCGCCCACGGTGACGCCTTCGCATTCACACACCAGGGCGTTGTCGATGTCGTTGTCTTTCTCGATGCGTGCCGCGAGCGAGCCGTGGCGGCCGATGGCGGCGCGCTGGCCAAAGCTGTAACGCTTGGTCATGTCGCTCTGGCTGGGAGCGCCCTCTTCCGAGCCGGGCAGCGGCTGGTTGGCGGTGACGCAGGGGGCGGTGTTGCCCAACTTGGCGCAAACGGCATTGGTGGCGATTTCGCCCATCAGGCGGTAGGTCATCATCTTGCCGCCCGTGATGGTGATAAAGCCCTCCAAACCGTCGCGCTTGGCGTGGTCCAGACAAACGATGCCGCGGCTGATGCTGCGGCCGCTGGGGTCGTCATCGCTGGCGACGAGGGGACGCACACCGGCATAGGCGCGGATGATGCGGGTAGTGGCCAGCGACGGAGCGATTTTGATGCCCTCTTTGAGCAGGACATCCACCTCCTCGCGGGTCACGCGCATGTCGTCGACGGTCTCGATGGGGATGCGGTCGCTGGTGGTGCCGATGACGCACACCGTGTCGTCGGGAACGAGGATGTCGGCATTGGCGGGCTTGCGGCAGCGGTTGATGACCATGTTGTTCACGCGGTGGCCAAAGATGAGCAGCGCGCCGCGGGCGGGGAACATCGAGATGTTCACTCCTGCCTGCTGGGCAATGCGCTGGCCCCAGATGCCGGCGGCGTTGACTACCACGCGGCCGCGCACCTCGACGTGGCTGCCGTCCTGCTTGTTGAGCAGCTTCACGCCCTCGACACGTTGCTGGTTGATGATCAGGCCTTCCACCTCGTGATAGTTGAGGGTCTCGGCGCCGTGCAGACGGGCGTCGAGCAGGTTGGCAACGGTCAGGCGGAAGGGGTCGATCGAAGCGTCGGGAACGCGCACGGCGCCGATGAGGTCGGGGTTGACGGCGGGCTCGATGCGGCGTGCCTCGGCCGGGTCGATGACGTCGGCGCGGATGCCGGCTCGCTGGCAGGCCTCGACAAAGGTCTGCTGGTACTGCAGGTCATCCTCGGGCAGGGTGATGAACAGGCCGTCGGTCTCCTCGACGCAGTGACGGGCAATGCGCCTCAAGATCATGTTCTCGCTGATGCACTCGCTGGCGCTCTCGCCGTCGGTCACGGCATAGCGGGCACCGCTGTGCATCAGGCCGTGGTTGCGGCCTGTGGCGCCGGTGCTGTAGTCGTTGCGCTCCACGAGCAGCACGCTCAAACCGCGCAAGGCGCAATCTCTCGCGGTTCCGGCACCCGTGGCGCCGCCACCAACGATGATCACGTCGTATTCTTTTTTATAAATTTCGTTTGTTACCATAAACTCAATATTCGAGGTAGCAGAACAAATCGGGTTATCAAGTTTCGCTGCAAAGTTACTTATCGTTTTTGAATTGACAAAATATTTTCGTATTAATTTTTGATTTCGCCTATCAGGTAACAATTTAATTAATTGATATATAGCGAAATGTGCTATTGAGTTTTCTTGAAAAACACAAAAAATGATAGTTTCGTTTTTATTTTGTAAATATTTCGTTTAGGACTAAAATCGAAAGTACATCTGATGTATTTATACTTGTTTTCTATTTCGTTTTGATGATTTTCGAAAGATTTTTTGTCTTTTTCTTTGGCGGTATCTATCTTTTGTTTACTTTTGCCGCATCAAAACGAAACTTCATAAGTCCAAAAAGCCATGACTAAAGAGGAACGTCACGAGATGATTATGGAGGCGCTGATCAAGCATGGGTCGGTGCAGGTGTCTGATCTGGTATCGATGCTCAACGTGAGTGCGGTGACGGTGCGCAAGGACCTTACCGACCTGGAAAAGAGCGACAAGCTGTACCGCAGCCACGGCAAGGCCGTGCTGGTCAATCCCTATATCAACAACCGCTCGGTGAACGAGAAAGAGCGTCTGTCCACCGACGAGAAACATGCCATCGGGCGCGAGGCGGCGCGGCTCATCACGCGCGACGACAGCATCGCCATCGCCTCGGGGACGACAGTTCATGCTCTGGCGCGCAACATCCAGCCCATCCACAAGCTGACGGTTGTATCGGCTTCGCTGGCCGTGAGCAACATCCTCTCGCAGCATGAAAACATCGACATCATCCAGCTGGGCGGCATGCTGCGCCACAGCAGCCTGTCGGTGGTGGGCGAGTATGCGGCACGCATTTTGGCGCAGTGCTCCTTCAGTAAATTGTATCTGGGGGTTGACGGCATCGACATGGACTATGGCATCACGACGACCGAGATGCGTGAGGCGGCCCTTAACCAGAAGATGATGGCTGCAGCCCAAAAGACCATCGTCCTTGCCGACAGCAGCAAGTTCGGGCGCCGCGGCTTTGCCAAGATTGCCGACATCGACGCCATCGACATCATCATCACCGATGCCGGCGTCTCGCCCAAGGTGGTCAAGAGGCTTGAAGACCTGGGCGTTGAACTCATTATCGCCCAGTAAACGACACTAGACCAGCTAGATGCTCTAGATGCTCTAGATGCTCTAGATGGTCTAGAATCTCTAGATTATCTAGATGTTCTAGAAATTTTGGATTTCTTTTATTTGATTCTGTTGGCAAACGGGGCGTTGCTCCACACGATGAGGTTGCCGCTCACGGTATCGGCGCTGATGGTCATCACTCCCAGGTCGTTGCGCCTGCCCATCATGTTTTTCACGTTTTCTTCTCCCATCACCATGCAGGCCGTTGCCCAGGCGTCGGCCGTCATGCAGTCGCTGGCGACGACCGTCACGCTCAGCAGCGTGCCCGTGCGGCTGTCGCCCGTGTGCGGGTCGATGATGTGTGACAGTTTATTCCCTTCCTCGATGCGCCACTTGCGGTAATTGCCGCTGGTGGCCACGGCACCGCTGTCGAGCGTGAGCACCACCGCGCTCTCGTGGTCGGCATTGCCGTCCTGCTCACTGGTGGGCATATCGACCGACACGTGCCATGCCGTGCCGCGGTTGTTCACGCCGCTGGCCATCACCTCGCCGCCGATCTCGACCAGCCAGTTGACTGCCCCGTTGCGCACAAGCATGCGCCCGATCTCGTCACAGGCCATCCCCTTGGCGATGGAGCTGAAGTCGAGCATCACGCGCGGGTCCTGCTTCAGGAGGCTGTCGCCTTGCAGGGTCACCTTGTCCATCCCGACGAATTGCAGCAGGCTGTCGAGCTGGGCGCGTGAGGGCAGGGTACCGTTCTTGTAGCCAAAGCCCCATGCGTTGACCAGCGGCATCACCGTCGGGTCGAATGCGCCGCTGCTCTCGCGCCACACCTCGCGCGAGGCGGCCAGCAGGCGCTGCAGGTAGGCATCGGTGCGGGTGGTCTTGTTCTCGTTGATGGCGCTGATGAGCGAGGCCTTGTTATAGGGCGACACGCTCATATCCAGGTTGCCCAGGATGAGCTGGATGCTGTCACCCAGGTCGTGGGCGGCCTCATAGGTGATGTGGTACTCGGTGGTCCACACCACGCCCTCGTGAGCGAAGAACCGCTTGCGGTCGCGCGAGCAGAACATCGCCACGATGGCGGCGATGAGCGCTATCAATATGGCTGCATATCGTTTGTTCATGACCTACTCGTCAATTTCGACTTCAGGCAAAGTGCCTAAGTTTTTCAGACAACTTAAACAAAGAGGCTGTGTCATAATTCGCCTCAGGATTTTCAATCGGCCTATCGGCCGAAAAATTAAACAAAATTATTAATAAAATCAAAATAAATATTTATTTTGTTCGATTTA
>JAEEGI010002579.1_pt1 | contig 44146 bp, 48 predicted proteins | sample 8958751 | NCBI WGS metagenome assembly JAEEGI01 (sample SAMN16246545, study PRJNA631951) | gut metagenome | biome: gut microbiome; feature: rumen; material: KS-attached | host: Bos | place: Iran: Karaj | collected 2018-10
CGCAATGCTTCCGTTATTGGACCTGCTTCTTGCAATTCCATACTTCAAAAAGTCAGTTCAAGCATTGCCGTCTGAGCCTGGTAAAATCAAAACAAACAAGCAGTGGCGTAAAGGTGCCATAATCACAATGGCTATTTCCGCGCTGACTTATCCGTTTATGACGCAGCTCGGACACGGACTTTTGCCACTTCCAGAAGGCATTTTCCGCATGACAATCGGCAACGGATTCCTTTCGTGGTACTTGCTGCTTATCATCATCATGATTATCACGACGATTATTCCGTGGAAAAAATCGCGCAAATTGGCAGCTGTCGGCAATGCGACCCCGGCGGCCGAGCAAAACGCAAACCAAGCCCCCGCAACGCCTGTAAACTGGTACGATATCGGTCTTGCGCCCGCCGACAAAACTGACAAAATTGGCTGGAAACTCTTTGGCAAAAACGCGCTTCTTTCCCTTATCCTGCTTGGCTTCGTCTATATTCTCGTAACGATATTCACGTACGCTTTCCAGCTCGATTTCCGAATGATATGGCCGTTCCTTAAGCCATTCACACTTGAACGCTTCGGGCAGTTCTGCGTATATTTCCCGGTTTTCTTTGTGTTCTTCCTTTTGAACAACTCAAAGATTTTCGCGCAAATGCGCACAAAATATACGCTCCAACTCGACACAAAAGGCTACTGGCAGACGTTCTGGCGCAACGCAGTTTGTATGGCGGGCGGTATCTTCTTTATCATCCTGCTTGAATACATTCCGTTCTTCGCAGGGCTCGGCCCAGGCGCGGACTTGCTTTTCAGCCCGACATTCGGCGGTCCGTTCATGTCGCTGCTTATCGTGTTCTTCCCGCAGATACTCGTGTTCAGCCTGCTCGGAACGTACATTTACCGCAAGACAGGCTCCGTTTACACAGGTGCGTTCGTAATTTCTGCGCTCGCATGCTGGATTGTAACGGGCGGAAGCGCGATGCTATAAAACCTGATGACAGCCACCGTGCGCTTTGTGTAGAATATACACATGAACGAAAAAACTGAGAATATAAAATACTGCTTCCTGCTAGGAACACACACAATGATGTTCTGCGTAGGATTCGGATACGCCACAAGTTACCTTCAAAACTTGAACGTTCCAGATGGTGCGATCGGTATATCAATTTCCGTGTTCGCGCTGCTCGGCGCTTTGTTCCAGTTCATACTGGGCAGAGTCGCCGACAAAAGCAGCCGCTGGAACTTCAAGAATCTGATTATCCTGCTTGCGTCCATACAGCTCGCGTCATCTTTAGCGCTACCTTTTTTGACATCGTTTTCTGTAATAAGCACAATTCTTTTTGGCTTAGTGCTTTTACTAACTTATTCAATGCTTCCTCTGCTCAATTCGGTAAGCTTCTTTTATGCCGCCTGTAATCTTAAAGTAGATTTTGGCATAGCGCGCGGCGTCGGTTCCATGGCATACGGTGTCATATCGATAATTCTGGGGAAAGCCGTAACCTCGTTCGGCACAGGATGCATTCCGTTTTTTGCGGCCGCAGTAGCACTCGCTCTTCTAATAGAAGCATCGCTTTTGCCATCACCAGCCGGCTACACAATTGCCAAAAACAAGCCTGAAAACGGCGCGAACACAAATAGCGCGCTCTCAAATGATGCGTCTGCCGGAAACCACGACAGCAGCGACTGCAAAAAACAACGACCGCTTATTTTCCGTTATCCCGCCTTTATGCTGATGATATTCGGCGTGACAGTCGTAATGGTCTTTCATAACATGAATATCACGTATCTTGTACGGATTATCGAGAAGGCCGGTGGCAACAGCACAAACCTTGGTATTGCACTTGGCATTTCGGCTGTTATGGAGATACCAAGCCTTTTGTTCTATGGAAAGCTGAGCAAGCATGCACCGTCAAGAATACTGCTTCTTATTTCTTGCGGCGTTTTCTCACTCAAAGCGCTGCTTTTCTGCGTTGCCGTAAACGTTACCGCTGTTTATCTGATACAGGGGCTTTCTATTGGCGCGTTCGGTCTTTTGGCGGCGTCAAAAGTGTATTACGCCCACGATACTTTTGAAGAAAAAGATATTGTCACCGGACAGGCTCTTGTTTCAATGACGGAAGCCGTCGGTATGGTTATGGGAAGCTTTTTTGGCGGACTCATAATTAACGCGAGCGGCATAAACGGCGTACTTTGGGGCGGATTCGCAATTTGCGCCACGGGAACAGCATTCGCCGCCATCGGTGCGTTCAAAAAGCAGCATAAAAAAAGCTAAGACGCACGGGTTCCTGTGCGGAGCGAGTCGATTACGGCCTTTATGCGCGTATAGTCACACTGACTGGCGGCAGCAGAAAGATCCGGGAAAACGGCGTTAAGTTTGCGCGGCAAGTTTATGCGGTTCAACGCGGAAATCTGTGTGTTAACAGCGTTTGCGTCAGTTGCCGCCGCACCTGCATACAACGCTTCGAGCGCGGCAAATATTTCAGCAGGCGCTACATCAACTTTTTGTTGCGTTTCAGGCTCTGGTTCCGCTTCTGGCACAGTCGCTGGCTCATTCGATTCCGGCACAACTGACTCCGGCTCAGTTGTCGCACTTGGCTCAACAGCTTCTTCTGCGCCTGGTGCGTCAGGTTCAACAGCTGAATCCGCCGCGCTCGGAACACTCTCAGAACGCACCGCTTCTTCCTCGCCAGATACACCAGACTCGACATCCGCCGCGTTTTGCACAGCGTCTTGTTCCGCCATTGCAGCCATCTGTTCCTGAAGAACTTGCGGCGGCAGACAACTCGCGTAGTATTTAAGCGCGACAGGCGTTTTAGAATCAATTTCCGCCATAAACTTGTCCGCATCTTTTGAGCCGGCAAGAATTGCCCTACCGCATTTTTCAAGATATGCAGCCATCTTAAAAAGCTTTTCTTCGCCAAGCTTGTATGCAGTTTTCTTCAGTTCCTGCATTTTCTCGACGTATTCTGCCATACCGTCTGTATCCGCAGATGCACTTTCTTCTGAAACTGCAGAATCTTCATCATTCACACTAAGGACTTCTTCTTTTGGCAACATATCGGCGTCAAAAACGACATCAGGCGTGTCTGCCCCGTAAGCATAATCAGGCACATCGTCCACAGCCGCACTCTCATTTGAAACAGCTTCCGCACTCGTATCAACAAGCGCATCATCACTCCATACATCTTCACTGGACGCATTTTCACCAGATGTTCCCCAAGCCGAAACGGGCGGGAACCAAGAAAAACGCGACAAGAACTGCACCAGTAACGGCACAAGGAAAAATAGAGCAATAAATATTATGAGCGACGTACCGAGCGCTGCAAACACATTCACCGTTCTTTGCGATTTTTGTACAGAAACTGGGATATACGCAACAATAACGTATGCTTCTTCCCTTAAATATGCAAAATAACAATCGTTACCGAAAATATCTGTCTGGCTTATTGTAAGCGGCGCGTACTTGTTTATATCAATTCCCGCATCTTCCAATGTCCGGCACGACTCCACTTTTTTTCCGCTTTTTATGTCATGCAGATTGTCGGCGATAATAAATCCACCATCTTTTCCAACGCTGTCATACTCCGTAAAAAGATACGCGTATTCAGGCGCATTTATACCGGAATTCGCCATTGCCAAACTTTTTTGGACACCGGAAATACCAGAGACAAGGATATCCTCCATATCCCCTTTTGTAATTGAATTCTGCAGAGGGAAAAGGATAAAACCAAATATTATATGACCTAATAAAATTGATGTTGCAATAATAATCTGTAAAATTGGAGAAAAAATCCTGCTGTTTTTATTCATGGTGACCTTCTATCGATATTAGATATCGGCATTTTGGTCGCACAAATATATCAGCTGGCAGGTAAAAAATCGTTCAGTATTTTCAAAAGTTCGTCAGGTTTTATTGGTTTTGCAAGATGACCGTTCATTCCTGCCTCTAGCGCGCGTTTTTTATCTTCTTCGAACGCATTGGCCGTCATAGCAATTATCGGGATATTAGAGCGTGGGTCGTCCTTAATCTGGCGTATCATACGCGTTGCCGTATAACCGTTCATAAACGGCATCTGAATATCCATAAAAACAAGATCGTAGTAATCAGGTTCTGCACTCTTGATTTTTTCAAGAGCTACAACACCGTCTTCGGCAATATCAACTTCAAGCTGCTTTTGCTCCAGTATAGTTTTGGCAATCTCACGATTCAGCATGTTATCCTCTGCAAGAAGAACCCTGAAACCTTCAAAACTTGTCCGCATTTCTTTTTTGGAAGTTTCTTCGTTCAAAGAATCCGGCCCCGTACCAAAATCACGCAGTTTTATAGGCAGCCTTACTGTAACAGTCGTACCTTTGCGTTGCTGTGTTTTTATACTGATTTTGCCGCCCATTTTGTCAATCAGACCTTTCGTAATGCTCATTCCAAGGCCTGTTCCCTCAACTCCGCTTATCGTAGAGGAGCGTTCGCGAGAGAATGAATCATATATATGCCTTACAAAATCTTTCGTCATCCCGATGCCGTTGTCGGCAACAATAAACTCGTAAGTGCTTGTATTGTTCCTGCGGGATGAAACTTGTTTTACGGTAAAAAGCACATGACCGCCAGAATTCGTGTATTTTACGGCATTGCTCAGTATATTTATCATAATGCGATTAAACCGCACCACATCAATTGTTATGTGAGAATCTGTTATATCTTCCAAAGAGAGGCTGAACTGAATATTTTTCTTTTCTGCCGTTCCCTGAATAATTGCAGAAAGATCTTTTATTACCGTGATAAGGTTCGCATCCGTTTCTTCCAGCTCTATCTTTCCGTTTTCTATGCGCGCCATATCAAGAATGTCGTCAACAAGCTTAAGCAGATGGGCACTGGAGCGTTGAACTTTATCAAGGCAGTCCGCCAACCGCTCAGGATCGTCTTTAGACTGCAGCGCAATATCCGTAAAGCCTATTATTGCGTTCATAGGCGTGCGGATATCGTGGCTCATGTTAAACAAGAACGATGATTTTGCCTTATTCGCAACTTCCGCCTTATTCTTTGCTTCTTCCAAAAGTTCGCGCTGTTTATTCGCAAGTTTTGTTTCCTCATCAACGTTTCGAACACCTATAATTACGGTATTGTTAACTTCATCAGAAGGATCCTTGAAAACTTTCACCTGATAATAAACTATCTCATCATTTATTTTTGCCCTGAAATTGATATGATAGCTTGGTTCCTCTTTAAGGCCTTCGATTATTCTGTCTCTTCGCATTGCCTGCCGGAAGTCTTTTCTATCATCCGCATAGACGATTTTGTCCGCAAAATATTCGATATGGCTTCTGTAATCGGTAAACTTGATCAAATCGTTTTTAAACCCAATGAAAGCTCCGCGCACAGAAAACTGTTTTTTCTCTCCTGTATCAAGATTCACGACAGAAACTGAATCAAAGTCCTGAACGAGCTGAGAAAACAGTTTTTCCTGATGGGCAATCATATCTCTTTGAATGGCAAGCTCTTCGCGTGCAGAAAGTTTTTTCTTCTTTTCAGAATTTCCGTAGCTGAACCCTACATAAACCATGACAAGAAGCAAAATAGCACACACTATATACCAGAAGTTTTCGTTAAGGAAATCCTTAATCGAAAAAGGATACTCATTTGGCATATATTTGTTCAGAATTGTATGTATTGCTTCATCGGGGATATAGTTTTTTGCCCTATTAACTATATCAAGGAACGGCACATTTTCTTTTGTGGAAGAAAATGACACCATGTTGCTGTATGGATGCTCCGGCTGGGCAGGCGAATCGTTCTCGGAATCTGCGTTGAATGAACTGAGCTTTCTAAGAATCGGGGTAGAGATATACAAAGTGTCTGCTTCTACCTGATGCAAGTCGAACGATACAGGGAATACCACTTCTACTTCGTGATTTTTTAGCGCACGAATAAGAGAAGCGTCATCATCGTAAAATTTGTAATAGATAGTCGTATCAAAGACTTTAAGCGTTGTTCTGAGCCTTTCTATAAACTCAACGACAAATCCGCTCGGCATTTTTGTAGAATCAAGCCCGCACAGCGGCATAGAATCGTTCAAGCAGCCAATTGCTATTACAGGATGAGCCTTTAGCCATTCCATCTCATCATCCGAAAGATGCCAGTCATAGTACAACATAGAATAGTAATTGTTGTAAATCATGTAGTTCAGATTCGGATTTTTATGATACATCGTCTCTTGCGCATGAACGAGCTCTTCATGAAGCGCTTCCGATTTTTCTGGCATTGCGATGTAGTAATCAGCGGTAGTTATGCGGTACAAAGGAAGCCAATTAAGGTCACTGTGTGTATCTGAAAAAAGCAAGAAATCAGTTTCGCCGTTGCTGAACGCTTCTTTAACTGCTTTTTCAGAATCGTACGGAACTATTGTACACGTAATATTATTCTGCTTAAGCCACTCTTCAAAAAACGGCAGTCCGTAAAAACCGTTCATAACGGCTACAGTTTTTCCGTCCAGAGTTTTGGACTTGCTCTGAATGATACTTGTATTTTCTGGTTTTACAAAAAGAAAAACAGTTTCTGTTCCTACTGGATATTCTGAAAAAAGAAGCGTGTCTTCATTTTTTCCATCCTTGAAAAAATGAAGCATCATGTCTATTTCGCCGTTTTTCAGCTTTTCAGACAACTCTAGGAATTCTCCGTACACGTATTCATAACGCCAGCTGGAATAATACGCTATAAACTGAAGATATTCGTACGCATAACCCGATTTTACGCCTGCATCATCAATGGCGGAGAAAGAGTCATCGTGGTCAATGAAACCTACTTTTACGACTTTTGTCTGTGATTCTTGTTGTAAGGAAGTTTCGGCACTGTTACCGCTTTGGGCGACAGCTAAACAAAACACCGCGACAAGCAGGATAACAGCACAACTTACGCGGCGGAAAGATGAGGATAAATATGAATGTATCGCATGTACGGGCGGTTTACGTTTTTTTATGCTCATAAACACAAACTTCCAGTAATCCACCCAAAACAAGTATAAACCCGAATTTCGGATTTGTCATGTTTCTATGCGTAGATTTTTTAGTTTTTCGGCGTTCTGTACGTTTCCGGCGCTCCAAGATACGAGTACGGCATTGGCTTGTTTTCCGCGTGAATCACGATTTTTTCAAGCACAAACGCCGGCGTCACCGGATAAACGCGCAGAATGTTAAGTCCCGCTTTGCATTGAGCTGTCACCGTGGAAATGCGTATATTGTTCGCGATATCGTCTCCCCACGGTTGCTGGTCGTCACCGACCGCGAACGTAGGAGGAACAACGTCTTTCAGGATTTTCGCGCCGTTCACTTCTGCAACGAACTGAAGAAGGTTTTTCTTGCTGACAGGGTTAAGCGGGCTAAGGTAAAAGTCGAAGTTCATAGAACCGGCTTCGTCAAGCGCGAAAGCATACTCAACGAACGGTGCATGGCTTGAGTTTTCCGCGGATGCTCGGGCTTTCGGCGCGTTTGGCGCGTTTTCTGTTTGTGCCGCGGTCGGGAACCAAGCAGTCACTGGAAAAGCTTTTATTGCGGAAAGCGTCTTGCCGTAACCGGGCAACACTTTGAACGCCGCGCCATTTGCGGCGACATTCCGCACAAAATGCTCCGCCTCAATCGAAATATAGTCGCAAGTCTGCACATAAGTTCCGGCGGGAAGCTCCCCTTTAGGCAAACTCGCGTCGCAAAGCGGGCGCACATCAACTTCTATTGGAACAAGCGTCTTCGGCGCGGACTCATTTACACCGAACACCCCGATATACGGAGTTTCATCCTTGTTTCCGTCCTTTGCAAGAAGCTTTCTGTTTATGCGCACAGCAACTTTCTGCAAAAGATTCTTCGGTGAAACTTCGCCTTTTGTCGTATCAAAAGAAATCCACTTTTTGTTCGTTTTAATCTCGAACTTGAACGGAAGTGCGCTCGCTGTCGCGATATTAAGATACACTTCCGAAACTTCGGGGTTACGGAAAGCGTTCAGGCGCAATATCCGGCGCGTCCAATCCTGACCGATTGAAACAGAACTGTCGCCATCGAGCCACGCAACGATACGCGGTTTGTTAGCGCCAGCGGTCTTAACTTCAACAGGCAGCTGGTTGTCTTCTTCGTTCCAGTTTTGAAAGCCGATATGCTCCGACCAGCCCATCGCGTACCACCTGCCGCCGTCAACCGTATCGAGCTCGCGCACAAGACTCTTGTCAAACTCAAGGTATTTCCGTATTTTCGCGCAGAGCGGATTCGCCGCCAAAATGCTGTGTTCCGCATACCAGCGGTTTTTGCCGGATGTAAGCTGAAGCCGAAGCACATTCATCGTTCCGGCGGCAGGGAAATAGACCTGGCTGTAAAAACCGGCGTAAAGGCTTTCCGGCACAGCCCACGCGCCATTCGCACCCGGCGCACCCACCGCATCACAACCCCCACCTGCGATGAGCCGCTTTTTCAGCGCGCGGTTCAGCTTCTCCACATCCGCAATAATCTTCTCCGCTTCCGCAAGCACCATATCAGACTCGCCGAAGTTCACCGGATGGAACGTGTCAGGCTTTATGCATTCCGTGCGCCGCATACGAGCAAGTTTTGTATAGCGCGTCAAAACAGACGCAATCAAATTGCGCTCGCTCTTTTTAAGCGCCGCGAACTGAAAATCCGCCCATTCTTTTGTGTATTGCTCCGTGGTGTAGTCCAAATCAGAGTATTTTTCGTAATCATACGCAAGGTTCAAAAAGTAACTAAGCGGAAACTCGTTCGAGAAAATATCGCCAACGTTTACAATCCACAATTCGCGAATGCCGAACTCGTATGCGGCGCACATCTGCTCCTTAACTTCCGGCAGGCTGTTCGTGTTCGCCCACTCATAGCTGTACGGCCATCCGTGATAATCAAAATGGAAATACATGCCGTATCCGCCTTTGTGGTTCCGCATCTCTTCTGTCGGAACTGTGCGCAGATGACCGTGGTTGTCCTCGCAAAGCATAAGCGTTACGCCATCAAGCTCCGGATCGCCCATCAAGCCTTTTGTATCTTTGTCACCATAAAAATATGGCTCAACTTCTTTGTAAAGCGCGAGCATACGCGGAACCTTGTCCAAATCGGCGTTTACGTATTTCTTTATCAGGCCGTTCTGCGTCTTAAGCACATCGCGGAGCAAATCGATATTGTCCTTCAAAGTCGCGTTTTTGCCCAGAATCGCCGTATCAGCTTCACCGCGCATACCAACAGTAATCACGCTCTCGAACTTACCGGAGCGTTTCAAACCATCTTCCCAAAAGCGGGTAATACCCTCTCGGTTCGCCCGGAAATTCCACGCATCACCATAAATCGAATCCTTCCCGCGCAGATACTTGTACTCCTCGCCGTTTCTGCAGCATGGTTCATGATGCGACGCGCCCATAATAACGCCATACTCATCTGCGAGCTCCGCATTCAAAAGCCCCGGACCGTCCTCGCTGAACCGCGCAGACCACATCGCCGGCCACAGATAATTGCCTTTCATGCGCAAAAGCAGCTCAAAAACATGCTCATACATTTTGGCGTTAAAACCGCCGTAATTGTGCATCGTCCAGTTTCCGAACGCCGGCCACTCGTCGTTTATAAAAAATCCGCGGTATTTTACGGACGGCTCCTTAGAAACAAAGTTGTCTTTTTCGGTCAGCACAATCCTGTCTTTGTGCGCGGGCAGAACGCCGGCCCAGTCCACGAGCGGCGAAACTCCGAGCAACTCGGAAATGTGGAAAAGCCCATAAATCGTTCCGCGTTTGTCGCTTCCCGCGATTATAAGCGCAGGCTTCTCTAATCCGGGAATATCAGACTGCTTAACTACAGTGAAAGAATAAACCTCACGCTTACCCTTTACATTATCAAGATTTATTATTCTTTTTTCAGCGAGCGCAGATATAATCGCGCTTTTTCCAATTGTGCCATAAATTACTGTATAACAAGATTTTAATCGATTTTTCAAACTGATTTGTGAACCACAAACCTCGGCATAGCAAGCCTTTGGCATATTGCCCGTAACAAGCTGAATGTCATGCCTAACTTTTGACGCGATTTTTTCCATGCACGGAAAATCGTCTTTACTAGAAACAAAGCACACATCAGAAAAAACAAACATTTTATTCTCCTCAACTGAACTTGTATACTAGAATGTCACCTATTCAGCCAGATGTCAAGTTGTCATATAATTAAAATGCTTGACGTTATTGCTTTATCTTCTTAGAATTTATGCGTGAAATCTTCCGTTATCTTTTATGAATTAATGCATTTTTTAGCAATAGTAATCTCCAGACCGGGATATTACGAATCTCTCCCTCTTTCATGGTTCGTGGCGGTTCCACTCGCCTTTTTCCCTGTAATACTTGCCTTTATGTCATTCAGTTCAAAGAACGGAAAAGACGAAAACAACACCAATATCACGTTCCTATATCTGATTTCTAAAATCCTTATGGTTCCGGGATTGATTGTATATTTAATAACAAACGCAAGCCACCACACCGTGCAATATATTGTTGGCCTAGTGCTATTTTTGCTTATAGATGTTATACTTATCATTATTCTTACGATAATAATAAAGAATAAACAGAAGAGTTTTCATAAGTCGGACGGAATACCGAACGAACTTCCGGACAACAGCCCGGATAAAACAGAAACTCCGTAGGAAGGATATTAATGCAGATAATACCAGTAGCAAGCGGTAAAGGTGGTGTAGGAAAAAGTCTTCTTTCGGCGAATCTTGCAATAGCATTAGGACGCGCGGGGAAAAAAGTAATTCTCGCAGACCTCGATTTAGGCGCATCAAACCTTCATCTTGTAATAGGACAGCAGTCTCCTAAAATTGGCATAGGCACTTATCTTGCCGGAAAATCAACGTTGGAAGATTTAATTACCCCGACGGATTACACAAACGTATCTTTCATAGCCGGAGATTCTGAAATTCCGGGACTTTCCGCATTGAAAATCTCTCAAAAAAATCAGCTTATAAAGCATTTCCAAAACTGCCAGGCCGATTTTCTTATCCTTGACTTAGGAGCAGGAACCCATCTTTCGATATTGGACTTCTTCCTGCTTTCACCGCAGGGAATAATCGTCTCTGCACCGACAGTAACGGCAACGCTCAACGGCTACCTTTTCCTTAAAAATGCAGTTTTCCGCCTTATGTACAACTCTTTCAAACGGAATTCTGCGGCATATAAATACTTGGATCAGCTTAAAACCGATACAAACACGCTTCAAAAACTTTATATCCCTAAGCTTTTGGAAGCCATAAAGCGGATTGATCCGGTCAGTGCCGCGACGTTCGAGCACAGAATAACACAGTTCCATCCTCGCCTAATTATGAATATGATTGATGATCCTAAGGATGCGGAAAAAGCGTACAGAATCCGTCGGTCATGTCAGGAATATTTGGGGCTTGATTTGGAGCATCTTGGCGTGCTTTATAAGGACCCGATGCAGGATGTCGCGCTTGCCTCACGCCTGCCTGTAACAGTTTACAAGCCGCAGTCAGTGCTTTCTCAGGCAATCTACCGCATTGCAGAAAAGATAATTCAGTCAGAGACGATTCAGTTCGATACAGAGCTTGCAGACGATTCATTTGCCGCAGCCGATACAGAAGCCGAGCAGGACTATTCAACAAAGATGACGTATGTTGAGGATTTGTTAGGCTCAGGCGCGCTCACAACAGCAGAGCTTGCCGATACGATAAGGGCACAGCAATACGATATTACGCAACTTAAAAACGAAAATATGCTACTCAGGACAAAACTTCTTAAAGCCATACAACAAGGATATCGCGTCTAATGCCTTTATACATCAATTATCCGTCGTGGTTGAGCCCGCAAATCTTTCCGGGCGTAAAATTCTTAAGCCTGTTCCGCTGGTACGGGCTTATGTACGTTTTTGCGTTCGTAACAGCTTTTCTTGTTTTCAGAAAGCAAGTTAAACAGGGAGATTTGAACACTCCTACGCACGTTGTAACAGACGATGATGTTTTCAGCTTTTTCACGTTCTCAATCGTTTTCCTGCTGATAGGGGCAAGGCTTTTTTCTATCCTTATTTACAACGGTTCATCTAAATATCTTACAAAACCGTGGCTTATCTTTTGGCCGTGGGACGAGAATGGTAATTTCACAGGGCTTGCCGGAATGTCATATCACGGCGGCTTCGTCGGTGGCTTTATCGGAATGGTAATCTGGTGCAAGCGTCACAAGCAGCCAATGTTCAAATGGATAGACGCAATGGGTATTTCCATTCCGCTTGGCTTCACTTTTGGACGCATAGGCAACTTCCTTAACGGCGGTGAACTTTACGGTCGCATAACAACGATGCCGTGGGGAATGCTTTTCCCCAACGCACCGCGTTTTTCAAGCTCAATTCAGTGGGTAAAGGAGTTCGCCGAAGCCGCCGGACTCCCGGAAACTACCGGCCTTTTGAATCTGCCCCGTCATCCGAGCCAGTTGTATGAAGCATTCTTCGAGGGCATCTTTCTTTTTGTTGTTTTCTGGTTGCTCCGCAAAAAAAAGCCTTTTGACGGCTTTTTTATCACTATGTATTCCGTAGGTTACGGTCTTGTCCGCTTTGTAATCGAGTATTTCCGTGAACCTGACGCAAACTTGGGCTACCGCATTGCAGTAGACAAAGATGCCCCGCTCTACTTGAATCAGTCTTTACTGAACCTTTCGACGGGGCAGATTCTGTGCCTTCTGATGATACTCTTCGGACTAGCTTTCTTCGCTGTCATGATGATCCGCAAAAAGAAGCTCGTCGGCACTCAAACTGCGCCGGTCGTAGACTCCGCAGCAGACCCGGCAGTCCCAGGAAAAACAAAGAAACCACCGAAACAAAAGAAGCACTGACACATACATATCAACGCTTTAAGCGCAAAAAAAACGCTCCAGAAACCTAAGTTTCCAGAGCGTTTTTTTGCGTCTTACGAAAGGTGCGCATGTTTTAACGTGCGCACCCTAAGCAAAGGGCGCACACTTAAATATGCGCGCCCAACGACCTTAGCAGTTCAAAACTTTCGCGAGGTTTTCGGCTGTGAAGCCCATAGCCTCTGCAACTTTTGCGTACGGACCAGACTCGCCGAATCTGTCAATGCAGAACAAGCAGCTTTCGTCTGTAGCAAGGCCTTCCCAGCCCATCTTTGTACCAGCTTCAGCAGCGACAACGCGTTTTGCCCCGCCGATAATTGTATTCCGCAATGTAGCTGGCTGTGACTTGAACAGCTCGCGGTCCATAACAGACACGATGCGTACAGTCTTTCCTGTTACAAGCTGCGCGGCGGCAAGAGCCAACGAAACTTCAGAACCAGAAGCAAGTACTGTTACGTCAGGCTTGTCTCCACCTTTCTTGACGATGTACGCACCACAGCGAATCGTGTTGCGCCAATCCGGGTCTTCTTTCTCGAACACAGGCAGGTTCTGGCGTGTAAATGCAAGACAAGTTGGCTTGTCTTTTGTATCCGCAGCGATTTTCCAAGCCTCAACAGACTCTTCCGCATCGGCGGGGCGCAAAACCTGAACATTCGGCATTGCACGAAGAGCTGAAATAGTCTCAATAGGCTCGTGCGTAGGTCCGTCTTCGCCGACGTAAATTGAATCGTGCGTAAGGATATAGATTACAGGCACCTTCATAAGAGCAGAAAGTCTTAATGCCGGACGCAGGTAGTCGGCGAACACAGCGAACGTTGCGCAGAACGGGCGGAGAGCACCGTGCAATGCAATACCGTTACAAATAGCCGCCATAGCAAACTCGCGTATACCAAAGCGGATATAGCGTCCGTCGCGGTTCTCAGGATTGTAGTCCTTTGTTCCGTTCTTTGTTACGTTCGGTCCCTGCAAGTCCGCAGAACCACCAACAAGGTTTGAATACTCATTGGTAACAGCGGTAAGAGCCGCTCCGGACGCATTGCGTGTTGCAAGTGAGTCGCCAATCTTGTAAACAGGGAACTCTGCCTTTCCTGTAGGCTTTCCTGCGTACCATGCATCCCATTCGGCTTTTTTCTCCGGGTATTTTGCTGCCCAAGCGTCAAAAGTCTTTTTCCACTCTGCCTCAGCAGCAGCGAAAGCAGGCGCCTTATCTTTGAAATAAGCAACAGCTTCTGGAGCAATATAGAAATCTGCGTCAGCCGGAACACCAAGCTCCTTACGGGCAGCTTCAATACCCTCCGGGCCGAGCGGCGCACCGTGAGCTTTTGCAGTTCCTGCTACAAGCGGGCATCCCTTACCGATTGTTGACTTAAGCATGATAAGAGAAGGTCTGTCAGCATCTTTCTTTGCTTCGGCAACAAGTTTCGCAATGCCTTCCATATCGTACATAGAACCGCGAAGAACCTGCCAGCCGTAAGCTTCATAACGCTTTGCTATATCTTCTGTGAAAGCGATGCTCGTTGAGCCGTCAATCGTGATGTAGTTCTCGTCGTAGAAAACGATAAGTTTTCCGAGCTTGTTTGTTCCGGCAAAACTGGAAGCCTCAGAAGAAACACCTTCCATAAGACAGCCTTCACCAACAAGAGCGTATGTGTAGTGGTCTACAACTTTATACTCTGGTGTATTGAAGTGAGCGGCGAGCATTGACTCTGCAAGAGCCATACCAACTGCCATAGAAACACCCTGTCCGAGCGGACCAGTAGTAGCTTCAACTCCGTCTGTAGCTCCAGCTTCCGGATGACCCGGGCACTTAGAACCAATCTGGCGGAAAGATTTTATGTCATCAAGCGACAGTTTATATCCGCTCAAATGAAGAATAGAATAAAGAAGCATTGAACCATGTCCTGCAGAAAGAACAAAGCGGTCCCTGTCAGCCCACTTTGAATCAGCAGGATTATGCTTTAATATCTCACCATACAAAACAGCGGCAAGTTCCGCAGCACCAAGCGGCAATCCAGGATGTCCGGACTTTGCTTTCTGAATTGCGTCCATAGAAAGGGTACGAACAGAAAGCGCGACTTTTTCAAGAGCATTAATATTCATCGTTTCACTCCCAATTATGATTTTATAGAGAATGTTGCAAAAACCAAACGAGCCATGCAACTTCTTCAAGTTTCCAAATAAAAACGCGCGCGAAACGCGATGAACCGCACAAAACTCAATGCGCTAATCGCGGCGCACATAAAACGCGGCGTACCTCACGCAACGATCCGCGTTAAAACTTCTTGTCTTCCGGCGGCAAAATCCTTCGCACGGCGTCTACTAAAACCTCAACAGAAGGTTTTCCGGCAAGAATAGAACGGAATTCGCTGTTTTGTATAAGAAAAGCCAGTCTTGACAATATCTGTAAATGAACTTTCGAGGAACTTGACAGGATTGTAAAAAACACGGAAACAAGCTTTGCATCCGGAGATTTCATGTCAATGGCTTTCTTAGGATAACAAACTATGATGCGCTGTTCATCTTCATTTTTCAATAGGGGATATCTCGGATGAGGAATTGCCATACCATTACCAACGGCTGTACTTATCAACTCCTCGCGTTGTACCAGTTCGGAATAAACTTTATCCGCGCTCAAATAATCGGGAAGTTTCTGGCTTTCAGCGATAATCTTGTATATTTCTGCCGGAGTTTTTCCATCAGCATCAACAATTACGCCACCTTTTTCAATTAATGCACCAATATCTAATTCTTCTTTCATTCTTTTTTCCTTTGACTATAATCCACGATTATAATTACTAATTTACATCAAAAATCTCTTTTTGTAACTGCCTCCAGAGCAGGTTTTATATCCTCAAAGCTGAATTCCATTCCTTCAACCGAAAGGCGTGAAGAATCAAGTTCTTTATCAGATAAATTCTTCTGGAACAAAAGTCCGCTAATAAGTTTTGCAGTATGACCGAACAGCTGCGACAAAACGATAAGCTCATGCTGCGGCATTCTTTGTACCGGTACAGTACATCTGTCCAACCTGCATATAAGCGTCAGAATCTTTGAATAAAGCTCCAACGCCTTGTGCCGCACCTCGCCTACCTCGTAATCCGCAAACCAGTTATACTTCTTGCTTATCTGCTCACGCTGCCGGTGAAGCCTTAACAGCAAAAAGCCTTCCTGCCACTTGTTCAAAAAACCGCAATCATTCACGATTCTTGGCAAAATCCCGGCAGAATCCTTTTCCTTAAGGTACAGCGAGTCGCGGATGTACGCCTCTAGCATAAACTCCGGTATGGGCAAATTGAACGTGTCGTACAGAGTGCCTTCCGTTATGTTCTGCATCTCCGGTTCGCCGCCCCATTTTCCGGTAGCCGGGACTTCTTCACCCACAAACCACAGACGGCTTTCCACTCCGTACTCAATAAGCCCTATCTTGTCCGACCATTCCAAATATTCTTCAACAGAACCACATTCCGGTCCCGTAAGAGTATACATATTGTCAACAAAAACGCACGCAAGCTGTTCTTCTATGCTGCCGCAAGGTCCGTATGTACGTAAAGATTCCTCAAGAGCCTTTTCAAACGTCTTGTTCCATTCCGCGCGCTCCTGCTCAGCGGCAGTTTCCTCGAATCGGTTTGTTTTATGCTCACAGCGCGGCTCCATAACGAGCATACCGTCATCCCAATCCACAACATACACACGGAGCCAGTCACCGTAAGCGAATTTCCACTTTTTATACAACGCCTTCATGTCAAGAACAGTAAGCTTCATCACAGAAGGCAGCATAAAATCAGTTTCGGCGAAATTCTTGTCGGCATTGCTCGAATCCATCGCCAAATACTGTGCCGAATATTCCTCGCCGTAAAGATTATAATGCTTAAGCAGTTCCGTAAGCGGGAACTCCCCGACTATCTTCCTAACCGCTTTATTATCCACAAAGAAAGTCAGTTCATCGGGGAGCATCTCCTGATCGATGAACGGCATACAGCGGTCGCCAGGAATAAGAATACCGTTTTCTATTTCATACTGTGTAGGCTTTATGGCAAAAAAACGCCCCGTAAAGCAACCTGCACGCGTAAGGTACTGTTTTTTTGAGACTTTAAAAACATTAGGATGAGAATCAATATACGAATCAAAATTATCCGGGAACGAGGTATAGCCTTGCTTTTCCAAATGTTGTCGTAATGTCCGGATCGTAAAAGTCGCTACCCTTTGCCTAAGGAACAACTCTACGTCTAGTTCCATCCTCTCTTCAATCATATACTATTAATATAACAACATTTTCAATAAAAAACTATCTAAAAGCGAAAGATTATACAGGAGAATGAAAGAAAATGGGGGCATCTGCGCCGAACGGCGCAGACCGGGCGTTCCGCGGCTTGCTAACGCGCGGCGTCCTCGGCTGAACAAGTTCAGCCTGTGGTCGCTGGCTACGCCACCGCTTCATGCCCTTGCCTAAATTAAATTACGCGGACGTCCTCAATTTCGGCGCCGGTCTTTCTGAACGCTTCTTCAACCTCTTCTTTTGTAAGCCCTGTGACTTTGCACGTACAGCGCCGCTTAGAAAGGTCGTCCGCCTCGCTCGTCACAAGCGACACGATATTGCCTGAACCTTCCGCAATATAAGTCGTGAACTTTGCAAGCTGACCGGGTTTCTCGTTCAGAATTGCCGTAATACGAACGCCGTTGTATCTTGCGCCGAACATATCGACAAATTCGCGGAACAAATCGCTTTCAGTTATTATTCCGACAAGCAAGTCGCCTTTCATTACAGGAAGACATCCAACGTCGTTATCCGCCATTATGCGGGCTGCTTCCTCAACAACCTCGTTTTCCTGAACGGAAACAACGTTCTTTGTCATTATTTTCTCAACTTTCAGCTTTGAAAGAAGATAACCTATCTCAAAGATGTCGAGCGTCGTAGCGTCCGAAGGGCTTGCCTTTGCCAAATCTTTTCTTGTCAGCAGCCCAACAAGGCGGTCGTTTTTATCAAGAACCGGCAACTTGCCGATTTTTTCTTTTTCCATAAGAGCTTTTGCGTCTGTCAAAGAAACATCAGGACGAACAAAAACAGGATTCCTTTTCATTACACTTGCGACTATCATATTTCCTCCAACAAACAAACTGTTCAAGGGCGTGGCAGCACACACGCTACCCACCACAAATCAGTATACCACGAAAGTACGCCCAGTCAAGATTTTTGGCGCATTCAACTATTCTGACGTAGGTCAAATTCAGCGCGGAATCATGCAAATCGCCTTATTGACACTTGTTCTTTCCAGTATTATCATGCTTTTCGTTTATGGTTAAATCATAAACTTGTAGGAGTTATTATGAAACATTTTGGTAAAATTAATCTTGCAATGCTTGCTTTCATGATCCTTTTCATGTCTTTTGGAGCAAACCTTGCTGCAGACGGTTCCGCATATTTTGACGCGGTTGAAATCGAGGGTGTTCCTTGTTACATTATTCCAGAAGCTTTGGACGATTTGGAAGTTTCAGACGATACAGTTTTCTTCCTTCCAGTTGCAGTATATGACGGTTACGGAGCAATGTTAGAAAACCTTGCTATTGCATCAAACAGCGGAGAAGGTCTTCCTGAAGAAAATGGCGAAGCTGTTACAGATTTTCTCTATGACGTTTGGTCAAACGATGCGTATGGAGAGTTGTGTCTTGATTCAGATGACGGCGACGCTGTAGCTACTTTGTGGGATGCTGCTTCTGATGCATACTATGACGATTGGGCAGAAGACGAGCCCCTCGTAGTAATTTACAACTGTCTTCCAAACTGGGCTTATCAGATGAGAGAAGCAACATGGAACATTGTAGATTGCCTTAACGAGGTTTATGATTTTCTAAATGGAGACAGCTACTATGACTCTATTGATGATATCATGGAATCATACTATGACGATGTTCTTACTGCAGTTAATTTTATAAAAGCTTACTATCCAGATAGCAATCTCTAAGCTTTAAGTAGCGCACAAAACAGCTACTTTAGCTGGACAATAGCTTTAGCTGACTTTCAGCTTTTAATAGAACACCCCTAAAACAAGATTGAAAAGTTCTGTTTTAGGGGTGTTTTTTATTGAAAAAGCAATCGCAACCAACAAGCAGCAAACCGTCTTTTGTTTAGGCGAACAGAACGTCCGCCTAAACTATTAGCCGCCCAGGTACGCACTCCGGACCGAATCGTCGGAAATAAGTTCTGACGCGTTTCCTGTCTTTACGATATTTCCCGTTTCAAGGATATACGCCCTGTCCGCAATCGACAAAGCCTTGAACGCGTTCTGCTCAACAAGAAGAATCGTCGTTCCGTCTTTGTTGATTTTCTGGATAATCGAGAAAATCTCGTCTACAAGAATTGGCGCAAGACCCATAGAAGGCTCGTCGAGCAGAAGCAGCTTAGGTTTTGCCATAAGAGCGCGTCCCATTGCGAGCATCTGCTGCTCACCACCAGAAAGCGTTCCTGCAACCTGACGCAGCCTTTCCTTAAGGCGCGGGAAAAGCTCGAAAACATTCTCCATATCAGCCTTTATTCCGGCTTTGTCCTTGCGTGTGTACGCGCCCATCTCAAGGTTCTCGCGCACTGTAAGGTTCGAGAAAATGCGCCGTCCCTCCGGCACCTGAATAAGCCCCGTCTTTACGATAGCGTCCGCCGGAACGGATGTTATATCAGTATCCTGAAACGTGACCTTTCCGGCAGTTTTCTTTATAATATTAGAAATTGCGTGAAGCGTCGTAGTTTTTCCCGCGCCGTTCGACCCGATAAGCGTAATTACCTCGCCTTCGTTAACGGAAAAAGAAATGCCTTTTAACGCCTGAATCGCGCCATAATGAACTGTAAGGTTCTCTACTGTAAGCAATGCACTCATAAGCCAGCTGCCTCCCCACCAAGATACGCTTTAATAACTTCCGGGTTTTTCTGTATCTGCTCAGGAGTTCCCTCAGCAATTTTCCGGCCGTAGTCAAGTACGACGATGCGCTCGCAAATACCCATAACAAGGTGCATATCATGCTCAATAAGAAGAATCGTCAGGTTGAACTGCTTTCTAATAAGCGCAATCAGCTTCATAAGCTCGTCTGTTTCCTGCGGGTTCATACCGGCAGCAGGCTCGTCCAGCAACAAGAAAACCGGGTTCGCTGCGAGCGCACGTGCTATTTCAAGCTTGCGTTGCTTTCCATACGGCAGATTTTTCGCAAGCTCACCGTAACAGTCATCCATCTTGAAAAGAGTCAGAAGCTCGTGAACTTTGTTCGTCATAATCTGCTCGTCACGCCGGAACTTGGGCGTGCGGAAAAGAACGTCAAGCGGGTTAACTTTGCGGTCCGAATGGAGCGCGATGCGGATATTGTCAGCAACAGTAAGATTGTTGAAAAGCCTGATGTTCTGGAACGTTCTTGCAATTCCGATTTTGTTAAGTGCCGCAGGACTTGCCTTTCCAAGGATATGAAGCGTTCCATTTCTGTCGTTAAACGTTATCTGGCCGTCTGTCGGCTTGTAAATGCCCGAAAGCATATTAAAAACAGTTGTTTTTCCGGCTCCGTTCGGACCGATAAGGCCGAGCAGCTCGCCTTTGTGGATGTCGCACGAAAAACCGCTGACTGCGCACAATCCGCCGAAAACAATGGAAATGTTGTTTATCTTCATCAAAAGATCGTCGTCTTTACTCATTGCCTTCCCCCTTTTTAGCGGCGGCCTTTTTTTTGAAAAGCCCTGTGAACTTATCCCATGTCTTTACAAACGAAAGCTCTTTCATACCCAAAAGTCCCTGCGGTCTGAAAAGCATTACAAAAATCAGGATAAGCGGATAAATAAGCAGACGGTAGTCTTTCAAGAAGCGCAGAACTTCCTGCAAACTCGTAAGAACGAACGCCGCAACGACCGAACCGGTTACAGAACCCATTCCACCAAGAACAACGTAGATAAGGTGATTTATCGAGTTGTTGAAAGATGCCAAGTCCGGCTTTATGAATCCGATGAAAGGAGCGTACAGCGCACCACCGATACCGGCAATGAACGACGCGATAACGAATCCCGTCATCTTATACTTGAAAACGCCGATTCCGTTCGAATTAGCCGCAATTGAATCCTCGCGCACCGCAAGAATCGCACGGCCATAAGTTGAGCGCAAAAAGTTCTGGAGCAAAATGATAATAACAACAAGCGTTCCGATTATCGCCAGATACGAAATCATTGCTCCGTGGTCAAGCGATGTCGTAAAAATCGTGCTGAACTGCTTTCCGTTCGGACCGCCCGTAACATCTTTCAAGTTAACAAGGAAAATCCTGATGATTTCGCCGAACGCAAGCGTTACTATAGCAAGGTAGTCGCCTTCAAGCTTGAGCGTCGGGAATCCAATAAGGAAGCCGAAGAACGCTGCGATAAGACCCGCCATTATAATACTTATAGGAAGCGGGATATGGCAGTTAGCCGTCAAAAGAACAACGGCATACGCTCCCAAAGCCTGAAAACCGGCCTGTCCAAGTGAAAGCTGACCAGTTATTCCGCTTATCACGTTAACAGATATTGCCAATATCGCGTTTATACCGCCCAGCGTGATTATCTGCGCTGTATAGCCGTCAATAACATTAATCTCAATCAATATTGCAGGAACAATAACGGCGGCAACCGCCACAATTCCAGGAATAAGCATGTTTCTAAAAACTTTATTCTTCATCTTTTTCCTCCCCGTTAAACCTTTACGCTAGTTTTCTTGCCGAGGAGTCCGGCAGGCTTAACAAGCAGGATGATAATCAAAATACTGTATGAAATGGCGTCCGCATACTGTGATGAAAGATACGCTTTTGCCATTGTCTCTATAATACCAAGCATAACACCGCCAATCATCGCTCCTGGAACAGAACCAATTCCACCAAGAACGGCGGCGACGAACGCCTTTAAGCCAGGGATATAGCCCATTGTCGGGTCAATTTGCGGGTAAGCGGACGCATAAAGTACACCGCCGGCTCCTGCAAGTACAGAACCGATAACGAACGTGATGGCTATCGTTCTGTTGACCGAAACACCCATCAACGAAGATGCACCCATATCGTGGCTTACGGCGCGCATTGCCTTTCCAGTCTTTGTGTAGTTGATAACATAGTTCAAGACAAGCATCAGAACTGCGGATGCAATAATAACGATAAGCTGGATATTTGAAATTGAAATAAGTCCTCCCGGATACGAAGCCGTACGCAAAGTGAAAACTTTTGACGGCATTGTCGGGAACTCGCGAGGGTTCGGACCGACAAACGGAAGAACACGCATAAGATTCTGCAGAATAAGCTCAACAGCAATCGCTGTAATCAAAGAGTTGAGTCGCGGCGCATTTCTGAGCGGTCTGTATGCGCAGCGCTCTATTACAAGGCTAAGAATCGCACACATAACCATAGAGGCGATAAAAGCCATAAAAAGTCCGAAAGGTGTCGCGCCGAACGCTTTAAGCACGAAATATCCGGTATATGCGCCAATCATCATAACATCGCCATGCGCAAAATTGATGAGCTTGACGATTCCGTAAACCATCGTATAGCCCAGCGCAATCAAAGCGTAAATACTGCCTAAAGATAAACCGTTGATCAGCTGTTTTAAGAATGTATCCAACGTACCCTCCAAAAAAAACTCGAAAAGTCGCCTTTCATCCAAGCTTGGAATGCGCAACTTTCTAAAATCTTCTTAATTTTCCTTTGATTTTACACTAAAAAAACAATAAAAAAAAGGGGATGCTCCACAGGAACATCCCCTTAAGAACGTTTGTTCTTAAAGAACCAACTAGTTCAATTAGTCCAATGTTACTGTAGCACTGTATACAGCTTCAAGTTTTCCTTCAGCGTTCTTAACAAGCTCAATCATAACAGCTGACTTAACTGGATTGTGCTTTGCATCGAACTTGATGTGACCTGTGACGTAATCAGCATCAATTTTTTCAAGAGCATCGCGGACGGCTTTTGCATCCGTTGTTCCTGCCTTAAGAATTGCATCTTTGAGCAGGTACATTGAGTCATAACCAAGAGCTGCGAAAGCATTTGGCTCTTTTCCATACTTAGCCTTGAAGTTCTTTACGAAAGCCTTTACAGCTGGATCACTTGAGTCAGCCGCATAGTGGTTTGAATAGAAACCATTCAGAACTTCATCACCAGCGTTGTCTGTAAGTCCGTCCCAGCCGTCCGCACCAATAATAGGTGTGTTGATTCCCTGGTTGCGGAGCTGCTTAGCGACAAGAGCAACTGTTCCGTAGTAATCTGGAAGATATACTACATCAGGATTTGCAGCCTTAATCTTTGTAAGCTGTGCGTTAAAGTCTTTGTCACCTGTGCTGTATGACTCCATAGCTACGATTGAGCCACCGTTCTTTGTGAACTCTTTTACGAAGTTCTCCTGAAGACCTACAGAATAGTCGTTTCCGATATCATAAAGGATAGCTGCATTCTTTTTGCCAAGATTAACTGCAGCAAATTTACCACCGATACTTCCCTGGAATGGGTCGATAAAGCATGTGCGGAAAATATAGTTACCAGCATCTGTAACAGCTTCAGCTGTAGCTGCAGGAGCAATCTGAACTACGCCCTGAGCCTGTGCAGAAGCAGTCAAAGCAATTGTACAACCAGATGTCAAAGAACCGATAATCATTCTTATTCCATCCTGAGTTGTAAGCTTCTTGTATGCATTTACAGATTTTGCTGGGTCACCCTCATCATCTTCTGCAATATAAACAATCTTTTTTCCGTTAATTCCACCAGCTGCGTTAATTTCTTCAACAGCAAGGTTTACACCGTTTGTACACTCAACGCCGTAAACAGCTACAGCACCAGAAAGAGGAGCAATACCACCAATCTTGATTGTATTCTCATCTTCTTTTTTACCACCTGCGAATACCATTGAAACAATGAGCAACGCAATGATACAACCTGCTACAATCTTTTTCATATACTTCCTCCTGAGTTATAAGATTTCTCACAAGATAATTTATTATACTTTTTCTATGGGATTATGTCTACTTAATATATATTTAATTTTTGAAATATTTTTAAAGTTTTTGTCTTTTATAGCATATAGCCACTCTCGCCAGAGTTTGCTTCGAAAAACGGCTTCCGCGCTTCGCTTGTGCAGATGTTTTCCGTATCAAACTCCGGCTACGTGGCTTTCTACACTAAAACACATACTCTTATATATATTTCAAAAATTACTAACAACATGTCAGAAAAAAATAAAGCCGCCCAACCCCGGATTCCCGTTCGTGAGCGGCCCAGTGTACCTGAATGGTACTAACAGGATGCTGCTTTATTTGCTGTTTTTAATTGCAGCATTGCAAAATTTGCAGACCTTGACTTTTGCACCATCAATTTCCGTTTCGTACAGAACCTTGATGTTTTCTTTCTTACAGCGTGCGCAAGTTCCGCGTCCATGAGCCGGAAGCTCACGAATACCTTTTCCACGATGTGCTTTTGACATGGTTTACTCCTTGTTCTCAGCTGGAGCTGACTCTTCTTTTGCAGGAGCAGCCTTGGCAGTTTTCTTGGCAGCCGGTTTCTTTGCAGCTGTCTCACCAGTTTTTTTAGCAGATGCAGAAGCAGGCTTCTTAGCAGAAGTTGTCTTTTTTGCTGCTGGTTTCTTTTCTGCAGTTGCAGCTGCTGGCTTTTCTGTCTTTTCAGCTTTCTTGGCTTTTTCAGCTTTCTTTTCTGAAGATTTTCCAGTATCAAGCTTGTAGTCAACCAGCTCAAGAATTGCCATGTCGGCAGCATCGCCCTGGCGGAAACCAAGCTTCATGATGCGTGTGTATCCACCGTTACGATCCTGCATTCTAGGACCAATATCCTTGAAAAGCTTTGCCAGAACAATTTCGTCCTGAATAAACCTTGCAGCCTGTCTGCGGTTATGAACTGAATCAACCTTACCGCGTGTAATAAGCTTTTCAGCGAATCTTCTAACTTCAAGAGCCTTGGCTTTTGTAGTTGTAATTCTTTCGTATCTGAAAAGCGATGTTACCATATTCCGTAACATTGCACGGCGATGTGCCGTTGTACGTGAAAGGGGATTAAAACCCATCTTATGATTCATCTGATTCTTCCTTATGCTTTGCGAAATTGACAGCATTCTTCAAATGACTGTAGTCTGTCATACCAAGGTTAAGATTCCATTCAAGAAGCTTTTCCTTAATCTCTGTCAGACTCTTTTTACCAAAATTACGAGTTTTGGCAATATCTTCTTCTGTCTTCTTTGTCAATTCTCCGATTGTACGGATATTGGCATTTTTAAGACAATTTGAAGACCGGACAGACAATTCAAGTTCCTCAACCGGTGTGTTAAGAATCTGGCGAACTCTTTCATCGCCTTCATTCAAATCATCACCGTGAGCCATGTCATTCTCCGAGAAGTTAACAAAAATCGAGAAGTAATCCTTAGCGATTTTTGCAGCCTCGGAAAGAGCATCCTCTGGAGAAACTGTACCATCGGTCCATATTTCAATTATAAGCTTGTCATAATCGTTACGCTGTCCAACCCGGCATGGTTCAATAGAGTACTTAACCCTGGGGATAGGAGTGAATATAGCATCAAGCGGGATAGTACCAACTACCTCGATATAATGCTCATTAACTTCAGCAGGAACATAACCGCGTCCAAAGTCAACCTGAATTTCGAACTCAAGATGAGCACCTTCCATCATTGTGAAAAGATGCAGATCCTTTGTCATAATCTCAAGCTGATCGCCCCGGTCGAACATATCACTTGTAACTTTTCCGGGTCCTTTGAACTCAAACAAGAAAGTTTCCTGCTCAACATCCTCAGGAAGCCGCAAACGAATCTGTTTTATGCTATTCAGAACCTCAAGAGCATCCTCAACAACATTTGGAATTGTCTCGAATTCGCTTGAAATTACATGCGGTATACCATCAGCATCATATGATGTAATGCGTACTGATGTAATTGCATATCCCTGAATAGATGACAGTAAGATTCTGCGCAGTGTATTACCTAACGTTGTGCCAAAGCCCGTCTCGAACGGATAAGCGATAAACTTACCGTAATTCGGGTTTGTTTCCACATGCTCAAAATGCGTTTCAGTAACTTTCTTGAATCCCTTAAGCAGATTTTTGCGAGCCATTTGAACTCCTACCTTGAATAAAGCTCAACTACGAGCTGCTCTTTAACATCGGCAAGGTCAACGATTGCTGAACGCTCAGGATAAGATACGAATGTACCTTTCTCTGCATCAATGTCAAGGTTAATCCAAGGATAATTTCCTGACTTAGAAACTTCTTTCAAAGCATCCATGATTGCGATCATCTTCTTGCTCTTTTCTTTTACTTCAATAACATCACCTGGTTTAATCTCATAGCTTGGGATATTAACCGGCTTGCCATTTACAGTAAAATGTCCATGGCTTACAAGCTGGCGAGCCTGACTTCTGCTTGATGCGAAGTGCATTCTGAAGACAACGTTGTCAAGTCTGCACTCAAGAAGCTGAATAAGGTTCTCACCTGTAATTCCAGGCATACGAAGTGCCTTGGCGAAAGTAAGTCTGAACTGCTTTTCGAGCATTCCATAGGTTCTCTTAAGCTTCTGTTTTTCACGAAGCTGAAGACCGTATTCACTGCGTTTTCCTACTCTTCCTTTAGGATCCTTTCCAGGAGCGCCGCGTTTTTTGTTCAGCGGGCACTTATCGCTCTTGCAGCGATCTCCCTTAAGAAAAAGCTTTTTCTGTTCTGTTCTGCAAAGTCTGCAGACAGGACCTGTATATCTTGCCATACGTCAAGTTCTCCTTAATTACATGCGGCGTGTCTTTCTAGGACGACATCCGTTGTGAGGGATAGGTGTTACATCAGAGATAGAACGAACTTTAAGTCCGAGTGCGCCCAAAGAGCGAACTGCAGATTCACGTCCTACACCTGGTCCCTTAACATACACATGTACTTCCCTAAGACCATAGCTTACAGCTTTCTGAACGGCTGCTTCGGCTACTGTCTGCGCTGCAAACGGAGTTGATTTTTTTGCTCCGCGGAAACCAAGACCACCGGAAGATGCCCAAGAAAGAGCATTTCCCTTCAAATCTGTAATTGTTACGATCGTATTGTTAAACGTCGCCTGAATATACACGTTACCTTCGTATACGCTTTTCTTTTCTTTCCGCTTTTTTACGGTTGCCACGTTACTTTACCTCCACCTTAAGCCTTTTTCTTGCCTGCAACGGTCTTCTTCTTACCTTTGCGAGTACGAGAATTTGTGCGGGTACGCTGTCCGCGAACCGGCAGACCTTTACGGTGTCTAAGACCACGGTAACATCCAATATCCATAAGACGTTTGATATTAAGACCAATCTCAGAGCGAAGACGACCCTCAACCTTGTATTCGCCGTCGATAATTGTACGTAAAGAAGCAACTTCGTCGATTGAAAGGTCGTTCATCATACGGGATGGATCAATCTTTGCCTTCACGCAGATTTCATCTGCTGAAGAACGTCCAATACCATAGATATATGTCAACGCAATATTGACATGCTTATTAGGGAGGTCAACTCCCGCAATTCGAGCCATCTAATACTCCTCAACCCTGTCTCTGCTTGTGCTTAGGATTTGAACAAATGATGCGGACAACACCACATCTTTTGATAACCTTACACTTGTCACATATGGGCTTTACGCTGGTTCGTACTTTCATAAAAATCCCCCTGGAAACTTGTGTTTGTCGAACATCAGATTCTAGCAAACCGCAATGGTTACAATCTGATGCCCGTATATTAAACACTATTTTCCAAACTTATTCTACAGTTTTCTAAAAAAACTACAGATTTCTTGAACGAATCTTTCCCTTACGTGAGAATCCATCCTGATGATGCATCTTCATCGTAGCCTCAATCTGGCTCATTGTCTCAAGGTCAACGCTTACAAGAATGAGAAGCGAAGTACCACCAAGCAATGTTGAGATTGATGATGGGAACTTAAACAGATTCTGAATAATCGTCGGCAAAACAGCTATTACTGCGAGATACAAAGATCCCGGAAGAATAAGTCTGTTAAGCACTTTCTGCATATATTCCTCTGTTTTATCCGTTCTGATACCAGGTATTGATCCACCGTTCTCACGAATGTTCTTTGCAATTTCTGTGGGGTTCATAGTTACCTGTGTATAGAAATATGCGAAGAATACGATAAGAAGAACGAGGAAGAAATTATACCAGAATCCGGATGGTGTCAAAAAGTTCGAAAGCTTCTGGAGCCAACGAACGTTCGGACCCAAACTAGTTGCAATTTGGAGAGGGAATGTCAGGAACGAAGAAGCGAAAATTACAGGGATAACTCCAGACGGGTTAATCTTGAAAGGAATATATGTGCTCTGTCCGCCATATACCTTTCTTCCGATAACGCGCTTTGCATAATGAACTGCAATTTTCCGCTCACCGCGCTGCTCATAGACAACGAGTGTTACGATTCCGATAAACATAATAAGAACAACAATGACGAACACGATGTTTATGTTTCCGGCCTTTACTTCACGTCCCAAATCCCAAACTGCGGAAGGAAGTCTGGCAACAATACCGGCAAAAATCAGCATTGAAATACCATTTCCAATTCCACGAGCGGTAATCTGCTCACCGAGCCAAACTGTAATCATAGTACCTGTCGTTACAGTAAGCATTACGATTACTTTGAAAAGAATCGAGTTTTCAATAACGACTGCACCAGGAATACTTGTCGCATAAACAGTTACAGCAAGAGACTGGATTAAACATACAAAAACGGTACCTATTCTTGTCCACTGGTTAACTTTCTTCTGTCCGCCCTCTTCCGAAGCAATTCTCTTAAGAGACGGGAAGATGATAAGAGCGAGCTGAAGAATAATCTGTGTAGAGATGTAAGGCATTACACCAAGCATGAACACAGAGAAGTTAGAGAACGCACCACCGGCAAAGAAGTCCATGTAATCTACGAACGCATTGCCATTCGTATAATTACTGAAATAAGAATTCAATGCCTGCGGATTGATACCAGGGATAGTAAGTACACAACCTAAACGAGAAACAGCAAGAACTATCAGTGTAAAGAAAATACGGCCACGCAGTTCCTTTACTCTAAACATATTTACAATCGGATTTTTTGCCATATTGCTATTCCTGCCGTTTACGCTTCTACTGTTGTTACTTTACCGCCGGCTTTTTCAATCTTCTCCTTTGCAGAAGAAGAAATCTTATCAACACTTACTTCCAATTTCTTAGAAATGTCGCCATTTCCCAAAACCTTGATAAGCTTCTCTGATTTTCCGACAATACCTTTCAGAATAAGAGACTCGCGATTAACTGCCTCTCCATCTGAAAACTTCGCGTCAAGTTCAGCAAGATTCACAATAGCATACTCTTTCTTGAACCAGTAGTTTGAGAATCCGCGTCTTGCGATACGTCTGTAGAGAGGCATCTGACCGCCTTCAAAACCTACATAGACCTTACCGCCAGAACGTGACTGCTGTCCCTTGTTACCTTTACCGGCTGTTGTACCACGACCGGAAGATGAACCGCGTCCAACGATTCTCTTTTTTTTGTTAGCACCTTTTGGTGCATGAAGATCGAAATCTGACATCAGTTTATCTCCTCAACTTTAACGAGGTGAGCTACAGCAGCAATCATTCCAAGAATAGCAGGATTTGCATTATGCTCAACTGTTGAATTGATTTTCTTAAGTCCAAGAGAGCGCACAGTTGCCCGTTTTTCCGGTTTCTGTCCAATTGTACTCCGGATCAATGTCACTTTTACTTTTTTTGCGTCTGCCATAACATTAACCCCACAAATCTTTCAGGGTCTTACCCCTGTTCTTTGCAATCTCACGGGCATCCATAAGACCCTTGCAAGCTTCGAATGTCGCACGGACAACGTTAACTGCAGAGTTGGAGCCAAGTGATTTAGACATAACGTCAGTAGCACCTGCGGCTTCGAGAACTGCACGTACTGTACCACCAGCGATAATACCAGTTCCTGAGCAAGCCGGCATAAGAAGAACTGAAGAGCTCTTGTACTTAGCCTGAATCTCGTGTGGAATAGTACCATTCTTTATAGGTACAGTAATAAGGTTTCTCTTTGCCTTATCAACACTCTTTCTAATTGCTTCGGTAACATCGTTTGCCTTGCCGAAACCGAATCCGACGCGGCCTTTTTTGTCACCGACTACTGTCAGTGCAGAAAAAGAGAATCTGCGTCCGCCCTTTACGACTTTTGCAGTGCGGTTGAGTTTTACAAGCTTCTCAACGAACTCTTTTTCTTTTGGCTGATCTTTATCATAATTCTTCTGGTGTTCCATCGCCATCTCCTAGAATACGATACCGGCTTTGCGAGTGCCGTCCGCAAGGGCTTTAACAACACCGTGATACAAATAACCGTTACGGTCGAACACAACTGTTGTAATCTTTTTCTCTGCAAGACGTTTGCCCATTGCTTCACCAAGCTGCTCTGCACCTGCAACATTCGGTTTCAGAGAAGCGAATTCTTTTTCCAGAGTAGAAATAGAAGCAAGCGTTGTTCCAGTATCGTCGTCAATTACCTGCATATACAGATTTGTATTTGAGCGGGTAACTGTCAGACGCGGACGTTCTGCAGTACCACGAAGGTGCTTGCGAATATGAACCTTTCTCTTAAGCCGCTTTCTGTCTTTATCATTAAGTCTTTTAAACATATTGCTACACCCTTATTTAACACCAGATTTACCGACTTTGCGTCTGATTGTCTCTGTTTCGTAACGGATACCCTTTCCTTTGTAAGGCTCGGGCTTACGAAGCTTTCTAATCTGAGAAGCAAATTCGCCGACCTGCTGCTTGTTAATACCAGAAATAAGTACTTTTCCCTGGGCATCAGCTGTAACAGTGAGGCCTTCTGGAATTGTAGAAATAAAATCTGTTGAATAACCAAGATTCATTACAAGCAACTTACCCTGTACTTCTGCACGGAAACCAACACCATTAATGATGAGTGCCTTTGTGTAACCTGTTGTTACACCGACAACCATATTATGAATAAGATTTCTGTACAAACCATGAGCTGCATTGGCATTCTTTGACTCAGACGTTGGCGTTACGATAACGTTATTGTCCTTAACCTCGATCTTTACGAGGTTGTTATATGCCTGTGCAAGCTTTCCCTTTGGTCCTTCAACAGTTACCTGATCAGGAAGAACAGTTACTTTTACACCTGCTGGGATAGCAACAGGAAGCTTTCCAACTCTTGACATAACTTCCTCCTATTACCAGACGGTACAAATCAACTCGCCGCCGACCATCTTCTCTGAAGCTTTCTTACCAGTTGTAATTCCGGAAGAGGTTGACACGATAACTGTTCCGTAACCATTGTACTTACGGGGCAGGTCTTTATAGCCAGAATAAACACGACGTCCTGGTGTTGATATCTTCTGGATACCATGAATAACAGGAGCATTCTGTTCATCATATTTGAGGAAAATCCGGATAACGTTAATGCCGTCCTGATTCACCTTCTTAAAATTCTTTATATAACCTTCGGTTTTCAGAATTTTCACGATTTCCAATTTCATTTTTGAAGTTGGAACATCTACTTTCTCGTGGCGGGACATTGCCGCATTCCGAACCTTGGTAAGCATATCTGCTATAGGGTCTGAAACGCTCATTCTTATCTCCTACTCTACCAGCTTGACTTTGTGACGCCTGGCAGAAGGCCTTCACTAGCTAACTTACGGAAACAAAGACGACACATCTTGAACTTGCGTAAGTATCCACGCGGACGACCACAAATCTGGCACCTGTTGTATTTTCTGGTGCTGAACTTCGGTGTGCGCTCCGCTTTAATAATCATTGATTTCTTTGCCATGAAGTCCTCACTTACTTTCTGAAGGGCATGCCGAACTTGGTAAGGAGAGCACGAGCATCGCTATCTGTGATAGCGCTTGTCACGATGTTGATATTCAAACCTGCAACGCGTTCGATTTTGTCGAAGTCAATCTCAGGGAAGATAATCTGTTCAACGATACCAAGCGAATAATTTCCATGACCATCAAAACCAGTAGCCTTAATTCCACGGAAATCCTTAACACGGGGTAATGCAACGTTAATCAGGCGATCAAGGAACTCATACATTCTTGCGCCACGAAGTGTTACCATTACACCAACCTCATTGCCCTCTCTCAACTTGAAGTTCGCAATAGATTTTTTCGCCTTGGTCTTTACAGCCTTCTGACCTGTAATAGCTGTCAGGTCAGTTACTGCGGCATCAAGGAGTTTCTTATTTGCGAGTGCTTCACCAACTCCCATGCTGACTACAATTTTCTTAATTGCAGGTACCTGCATGAAAGATGAATATCCGAGCTCTTTGAAAAGCTCTGGGGCAATCTTGTCATTATAGACTTTCTTAAGCCGGGGTACATAATTACTCATTACAGTGTGTCTCCACATTTACGGCAAACACGGAATTTCTTGTCGCCGTCGAGCTTATATCCAATTCTTGTTGGACCGCATTTCTTGCACACAATAGCTACATTAGAAATGTGCAGTGGTGCTTCTACTTCTACAATTCCGCCGCGATCCTGCTGATTCTTCTTTCTCATTGCCTTCTTGACAATATTGACACCGGATACGATTACTCTATCCTTGTCGCGGATAACGCGAACGATTGTTCCGCGCTTTCCCTTGTCTTTTCCAGCAATTACTTCAACTGTATCATCCTTGCGGATCTTGAACTTCTTATCCATACTATTCAATTTCTCCTAGAACAGTTAAAGAACTTCCGGTGCAAGTGATATGATTTTCATATAGTCCATATCACGAAGCTCGCGGGCTACAGGACCGAATACGCGCTTTCCTTTCGGGTTCTTGTTCGCATCGATGATAACACAAGCGTTGTCATCGAAACGGATATATGTTCCGTCTGGGCGGCGATATTCTTTTGCAATCCTAACAATAACAGCCTTTTCGATTGCACCCTTCTTAATTGTAGATGTAGGGATAGCATCCTTAACAGCCACAACGATTACATCACCGATACTTGCGTAGCGGCGGTGTGATCCACCAATAACTTTAATACACTGAACGATTTTTGCGCCGGAGTTGTCAGCAACGGTCAGGTTTGTCTGCATCTGAATCATTACGTATCTCCTTATTTAGCCCGTTCAATGACTTCTGCAAGCCGCCAGCATTTGTCTTTGCTGATCGGTCTGCACTCAACTATACGAACTGTATCACCTTTATGTGCATCGTTCAGTTCGTCATGAGCCTTACACTTCTTAACCCTGGTTACATACTTCTTGTAAAGAGGATGAAGACGTTTCGTTGAAACAGAAACAACGATTGTCTTATCCATCTTGTCGCTTGTAACAAGGCCAACAAATGAACGCTTTCCTGTTTTATTCTGAACATTCTGCTCTTCCACGGGTCAGCTCCTACTTATCTAATCCGGCAAGCTCTTTCTGCCGGATGAGCGTATTCAGTGCAGCGATCTCGCGGCGCATTGTACGCTTCTGCAAGGGATTATCAACGTGTCCAATAACCATCTGGAACCGTAAATCCATATACTTCTTTTTCAGCTCATTCCGCTTAACAACGAGTTCGGAATAAGACAACTCTTTCTTTTCTGCTTTAGCCATCATCTACTCCTTACTCTACACGGGTTTTAAAAGCTATCTTGGTTTTGATCGGCAATTTGCTGCCAGCGAGCTTCGCTGCGTCTTCAGCAATCTTTACGTCAACTCCACCAATCTCAAAAAGAATCTGACCTGGTTTAATAACTGCTGCCCAGAATTCCGGAGCACCCTTTCCCTTACCCTGACGAGTTTCGGCAGGTTTCTTAGAAATTGGTTTATCCGGGAACATGCGAATCCAAACCTGACCCTTACGGTTAAGCTTACGGTTCAAAGCAACACGAGCTGCCTCAATCTGTTTTGCGCTCAACCAAATCGGCTCAAGAGCAACAAGCGCAACATCTCCAAAATCCAGGAAATTACTGCGTGTTGCATTACCATTGATTCTACCGCGCTGCTGCTTGCGGTGCATTACTCTTTTAGGACTCAGAGCCATGATTAACTCCTTGCCTTAGCAGCACGGGGAGCACGCTCTTTGCGTTCTGCTTTTTCTTCAGTATGCTCCGGCCGCTCGCGACGTCTTTTAAGAACCTGTCCGGCATCTTCATTCTGTTCGCGACCATAATTCATTCCGTTGAAAACCCATACTTTAACACCGATCTTGCCGAATGTTGTGTGAGCTTCAGCGAATCCATAATCAATATCAGCACGAAGAGTGTGAAGAGGAACGCGTCCTTCCTTATGCTCTTCTGTACGTGACATTTCAGCACCACCAAGACGACCGCTCAGACGAATCTTAATTCCCTGAGTTCCTGCTTTCATCGCGTTTCCAGAAGCCTGTTTAAGAGCTTTTCTGAATGAACCGCGGTTTACGAGCTGTCTGGCTACATTCTGTGCAATAAGAGAAGCATTAATTTCAGCGCGTTTGATTTCTTTAATCTTTATCTGCACTTTCTTTGTAAGCTGCTTCTGCATTTCTGCGCCAATCTTTTCGATGTTGGCACCTTTAACACCAATAATTACGCCGGGTCTTGCTGTGTGAATAACAATTGTTACACGCTGAGGATGTCTAATAATCTCAATTTCAGCGATGTCAGCGTTTTTGCACTCTGGCAAATCCTGAACCATCTTTCTGATTTTGATATCCTCAAGAACCAAATCAGCATATTCACGAGGATCTGCATACCAGCGTGACTGCCAGGTCTTATTAACACCAAGACGCAATCCTATTGGATTAACTTTCTGTCCCATGTTATTCCCCCGCCTTTTCTTCAACAACGACGGTAATATGACACATACGTCTTAAGAGCATATCTGCACGTCCGCGTGCGCGGAACCAGACTCTCTTTAATCTTGGACCTTCGTCAATGCGAATTTCCTTGACGTAGAGCATATCCTCATCAAGTTTCTTGTTTGCATAAAGGGCATTGGCAATCGCAGACTTAAGAGTCTTTGTTATAAGCCTTGCACCCTTCTGCGGCATATTCTCCAAAATAGACACAGCCTCTGAACAAGTCTTTCTTTTTATAACATTAGCTACAGGGCGAACCTTTGTAGGTGATGCAATAAGAAACTTTGTAGTGGCTATATATCCGCTTTTCTCAGCCATCATATCCACCTATTTTCCAGCCTTGTTATCAGAACCGGCATGACCACGGAAGATACGTGTAGGAGAAAATTCGCCAAGCTTGTGACCGACGAGGTTTTCTGTAACGTATACAGGAACCCATGACTTACCGTTATACACAGAGATTGTATTACCTACCATCTCTGGAATAATTGTCGAGCAGCGGGAATATGTTTTGATCATCTTCCTGTCTGCCGCTTTGTTCATCTCAATAACCTTTTTATACAGGCTCTTCTCAATAAAAGGACCTTTTTTAACAGATCTTGACACGGTTAACTCCTATGCTACTTCTTCCGGCGAGAAACAATAAAATTGTTTGACACCTTCCGCTTGTTGCGTGTTTTGTATCCGCGACAAGGCTGTCCCCATGGAGTAACGGGATTACGTCCTTTACCAGCGCCTTCACCACCACCAAGCGGGTGATCAACCGGGTTCATCGCCATACCGCGTACAGTAGGACGGATACCCCGCCATCTATTGCGTCCGGCTTTACCGAGCTGAGTATTCATGCGGTCTTCATTACCAACAGAACCGATTGTTGCATAGCATTTCTGATGAACGCGACGAACTTCTCCTGAAGGAAGACGGATCGTTACATACTCACCTTCTTTTGCCGCAACAAGAGCGCTTGCACCTGCAGAACGGGCGAGCTGTCCGCCGCGTCCAAGGTTAAGCTCGATGTTGTGTACTGTAAAACCAACCGGGATAGCTTCAAGAGGCAGAGCATTGCCGAGTGTTGGAGCAACAGAATCGCCGGAAACAATCTTCTGGCCTACCTGCAGTCCTTTAGGAGCAATGATGTATCTCTTTTCACCATCTGCGTAAAAAATAAGAGCGATATTTGCACTTCTGTTCGGATCATACTCGATTGAGTGAACCGTTCCGGGAATGCCGTGCTTATCACGCTTAAAATCTATGATACGATACTTTCTTTTGTGTCCGCCGCCTTGGTGACGTACTGAAATACGTCCCTTAGCACCGCGTCCACCATTAGACTTGAGCCCGTAAGTCAAGCTTTTTTCTGGCTTGTCTGCTGTCAGCTCGTCTCTCTGCAGATCAATACGAGTACGTGTTCCTGCAGTAATTGGCTTGTATATTTTAAGAGCCATTCAGGTTCCCCTTTTTAACGCGGTCGCGGGCTTAGACGCCCTCGAACACCTTAATCGTCTCGCCCGGAGCAAGCCGAACGATAGCCTTTTTCCAATTGGAAGTTCTACCAGGTCTTGTGCGGACCCGCTTCATCTTTCCAAACACATTCATAACAGTGCACTTAACGACTTTTACGCCGAAAAGTTTGCTTACTGCATCTTTTATCTCCAGCTTGTTCGCATCCGGATGTACTTTGAAAACGTACTTTCCTTCCTCGCGAAGAGCTGTTGCTTTTTCTGTCAGTACAGGCTCAATAAGAATATCTTCAAGAATCATTATTTTGCCTCCTCAACTTCTGAACCGTAGAAAACAGCAAGATTTTTAGCAGCAGACTCAAGCATGATTACTTTTCTACCATAAAAAAGATCGTGAGCGCGAAGACGGTTGAATGAAAGGTATGAGAGGTTAGGAATATTGCGTCCTGCTCTCTTAATCATCGCATCATCGTCCTTAAGGATAAGAACTGTTCTTTCATCTTTTACGAAATGATTGAGAATTGCGACGAGATCCTTTGTTTTTCCGCTTTCTACTGTAAAATCTTCGATTATTGTAAGTCTGTCACTCTGGGCTTTCTCGCTCAGAATTGATTTCATAGCCAGACGTTTTACCTTTTTAGGAAGTTCATAGCTGAAATCACGTGGTTTCGGTCCAAAAATGACTCCGCCTCCACGAAGAAGCGGTGATTTTTTATCACCACGGCGAGCATTACCTGTTCCCTTCTGTTTGTAAGGCTTGGCATTGCTTCCATGTACTTCAGCACGACCTTTTGTACAGGCTGTTCCAACACGTTTGTTGGCTAATTCGTTGTTGATGGCATAATAGATAACATCTTCATTTACCGGGAGACCAAATACGTTATCGTCCAGCGTTATCGTCCTAAGTTCTTTGCCATCGACTGAATAGACTTTCTTTTCCATCTATCTGCCTCGTTATTTCTTAACCGCGGACTTGACGATCAGCGTACATTCTTTATTCCCGGGCACAGCACCGCGAACCATTACTACCTTCAACTCAGGGTCAATCTTAACAATACGTAAGTTCTGAATTGTGACACGATCACATCCCATGTGTCCGGCCATCTTGATGTTTTTAAAACAATGTCCGGGAGATGTACACTGTCCGGTACCACCAGCTTCCCTGTGAAACTTAGAGCCGTGAGTTGCTCTACCACCATGGAAGCCCCATCTCTTCATTACACCCTGATATCCTTTACCCTTTGATGTAGCTGTTACATCGAGGTACCGGACGCCTTCAAAAAGCTCAAGGCCAACTTCGTCACCAACCGCAACTTCTTTCTCGAAGTCACGGAATTCTTTCAGATGACGCTTGGGTGCAACTGCATCTGAAAACTGTCCTGCATACGGTTTGTTAGCCTTGTCTTTTTTAAGATCATCAAGACCAAGAACAACCGCATCGTATCCGCAGTTTTCTTTCTTTTTCAGGGCAACTACCTTGTTAGGCTCGACGTGGATCACGGTTACTGGTGTCAGATTACCGTTTTCGTCAAAAACCTGGGTCATGCCCACTTTCTTTGCAATCAGACCTTTCATTCTGATATTACTCCTTATCGGCCGCCATTCCCTGATCCTGGGAACCGTACCGTTTAACAGTATTTACTACTGTTTAATCTCTACATCTACGCCAGCAGGCAGCTCAAGTTTCATCAGGGAATCCATAACATCCGCTGATGGCTCGATGATGTCTATAAGGCGCTTGTGCGTACGCATCTCAAACTGCTCACGTGACTTTTTGTTAACGTGAGGTGAGCGCAGTACTGTCACTTTGTTGATTCTGGTAGGAAGCGGGATAGGTCCTGAAACCTTAGCACCTGCTTTCTGCACAGTCTGCACGATGGCTTTTGCGCTCTGATCAATAAGCTCTACATCAAATGCGCGAAGTCTGACACGAATCTTTTCGGTCGCCATTTTTCCTCCAGGAATAAAAACCGGCATCATTACGACACCGGTCTTTATCCGTTAAAATCTAATTACTCAACGATATCTGTTACCTGACCAGAGGCAATAGTGCGTCCACCCTCACGGATAGCGAACTTAAGACCTTTGTCCATAGCAACTGGGTGAATAAGCTCACCGAAAACCTTTACGTTGTCACCAGGTTTAACCATGTCTACACCATCAGGAAGCTGAATTGTTCCTGTGATATCTGTTGTTCTGAAATAGAACTGTGGGCGATATCCTGTGAAGAATGGGCTGTGGCGACCACCCTCTTCCTTAGAAAGAACATAAATCTGTCCTTCGAACTTTGTATGTGGGTGGATTGAACCTGGTTTTGCAAGAACCTGACCGCGCTCAACGTCTTTCTTTTCAACACCGCGGAGAAGAATACCAACGTTATCACCAGCCATACCCTGATCAAGTGTCTTCTGGAACATTTCGATACCAGTTACAGTTGAAGAAGCTGTTGGGCGGATACCAACGATCTCAACAGGATCGTTCATGTTGATTACACCGCGCTCGATACGTCCTGTTACTACAGTACCACGACCGGAAATTGTGAAGATATCCTCGATAGGCATAAGGAATGGAAGGTCCTGATCGCGAACTGGGTCGTCGAAGTATTCATCCATTGTTTTAAGAAGCTCATCGATACATGCTGTATCTTCTGCAGATGCTCCATCAGCCATAGCCTTGAACGCAGAACCCTTAACAATCGGTGTGTCACGTGGATAACCGTATGACTCGAGAACGTCGCGAACTTCTTCCTCAACGAGCTCAACAAGCTCAGGATCGTCAAGAAGGTCGATCTTGTTCAAGAAAACGATGATCTTCGGAACACCAACCTGGCGAGCGAGAAGGATGTGCTCGCGAGTCTGAGGCATTACAGAGTCCGGTGCAGAAACAACGAGGATAGCTCCATCCATCTGTGCTGCACCTGTAATCATGTTCTTGATGTAGTCAGCATGGCCTGGGCAGTCAATATGTGCATAGTGACGCTTGTCTGACTGATACTCAAGGTGACGAGTGTTGATTGTAATACCGCGCTCTTTCTCTTCTGGGGCATTATCAATTTCGTCATACTTCAAAACCTTGTCGCCATATTTCTTGGCGCAATACATTGTGATTGCCGCTGAAAGTGTAGTCTTACCATGGTCAACGTGACCGATGGTGCCTACGTTCATATGCGGTTTGGTTCTTTCGAACTTTTCTTTTGCCATTTGATCCTCCTTACCAGATTAAAGGCACGTTAAAAAAGTTTGTGTTGTATTTTAAAGAATGCCATCGTTCCGCACGGAAACACGAACATTCAACTACACACACGAATAAATTGAATCAGAGATTTGTTAAGATACGAACAAGTGAACTTTTTTTCTAGCAAATTGATCATCATTTCGATCAACTCGGCCGAAAACCACCTATCGCCATCAAATCTAACTGATGACTGGTCTGGCTTCCCGGAGCCTTTCATTCCAACGGAAGGAATTACTCAATCAGGACACCCCAGAGTATTTCAATGCAAAGGCGATATCAACGATATCTGCCAGATACTTAGGGTTACGCAGCCTAATGCCGAAGCATTTTTACGGCCTTGTCAGTCTTATGCGACTGCCTGAAATCTCAAAGAACCCGCAGCTTGCATTACAATACAGCATACCTGCTACCAGTAAGTGTAATTTATACAACAAAAAATAAAATTGTTCAAGTATTATCGAATTTATTTTTTTATATGGTTTTGTAACGTTTCTGCGCCTGTCATTTAGTCGCAAAAAAAAGCTGTCCGAGTTTCCCCGAACAGCTTTCCTGCAGTAGTTTTAGAACTACCAGCGATAATGAGCAAAAGCCTTGTTTGCTTCTGCCATCTTGTGTGTATCTTCCTTCTTCTTGTATGCAGTACCTGTATTGTTGTATGCATCAAGGAGCTCAGAAGCGAGACGCTCGCCCATTCCGTGACCGCTCTTGCTGCGTGCAGCGCCGATTACCCAGCGCATTGCAAGTGCTTCACGTCTTGTTTCACGGATTTCGATAGGTACCTGATATGTAGCACCACCGACGCGGCGTGATTTTACCTCAACCATAGGCTTAACATTGTCGAGAGCCTTAAGGAATACTTCCAAAGGATCCTTGTCTGTCTTTGCCTTAAGTTCATCCATTGCATCGTAAATAATGCGTGTTGCAGTGGCCTTTTTACCCTGAAGCATCATGCGTGAAATAAACTTTGATACTACAGTGCTGTTGTATTTTGAATCTGGAAGCAACGGACGATTTATGCTCTTATTTTTTCTTCCCATAATGCTGCTCCTTATGCCTTAGGCCGTTTTGCACCGTACTTTGAGCGACCGCGCTTGCGATCCTCTACGCCCAGAGTATCTTTTGTACCACGGATGATGTGATAGCGAACACCAGGAAGATCCTTGACACGACCACCACGAATAAGAACAACTGAGTGCTCCTGCAAGTTATGTCCAATACCTGGAATATATGCAGTTACCTCAATTCCATTGCTCAAACGAACACGAGCTACCTTTCTAAGAGCCGAATTCGGCTTTTTGGGAGTAACAGTCATAACACGTGTACATACGCCACGTTTCTGCGGACAGGACTGAAGCGCGGGAGACTTCGTTCTGTTAGCGGCTGTCTTACGTCCCTGACGAATTAATTGATTAATTGTAGGCATTAGCCTTTTCTCCTATTTATACACCGGTCAGCACCCCGGCTAAATTTCAAAATGAGAGTAAAACGGATTCTAGCAAAAAACCGTATACACTGTCAATGCGGGAATCCGGTCACAGCTCCTTTAATCTTCTTCGGGCTCAGCACCCGGTTCTTCCATCTGAGCAGCTTCTTCTTTTTCAAGCTTACGGCGCTCAAGGATATCGTTCATCTGAACATCAAGGTCAGTTGCGTTAGCATCTGAAAGCTTGACGTTCCTGTAGTACTTAATACCAGTTCCAGCAGGAATCATGTGTCCGATGATGACGTTTTCCTTAAGACCGCGGAGGCTGTCAGAAACACCGGCAATTGCCGCGTTTGTAAGAACACGTGTCGTCTCCTGGAAAGAAGCGGCGGATATGAAGGAATCGATGTTAAGCGATGCCTTTGTAATACCCTGGAACATAGGCCTTGCAATAGCCGGCTGTCCACCCTCTTCCATAACTCTGCGGTTCTCTTCATGGAACTTGTATTTATCAACCTGCTGTCCGTAGATAAAACGTGTATCACCAACAGCAACAATCTCAACTTTTCTAAGCATCTGGCGAACGATAACACCGATATGCTTGTCGTTGATCGTTACACCCTGAGCCTGGTAAACCTGCTGGATTTCGTCCATAAGGTAATTCTGAAGAGCGTTCTCACCAAGGATGGCAAGAATGTCGTGCGGGCTAAGAGCACCGGCGCACAAACGCTCACCGGCTTCTACAGTGTCGCCGTCGCGGACAAGAAGACGTTTTGTCATCGGTACAAGATGTTCAAATGTCTTTCCGTACTGATCCTCAACAACAATCTGACGCTTACCTTTCGTAATACCCTTGAACTGTACCTTACCAGTAATCTGCGCCAGAACAGCAGGGTTCTTTGGCTTACGAGCCTCGAACAATTCAGATACACGCGGAAGACCACCGGTAATATCGTTTGTCTTGGAACCTTCCTTAAGCATCTTTGCAAGCATCGTACCGGCAGTAATCTTTTCGTTATCATCAACAAGAAGGATTGCTCCTCCTGGAAGATAATAGCTACCAAGCTCATTACCAGCTTCATCAGTAATATGGATACGCGGCTGCTTTGTATCAAGGTGAAGGTCTGTAATACGCTTCTCAACGTTACCTGTCTCTTCATCGACATCTTCAGCAAGTGTTGCACCAGGGATAATATCTTCAAAGTGTACGTAACCTGAAACTTCAGCAATGATAGGCTCAGAAGCCGTATCGAATGTAGCGATTGTCTGCTCCGGCTTAACGATGTCGCCAATCTTAACAACAACTGTAGAACCGTTCTGAATCTCAAGCTTAAGATCCTTACTTACAAGAAGAATCTTCTTGTCGCGGATAATTACGTTCGCAACATCAGCTGCAAGCTCTTCCTTGCCACCTGCTCTGTAAAGAGGGGCATTCTTAAGAACAAGATCACCGTCCTTAACGAGTACAGTTGCTCTTGCAGGAATATCGTATTCTTTGATGATTCTGGAAACATTCATAAAGCCCTTACGTGTGAAGAGCCAGTTACCGTCTTCATCCTCTACGTGCGTACCGTTGATATTCTTTACGATTACGCCATATTTAAGGAATATGCGGTTATCCTCTGTTGTCTTTGTAGCGGTACCACCCTGATGGAATGTACGCATCGTAAGCTGTGTACCTGGCTGACCGATTGACTGTGCCGCGATAATTCCGACTGCATCACCAATTTCGGCAATCTTGTTGTGTGCAAGGTTACGTCCGTAGCACTTACAGCAAACACCGTGGCGGCTTTCGCAAGTAAGAACGGTGCGAAGCTTAACGCTTTCAACACCGGCTTCGTCAATCTTTGCAGCAAGCTCTTCTGTGATGTATTCGTTAACATCGCAGATAAGCTCGCCTGTAATCGGGTGAAGAACTCTTTCGAGTGTGAAAAGGCCGACGATTCTGTCTTTAAGAGGAATCTTAACCTCATCTCCGTCTTTGATAGCTGTGTACTCAATACCGTTGATTGTACCGCAGTCTTCTTCGTTGATAACGACATCCTGTGAAACGTCAACAAGACGGCGTGTCATGTAACCTGCGTCAGCGGTTTTAAGAGCTGTATCAGAAAGACCTTTACGAGCACCGTTTGTAGAAATGAAGAACTCGATAACTGAAAGTCCTTCTTTGAAGTTCGAGCGGATAGGAAGCTCAATGATGTCTCCGTTAGGCTTAGCCATAAGACCACGCATACCGGCGAGCTGTCTGATCTGGTTGCGGCTACCGCGGGCACCAGACGCGGCCATCATGTTGATGGTATTGAAACCTTCCTTGTCGTTCTCAAGGGTCTTCATAACGACATCCGTCAGTTCGTTGTTAACTTCCTGCCAAACATCGCAAATATGCTCGTAACGCTCATCAGCCGTAATACTACCGTTACGGTGCTGATTCATAATCTTTTCGACTTCTTTGTTACCTTTCTCCATGATTGCGGCTTTTTCTGGTGGTACAAGAATATCACCCATTGAAATTGTCGCACCGAAGAACGTAGCGTATCTATAGCCGACGGACTTAATGGCATCAAGCATCTGAACTGTGAGCCACGGTCCTTTCTCTTTGTATACTTTCTCGATGAGTTTCTTAAGCTCTTTATCGCCAAGAAGCTCGTTTACATACTCTACTTCAGCCGGCATCTCTTCATTGAAGATAATGCGTCCTGCTGTTGTGGAGATAACTGCTCCGTTGTAAGGAGCCTTCATTATCGGTACTTTGATTTCTGCTTCGTAGTCGATGCTCTTTGCTTCTGCAGCAAGAAGAACTTCGTCAACGGAGCTGAAACGCTTTCCTGTTCCCTTTCCGGACGGCTTAATCTTGGTAAGATAGAAGATACCAAGAACCATGTCCTGTGACGGATAAACAATAGTCTTACCGTTTGCCGGGTCAAGAAGGTTTCTTGCAGAAAGCATAAGTGTCCAGCACTCCATCTGTGCCGCCTGTGTAAGCGGAACGTGGATAGCCATCTGGTCACCATCGAAGTCCGCGTTGAAAGCGTGACAAACAAGCGGATGAAGCTTAATTGCCTTTCCTTCAACAAGAACAGGCTCGAATGCCTGAATACCAAGGCGGTGAAGTGTAGGAGCACGGTTAAGCATAACAGGATGCTCGCGGACAACCTCGTCAAGAAGGTCGAAAATGTTCGAAGATTCCTGCTCAACGAGCATCTTTGCTTTCTTTATATTGCTTACGATATCTTTATCGACAAGCTTTTTCATAAGGAACGGCTTAAAAAGCTCCAAAGCCATCTTTGTAGGAAGACCGCACTGCCACAGCTTTAGCTCCGGTCCTACAACGATTACAGAACGTCCTGAATAGTCAACGCGCTTACCAAGA